>OHXC01000514.1_pt1 | contig 17652 bp, 14 predicted proteins | sample 1579891 | NCBI WGS metagenome assembly OHXC01 (sample SAMEA3882531, study PRJEB24775) | human gut metagenome | biome: human-associated habitat; feature: intestine environment; material: feces | place: Netherlands | collected 2009/2010
CTGTCCCGTCAGAAGCAGATGCTGCGGGAGGGCAAAAAGCTCTCCGCCGAGCGCCGCGCGGCCCTGAAAGAGCTGTTCAAGGGTGAAAAAGGCCGACGCCTCAGCGCCCCGGTGCCGCCCGCGTGCAGCGTGCGGGAGCAGAACTGGCTGGATAACTACCAGAGCGCCAGGCTCTACGCCGAGAAGAAGGGCAGCCTCCTCGTGCCTGCCGGATATGTGGACGAGAACGGCTTCCGTCTGGGCGTCTGGATCTCGAACCTCCGCGCTGCCCGCAAGGCCCGGCCCGGCTCGTTTCAGGTGACGCCGGAGCATATCGCTCTGCTGGACGCCATCGGCGGGGCCATTCACCATATCGGGAACATCCACAAGTACGCCCGTCCGGAGGATGTGCCGGAGCACACCCTCTTCGTCATCACCACCGACGGCTATGAAAACGCCAGCCGCCGCTATAATTACGAGACGGTGCGGCGCATGATCCAGCGTCAGAAGGAAAAATACGGCTGGGAGTTTTTGTTCCTGGGCGCCAACATCGACGCAGCCAGGGAGGCGGCACGCTTCGGCATCGGTGCGGACCGCTCGGTGAACTACAAGTGCGACGAGGCGGGCACGGCGCTGAACTACGAGGTCATCAGCGAGGCGGTGTGCAGCGTCCGCACCGCCCGGCCGCTTAGCGCCGACTGGAAGCGCCGTATTGACGAGGATGTGCAGAAAAGAGGGAGGTAAGCGTATGTTCGGAGCGATTATCGGCGATATTATCGGCTCAAGATTTGAGTTTGACAACTGCAAATCCAAGGAGTTTGAGCTTTTTACCAACACCTGCGACTACACCGACGACACGGTGATGACACTGGCAGTGGCGAAGGCGCTGCTGCTCTATGGGACCATCACGGATATGGATGCCTTCAAGCGGGAGCTTGTCTGGGTGATGCACGAGGTAGGAATGCTGCACCCGTACTGCGGCTATGGCGGAAGATTCTGCACATGGATGATGAAGAATGATACCGAGCCTTACGGCAGCTTCGGCAACGGCTCGGCTATGCGGGTGTCCCCGGTGGCGTGGTTTGCCGGTTCCCTGGACGAGTGTGAAAAACTGGCGGCGGCCACCGCCGAAGTGACTCACAATCACCCGGAGGGCATCAAGGGCGCTGTGGCGGTGGCGGGAGCCATCTATCTGGCGAGAACGGGCCGCTCTATGGCGGAGATCCGGGAGTATGCGGAGCGGTTCTATCCCATCGATTTTACTCTGGATGAGATCCGGCCGGACTACGATTTCGTGGAGACCTGCCAGGGCTCTGTGCCGCAGGCGCTGGAAGCGTTCTTTGAATCCACCGGCTTCGAGGATGCCATCCGCAATGCCGTTTCCATCGGCGGCGACAGCGACACCATTGCCGACATGGCCGGGGCCATTGCAGAGGCATACTACGGAGTGGACCCGGAGATGAAGAGCATCGCCCTGTCGTATCTGGATCAGGACCTGCTGGATATTGCGGAGGAGTTTGAGCGGAGAATCATATTGAAAGCGTAAGCCGGTTCACCCCCTGCGCCGCAGTAGTCAAGAATAAGAAAAAGCCCTCTGAAATCGCTGATTTCAGAGGGCTTTGAGACTGTCAAAAATAGGATAGCCTCTGCCTTCGGAAAGGAAGATAGTTACGAAAGAAACCCATCAGGGGTGTCTTTCGTTTTCAATCATCGCATTTTCAGAACTTTTATGAAAGTTCTGAAAATGCTTTTCAGCTTGTCAAAAAAAGTTTTTGACAAGCTGAAAGCTCCCTGTCTTATGCGAGACAGGGAGCTTTTTCATCAGGGGATCAATAATATTTCACCAGGCCCGACAGCAGCAGGGTGGGAAGCAGCAGCAGCGCCAGAAATGCCAGCATGTACAGCGGCGACAGGGCCGCAAAATCACCGGCCGTGGTGAGATAGTACGACAGCACCAGGCCGCACAGGCCGCCGATCCAGCCGAGCGCCGTGGACCAGCGCACCGCCTGACACATGCGCTGGCTGCCAATGACGGTTTCCGCCATAGGCAGCAGACCGTCCCGGTAGATGATGGCATTGGGGGCCTCCCCACGCTGGCCGGTAAGGTCCGCCAGGGCCAGGCGGGTGGCGACCCCGGGATAGATGGGCCGGGCGTTGAGCCGGAATTTCCGCTTGAGCATGTTGGGGGTGATGTTGACGCCCCGGGTGGCCAGCACCGGCGTGACCCGGTTGCGGCGCAGGGCCCGCAGGGCCCACTCCACGTTCCGGGAGGGCAGGTACTTCACCACGAAGATGGCGGCCAGCCTGCCGTCCACCGACATAAAGACGCCGGTGTCCATTTTCAGGTCATGGGGCAGGGTGATCCGGCGCTTTTTCATGAAATAGGCACTGCCCATGGCCACGGTGGCCCCGCGGATGGTGCAGTCTACGCCGCCGTCCTCGTAATAGTGGAGATCGTGGGCGTCATAGCGGAAGCTGACCTGACCGTCCATCAGCTGCTGGAACAGAGGGGTCAGCTGACTGCCGGCGGCACGGCACAGGGCCTCGGCATAGGCCAGAGCCTGGTTGATCTCCTCGCCGTATACCTTCAGACCGTTGAGCTCCACCGTGCCCACCGGGGCAGAGACGGGACCCTCCTTCCCCTTCTTTTGCAGGGACAGGACCCCGGCGGGGAAAAGGTCCTCATCCGTTACCACCACCCGGCGGGCGGCGGAGATGGCCCGGGCACCCTTCCAGCCTGCCACGGCGCAGCCGCTTTTGTGCAGGCGGCGGCACAGCAGGGACAGGGGCAGCGTTCCGGACAGAGGCAGGGACAGAGGCACCGTGGCCGACAGCAGCGCCGACCACAGCCAGAGAAAACGGTTCATCTGATGGCCGGCCAGCGCCGCCACCAGGGCCAGCACCGTGGCCAGGGCCAGATACAGCGGCGTCAGGATGGGCTGCCAGCGGGCGGCAGGGTCCGGAGACTGCCACAGACGGTAAAAGCCCTCCAAACGGCCCTGCTGCTTGCAGGCGCCGGCGGCGGTGACGGAGGCCACATACGGGGGAACGCCGCCCAGCTGGGCCAGGCGGAAGCTGTCGTACCGGGCACGGGCGGCACGGTATTGACCGCAGACGCACAGATACAGCAGCGCCGCCGCCGGGGCGGCAAAGGGCAAATTCGGACAATTTCCCAGAAACAGGCACCAGGCGCTGTCCGCCAGGGCCACCAGGCCGCACAGCAGCGCCGCCGCCGGGGCGGTGACCCGGCCATGGCGCAGATGCTCCCATGCCTCCTGCCACAGGTGGGGGCACAGCAGCAGGCACAGGATCAGCAGTCCTGCCGGGATGCCGCAGCGCAGCCACACATGGTCGTACCACCCCTGGGACAGCACATCCAGGCCGTCAATAACGGCCACGATGACCGTCAGCAGGGCGGGCAGGGCCAGCAGCATGCGCTGCCGGTGGGTCCGGGCGCACTGCCATTTGGCCTCCCGGGCGGCGTCGTCCATGGTGGGCTCCGGCTCCGGCGGTTCCTCCGGGGCGTCCGTGGGCTCCTCCAGATCCCGGGCGGGGATGCGGTCCCGGACCCACTGAACGGCGGCGGACAGACGCTGCTTCAGAGGCGTCCGTTCCGGCAGAACGGCGTCCTCGTCCTCCTCCGGCTCCAGGCCGGGCTCGTCGGGGTCCTCCTGCCGGGCCTGTATCCGGCGGCGCAGCTTGTCCAGGGGATTCTCCCGGGGGGGAGGGGGCGTGTCGTCCGGGCGGTATTCCGGCTCGGAAACGGGCTCCGGTCCGGCTTTCGGTTCGCTTTCCGGCTCCGGCTGAGGCTCCGGGTCAGGCTCCGGTATGGGGGAGGGCTCCTCCGCAGGCGCACCGGAGCCAAACTCCTCCAGTATCTCGTCTACGGTATAGTGCTCCTCCGGCGGCGTGGGCCGCATGTCTTGCTTACTCATAGAAGCTCCTTGCTGTTATCCCCGGCGCTGGCGCACGGCCTCGTACAGCAGAATGGCTGCGGCCGCCGACGCGTTCAGGGAGGAAATGTGCCCCTTCATGGGGATGCTGACCAAAAAATCGCAGTTTTCCGCCACCAGGCGGCTCATGCCGTCGCCCTCGGAGCCGATGACGATGGCCGCGGGACCCTTCAGGTCGGCGCTGTACAGGTCCGTGGAGGCCCCGGCGGCGGTGCCGAAGATCCATACGCCCTGCTTTTTCAGGTCCTTCAGGGCGGAGGTAAGGTTGGCCACCCGGGCCACCGGCAGATAGCTGACGGCTCCGGCGGAGGTCTTGCCCACGATGGCGGTGAGGCCGGCGGACCGGCGCTTGGGGATGATGAGCCCGTGGGCCCCGGCGCACTCGGCGGTGCGGAGGATGGCCCCCAGATTGTGGGGGTCGGAGATCTCGTCGCACACCACCAGCAGGGGCGGCTCCCCCTTGGCGGCGGCGGCATCCAGGATGCTCTGGACGCTGACGTATTCCCGGACGGCGGCCAGGGCAATGACCCCCTGGTGGGAGTGGGTGCGGCTCATGGCGTCCAGCTTCCGCCGGTCCGCCTCCACCACCACCACACCGGCCTCCCGGGCCCGGGAGGCGATATGGCCCAGGGTCTTGTCCGTTTCGCCCTTGGCCAGGTAAATTTTGTCGATGGCCGTTCCGGCCCGCAGGGCCTCGATCACGGCGTTCCGGCCCTCGATGATGCCGTCGGCCTCCGCCTGGGGCATGGGCCGTCTGTTTTCGTTGTCTTTCATGGCGCGATATCCTCGTTTTCGACGATTTTTCTTCAGTATACCATATTCTTCGGGCAAGATAAAGCGCCGGGGACACAAATTTTTCGCCATTTTTCCCGGCGGCCTTCCTTGTAACGGAGAGAAAAATGTGGTATGATAAGTTATTAAATTCGGAAAGTGCCGCCTATTTTACGAAAACGGGCGGCTGGGAGGTTTCCATTGGACAGAAAGCAAGTTCTTCTCGACGACGGGCAGATGGCTCGCCAGCGGGAGTTTACCGAGAAAATACACGATATCCATCGGGCCCGGGGCCGGACGCCTCTGGCGATGGTGGACACCTTCGGCTGCCAGCAGAACGTGGCCGACAGCCAGCATATTCTGGGGATGCTGCGGGATATGGGGTGCGATTTCACCGACGATCCGGCCCGGGCGGACATTGTGGTCATGAATACCTGCGCCATCCGGGACCATGCGGAAAAGCGGGTTTACGGCACCCTGGGCGCCCTGACCCACACGAAAAAGGCGAACCCGGAGCAGATCATCTGCCTGTGCGGCTGCATGGCCCAGCGGCCGGAGGTGGCCCGGAAGGTCCGGGAGAGCTATCGCCATGTGGACCTGGTGTTCGGGCCCCAGGCCCTGTGGAAGTTCCCGGAGCTGCTGTACCGGGTGTATACCCGCCGGGGCCGGGTGTTCTCCGTGGAGAACGAGCACGGCTCCATTGCTGAGGGCATGCCCGTGGTCCGGGAGGGCCGGGTTCGGGCGTGGGTGTCCATCATGTATGGGTGCAACAACTTCTGCTCGTACTGCATCGTCCCCTACGTCCGGGGCCGGGAGCGCAGCCGCTCCCCGGAGAGGATCGTGGAGGAGGTCCGCCAGCTGGCGGCGGAGGGGTATAAGGAGATCACCCTGCTGGGCCAGAACGTCAACTCCTACGGCAAGGACCTGCCGGAGCCCTGGGACTTTGCGGACCTGCTGCGGGAGCTGGACAAGATCGACGGCGACTACCTGATCCGCTTTATGTCGTCCCAGCCCAAGGACGCCAGCTATAAGCTGTTCGACACCATGGCCCAAAGCCGCCATGTGGCCCATCAGCTGCACCTGCCGGTGCAGTCCGGCTGCGACCGGGTGCTGCGGGCCATGAACCGCCCCTATGACCGGGCGAAATATCTGGACCTGATCGGCTATGCCCGGAAGGTCATGCCGGACCTGGTGCTGACCTCCGATGTGATCATCGGCTTCCCCGGCGAGACCGAGGCCGAGGCCATGGAGACCGTGGACCTGGTGCGGCAGGTGGAGTTCGACGCCCTGTTTACCTTCATCTTCTCCCCCCGGCCCGGTACGCCGGCGGCCAAAATGGACGACCCCGTTCCCCGGGCGGAAAAGCAGAAATGGTTCGATATGCTGTGCAATACGCAAAACGAGATATCCGCTCGGCTTCATGCCCGGTATGTAGGCCGGACCCTGCGGGTGCTGGTGGACGGCGAGACCGAAGACGCCCGGTGGCCCCTGTCCGCCCGGACGGCGGGGGGACGGCTGGTGCACCTGGTGGGCAGCAGGGACGCCCTGGGTCAGTACCGGAACGTGAGGATCACCGACAGCAACACCTGGGCGCTGTTCGGGGAGATGGAATAATTCCCCCTATTGAACGAGGTTTTGCACTTTTCAACAATGTTTTCCACTACCATTCGACAGATACGCCGCACATGCGGCAGAAAGCGCGGGTGAAACCATGGCGGAGTTGACCCCCATGATGAAACAATATTTGCAGATCAAGGAGCAGAATCAGGACGCCATCCTGTTTTTCCGGCTGGGGGATTTTTACGAGATGTTCGGCGACGATGCCCGGAAGGCGTCCAAGGAGCTGGACCTGACCCTGACCACCAGGGACAAGGACAAGAACAAGCCCTTTGAGGAAAAGGTGCCCATGTGCGGCATTCCCTATCACGCCTCCGATGCCTATATTGCCCGGCTTATTGCCAAGGGCTACAAGGTGGCCATCTGCGAGCAGACCCAGGACCCCGCCACGGCCAAGGGCTTGGTGGACCGGGACATTATCCGGGTGGTGACCCCCGGCACCGTCATAGATGCCGCCTGCCTGGAGGAGGGACGGTCCAACTTCTGCGCGGGGCTGTATCTGGACGACACCTGCGCGGGCTTCAGCGTGTGCGACATTTCCACCGGCAAGACCCACGTCACCGCCTTTCAGGGGCCCGACCGGGCGGAGCATCTGCTCAACGAGCTGGGCCGGTTTTCCCCGGCGGAGGCAGTGGTGAATCCGGCGGCATACCAGTGCGGGCCGCTGCTGTCTCTTTTGCAGGATAAGCTCCACTGCCATGTGGAGCGACTGAGCGCCGGACGCTTTCAATTGCAGGAGGCGGAAAGGACCGTCCGCACCCAGTTTGGCGACGAGGCCGCCGGACGCCTGCCCAAGGGGAACCCCGCCGCGGCTTTGTCGCTGGGGGCACTGCTGGGCTATCTCCACGAGACGCAGAAAACCGACCTGCGCCACGTGGACGACCTGGATTACTATCAGCAGGGGCAGTTTATGGAGCTGGACCTGACGGCCCGGCGGAATCTGGAGCTGACGGAGACCCTGCGCAGCAAGGAGAAAAAGGGCAGCCTCCTCTGGGTGCTGGACAAGACCCGGACCCCCATGGGCGGGCGGCTGCTGCGCAGCTGGCTGGAGCGGCCCCTGCTGTCCGTTACGGCCATCACCCGCCGCAGCGCCGCCGTGGGCCAGCTGGTGGACCACACCATGGTGCGGGAGGAGCTGGCCCTGGCCCTGTCCGGCATCGGCGACATGGAGCGGCTGGTGGGCCGCATTGTATACGGCACCGCCGGGGGCCGGGACGTGGTAGCCCTGAAAAACGCCATGGCGCGGCTGCCCCATGTGAAGGAGCTGCTGTCGGCCTTTGACCGGGGCCGCCTGGGGGAGCTGGCCCAGCTGGACACTCTGGAGGACCTGACGGACCTGATCGGCCGCACCCTGTGCGACGATCCCCCCTTCTCCGTCCGGGAGGGCGAGTTCATCCGGGAGGGCTTCGACCCGGAGGTGGACCGCCTGCGGGGCATTCTGCATGGCGGCAAGGGCATCATCGCCTCTATGGAGGCCGCCGAAAAGGAGAAAACCGGCATCCGCACCCTGAAGATCGGGTACAACAAGGTATTCGGCTATTACATCGAGGTGTCCAACTCCTTCAAGGACCAGGTGCCCGAGACATACATCCGCAAGCAGACCCTGGTCAATGGCGAGCGATACATCACCCAGGAGCTGAAGGACCTGGAGCACGACATCCTGTCCGCGTCGGACCGGGTATCGGCCCTGGAATATGAGCTGTTCACCCGGCTGCGGCAGGAGCTGAGCGGCCATGTGGCCCGGATCCAGGCCACGGCCGCCGCCGTGGCGGAGACGGACTGCCTGTGCTCCCTGGCAGCGGTGGCGGTGAAGAACAACTACTGCTGCCCGGCGGTGGACGAGTCCGGCGTTATCGAGATCCACCAGGGACGCCACCCGGTGGTGGAAGCCATGCGGCCCGACGCCCTGTTTGTGCCCAACGACACCTATATGGGCCGCACCCAGGACCGGGTGTCCATCATCACCGGCCCCAACATGGCGGGCAAGTCCACCTATATGCGCCAAGTGGCGCTGATGGTGCTCATGGCCCAGATCGGGTCCTTCGTCCCGGCCAAGGCGGCCCGCCTGGGCATTGTGGACCGGGTATTTACCCGCATCGGGGCCTCCGACGATCTGTCGGCGGGGCAGTCCACCTTTATGGTGGAGATGACGGAGGTCAGCGACATCCTCCATGCCGCCACGGACAAGAGCCTGCTGATCCTGGACGAGATCGGCCGGGGCACCTCTACCTTCGACGGTATGAGCATCGCACGGGCGGTTTTGGAATACTGCGCCGACCCCAAGCGCCTGGGGGCAAAGACCCTGTTTGCCACCCATTACCACGAGCTTACCGCCATGGAGGGCACCCTCCCCGGCGTGAAGAACTACAACATCGCCGTCCGGGCCCGGGGCGAGGAGATCGTGTTCCTGCGGAAGATCGTCCCCGGCGGCGCGGACCGCAGCTACGGCATCGAGGTGGCCAAGCTGGCGGGCCTGCCGGACGCGGTGGTGTCCCGGGCCAGAAAAATCCTCCGGCAGCTGGAGGAGGAGTCCGGCCGCCCGGCGGCAGCCCCCGCTCCCCGGGAGGACCAGGTGTCCTTTGCCGCCGTGGCCGAGAGCCAGGTCATCGACCGGCTCCGCCGGACCCAGGTGGACTCGCTGACGCCTCTGGAGGCATTGCAGCTGCTGTATGAACTGAAAAAGAAGCTGACGTAACACGAAAGGACAACGCTATGCCTGATATTCAATGCCTGCCGCGGCATGTGGCGGATCTGATCGCCGCCGGCGAGGTGGTGGAGCGGCCCGCCAGCGTGGCCAAGGAGCTGCTGGAAAACGCCCTGGACGCCGGGGCCACCGCCATTGTGGCGGAGGTCCAGCGCGGGGGCCTCACCTATCTGCGCATTACGGACAACGGCTGCGGCATCGCGCCGCAGCAGCTGCCCACGGCGTTTCTGCGCCACGCCACCAGCAAGCTGCGCACGGCGGCGGACCTGGCCGCCATCGGTACCCTGGGCTTCCGGGGTGAGGCGCTGGCCGCCATCTCCGCCGTGTCCCGGGTGGATATCTTCACCCGGCAGACCGGGGCCCCGGCAGGGGCGTCCCTGCATCTGGAGGGCGGCGTGCCCGGGCAGGTGGAGGAGACCGGGTGCCCGGAGGGCACCACCATCTGCGTCCGGGACCTGTTTTACAACACTCCCGCCCGGATGAAGTTCATGAAGAAGGACAGCGCCGAGGGGGCCGCCGTGTCCGGCATCGTCCAGCACCTGGCCCTGAGCCATCCGGAGGTGTCTTTCAAGCTGCTGCGGGATGGAGCCGAGGTGCTCCACACCCCCGGCGACGGGCAGCTGCTGTCTGCCGTATACGCGGCCATGGGCCGGGACTTCGCCATGGGCCTGCAGGAGGTCCGGGGCTGCGGCGGCGACGTGCAGGTGTCGGGCTATGTGACCCGGCCCCTGAACGGCCACGGCACCCGGGGCCGTCAGCTGTTTTTCGTCAACGGACGGTTCGTCAAGAGCCAGCTGCTGTCCGCCGCCCTGGAGGAGGCATACCGCAACCGGCTGCTGAAGGGGAAGTTCCCCGGCTGCGTGCTGCATCTGACCCTGCCGGAGGACCGGGTGGACGTGAACGTGCATCCGGCCAAGACCGTGGTGAAATTCGTATCGGATAAAACCGCCTTTGATGCGGTGTACTATACCGTCATGGATGCCCTGGACGCGGCAGCTTGCCCCAAGGCCCCGGAAAAGGAGGAGAAGCCCTTCTACCGGACCATGACGGCCCAGGAGTTCCGGCAGCAGCAGAAGCCGGAGCCGGAGAAGCGCCCGCTGGGCAGCTATACCGCCCGTCCCGCCGCGCCGGTGTCCCGGCCTGCGGCGCAGCCGGAGGAAAGACCGGCCCAGACCATGGCGGTGCGGGACGTGGTCCCGGAGGCGGGCAAGCCCTTTACCGCGCCCGCCGGCCGCCCCGGCGTCAGCTATCACATTACCCCGCCCGCCCCAAAGCCGGAGCCGGTGCGGGAGCCGGTACAGGAGACGGTGTCCCTGCCGGAGCAGGTGACCATGGAGCCGCCCAGGGAGGCCCCCTGGCGCATTGCCGGCGAGGTGCTGCGGACGTATATCATCTGCGAGGATGAGCAGGAGAACGTGTGGCTCATCGACAAGCACGCTGCCCACGAGCGGGTGCGGTTCGACGCGCTGAAGGCCGCCGCGGAGCCCATCATGTCCCAGACACTGCTGGAGCCCATGGCGGTGGAGCTGTCGCCGGAGGACTGCGCGGCGGTGCTGGAGCAGCTGCCCCTGCTGGAGCGGTATGGGTTCCGGTGCGAGGATTTCGGCGGCGCGGTGCTGGTGCGGGGGGTGCCCGCCGGGGTAGACGACCCCACCGGAGCCCTGGAGGAGCTGGCGGAGGACCTGCGGCTGAACCGGGCGGACCCCGACGCAGCCCGGGACAGCCTATTGCAGACCATGGCCTGCAAATCCGCCATCAAGGCCGGGATGCACACGGACCCCGCCGAGCTGCGGCGTCTGGTGGACAGGGTCCAGTCCGGGGAAATTCAGTATTGCCCCCATGGCCGCCCGGTGGCGGTGCGGCTGAGCAAATACCAGGTGGAAAAAATGTTCAAGCGGGCGTGACGCCCGGAAAGGAGCGGCCTATGGCCCCCAGGGTCCTGTGCGTGGTGGGTCCCACCGCCAGCGGAAAAACGAAAATGGCCGTGGCTCTGGCCCGGCGCTTCGGCGGCGAGGTGGTATCCGTGGACTCCATGCAGATCTACCGGGGCATGACCATCGGCACCGCCGCCCCCACGGCGGCGGAGATGGAGGGGGTGCCCCATCATATGATCGCCGTGGCGGATCCGGCGGAAAGCTGGTCCGTGGCCCGGTTCTGCCAGGCGGCGGACGGCTGCATCCGGGACATTCTGGCCCGGGGCCGGCTGCCGGTGCTGGCCGGAGGCACGGGGCTGTATCTGGACGCCCTGATCCGGGGTGACGACTTCGCCCCCGGCAGCCAGGGCGGCGAGGTACGGCTGCGGCTCCAGCGGGAGCTGCGGGAGCAGGGGCCGGAGGCGCTGCTGGAGCGGCTGCGGACCGTGGACCCGGAAACCGCCGGACGGCTGCACCTGCGGGATGAAAAGCGCATTCTCCGGGCACTGGAGATCTATGAGCAGACCGGGGAGCCCATGTCCCTGCGGGACAGGCGGGGACGGCAGCGTCCGGACCGGTACGAGGCGTTGTATATCGGGCTGAGCTTCCGGGACCGGGAGGACCTGCGCCAGCGCATTGACCGGCGGGTGGACGACATGGTCCGCCAGGGGCTTTTGCAGGAGGTGCAGGACCTTCTGGACAGCGGCCTGCCCCGGGATGCCACGGCCCTGCAGGCCATCGGCTACAAGCAGTTTCTGGCGGTGGCCGACGGCGCGGCCACCACGGACCAGGCGGTGGAGGAGGTCAAGCTCCGCTCCCGCCAGTACGCCAAGCGGCAGCTGACCTGGCTGCGGCGCAACCCGGACATCCACTGGATCCTCTGGGACCGGGAGCCGGATTTCCCGGCGGCTTTACAGAATGCGACAGATTTTCTCACAGCCCATGGCTTAGGATAAGGGCAGGCGGACAGCCGTCCGCACAAAGAGAAAAGGAGCATTCATTATGCAGAAAAACAATCTTCAGGACATTTTCCTGACCAAGGTCCGCAAGCAGAGCCTGCCCGTTACCGTATTTCTGATGAACGGCTTTCAGCTGCGGGGCAGCGTCACCGGCTTTGACAGCTTCACCGTGGTGCTGGACACCGACGGCAAGCAGCAGGTGATTTACAAGCATGCAATATCCACCATCATTCCGGTTCATCCGGTGCCATTGAACGACCCGGGCTTGCCGTCGGAGGCGCAATAGCGCCGCCGCCCGACGGGGCGCACAAGCGCTTTGCCGCAGGCAAAGCCTTGGGCACGGAGAATTTTTGAGACATGCCCCGGCGCACGGCAGCGCCCCAACACCATCACCCGGCCACCAAAGGAGGTTACGCCATGAAGTCCACCCGCGCATTCAAAATTCTGTCCATTGCCCTGGCGGCGGCGGTGGTGTTCTATTTTCTGGTCCAGGGGGTGCGGTATCTGACGAACCCCTACGCCACCACCCGGGTGTATTCCAGCACCACGGAGGAATCCGTGGAGGCCTCCGGCTGGCTGGTGCGGGAGGAGGAAGCCTTCCGCTCCGAGACCGGGACCCTGAGCCATACCCGGGACGAGGGGGAAAAGGTGGGAAAGGGCCAGGTCATCGCTACCGCCTATGACAGCCCCGGGGCCCTGGAGGCCGTGGCCCAGATCCAGGCCAAGCGCCTGCAGCTGGAGCAGCTGGAATACGCCCTGTCCTCCTATCTGAACCCCGACGCCGCCCTGAAGCTGGACGGCTCCATTTCCGACGAAATCATGGCCCTGCGGAAGAATCTCACCGGCGGGGACTATACCGCCGCCTCCGGCGACCTGTCCCAGCTGAAGGCCGCTATTGTCAAGCGCAGCCGGGCCTATACCTCCAGCCAGGAGATCAAAACGGAGATCGCCGCGGTGCAGGACGAGATCGACTCCTTGCAGGCGGGCCTTACCGGGGCCACGGATATCACCGCTCCCCGGGCGGGGACGTATTCCGCCGTGTGCGACGGGTATGAGTCCGTGCTGACCCCGGCGGGCCTGGGGGACCTGACTCCCAGCGCTCTGGACAGCCTGGCCCCCGGGGAGAATACCGCCAACGTGGGCAAGCTGATTTACAGCAACACCTGGTACTATGCCGCCGCCGTGGCGGAGGAGGAGGCCCAGCGCATTGCCGCCTGCGGCAGCGTATCTCTGCGGCTGACCAAGGGCGTCACCGACGACATTGCCGCTGCGGTGCATTCCGTGGGCCCGGCGGAAAACGGCCGGTGCGTGGTGGTGCTGTCCTGCCGGGAATATCTGGCGGAGACCACTCAGCTGCGGCACCAGACGGCGCAGATCGTGCTGCACAGCTATACGGGACTGCGTCTGCCCTCCGTGTGCCTGCGGCAGAGCGACGACGGAAAGCTGGGCGTATACTGCGTTCAGGGCAGCTTCCCCCAGTTCAAGCCTGTGGAAATGGTGTATCAGGGGGACGACTATGTGCTGGTGTCCGTGCCTCAGAACACCGAGGGACTGTCAACGCTCCGTCCCGGCGACGAGGTCATCATGACCGGCGTGACCCTGGACGGCACACAGATATTGAAAGAAGATTGACCGCGGAAAGGGAGGCTTTCACTATGTCTATTGCGGAGAATATTGCCGCCGTCCGGCAGCAGATGGACCAGGCGGCCCGGGAAACGGGGCGCACCGGCGCCGACGTTATCCTGGTGGGCGCCAGCAAAATGAACGACGCCGCCGCCTGTCAGGAGGCCATTGCCGCCGGGATCGACGCCCTGGGCGAAAACCGGGTGCAGGAGATGACCGCCAAGCTGGCGGAAAACGCCTACGCCGGCCGCCCCCTGCACTTTATCGGCCATCTCCAGCGCAACAAGGTGCGCCAGGTGGTGGGCAAGGCCGATCTGATCCAGTCTGTGGGCAGCACGGAGCTGCTGCAGGAGATCGAAAAGGCCGCCGGAAGGCTGGAGCTCTGCCAGGATATCCTGCTGGAGGTGAACATCGGCGGGGAGGCGGCCAAAAGCGGCTTTGCGCCGGAGGATATTGCCGCCTCCGCGGAAACGGCTCTGGCCATGCCTCATGTCCGGGTCCGGGGACTGATGACCATCCCTCCGGTGGCCATGGAGCCCCACGGAAATCTGGCATATTTCGAGAAAATGCGGTGGCTTTATGTTGACATCAATGCAAAAATATACGATAATAAGATGGAATATCTGTCAATGGGCATGAGCGGCGATTTTGCCGACGCCATCCGGTGCGGCAGCAACATGATCCGGGTGGGCACGGCAATTTTCGGCGCACGGGACTATACAAAATAAAGAGCGGAGGGAAGCACATGAGCCTGAAGGACGAGTTCAAGAAGTTTATCCATCCCTATGACGACGAGGATGAACCGGTGGAATATCAGGAGGACGATTACCAGGATCGTCCCCGCCGGGACGACCGGCGGGAGGAGCGCCGGGATGAGGAGCGCCGCAGCAAGGTGGTGAACATCCACGCCACTACCCAGCTGAAGGTGGTGCTGGTGAAGCCCTCAAAGTATGACGAGGACGCCACGGCCATTGCCGATCATCTGCTGGAAAAGCGCACCGTGGTGGTGAATATGGAGAACACCGACCCCGATACCGCCCGGCGGCTGCTGGACTTCGTGTCCGGCGTGGCCTATGCTACCGGCGGCAAGGTCAAGCGCGTGGCCGCCAAGACCTATATCGCCACGCCCTATTCCGTGGATCTTATGGGCGACCTGATCGACGAGTTGGAAAACAGCGGCCTGTACATGTGACGGACCGATACAGCAAAAACGGAGGGATAGATCATGTACACACCCCAGGAAGTTTCCGAGAAAACCTTTCCCAAATCGTCCGGCCTGAGCAGCGGCTACAGTATGACGGCTGTGGACGAATTTCTGGACGGCCTGACGGAGGATTATACCGCGCTGTATAAGGACAATACCACCCTGAAGGCCAAGCTGAAGGTGCTGGCCGAGAAGGTGGAGGAATACCGCGCCACCGAGGATGCCATGCGGTCTACCCTGTTGGCGGCCCAGAAAATGGCGGCCCAGATGGTGGCCGAGGCCCAGGCCGAAAGGGACAAGTCCATCGCCGAGGCCCACGCGGAAAAGGAAAAGACCATTTCCAACGCCCAGGCGGAGGCGCAGCGGATCCTGATCGAGGCCCGGGGCGAGGCCGAGATCCAGGCTCGGCAGCTCCAGCAGGAGATTCGGGATTCCTGGGAGAAGCTGGCTGCGGCCCAAAGCGAGACGGAGAGCTTTATCCAGCGCAGCCGGGAGCTGTGCGCCCAGCAGATGGCGTTTCTGGATGCTCTGCCGGAGCGGAATGCGCCGGAGCAGGAGGAGCAGAGCGAGGCCGTGGCCCTGCCTGCCCCCCAGGAGAACGCCGTGCCTGCGACGGATGCGGAGCCCGCTTCTCAGGAGGAGCCTTCTCAGGAGCAGCAGCCCGCCCCGGAGCCTCTGCCGGAGGAAAAGCCCCAGGAGAAGAAAGAGGAGGATTCCCCCTTTCCCCTGGACTTTAAGCTGAACCTGGAGGACCTGCAGTTTGGCCGCAACTACAACAGCGGCGACAGACGCTGATATGAAATGCAAAAAAGCGGCCCCCAGGGGCCGCTTTTGCCCTATACGCAAGGAGGTGGCGGTATGACGCCTATTGTGGCGCTGCTGTATGACTTTGACAAGACTCTGTGCACCACGGACATGGAGGACTATGCATTTATCCCGGCGCTGGGCTATACTCCGGCAGAATTCTGGAGGAAGGCCAATGACTTTGGCCGGGAGAACCGCATGGACGGGCTGCTGGCGTACATGTACACCATGATCGCCGAATGCCGGGCCCAGAACATCCGGCTGGATCGGGATTTCCTGGTGCGGTGCGGTCACGGGATGGAGCTGTTTCCCGGGGTGGCCGATTGGTTCGGGCGCATCAACGAATTTGGACGCAGCCAGGGGGTGCAGGTGGAGCACTATGTCATCTCCTCCGGCCTGCGGGAGATCATCGAGGGCAGCGGCATTGCCCGGGAGTTCCGGGAGATCTACGCCTGTGAGTTTTTCTATGATGGGGACGGGCTGGCCTCGTGGCCCAAGCTGGACGTAAACTTCACCAACAAGACCCAGTTCGTCTATCGCATCAATAAGGGCGTGCTGGATGTGTCCGACGACAAGACCCTCAACGACTCCATGCCCGACGACAGCAAGCGGGTGCCGTTTACCAACATGATCTATGTGGGAGACGGCCTGTCTGATGTGCCATGCATGAAAATGATGCGGGCCTATGGCGGCCAGGCCATTGCCGTGTACCAGCAGGAGAACCGCCAGGGCGTGGAGGATCTGCTGGCCAAGGGGCGGGTGGATTTCATCTTCCCCGCCGACTATCGGGCGGGCACCGACCTGGACGCCACCGTCCGCAATATCATCCGGAAAATGGCCATTGCCGACGCCCTGGCGGAGGAAAATGCTGCCCAGCGCCGGAACATCGGCAAGGGGGGGCTGCCCTACCAGGCCAGTCTGTTTGAGGAATAAAATCAGAAAAGCGCGGCAATTCTATCGGAATTGCCGCGTTTTTTTTGGGAGAAATGGCAAGTTTTTCTTGCGCGGAGAGAGGATATCCGGTATAATACCATAAGCGTCGTTTTGTGAAGCGGCGCATAGGGAAAGTTTTTGTCATCTTGCAGAAACCGCCGCCGGGCCGGGCCCGGGGCTTATACAAGGAGAAAAACAGGATATGAAGGTAAAGATCATTTCGGACAGCACCTGTGACCTGTCGCCGGAGCTGATCGAACGGTACGACATTGCCATCACGCCCCTGTCGGTGCACTGCGGCGATCAGGTGGGGCATGACGGCGTGGAGATCACGCCGGAGACCATTTATGACTATGTGGACGCCAGCGGCCAGCTGCCCCGGACCAGCGCCGTCAATGTGTTCGACTATGTCCGGGAGTTCCGGTCCTGGCACCAGCAGGGGTACAGCGTCGTGCACTTCTGCATCAGCAGCGACTTTTCCAGCTCGTATCAGAACGCCTGCATGGCGGCGGCGGACGTCGGCGACGTATATGTGGTGGATTCCCGGAACCTGTCCACGGGCCAGGGGCTCCTGGTGCTCCACGGCGCGGAGCTGGCGGCGGCCGGACATACGGCGGAGGAAATTCAGAGGGCCTGCACGGACCTGGCTCCCCGGGTGGAGGCCAGCTTTGTTATTGACCGGCTGGACTATCTGTACAAGGGCGGGCGGTGCTCGGCCCTCAGCGCTTTCGGCGGCAATCTGCTGAAGCTGAAGCCCTGCATCGAGGTGAAGGACGGCAAGATGACCCCAGGCAAAAAGTATCGCGGCCCCATTGACAAGGTGATGCTGCAATACACCCAGGACCGGCTCCAGGGACGGGATGATATCAACAGGCACCGGGTGTTCATTACCCATACCCGCTGCGCCCCGGAGGCGGTGGAGGCGGTGCGGCAGAAGCTCCTGGAGCTGTGTCCCGATTTTGAGGAGATCATCGAGACCACCGCAGGGTCCACCGTCACCTCGCACTGCGGCCCCGGCACCCTGGGGGTGCTGTTCATCCGCAGCAAATAAAGACCAACGCAAACACCCCGGAGCGCTGCTCCGGGGTGTTTGGCAGCTTGTCAAAAAAGGGCGTTGCCCTTTTTTGACAAAAGAGATTTCGCTCCGACCCGCGCGTTTTCACGCATAAAATGCGCGAAAACACACTCTCTC
>OHXC01000546.1_pt1 | contig 16819 bp, 11 predicted proteins | sample 1579891 | NCBI WGS metagenome assembly OHXC01 (sample SAMEA3882531, study PRJEB24775) | human gut metagenome | biome: human-associated habitat; feature: intestine environment; material: feces | place: Netherlands | collected 2009/2010
ATTACAGAACGACCGGAGTAGTCAACGCGCTTACCGAGCAGGTTCTGACGGAAACGACCCTGTTTACCTTTGATCATGTCGGCCAAAGATTTCAGAGGACGCTTGTTAGAACCGGTGATTGCACGACCGCGACGACCGTTATCCAACAGGGCGTCAACCGCTTCCTGCAGCATACGTTTTTCGTTACGTACGATGATGTCCGGCGCAGCCAGATCCAGCAGACGTTTCAGACGGTTGTTACGGTTAATGACGCGACGATACAGATCGTTCAGGTCAGAAGTCGCGAAACGACCACCATCCAGCGGAACCAGCGGACGCAGATCTGGCGGCAGTACCGGCAGAACGGTCAGGATCATCCACTCTGGTTTGTTACCAGACTGAACGAACGCTTCCAGCAGTTTGATACGCTTGGTCAGCTTTTTACGCTTGGTTTCGGAGTTGGTTTCGTTCAGCTCTTCACGCAGCTGTTCGCACTCTTGCTCCAGATCCATGCTCTTCAGTAGAGCCTGGATTGCTTCCGCACCCATCTTCGCGTCGAATTCGTCACCGAACTCTTCCAGCGCGTCCAGATACTGCTCTTCAGTCAGGATCTGCTGACGTTCCAGGTTGGTCATACCGCCTTCGATAACCACATAGGATTCGAAGTACAGTACGCGTTCGATATCGCGCAGCGGCATATCGAGCAGCAGGCCGATACGGGACGGCAGCGATTTCAGGAACCAGATGTGCGCAGTCGGGGAAGCCAGTTCGATGTGGCCCATACGCTCACGGCGCACCTTGGCCCGGGTGACCTCCACGCCGCAGCGGTCGCAGATCTTGCCCTTGAAGCTGATCTTCTTATACTTGCCGCAGTGGCACTCCCAGTCCTTGGTGGGCCCGAAGATCCGCTCGCAGAACAGGCCGTCCCGCTCGGGCTTCAGGGTGCGGTAGTTGATGGTCTCCGGCTTTTTCACCTCGCCGTAGGACCATTCGCGAATCATTTCCGGAGAAGCGATTCCGATCTTGATGGCGTCAAAAGTGGGATAACTCATGCTGTATGCTCCTCCTATTCCTTAAAATTCGTCGTCCGCGCCGTCGTAGGAGGCCTCTACCTCCTCCTCGGGCACATAATCGAAGCCTGCGTCCGCCAGCTCCTCTTCGTTGGCGTACCGGCTGCGGCGGTCGTCGTCGGCATCCATGCGGGAGAGATTGAAGGTATCCAGGGCGTTTTCGTCCTCCTTCAGCTCGATCTGGTTGCCGTCCTCGTCCAGCACCTGGATGTCCAGGCACAGGGACTGCAGCTCCTTCACCAGCACCTTGAAGGACTCGGGCACGCCGGGAGTGGGCACGTTCTTGCCCTTGACGATGGCCTCATAGGTCTGCACGCGTCCGGTGACGTCATCGGACTTCACCGTCAGGATCTCCTGCAGGGTATAGGCCGCGCCGTAGGCCTCCAGGGCCCAGACCTCCATTTCGCCGAAGCGCTGGCCGCCGAACTGGGCCTTGCCGCCCAGAGGCTGCTGGGTCACCAGGGAATAGGGGCCGGTGGACCGGGCGTGGATCTTATCGTCCACCAGATGGTGCAGCTTCAGGAAGTACACATAGCCCACGGTGACCTTGTTGTCGAAGCGCTCACCGGTGCGTCCGTCGTACAGCCAGCTCTTGCCCTGGGGGTCCAGACCCGCCTGGGTCAGGGCCTCGGTGATGTCCTTATCGGTGGCGCCGTCGAAAATGGGGGTGGCCACCTTCCAGCCCAGGGTCTTGGCGGCATAGCCCAGATGGACCTCCAGCACCTGGCCGATGTTCATACGGGAGGGCACGCCCAGGGGGTTCAGCACGATGTCCAGGGGGGTGCCGTCGGGCAGGAAGGGCATATCCTCCTGGGGCAGCACCCGGGAAACGACGCCCTTGTTGCCGTGGCGGCCGGCCATCTTGTCACCGGGCTGGATCTTGCGGCGCTGGGCGATATAGACCCGGACCACCTGGTTCACGCCCGGCCCCAGCTCGTCGCCGGCCTCCCGGGTGAACACCTTGGCGTCCACGATGATGCCGCTTTCGCCGTGGGGGACCTTCAGGGAAGTATCCCGGACCTCCCGGGCCTTCTCGCCGAAGATGGCCCGCAGCAGGCGCTCCTCGGCGGTGAGGTCGGTCTCGCCCTTGGGGGTGACCTTGCCCACCAGGATGTCGCCGGAGCGGACCTCGGCGCCGATGCGGATGATACCCCGCTCGTCCAGGTCCTTCAGGGCGTCCTCGCCCACGTTGGGGATATCCCGGGTGATCTCCTCGGGCCCCAGCTTGGTGTCGCGGGCGTCGATCTCATATTCCTCGATATGGATGGAGGTGTAAACATCCTCCTTCACCAGCCGCTCGTTAAGCAGCACGGCGTCCTCGTAGTTGTAGCCCTCCCAGGTCATGAAGCCCACCAGGATATTGCGGCCCAGGGCGATCTCGCCCTGATCGGTGGCGGGACCGTCGGCCAGCACCGTGGGATCGTCGCCGCCGTGGACCCGCTCGCCCACGGAAACGATGGGCTTCTGGTTGATGCAGGTGCCGTGGTTGGAGCGCAGGAACTTGATGAGCTTATAGTCCTTGCTCTCGCCGCTGTCATACTTGACGGACACGTTGGTGGCGTCCACCTTGGTGACCACGCCGTCGCCCTCGGCCAGCACCACCACCTCGGAATCCAGGCAGATCTTGTGCTCCATACCGGTGCCCACAATGGGAGCCTCCGGCCGCAGCAGGGGCACGGCCTGCCGCTGCATGTTGGCGCCCATCAGGGCGCGGTTGGCGTCGTCGTTGGGCAGGAAGGGGATCATGGCCGTGGCGATGGACACCATCATACGGGGGGAGATGTCCATATAGTCCACGTATTCCGGCTCCACCTGGATGGTCTCGTCCTGGTGGCGGCAGGTGATACGGGGGCCGATGAGGCAGCCGTTCTCGTCCACCGGCTCGGCGGCCTGGCAGACCACATACTGATCCTCCACGTCGGCGGTCATATAGGTGATCTCGTCGGTGACATGGCCGGAGGGCCGGTCCACCCGGCGGAAGGGGGCCTCGATGAAGCCGTACTCATTGACCCGGGCATAGGTGGCCAGATAGGAGATCAGGCCGATGTTGGGACCTTCAGGGGTCTCGATGGGGCACATGCGGCCATAGTGGCTGTAGTGCACGTCGCGGACCTCCATGTTGGCGCGCTCGCGGCTGAGGCCGCCGGGGCCCAGGGCGGACAGGCGCCGCTTGTGGGTCAGCTCGGCCAGGGGGTTGGTCTGGTCCATGAACTGGCTCAGGGGGCTGGAGCCGAAGAACTCCTTGATGGCTGCGGTAACGGGCCGGATGTTGATAAGGCTCTGGGGCGTGACAATGTCCAGATCCTGGATGGTCATCCGCTCCCGGATGACCCGCTCCATGCGGGAAAAGCCGATGCGGAACTGGTTTTGCAGCAGCTCGCCCACGCAGCGCAGGCGGCGGTTGCCCAGATGGTCGATATCGTCCTTGGACACCAGGCCGTGGGCCAGGACGTTCATATAGTTGATGGAGGTGAGGATGTCGTCGATGATGATGTGCTTGGGCACCAGGCGGTCCGCCTGCAGGCGGCACTGCTCGATGAGCTCCTCGCCCTGATACTGACTCAGCAGCTCCTGCAGCACGTCGAAGCGCACCCGCTCCTTGATGCCGCAGGCCGTCTTGGGGTCAAAGTCCACATAGCGGCTCATGTCGCACATGCGGTTGGTGAAAATGCGGATGATGTCGCCGTTTTCCAGCTGGACCTTCACCATACCCACGCCGATGGCGTCCAGGGTGCGGCAGTCGTCGCCGGAGAGAACGTGGCCCTCCTCCAGCAGCAGCTCGCCGGTGGCGGGGTCGGCTACGGGCTCGGCCAGCTTCTGGCCCTTGGCCTGGGTCCACAGGGTCAGCTTCTTGTTGAACTTATACCGGCCCACGGTGCTCAGGTCATACCGCCGGGGATCGAAGAACAGGTTCTGCATCAGGGTCTCGGCGGAGTCCAGCGTGGGCGGCTCGCCGGGGCGCTGCTTGCGATAGATCTCCAGCATGGCCTCCTCATAGGACTTGCAGGTGTCCTTTTCCATGGTGGCCACAATGCGGGGATCGTCGCCGAAGCGGTCCAGGATATCGGCGTCGGTTTTCAGGCCCAGGGCCCGGATCAGGCAGGTGATGGGCAGCTTGCGGTTCTTGTCGATGCGGACCCAGAACACCTCGCTGCTGTCGGTCTCATACTCCAGCCAGGCGCCGCGATAGGGGATCACCGTGGACGTCAGCAGGGGCAGGTCCGTTTTCAGGTCGATCTCCTTGCCGTAGTAGATGCCGGGGGAGCGGACGATCTGGCTGACCACCACGCGCTCGGCGCCGTTGATGACAAAGGTGCCGCCATGGGTCATCAGGGGGAAATCGCCCATGAAGATCTCCTGCTCCTTGATCTCGCCCGTCTCCTTATTGTGCAGGCGGACGCTGACCTTCATGGGGGCGGCATAGGTGGCGTCCCGGGCCTTGCACTCCTCCACGTCGTACTTGGGCTTTTCGTCCATGCTGTAGTCGATGAAGCTCAGCTCCAGGTTGCCGGCATAGTCGCCGATGGAGGCCACGTCGGCAAAAACCTCCCGCAGGCCGGTGTCCAGGAACCACTGATAGGATTTCTTCTGGATCTCCAGCAGGTTGGGCATCGCCATGACCTCTTCGTGTCTGGCAAAGTTCTTGCGCAGGGTCTTGCCATAATACTTGTCCTTGGCCATCTTCAATACTCACGCCTTTCTTTTCGCATTTTCTCCGTGCTTTTCCTCAGGGAACGGCTCTCCACCGATTTGACACGCGGGGGCGAGTTGTTTGTTTTCGCACTGTTCCACTTGTAATTTTGGGGGAAAGCTGGTATCATAACAGCAGATTGAAATGGGGCTTTAGCCCCATTTTCCCAATATAGCGTCTCATTGTACCATAGACGCGCCTGCTTTGTCAACATAAAACACTGCCTCGCCCGAAATTTTTTCGTGGCTGCGGTGTTTTTTTATTTTCCGCCTCCCGCACCTCCGGTCCATCCGCAGGGGCGGACGAATCTGTCCGCCCGAAACCAACAATCCAGCGGTGCATTTTTCCATGCAAAAAGCAGCCCTTCGGCTGCTTTTTGTATGAGCTTGTCAAAAATTCTTTTTGACAAGCTGTTTTCAGAACAGGCCGGGAATGTTCAGCCCGCCGGTGACGGAGCCCATGGCGGACTCCATAGCCTCCTCCGCCTGGCGCAGGGCCTCGTTAACGGCGGAGATCACCAGGTCCTGGAGCATCTCCACATCCGCCGGGTCCACGGCGTCGGGCTGAATGGTCAGCGCCGTCACCTGCTTCTTGCCGGATACGGTGGCCTGCACCGCGCCGCCGCCTACGGAGGCGGTGAAGCTGCTCTCCTCCACGTTCTTCTGGGCAGCTTCCATATCCTGCTGCATCCTGGCCAGCTTCTGCTGCATTTGCTGCTGCTGGCGCATCATCCCGGCGCTGCCGCCGAACCCGTTGCGGGCACTGTATCCCTTAGCCATGTCGCATTCTCCTTTATATTACGAAATATTGCTTATTTGATCTTGAAATTTTCCAGCTGCTGGCCCTGGGCCGCCACCTCATCCAGCTTATCCGGGGTCTTTTCCGCCGGAGGCTCCTCCCAGGGCGGCGTCTGATCTCCGGGAGCCGCCGTTTCCGCCGGAGGCTGGGGCTCCGGGGCCTTTGGGGGAGCCGGTTTTGGCTCCGGGCGGGGCTTCCGGGGGGCGGACTTTTTTCCGGCGGGGGCCGGTGCGCCGCCAACGGTCAGCACCACCCGGACGGTTTGTCCCTCTGCGGCGGAGGCCACCTCCTGGAGCACATGGAGCACCGAGTTGTTGTTCAGGGAGTCCCGGACGAACTCGTTCTGGCAGTACAGCGTCAGGCAGTCGCCGTCCACCGCCCCCCGGACCATATTCAGAAACACCCGGTGATTCACCGCCAGGCGGCCCTTGCAGTGCTCCTTCATGGCGTCCCATTTGCCGGTGTCGCCCACCACGGCGGCGGCCCTGGCAGCCGCCGGTTCGGGAACGGGTCTGTTGGCAGGACGCTTGGCAGGCGGTTCTTCGTCCGGAATATCGAATATCCGTTCCCGGTTCCCGGGCTCCTGGGGCAGGGGCGGCTCCTCCGGCATGGGAGGGCGATCCTCCGCCGGTTCGTCCCGGCTTGTCCCGGTGCTGTCCCGGGACACAGGGGCCGGTTTCGGGGACATCCCACTGTTTTGCGGGACAGTTTTTATTGAAATTCCGTTAGATATCTGATCCTCCAGCCGGTCGATCCGCTGGCTCAGGGCCGTCAGGTCGCCGGAAAGACCTTCGTCGCACAGGCGCAGCAGACACAGCTCCGCATCCGTCCGGGGCTGGAAGCTGTCTCCCAGCCCGGCGCAGCAGGCCTGGATGGTCTCCGTCAGATACAGAAACCGCCGCATGGGCTGGCTGCCGGAAAGGGACTTCAGGGTCTTGGTATCGTATATACCCGTCAGCAGGGCGGCGGCCCCGTCGGGGGCGGCCTTGAGAATGGTCATGTCCCGGGCCAGGTCCCCCAGCTCCCCCAGCATGGCGGCCACATCCTTGCCGCCCCGGTACAGCTCATCCAGCCGGGTCAGGGCCCCGGCGGCATCCCGCCGGAGGATGCAGTCCATCAGCTCCACCGTCTGGACGCTGCCGGCCAGGCCCAGAATGTCCAGCACCGTGCGGCTGTCCAGCCGGCCCTGGGCCACCCGGCACTGGTCCAGCAGGCTCAGGGCGTCCCGCAGAGCGCCGTTGGCCATGCGGGCCAGGATCTCCGCCCCGTCGGGGGCCAGGGGAATATTTTCGGCCCCGGCAATGCGCAGCAGGTGCTTTTCCATATCCCGGGGCAGGATGCGCTTGAAATTGAAGCGCTGGCACCGGGAGAGAATGGTGGCCGGAACCTTGTGCAGCTCCGTGGTGGCCAGAATGAACATCAGGTGCTCCGGCGGCTCCTCAATGGTCTTGAGCAGAGCGTTGAAGGCCTGGGTGGACAGCATGTGGACCTCGTCGATGATATAGACCCGCTTTTTCAGCACCGTGGGGGTATAGACCGACTCGCTGAGCAGCTCCCGGATGTCGTCCACCCGGCTGTTGCTGGCAGCGTCCAGCTCCGTCACGTCCAGCAGGGAGCCGCTGTCGATGCCCCGGCAGGCCTCGCACCGGTTGCAGGGGGCCCCGTCCTCCGGGTGCAGACAGTTGACGGCCTTGGCCAGAATCCGGGCGCAGGTGGTTTTGCCGGTGCCCCGGGTGCCGGTGAACAGATACGCGTGGGCCGTGCGGCCCTCGGCCACCTGGCGCTGGAGCGTGCCGGTGATGTGGTCCTGGCCCACCACCTGGGAAAACGTCTTGGGCCGCCATTTGCGGTACAGTGCCTGATACATGAAGCAGCCCTCCCTTTGCGTTTGCGTAAAAAATAAAACTCCTCCGCTGCCAGCCGCGGGGCCGGTGGACTCGCGGCACATGGATGATCCCTCTTAATGCTGCTCGGTTCCCCGCCTGACATGATTCGTGGGTATCCATTGCGCGAGACCGGCTCCGCAGCTGGCGGCGGAGGAGTCGTCATGCAGATATCCTATCACATTTTGCTCCCGTTGGCAACTGGAATTTTTTTCGCAGGGGGATTCATAGAAATTTTACACAAAAGCCGACGTTCCGCGCTTGTGAGAAAAAATTTTTTATGGTATACTCCAATAATACTGAGAAAGTATCTGCCCGGCGGGCAGTTTTTTTAACGGAAGGAGACCGATATGGACTCAAACAACAGAAACAATCGAAACGGCGGAAACAAGAAAAACAACAAAAACCTGCGCAGCGTCATCTCTCTGATTGGCTGGGCCCTGGTGCTGACGCTGGTATTCAACTACATCCTGGCCGCCACCAGCGGCGGAAGGAGCTTTGAGGTCCCCTACAGCGAGATGATGGACCTGGTGGAGCAGGACCAGATCAAGGAGATCCAGCTGAAGGCCGGCGTACTGTACGCCACCCCGGTGGACGGATATACCTATACCGAAAAGACGGACAACAAGTACCGGGAGCCCAAGACCTATACCCAGAGCGAAAAGTCCAAGCTGACCCTGTATACCACCTATCTGACGGACACCCGGCTGCTGCCGCTGCTGGATGAGCACAATGTGGAGTATTCCAGCCCCGTCAAGAGCTCCTGGAGCGTCCTGGGAGACATCCTGGTGATGTATGTCCTGCCGATGGTGCTGATGATCGGACTGTTCCTGCTGGTGATGCGGATCGCGTCCAAAAACGGCGGGGGCATCGGCGGCATCGGCAATGTGGGCAAGTCCAACGCCAAGGTGTATATGGAAAAGCAGACCGGCGTCACCTTCAAGGACGTGGCCGGTCAGGATGAGGCCAAGGAGTCCCTGGAGGAGATCATCGACTTCCTCCACAACCCCGGCAAATACACCGCCATCGGCGCCAAGCTCCCCAAGGGCGCGCTGCTGGTAGGCTCCCCCGGCACCGGCAAAACGCTGCTGGCCAAGGCCGTGGCCGGCGAGGCCAACGTGCCGTTCTTCTCCATCTCCGGCTCGGACTTTGTGGAGATGTTCGTGGGCGTGGGCGCGTCCCGGGTCCGTGACCTGTTCAAGGAGGCCGCCAAGGTGGCTCCCTGCATCATCTTCATCGACGAGATCGACACCATCGGCAAATCCCGGGACGGCGGACGCTTCGGCGGCAACGACGAGCGGGAGCAGACTCTGAACCAGCTGCTGGCGGAGCTGGACGGCTTCGACCCCAGCAAGGGCGTTATCGTTCTGGGCGCCACCAACCGGCCGGAGGTGCTGGATAAGGCGCTGCTGCGGCCCGGCCGCTTCGACCGGCGCATCACCGTGGACCGGCCCAATCTGGCGGGCAGACTTGCCACCCTGCAGGTCCACACCCGGAACATCCGCCTGGCGGAGGACGTGAACCTGGACAAGATCGCCCAGGCCACCGCAGGCTGCGTGGGCGCGGACCTGGCGAACCTGGTGAACGAGGCGGCCCTGCGGGCCGTGCGCAAGGGCCGCAAGGCCGTGAACCAGAACGACCTGCTGGCGGCCTTTGAAACCGTCATCGCAGGCTCCGAGAAGAAGGGCACCGTCATCACTCAGGAGGAAAAGCGCATCATCGCCTATCATGAGGTGGGCCACGCTCTGGTGGCGGCCAAGCAGAAGAATGCCCAGCCCGTCAGCAAGATCACCATCGTGCCCCATACCCAGGGAACTCTGGGCTACACCCTGCACCTGCCGGAGGAGGAAAAGTTCCTCATGTCCAGGGAGGACATTCTGGCGGAGATCCGGACCCTGCTGGCAGGCCGGTCCTCGGAGGAGATCGTGTGCAACACCATGACCTCCGGCGCAGCCAACGACATCGAGCGGGCCACGGAAATGGCCCGGAATCTGGTGGCCCGCTTCGGTATGTGCGACGAGTTCGACATGATGGCCCTGGGCACCGTGCAGAGCCAGTATCTGGACGGCGGGTACTCCATGACCTGCGCCCAGGAGACGTATGCCGCGGCGGACCGGGCCACCATTGCCATCATCCGCCAGTGTCATCAGGACGCCAGGAAGCTCCTGGAGGAAAACCGGGAGCTGCTGGACAAAATCGCGGCGTATCTGCTGAAGAAGGAGACCATTACCGGCCAGGAGATGATGGCCATCATCGAGGGACGGGACCCGGAAACCGTGGACAACTACGGCGCCACCCGGGAGGAGGACCAGAAGCTGTTCCGTCCCTCCACCCCGGACGTGATCGATCCCCCGGCCAGGCACATCAATATCGTGTCGGAGCCTATCCCCATGCCGGACTTTGATAAGAAGGACGAGAAGCCGGAGGGGCAGCCCCAGGATAAGCCGGAGGACCAGAGCGAGCATGGCCAGAGCAAGGAATAAACAGCGGAAATAAGCATACCAAAAGGAGACGGGCCGCGGCCCGTCTCCTTTTGAGCTTGTCAAAAAAGGGCGTTGCCCTTTTTTGACAGTCTGGTCTGCCAGGGATTGGCCCCAGTGTGCCAGCCGATAAAGCGAAAACGTTTTCACGGATTCGCCTTATTGAAACAACGTTTTTCGACTTGATTTTCTCATTGTTTTGTGCTATATTGGGATGGCATATGAAAAGAGGAAGCGGAGGAAGGATCACTCCGCCTTGAGAAAGGGGGCGCCGCCGGATGGGCCTGTACATAGGAAAAGTGGATCGCAGGTGGCTGTCCCGGGTGCTCCTGATCATGCTGGCGGACATCATCGGCATCATGGGCTCGTACCTGTTGGCCCTGTGGGCACGGTTCGACTTCCACTTTACGGATATTCCCTAGGAGTTTGTGGACGGATATCTGCACACCATCTGGTGGTGGGTGCCGGTCTGCCTGGCGGTGTTCTGGCTGTGCAACCTGTACAACAGCATCTGGCGGTTCGTCAGCGTGGATGCGCTGATGCGGATCATACTGGCCTATGTGCTTCTGGGCGGGCTGAGCTTTGCATGCGTGGCGCTGTTTGGGGTGCATATGCCCCGGTCCTATTATGTGTGGGGCCTGTTCTTCAGCTTCTTCTGCACCTCCGGCATCCGCTTTTTCTATCGCGGGATGCGGTACCTGCGCAACCGGGCGCCTCTGGCCCGGAAGGGCGCAGAAAACGTCATGATTATCGGCGCAGGCCAGGCCGGGCGGCAGCTGATCCGGGAATACGCCGTCAGCAGTCATCTCAACAGCCGGGTGGCCTGCATCATCGACGACAACCCCGCCAAGCGGGGCCGCATTCTGGAGGGTGTGCGCGTTGTGGGTGCGCGGCGGGACATTCCCCAGGCCGCCAGGCAATTCGATATTGACAAGATCGTGTTCGCCATTCCGTCGCTTCAGGGCGCCGGAAGGCAGGAGATCCTCAATATATGCAGCACCACCGGCTGCCAGATCCAGGTGGTGCCGGGCATGTATCAGCTGGTCAACGGTGAGGTCACCATCAGCAAGCTCCGCCGGGTGGAGCTGCAGGACCTGCTGGGCCGGGACCCCATCCAGGTGAACCTGGGGGAGATCTGCGGCTATATCAACGACAAGACGGTTCTGGTCACCGGAGGCGGCGGCAGCATCGGCAGCGAGCTGTGCCGTCAGATCGCCCGGCACAGGCCCCGGCGGCTGGTGATCTTCGACATTTACGAAAACAACGCCTACGACATTCAGATGGAGCTGCGCCGGGAGCACCCGGAGCTGACGCTGGAGGTGTGCATCGGGTCCGTGCGGGACCAGCAGCGGGTGGATAACCTGCTGGATACGTACCGGCCGGACCTGATCTTCCACGCGGCGGCCCACAAGCATGTGCCCCTGATGGAGGACAGCCCCAACGAGGCCATCAAGAACAACGTGTTCGGCACCTATAAAATGGCCCGGTCCGCCGCCCGGCACGGGGTAAAGCGCTTTGTGCTGATCTCCACGGACAAGGCGGTGAACCCCACCAACATCATGGGCGCGTCCAAGCGCCTGTGCGAGATGGTGGTGCAGATGATGAACCGGCGCAGCGAAACGGAATTTGTGGCGGTGCGGTTCGGCAACGTCCTGGGCAGCAACGGCAGCGTGGTGCCCCTGTTCGAGCAGCAGATCGCCCACGGGGGACCGGTGACGGTGACGCATCCGGAGATCACCCGGTTTTTCATGACCATTCCCGAGGCGGTGTCCCTGGTTCTGCAGGCGGGGTATTATGCCAGGGGCGGCGAGATCTTTGTGCTGGACATGGGCCAGCCGGTGAAGATCGACGACATGGCCCGGCAGCTGATCCGCCTGTCCGGCTATGAGCCGGATGTGGATATCCCCATCATCTATACCGGCCTGCGGCCCGGAGAGAAGCTGTATGAGGAGCTGCTGATGGACGAGGAGGGCCTGCGGGAGACCGCCAACCAGCTCATCCACATCGGCCAGCCCATCAACATGGACGACGAGGCCTTCTGCCGCCAGCTGGCGGTGCTGGAGCAGGCCTGCCAGAGCAACAGCCCGGACATCCGCCAATATGTGGCGGATATGGTGCCCACGTATCACCCCAAAACAGATCAAAGAGCATAAAAGCATCCCTTTGGCGTTTCCGGCCAAAGGGATGCTTTTTGCGTGATGCGGCGGTTTCGCCGACGGAGGGATGCAAGGGAGCACCTTTCCTATTTTCCGGCGGCGATCTTGTCCTCGGTCTCCTGGCGGATGGCCTGGCGCAGACGGGTCAGATACGGGGAGAAGGCGGCGTTTTCCTGAGCGTAGGTGCGGTTCAGGTCGTACTCCCGGGGCTCCCAGGTGTCGATGGGAGACTCGTTGTGCTGGATGACGGCCTCAAACTTGTCCAGAGCCTTGTAAATGCGGGCCTCCGTGGTCTCCAGCGCCGCCATCTCCCGGTACAGTGCCCGCATCTGCGCATCATACGGGGCGGGCAGGGTGTCCACCCACGCCAGCAGCTGCCGCTCCTCGTCGGCCTCGTCCGCCGCCGTTTTGCGGAAGGTGGGGATGTCGCCGGTAAAGCACTCGCCCAGGTCGTGGATCAGGCACATGCGGATAACCTTGTCCATGTCGGCCTCCGGAAACTCGTCCCGCATCCAGTAGGCCATCAGGGCAATGCGCCAGCTGTGCCCGGCCACGCTCTCCGGCCGGCGGCAGGAGGTGCAGCAGTGGCGGGTGGTGTCCTTCAGCCGCTCTGCCGTGTGCAGGGCGGACAGCAGCTCGGTGGGATTCATAACGGTTCTCCTTTTTTCTCTCAGATTTCGACCAATTCGATCTCCGTGCCCCGGTCCCGGAGCAGGGCCAGCAGGGCCCGGACGGACAGCCACACCGTGGCGGTGTTGTCATTGGGATGAACGCCGATGCGGCCGCCGTCGAAATCCCGGTCCAGGCAGAAGCGGACAGCGTGGTCCCGGTCGTTCAGCAGCCCCAGCGGCGTCACGGAGCCGGGGGTCAGGTCCAGCAGCCGCAGCAGCTCCTCCGGGGAGGCGAAGCTCAGGCGGCGGGTGCCGTGGCGGCGCTGGAACTCCTTCAGGTCCACCCGCTTGCCGCAGCGGACGGTGATCAGGTAATAGCTCCGCTTTTTGTCGTCCCGGACCAGCAGATTTTTGGCGTCGTCCTCCGGATACGGCATGTCCACGGCGGCGCACTCCTCCATGTTGAACACCGCCGGGTGCTCGGTGATCTCAAAATCCACGCCGTGGGCGCGGAGATAGTCATAGGTTTCCTGCTTGGTCATTGACCGGTTCCTCCTTAACGGGTTTTCTCCATTGTACCAGGCAGGGGCGGCGTTTGCAAGCCGTCTGCGGATGCCACGCAAAAGCTGTCTGCCGGAGCGGAAGCTTTGTGCAGTATGCGAATTTTCTTTTGCAGGGAAAAGCGTTATAATCGGGCGTAGATCACACCGAAGGGGACAGGCTATGAGCATCATTTTCTTCGACATTGACGGCACCATCATGGACGTGAACGGCAGCATCCCGCCCTCCGCCGCAGAGGCGGTGCGGCAGCTGCGGCAGGCGGGGCATCACTGCATTATCAATACCGGGCGGCCCCGGATCGCCATGGAGCCCCAGCTGCTGGAGCTGGCATTCGACGGGCTGGTGTGCTCCTGCGGCCAGTATATCCAGCTGGACGGCCGGGTGCTGCGGCACGTGGGCTTTGACCGGGACACCAGCCGGAAAATCCTGGAGGCCGGGCGGCGGTGCCTGGTGGATATGTACTTTGAGGAGGCGTCTCACATCTGGGTGGATACGCCCCACCACCACCTAAACCGGGAGCTGGAAAACGCCGTGAAGCGCCTGGAGCGGGGCGGCGTCCGGGTGGGGCGGCCTGACGGCGACCCGGATTTCCACTTTGACAAGGTGTGCGTCCTGGTGGGGCCGGACAGCCGGAGGGAGGAATTTCTGGCGGAGATGGCGCCCCTGTGCCAGATCATCGACCGGGGCGGCGGCATGTTCGAGCTGCCTATGCGGGGCTATTCCAAGGCGTCCGGCTGCCGGGCCGTGGCCCAGGCCCTGGGCGCGGACCTGGCCGACTGCTACGCCATCGGCGACAGTCCCAACGACCTGGAAATGCTGGCGTGTGTGGGACACCCCCTGGTCATGGGCGACGCCCCGGCAGAGGTGCAGGCCCAGGCGGAATACGTCACCGCGCCCCTGCGGGAGGACGGCCTGTACCGGGCCATGGTTCATATGGGCCTGCTGCACAAATAACAAAAGCTCCCGGTGCGAGGGTCGGGGTGGTCGTAAAACAGTTTCAGTCCCCGCAGCCATGCGGTGTTTACCTGACGATCGTTCAAGGGCAGTTATTGCAGCAGATGGACAAATAAATCGTGCACTTCTATGCACCTTTCGGTGTACGGTGTGGGTATCCCTTGCCTCTCCCTGTGGGAGAGGTGGCCGAGCGCGGCGAGGACGGAGAGGGCAAACGGCAAGACCCTCTCAGTCACCTGCGGTGACAGCTCTCCCAAAGGGAGAGCCAAGGGGCTGCACCCTGCTGCATGGTATGTTGGCATAAGAAATGGAGCGTATCTGTGTCGATACGCTCCATTAACTGTTTTTGCGGACTTATTTACCGGGTCAGGAAGAACATCAGGGCAAACAGGATGCTGATGATCCAGGTGCCCACATTGATCTCCTTGATCTTGCCGGTGAAGATCTTCACGAACACATAGGAGATCAGGCCGAAGGCGATACCATAGGAGATGTTGTAGGTCAGGGGCATGAACGCCACGGTGACAAAGCCGGTCACGGCAGCGGCGGGATCGTCCCAGGCGATGTTGCGGACGTTGGACATCATCAGCACGCCCACATAGATCAGGGCCGCGGCGCAGGCGTAGGTGGGGATCAGCTGGGCCACGGGGGACAGGAACATGGCGATGAAGAACATCACCGCAGTAGCCATAGAGGCAAGACCGGTGCGGCCGCCCTCGGCCACGCCGGCAGAGGACTCCACGAAGGTGGTGACGGTGGAGGTGCCGCAGACAGCGCCGGCGCAGGTAGCGCAGGCATCAGCCAGCATGGCCCGGTCCATATTGGGAACGTTGCCGTCCTTATCCAGCATGTTGCCGGCAGAGCAGGCGCCGTACAGGGTGCCCAGGGTGTCGAACATATCCACCATGCAGAAGGCCAGCATGGTGGTCAGCAGCATCACCACGAAAGCGCCGGTGCCGTTGGCGGCAATGAAGGCGGAGAAGTCAAAGCCGGACTTGAACACCGCGCCGAAGGCCTGGGTGCCGAAATCGCGGAAGGCGCCGAAGAAGTCGGAGGTCAGGTTGGGGGCGATGGCAGAGGCATAGAAGCCGGGAACGGTGATCAGACCCACCACATAATACACCACGGCAGCGCCCAGGATGCCCCACAGCACCGCACCGCGGACCTTCTTCTTGCTCATGGCGCCGATGGCGAACACGGCCAGCAGAGTGACCAGCATGGGGAAGATGGTGGCCCAGGTCTGGTCGCCGGTGAACACGTTGAAGGAGTGCAGGTTCACGCAGGTGGAGGAATCGTTGACCACGATGCCGGCGTTCTGCAGGCCGATGAAGGCGATGAACAGGCCGATACCGGCGGAGATGGCCGCCTTGACCTCGTGGGGGATGGAGTCGAAGATGATCTTGCGCAGACCGGTAACGGTCAGCAGCACAAAGATGATGCCGTCAAACAGCACCAGCACCAGGGCGTTGGCATAGCTCAGGCCCAGGCCCACACACACGGTGTAGACAAAATAGGCGTTCAGGCCCATGCCGGAGGCCTGCGCCAGCGGCAGATTGGACAGCAGGCCGATGAGCAGGGTGCCCACCACGGCGGAAATAGCGGTGGCCACATAAATGGCCCCGTAGCTGACGCCCAGCACATCGGTGCCGTCGCCAAAGGGGTTCGAGAACATACCGGCATTGACCATCAGAATGTAGGCCATGGCCATAAAGGTGGTGATACCGGCCATGATCTCCGTCCGGACGGTGGAGCCCTTTTCGGTTACATGGAAGAAGCGATCCATAAACTCTCTCCTTTTATAAGTTTTCCGCTGCGCCTTCCGGCGCAGCAAATCTATTTTACCATCCCGGCCTTGTCCACGCAAGCCCCATTTTCGCTAATGACTGCCATTCTTTGGGAAATTGTGACAGTCGCTGTGAAAAGACTGCAAATTTTTGTGGAAATAACGAGGGTAAGCGGTGAGGACTAGGAAAAAGCGCGATTTTGTGTAAATCATCTTGCATTTCGTGAAAACTTTAGTATACTGGACGTGCAGCGTGTGTTTCGCTGCAGAGAGATTTAAAAAAAGATAAGGAGAATGTACAAATGATTCTGGAACTCATCGCTACGATTCTGTCACTGGTAGGCTCCTGGATGGTCTATAAGAAGATGGGCCGTCAGGGCTGGGAGGGCATTGTCCCCATTTACAACACCTATGTCCTCTGCCAGGAGCTGTACGGCAACGGCTGGAAATTCCTCCTGCTCCTGATCCCCTTCTATAACATCTATTTCGGCATCAAGATGATGATCGACCTGGCCAAGGCCTTCAATCTGGGCGCGGGCTTCGGCATCGGCCTTCTGCTGCTGCCCTTCGTGTTCTGGCTGATCCTGGCCTTCGGCGGCGCGCAGTATAAGGACGGCAGCTACACCAACACCCAGCCCGACATGGTGGAGGATGTGGTCAACAAGGCCAAGGACGTCGTTTCCGGCAACCACAGCAACAACGAGGAGAATAATCAGTAAGGCAAGCATTGACAAGCCCGCCCTGCGGTACCGCAGGGCGGGCTGCAGCTTGTCAAAAAGGATTTTTGACAAGCTGCAAAAGCATTTTCAAAACTTTCATGAAAGTTCTGAAAATGCGATGATTGAAAACGAAA
>OHXC01000564.1_pt1 | contig 16399 bp, 13 predicted proteins | sample 1579891 | NCBI WGS metagenome assembly OHXC01 (sample SAMEA3882531, study PRJEB24775) | human gut metagenome | biome: human-associated habitat; feature: intestine environment; material: feces | place: Netherlands | collected 2009/2010
TTCCCCCGAACCCCCTTGGGCGCAACGGTTTCTATTCCCGGGTTGTTTGTAGGGGCCGGGCATGCCCGGCCCGCGACTTGACGGGCCTTGCATTTTCCGGTTTGCTACCCCCTTTTCAAATTGCTCTGCAGGTAGGTATCCTGCCCCCTCCGCGGCGGCCAGAGGGCTGGCCGCCCTACATAGTTTTATTCACTCTTCGCTGCGATCTATTCCCCGCAACAGCTCCTCCGCCGCTACCCCGTACAACTTCGCCAGGGCCAGCAAGTTTGTGGTGCTCGGGTCGGCGCTGCCGTTTTCCCATTTGGATACGGTCTGGCGGCTCACGCCAAGCGCCTCAGCCTCGAACTCCTGCGTCATCTGGCAGCGGGTGCGGTGGGCCTTCAGCGTCTCACCCAGGGTGCGCTTCACGGCCTGCTTTTCCTCCCGCATCTCCTTGCTGCAGATGTACTTCTTCAGCGCCCGTACGATCAGCACAAACAGATAAATCACCGCGGCCACCAGCGCCGCAAAAACCAAAATATTGAGCGCCGTCACCCATGTTGCAAACAGCATTTTTCTTTCCTCCTTCACGGATTTTTCTGTTCCCAGTATACCAAACCCCGCTGCTTTACGCCATCAACTATCGTGTACATTTTCGCTTACATCACAAAAAACGGCCTGTCTGCGTCATTCCCGCAGACAGGCCGCCTTATTTAATCCGCTTAAAACTGCTCCAAAATCGCCAGCAGCTTGTCAAGGCTGCGCTCGTTGAACTCCAAAATCAGAATGTCGCACCCCGGGTGCACGGCCACGTCCGTCGTGAAGGTGTCGATATGCTCGCGCCAGCTGTTCGTGAAGCGCGCCTGCAGGTACGGCATATAGTACTCGCTGAACGAATCCCCGATGACCCGCACGGTGCGGCTGTCCTTCTCAAACATCCGGTCATAGCCCGGCACTACGTAGGTCTCCTCGGCGGGCAGACTGGCGTAGAGCGCCGCCACGTTTGCCATGTCACCGGTGGTCGTGCCGCCGGCCTCGACGGGGTAGCTGTCCGCCGGGCGCGTCGGCATGTCCAGCGCCTCAAAAATGCCGTCCAGCCCGATGAGCGCGCCGACGGCGTTCCAGTGGGTGTCCGTTTTGTAGTACAGCAGCCGGTCAGCGTTCTGCCGCGCCTGGCTGCGCAGCATGTCATACCGCCAGACCACCGGCACTGTCGTGTGGCTCTGCAGATAGGCCGCCAGCAGGTCGGTGCGGTTTTCCTCGTTCACAATGGGGTAGCCGTCGGGCATGTACTCGCGGTAGATGCGGTCCTTGCTGGGCGTCAGATCCAGCACCAGCGTGCAGCCGTTTTCGGCCAGCTTATCACTCAAGATCTGCAAGCCCGCGCTGGCCTCGGCCAGTGTGTCGGCGCTGTCGTTCAGCTCGGCCAGCCCCTGATAGTTTGCCATCGGCTGCGCGGCGTTGGGGCCGTCCTTGTAGAACAGCCAGCCGTCCTTGCCGGGCAGCACCTGGTCGCTCTGGCTCGTGCCGAACAGCGCGTAGTCCAGCCCGGCGTTCACCAGCACAAACTGATAGCGGAACGGCGAGTTATCGACCAGAAAGTTGTCGAGATTGCGCGGCAGCTCCCGCAGCGGGCTTTGCAGCACCTGTGGCAGGCCGGTCATCAGGCGGTTTTCGTGACTGTCCATCGACAGCTGCTTGGAAAAAATGTTGAACACCGGGAACGCCAGCCCGATGACGGCGCAGAACACGCCGATAAAGCCAATTTTGACCGCTTTACGCATGGCTCTGCACCTCCTTTAAAATTGAAAATAAATAAACGCGCTGTAAGTGCCTGCCGTGACGCGCATAAGTCCCAGAAACAGCAGCACGAGCAGCCCCGCCATCCCGGCAGGGGACGGCGCCTTTTTCGCGTACAAAGCCGCCTTCAGCTTGGGGCACAGCGCCTGCACGGGGCCGCACAGCAGGAAGGACGCCGCTAAAATCAGCAGCAGCTTGGTGTCCGCAAAGGCCGCCAGCGTATAGCCCTTGGCCCCGCTCTGCCATGTAAAAATGCCCTTGAGCACGGCCAACCCCTCGGACAGGCCCGGCGCACCGAAGATCACCAGCGTCAGCCAGAGCAGCACCACCGTGTACAGGTGCCGGAACAGTCGCGGCAGCTGCTCCAACGCCCGGCGCAGGCCCAGGCGCTCCATGCACAAAATTATGCCGTGCAGCAGACCAAACACCACATACTGCCACGCCGCGCCGTGCCACAGACCGGTCAGCGCAAAGACGATGAGCAGGTTCAGGCAGGTGCGGCGCAGGCGGCAGCGGCTGCCGCCCAGCGGAATGTAGACGTAGTCGCGGAACCAGCTCGACAGCGAGATATGCCAGCGCCGCCAGTATTCGCCGACGGAGCAGGCAAGATACGGATACTCAAAGTTTTCCGGCAGCGTGATGCCGAAGAACTCACCGATGCCGATGGCCATATCGCTGTAGCCGGAAAAGTCAAAATACAGCTGCATCATGTAGGCCGTGTAGCCCAGCACGAGGATCGGCGCGGGCAGCGTGGCCGCCGGGACCGACGCGACTTTGGCGTAAATCAAAGCGAGCTGGTCGGCGATGATGGCCTTTTTTGCCAGGCCCAACACCAGCCGCTTGATGCCGTAGCAGAAGCGGTCCGCCGAGACGCGGCGCGTCTCGCTGCCGGGGTCCAGCTGCGGGGCCTGCTGGCCGTACCGCACAATGGGCCCGGACGGCCCGTGGCCGAAGAACGCGAGGAACACCGCAAAACGGATAGGGTTCTTTTCCGATTCCACCTTGCCCGCGGCCACATCGGCACAGTAGCCGATGGCCGTGAACACGTAAAAGCTCAGCCCCAGCGGCAGGGCGGGGGAGAGCACCGGCAGCAGACCCGGCACAAGGGCGTTGACCGTCTCCGCCGCAAAGCCCGCATATTTAAAGCCGCCCAGCACCGCCAGATCCAGCAAGATCAACAAAATCAGCAGCGGCCTTTTGTGGGCCAGCCGCCCCAGCGAAAGCCCGCCCAGCCAGTTGATACCGGCCAGCAGCACCAGGATGGCCGCGCCCTTTAAGCCCGCCCACGCAAAAAACAGCAGACTGAACGCAGCCAGCACGGCATTGCGCAGCCACTTGGGGCACAGCCAGTAGACCGCCAGCGACAGCGGCAGAAAAACGAACAGAAATTGCACCGAAGAAAACGCCATAAAAAACACTGCTCCGCGCGGCACAGCCTGTGGCGATGCCGCTTCATAAAAATTTTACATCTGTAAACATTATAAAGGGTATGACAAAATTCGGCAAGGTCTGCACACAAAAAAGTTATTTTTCCGTCGCTCCCGCGCATTTTGCAGGGGATGGCCATAGACATCTACCCCCAAAATGACTATAATAAAGATGTATTTGTGTGTAACGGAGGGGTCTGTCCATGGAAAATCTGATTTTCGGCGCATTCGCCACGCTGGACGGCTACCGCGAGGGGGACGCCGCCAATCTGGGCCGCACGGTCTATGACCGCTGCACCGTCGTGGCGCTGTGCAGCGCCAAGGCGCAGAACCCTGCCTGCACAGTGGCCCTGCTGACGAATGCTCCCGTGCCGGAGCCGTTCCGCAGCCAGCTGACGCAGGGCGGCGTCGAGATTTGGGACTGCCCGTTTACCACCTACCGCGTGCCCGCCGACACCAATTGGGCACTGGCCTACTACAAGCTCTGCGCCATGGCGTGGGTGCTGGAAAACCGCAACTTTGCCCGCGCGGCGATGCTCGACCTCGACACCTTCACCCAGCGCCCGCTGGATGATCTGTGGCGGGAATGCGACGAGGCCGTGCTGCTGTATCAGGTCCCCCACGCCGCCAGCCAGACGATGACCGCCGCCATCAGCCGCTGCTTTGACGCGGTGGAGCCGGACGGCGCACCGCACGCGCTGACGCACTTTGGCGGCGAGCTGGTCGCGGGCAGCAGGGCGCGGCTGACCGATTTTATGTCGCTGTGCCGTGACTATTTTGAAGAACTGCAGGCAAAGGGCATCACCCCGAGGGAGGGTGACGAGGCCGTCTGGTGCGGTGCCGCCTACCGCAGTCTGCTGGCCGGTAAACCCGTGCGCGCTGCAAATGCCTATATTTTCCGCTACTGGCTTGGCGGGCATTTCTACTATGTATCGACAAATTATACACTCGACCCCGTCTGCATCCTGCATCTGCCGGGTGCGGCGAAGGACCGCCAGCTGAAACTGATTTACAACGGCTATGCCAGGCGTGGGGTTTTCCCGCCGCTGAACAAAATCTACCGCCTGTGCGGCCTGCCCGCCGCACATCCGCCGCTGCTGCGCACCGTATGGACGCGGCTGCTGGCCAAGCTGTAAGGAGCTGCCATGTCCAGAAGGAAAAACGATTTGAGCCAGCGGCTCGAGGCTGTCATCAAAACGCTGGTACCCCAGCAGGAGCAGAACCCCGACGACCTCGGCCCGATGATGCGGGCCATCAAGGCCGTGCACAGCATCAGCGACCACACCTCGACGACGCCCGAGGATCTGGAGCGCCAGCGCGCCGCGGAGGAGCTGTTTGCGCGGCTCGTCACGCCGGGCATCGGCATCCGCAGCGACAGCCTGACAGTGGGGAGCATCCCCGCCGAGTGGGTCAGCCTGGAGCACGGCCATGACCGCCGCCACGCCGTTTTGTACTGCCACGGCGGCGGCTACACCTGCGGCCAGCTGGGGTACGCCCGCATTCTGGCCAGCAAGCTGGCGCTGGCTACCGGGTTTGACGTGCTCTCGTTTGAGTACCGCCTTGCGCCGGAGCACCCGTTCCCTGCGGCCATTGAGGATGCCGTGGCGATGTGGGATTATTTAATGTATATGGGCTACGGTGCGCGGGACGTTATCGTCGCGGGCGACTCCGCCGGGGGCAACCTGGCGCTGGAGCTGGCTTTAAAGCTGAAGGAGCAGGGCCGCGCCCAGCCGCGCGGGCTGGTGCTGTTCAGCCCATGGACCGATATGACGGCCAGCGGAAAGAGCTACCGCACCTGCAAGACGCTGGACCCGATGCTGACGATGGAGTACATCGCCGCCGTGCGCGAGGCCTACACCGGCCCCGATGCCGACTGGTCGCGCCCGTGCTACAGCCCGCTCTTTGCCGACCTGCGCGGTCTGCCCCCGACACTGGTACAGGTAGGCACAAACGAAATTCTGAAGTCCGACAGTGAGCGCCTTGTGGAGCACCTGCAGAAGGCCGGGGTGTACGCTCAACTGGAAGTCTACCCCGAGTGCTGGCATGTATTCCAGCAGATGCCGATCCGCAGAGCCGCCGTCGCAATGGAGAGCGCGGGGCGATTTGTGCAGAGGATCATTTGAGCGGGCTATAACCCGTCAGAGAGCGATAGCCGCAAGGCCCGTCAAAGCCCTTCCGGCCTGCTTCGCGGCCACCTCCCCTGTAAGGGGAGGCTTTTGCGGGCTGCGCCCGAGATGGAGAGCAGCCGTTAAAAACCGCGGGGGTTCGGGGGAACTCCCGAATTTAAGGTGGAGGAAGGCTCGGCGGCGTTAAGAACGGACAGTAATACTGCGTCCGTTTAGCCGCCGAGACTTCCGACCTCCTCTTTGGGGTTCTTAGGGGCGTGCAGCCCCTAAGTCGCGGGTCCGCTGCGTCGAAACAGCGGCAGTTTTCTTTGCGAGCTTTCTTTTGCTGCCAAAAGAAAGCGACCTTCCGGGAGACTGCCGTTAAAAAAGAAAGCGAGAAGCATAACCATGCGTACCATCACCGTCGTTACCGCCACGCGGGCGGAATATGGCCTGCTGCGCCCGGTGGTGCAGAAAATCGCGGCATCCGATGTGCTGGACTTGCAGCTCGTCGTGACCGGGGCGCACCTCTGCCCGCGTCTGGGCGAGACCGTGCATGAAATCGAAGCCGACGGCCTGCCCATCGCGGCAAGACTGCCGATCTTCACCGACAACGCCGATGAGCCCGTCGCCAAAACCATCGCACACACGATGGAAATTTTCGACAGCTACTTTGCCGCCCACCGCCCGGACGCCGTGCTGCTGCTGGGGGACCGGTTTGAGATCTTCGCCGTGGCCGCTGCGGCAGCGGCGCGGCATATCCCGATTGCCCATATCTCGGGCGGCGACGTGACCTTGGGCGCGGCGGACGAATACTACCGCCACTGCATCAGCAAAATGGCGGCGGTACACTTTCCGTCCTGCGCCGACAGCGCCGCGCGGCTTGTGCGGATGGGCGAAGCGCCCGACACTGTGTTCTGCGTCGGCGGGCTGGGGGATGAAAACATCCGCACTCTGCCCAAAATGAGTCGTGAAGAATTGTGCAAATCGACTGGGTTTGACCTCATGCAGCCCTTCGCGCTCGTGACCTACCACCCCGAGACCGCCCCCGACGCTGGCTCCCCCGCTGTGCAGGTGCAGGCGCTGTGTGACGCTATGGCCGCCGTGGACGGCGTGTTCTGGCTCATCACCGGGTCGAACGCCGACGCGGGCGGGCAGGTCTGCACCGCCATGATGCAGACGTTCGCCGCCGCCCACCCGGACCGCGCCGGATTTGTGCAGAGCCTCGGCCTGCGGCGCTACCTCTCCGCCATGGACTGCGCAGCGCTCGTGGCGGGCAACTCGTCGTCCGGTGTCGTCGAGACGCCCACCTTTAAGGTGCCGACGGTCAACATCGGCAGACGGCAGGCCGGGCGCGCCATCTGCGCGAACGTGCTCTGCTGCGACGCCGACGAGCCGGCCATCGAGGCCGCGCTGCGCAGGGCGCTGTCCCCGGCGTTTGCCCCCGTGGCGGCCGGCGCCGTCAGCCCGTATAACGGCGGCGAGACCAGCGAAAAAATCTGCGCTGTGCTGGCAAAATTTGATTTTGCAAGACCCAAAATCTTTTATGACGGCCCTGTGCCGGAATTTGACCCGCAAAGGAGCGTTTTGGTATGAAACTTCTCATCGTCGGTTTAGGCAGCATGGGCAAACGCCGCGCCCGGCTGACCAAAGGCATTGACGCGGCTATTCAGATCGTCGGCGTGGACACCGCCGAGAGCCGCCGCGACGAGGCCCTCCGGCTGGGTCTGGCGGACGCAGCCTATGCCACCATCGGCGAGGCCGTCGCCGCCGAGCACCCCGACGCCGCGCTGGTCTGCACCGCGCCGCTGGCCCACGCGGCGGTCATCAGTGAGCTGCTGGACCACGATCTGCCCGTCTTTACCGAGCTGAATCTGGTCAGTGACGGCTACCGGGAGAATATGGCCAAGGCTGCGGCCAAAAAACTGCCGCTGTTTTTGTCCTCCACGATGCTGTACCGCCGCGAGACACAGTATATTAAACAGCAGGTCGCGGAATTTGGCAAGCCCGTACACTACATCTACCACATCGGGCAGTATCTGCCCGACTGGCACCCGTGGGAGAATTATAAAAACTTCTTCGTCGGCAACGCCCGCACCGGCGGTGTGCGCGAGATCTTCGGCATCGACCTGCCGTGGCTGCTGGATGCCTTCGGCGACGTGGAAAGCGTGACCGTGCAGAAGGACACGATCAGCGACTTAGGGCTCCCCTACCCCGACTGCGTGACGCTGCTGCTGCGCCACAAGGGCGGCGTGCAGGGCGTGCTGGCCGCCGATGTCGTCAGCCGCAAGGCCGTGCGCAGCTTTGAGTGCTTCGGCGACGGCATCCACCTGTTCTGGGAGGGCAACCCCAAAGCGCTGTACGAGTTCAAGGACGGCGACAAGCGGTTTGTCAACACCTACGCCAGCTTTGAGCATGACAGCCGCTACAGCGACAACGTTGTAGAAAACGCCTATGTGGACGAACTGACGAACTTTTTTGGCGTTCTGAAGGGCGACGAGCAGCCGAAGTGGAGCTTTGAAAAGGACCTGAAGGCAATTGAGCTGATGGACTTTATTGAAAGTCACTAAAGCCACATCCGCTTGCAGGGGAGGTGGCCCGCAGGGCCGGAGGGAGAGAACCTTGCCATAGCCCGTAAAATTTCGGATAGCCGCAGAGTTCTCTCCCCCACCGCCTGCGGGCGGAGCCCCCTCACAGAGGGGGCCAAGAAAAGCTACGTGCGGCAGCCTCCGGGGTTCCGAGTCGATGCAGGCATCGACCCCTACAGCGTAGGGGCGGATTCCATATCCGCCCGGGCACCTTGCGGTTGCCGCAAGCCCCGCGGGAGGCATAAATGCCTCCCCCACAAACCTGCCGTAAACTTGTTATAAAAAGGGGATCTCCTATGCGTACCATCACCGCGCTGTTCGTGGGGCTGGGCTCCATCGGGACGCGCCATTTAAAAAATCTGACCAACCTCTGTGCGGACCGGGGCTGGACTTTACAGGCCGACGCGCTGCGCAGCGACCTGTCCCGCCCGCTGCGGGACGGCGTGGCCGCGCTGCTGCACGCCCAGTACACCGATTTGGCCGACGCGCCCGCACACTATGACATGGTGTTCATCACGAACCCCACAAGCCTGCACGCCGACGCCCTGACCCGGGTCAGGGGCCGCGGCGGGGCACTTTTCATCGAAAAGCCGATTTTTTCCGCCGAGCAGACCGGACTGGATTTGGCCGACTGCCTGCCCGCGGGGCAAAAGGCCTATGTGGCCGCGCCCATGCGGTGGTGCGGCGTCATGCTGGCGCTCAAGGACCGGCTACCCGGTCTGCACCCCTACTGCGCGCGGGTCATCTGCTCAAGCTATCTGCCCGACTGGCGGCCCGGCGTGGACTACCGCACGGTCTACAGCGCCCACAAGGCGATGGGCGGCGGCGTGACGATTGACCTCATCCACGAATGGGACTACCTCGTCGAGCTGTTCGGCGTGCCGGAGCAGCTGTACAATTTCAAGGGCACCTACTCCGACCTCGAAATCGACTCCGACGATTTGTCGGTGTATATCGCCAGATACCCCACATTGCTGGCAGAGGTGCATCTCGATTACTTTGGCCGCGGATACCGGCGCAGCATCGAGCTTTTCTGCCATGACGGCAGCTATCTGGCCGACTTTGGCGCGGGCACGCTGACCCTGCCGGACGGCACCGTGCAGCACTATGAGGAGGACGTCAACCGCCGCTATGAGCGGGAGATGGAATATTTTGTGGACTACGCGTTGACGGGCAGCGGCGAGAGCTGCAACCCGCCCGCGCTGGCACTGAACGTGCTGAAACTTACCTTGGGGGAGAACGTACAATGAAAAGACTGCTCATTACAATTTGCGGCCGTGCCGGCAGCAAGGGCTTTAAAAACAAGAACCTGAAAAATTTCTGCGGCAAACCGCTGGTTTACTATTCGCTGAGCGCCGCGGAGCTGTTCATTAAAAAGCACCCGGAGCTGGAAATCGACGTTGCGCTGAACACCGACAGCGAGGACCTGGCCAAGCTGGTGGCCGCCGAGTACCCGGAGGTCATCTACCTGCCCCGCGGGGCCGAGCTGGGCGGGGACCGCGTGCCGAAGGTCGAGGTCTACAAGGACAGCTTTGCCCGCATGGAGACCCGCACCGGCAAACAGTACGATGCTATGATCGATCTGGACATCACCAGCCCCCTGCGCACCGAGCAGGACATTGAGAACGCCTTTGCCAAAGCGCAGGAGCGCGAGGACCTGCAAATCATTTTCAGCGTCTGCGAGGCCCGCCGCAATCCGTGGTTCAATATGTTCAAGATCGTGGGCGACCACGCCGAGATGGTCATCGAGAGCCAGTTCACGGGCCGCCAGCAGGCACCCGAGGTATACGACGTCAATGCGTCGATTTACGTCATCCGCCGCGCGTTCCTCGTGGACAACCCCGACCCGATTTTGTGGCACTCCAAGTTCGGCGTCAGCGTTATGATGGACACCGGCATCATCGACATCGACTCCGAGCATGACTACCTGCTCATGGAGGCCATCGCGCAGCATCTGTACGCCCATTACCCGGAATTCAACGCTGTGCGGGAGAATATCCGTGGCTGATGTACTGTTTGACCGTGCGCTGGAGCTGGTCATGGACGCGGGCCAGACGCTGTTGGAAAACGGCGGCGAGGTGTTCCGCGCACAGCAGACCATGGAGATCATGGCCGCCAGCCTCGGCGTGCGGGACTTCCATGTCTATGTTCTGACCAACGGCATCTTTGCGTCGGCGCACCTGCCGGGGCGGGATGCCGTCTCGCTGGTGCGGCACGTGCCCACCGTGTCGATCCATCTGGGCCGCGTCGAGGCCGTGAACGAGCTTTCCCGTGAGCTGGCCGCCGGCAGGCTGGGCGTCGTCGAGGCCGAAGCACGGCTGAACACGGCCCGCACGCTGCCGCGCAGCACACCGCAGCTGGAAATTCTGGCCTGCGTTGTCGGGGCAGCGGGGTTCGCGTACCTGTTCGGCGGCACGCTGGCAGACATGCCGGTGGCCGCGGTGGCGGGCCTGCTGGAGGCGCTCGTCTGCCAGCAGTTTGCGAGGCACGGCATCAACCGGATATTCACCGACATTGTGGCGGCGTTTTGCGGCACGATCTGGGCCATTGCGGTGCAGACCGTCGTGCCCACCGTCAACGCCAACGCGGCGATCATCGGCGCGCTGATGGTGCTGACCCCCGGCGTTGCCCTGACGATGGGCGTGCGGGATATTCTGAACGGCGACTACCTGTCCGGCTCCATCCGCCTGCTGGATGCCCTGCTGATTGCGGGCAGCATTGCGGGCGGCGTGGTGCTGGGCTGGATCATGGCCCGTGGATTGGGGGTGGCGTGATGCCGGTCTGGACGCATTATTTTGCCCATTTTGTGGTGGCCGTCATTGCAACGATCAGCTTTGGCATCACATTCCAGATGCCGCGGCGGCACTACCTGGCCTGCGGCCTGACCGGCGCGGTGGGCTGGATGGTCTACATCTTCTGCGTGGAGCTGTTCGCTTTAAGCCCGGCGATTGCGACGCTGGTCGCCACGCTGCCGCTGACCGGCTGCGCACGGTTCTTTGCCATCCGCCACAAGGCCCCGGTGACGATTTTTCTGCTGCCGGGCATCTTTCCGCTTGTGCCGGGCGCGGGCATCTACTACACGGCCTACTACTTTTTGCAGGGCGAGCAGGAGCTTTTCGCCAGCAAAGGCGGCGAGACCTTCAAGGTCGCGCTGGCCCTGGCACTGGGCATTGCGCTGGTGTGCAGTCTGCCGCTGCCGGGCGGGCATGAGGGAAAGCGCAAATCGTAGGGGCGAGCAGTGCTCGCCCGCAGGCAGCCTGCCGCTGCCGTTGCCTGGCCGGGTCGATGACGAGCATCGCCCCCTCCATCGTAGGGGCGGATTCCATATCCGCCCGCGGGCGTTACTCATTGCCGCACACAGCCACGGGCGCATATAGAATGCGCCCCTACGGGTTGAAGCTGACAACATACAAAAGCCGCAGATGCGTTTTTGCACCTGCGGCTTATTTTTTTACCACAAATTATACGTCAGGATCGGCACGTTATAGCTTACACCCTGCAAAAGCATGACTAGGAAGCAGACACCGCTGACGATGTGCCACGCCAGCGCGGCGGCGCAGACGGCCAGCCGCCAGCGGGGCACGGCCCCGGTGCGCGTCTGCTGCAAAAAGACGCTGACGGACTCAAGCCAGAACACCCAGAAGCAGATGAACGGCCCCCACCAGAGGTTGGCGTGATAGAGCCGCTCACCGCTTTCGACCAGCAGCAGCGCCTCGGCCAGCGAGACGGCGAAGGTGAAAAGGCTGAACCGGTAGCGGAAGCGCTGCCACGCCGCGCGGCCCAGCAGCAGCCCCACTGCCGCCACAAAGACGAAGGACCGCGCCAGCCCCAGCACACCGGCCTCGTTGAACGGCCCCCACAGCATACGGTGGTGGTCAAACGGGACGGTGAAAATCAGGCGTATGCCGGAGCCTTCCTCGGCAAACAGGACGTTGGCCTGGATAAAGCAGAGCGCTACACCGGGGAAAACGCTGCACCCCATGATGATCTCATTTTTCAGATTTTTGGCGCGGGTGCGCACAAAATCAGCAATCAGCAGCACGAGCAGCGCCGGGGCGAATGCAAAGATCAGACTGGCCTTGAAACTGGTCGCCACGGTCAGCAGCACCGTGTAGACCGCGTAGGCACGCAGATCCAGGTCATCGCGCATCGTCGGCCAGACACGGTAAAAGGCCAGCATCGCCAGCAGTGCAAAGGGCGCGAGCATAATATACGTTGTGTTGTGATAAATCGTGCCGCCGACAGTGCCCTGGTACCAGTAGCCGCCGCGGGGCATCCAGACCGCCGTGGCAAGGTTGACCACCAGACTGAGCAGCAGCCGCGCCGGGCGCGGGACATCGGGCAGGGCAGTGCGCAGGCCGTAGGCGAACACGGCGACGGCGGCCAGATGGAACGCCGCCAGCAGCACGGCAATGCCGACGCGCCCGGCCAGTGCATACGCCGGGCCGATGAGCAGCGACACGGTGGAGTAGACCATGCCGCGCTGCGCGAAGGCCAGGTGCATACCAAGGTCGGAGGTATAGGGGTCGCTGCCGCCGCCGGGGGAGCAAAGCTGCTGGTAGTGCAGCCAGACCATGGCCGCAGCAAATGCCGCCAGCGCCGCAAGGCAGACCGCCCACAGCAGGCGGCGGGATTTATTTTGTGCCAAGGGCGGCACCTCCTTGAATGGATAGAGTACGCAGGGGCCGCATAGCTGCGGCCCGCGGCGGAAAGATGGACGGGCTTTTGCGGGAGGGCAGCGGGCCGGGCATACCCGGCCCCTACAGGGTGGCAGTCCAACAGGCTTTGCACTTCCGCAAGCGGGCACGGCGGCTGCGGGGCGTCGGGGACGCCGCCCCCTACCTTGATGCCAGCCGGATGCTGTCCGCGAGAATTTCGCCGTCCAGCGTGATCATGGAGCCGTTCTTGTCGGGGTAGACCTCTCTGCGCACTTCCTCGCCGTCGGCGGTTGTGTAATAGAGCACATCATAGAGGAAGGTGCCCGCGGGCAGCCAGACCTCGACATCTGTCAGCACATCCGGGTCTGCCCCGTGGCCAAGGCCGCACCAGGCAATGTCGTAGTGCCTGTCCTGCCCCAGCGTGAACCCGACGCGGTACACTGCCTCGTCGTCGGCGTGGTCCTCGGTGCGCCAGACCTGCAGGGCGTGGGCATCGGCGTCCAGATCACCGTAGCGCAGGAAGAAGGCGTTCTCCGCGACCTCATGGCCGCCCCAGATCATGTAATCGGTCACCACCGGCGTGTCGCCGCAGTCGGCGGCCAGGCCCGCGGCGACGCCGTCGCCAAAGACCGTGTAGGCGCGCCCGCCCTGGTCGTAGGCCGAGCGGGTCGCGGCGCGCTGCCAGACCACCGACCCGGCCATGCAGACGGCCAGCAGACCGTAGAGCACCGCACGGCCCCCGGGCCGCCAGCTCTTGCCGCGCACCCGGCGCAGCAGCATCACCAGCACGGCCAGCGCCATTAAACCGACGCCGAAGCTCTCCACAGTCTGGGGAATGTAGCCATGCCGCCAGTCCACCTGACCGGGCTGCTGGTACTTGGGCGAAAGCCCGATCAGCAGGGCCGGGGCGGACAGCATGGCAAGGCCGCTTAAAAACAGCAGCAGATTTTGCTTTTTGTTCGGCAGCTTATCCAGCGCCGCCAGCGCGGCCACTGCCGCACCGGCCACCATGACGCCGCACAGCACGTCCACGGGATATATTTTCCCGGGGCGCATCTTGCCGAACAGCATCGCGTTCAGCGGGAAGCCCGCCGACATCTGCATGGCCCAGGTGCGCAGGATGGCGGGCAGGTCAAAGTTCGGGGAGATGCCCTCGATCTGGGAGACGCTGCCCTCGAGAATGCCCGCGGCCCGCAGCGTGTTCATGAGCCGTGCGCCCATATTGAAGGCCAGCGTCACGCACTCGCCCAGCAGCGCCGGGATGCTTAACCGCAGCGCGTCGCGGGCCTTGTCGGTGTAGAGCCACGCCAGACCAAAAATCGGGACGATATAGGTAAAGCCGATCTCAAACGTGGCGCAGCACTGGAACATACAGTAGCCCGCCAGCACGGCCCACCGCTTGTGGCCGGTGTCCTGCCAGCGCAGCACGGCCAGCCCGGCGACGAGCGCGGGCAGCAGCGTGCTTTGCACCAGTGCGCCGTAGGAGTAGAGGCTGTTGCCCGTGGAGTCCTGCCAGACGCTGAACATCATCGGCAGCAGGCAGAGGCAGGCAATGCCCAGCTTTTTGTTGCGGGACGCCTTGCCGACGAGCCACGCCGTCAGCACAATGTCCGCGTAGGTCCACGCCAGAATGTAGAGCCGGTAGCCGACCAGATCCCCCAGGAACCAGCTTGTCAGGCCGCGCACCGGCGGCGACGAGAAGGGCCGGAACCGCCCGTTCTGCAGGCTGAACTGCTCCCACAAATCGCCAAGGTAGTCCAGCACGCTCTGGCCAAACGAGGTGTGCGTAATATAATAGTAGTTCTGCAGGTTGATAAGCTCATCGTCGCCGCCCAGTGGCGCGCAGGTCACAATGCTTAAATACCACCAGCCGAACACGACGGACACCGCGCAGACCAGCGGCCAGAACCATCGTTTTTGCGTTATTTTTTGCAGTTTCATGCGTTACTCCTGCCCCAGCGGGATGTAGCAGAGCAGCCCGCTTACGCTGTGGATGACATCCTCCGGGCCGCAGCCGGCGGCCTCTGTCAGGGCGGCCAGCGCCGATTGCTGCTCGTCCTCGGGGTAGCCGTCCAGATCCAGATAGATGCCGGTCATACCCTGTGTGCGCAGCTCGGCCACCATGGCGTCCGGCTCCAGCTCGCTCGTCTCGCGGTACCAGAGGTCATTCTTCGTGCCGTAGCCCGCGCCGTAGGTGAATTTCAGCGTCTTGCTGTGCAGCGGGCCGCGCAGCAGCGTGTAATCCCACATGTTGTTCAGCGAGCCGTTCTCAAAGTTCTTCATGTACGGCAGCGTGAAAAGCATCGCGCCGTCCCCTGCCGCAGCCTCGACCTCGTTCATGAAGGCCGCGTCCTGATACCACTTGTCCTGAATCTCCTCGTACTCAGGCCGGAAGAAGCCCTGCTGCTCCCAGTAGCCGTAGCCCAGCAGCAGGATGGCCACAGCCGCCAGCGCCTTGCGGCTGCGCCCGGTGCGCCGGGTCAGCTGTTTTTCAAGAGCCAGGCCGACAGCCAGCAGCGCGAAGAACGCAATGTACGGGCTGATGCGGTTGTACCCGCGGATGAACCGCACAAAGATGCCGATGATGCCGCCGAAGCCGGCAATCGTCGCCAGCAGCAGCGCCATGACGTTGAGGCGGCTCAGCAGCCAGAGACGGTCCCCCAGCTCGGGGCGTTCGGTGCGGCCCGCCTTCCAGTCCCGGCTGCGCAGCAGCATGAGCAGCAGCGCGAGGAAGCCGAAAATGCCCACAATGCCGAGGTAGCCGTAGGCGTTCTCGTTGTACATCGGGCCTTCGTCAGTGGCCAGAACGTGGAAGTAGCGGCCCATCCAGTTGGCGAGCTTCTGCAGGCCGAAGCCGTTGGGTGACAGCAGCAGGCTGCTGATGCGCAGGCTGTAGATGTCCGCGCCGACGGGGCTGCGGTAGACGCCGTTGGTCAGCGTGCTGCCCTGTCCGTTCAGGATGCCCAGCACCATCGGGAAGAAGTCGGGGATCATCCAGGCGACGATCTCGGCAATCGTGACAACGCAGGACGTGCCCGCGCGCCACCTGCGGTCCCGCAAAATCAGGCAGAGCGCCGTGACGCAGAGGAAGAAGCAGGTGAAATACGGGTAGTAGGCCGCGCCGTTGTTGGCGATGCCCCACGCCATGGCCAGCGCCAGCCAGTTGCGCTTGTTTTTGAAGAAGCCCCTGCCCGGGCGGTTGAACTGTTCATCCTCGGCGCACCAGAGACAGAGCAGCACCGAGAACGGCACAAACTCGCAGGCGGCCAGCATCATGTGCCCGGCCATGCGCTGCTGGACGTAGGGCGTCAGGCCAAACGTCAGACCGAACGCAAAGCTCAGCCAGCGGCGCAGCCCGACCATGCGGAACACCGCGTACCCCGCCAGCGCGTTGGCAAACGGGATGACGAGGACATACAGGTTGAACACCGTGCCGGTGTCCTTGGTGAACAGGCCGACGAACCAGACAAAGATGTCGTAGATCAGATCATAGTTCGGGTCGTATCTGCCCGCGACCTCATAGAACGGCCAGCCGAGGGAGCCGGACAGCTCGCCGTAGCTGCGCTGCACCTGACCGACCCAGTAGATGCCGTCGCCGCCGTAGAACATCGGCACATGCCAGTCCAGCCGCCACAGCTGGAAGAACCAGTATTCCGTGGCCGCCACCGCCGCCAGCAGCAGGATAACGGTCAGGATTTCCCGTGTAAGGTTTTGTTTTTTGGTCAGCATGGGGTCTCCTTTGTGTTGCTTACTTGGGCTGGGATGCCTTCCCCCTTGGGGGAAGGTCAGCGTGTCGAAAAACCTCCCTCTGCGAGACAGACTCCCCCGATACGGGGGAGGTG
>OHXC01000573.1_pt1 | contig 16197 bp, 11 predicted proteins | sample 1579891 | NCBI WGS metagenome assembly OHXC01 (sample SAMEA3882531, study PRJEB24775) | human gut metagenome | biome: human-associated habitat; feature: intestine environment; material: feces | place: Netherlands | collected 2009/2010
TGTTCGCGAAAAAATCCTTCAGGAGCGCCGAGCACTCGTCGGCAAGAACCCCAGGCGTCACCTCGAACGTGTGGTTCAAACGCTCGTCGGCATTGACCTGGTAGAGCGTTCCTACAGCTCCAGCCTTCGGGTCGGGAGCTCCGAAAACGCAGCGGGCAATACGCGACTGGTGCATCAACCCCGCGCACATGATGCAGGGCTCGAGCGTCACGTACACGGTGCAATCCGAAAGGCGCCAAGCATCGAGCACGCGCGCCGCTTCCTGCATGGCAAGAAACTCTGCATGGCCCGCGGGGTTCTTCGTCGTCTCCCGTAAGTTGCACGCTCGGGAAATCACGCGCGGCTCGGCTAAGGGGCGCCTCGTCCCTCGGTCTATCGGCTCGTAGACCACCACAGCGCCGATAGGCACCTCACCAAGCGATTCCGCTTTTCCGTTTCCTGCACTGGCACGAAAAACCGTGGACAGCTGTTCTCCCGCATACATGCGGATGGAGCCAAGCCCTGACGTTCCGTCATAAAAATAATTGTTGCTATATTTCGGTGTATTGACAGCCGTAGCCGCAACCAGCTCACTGACAGACTTATCCTCATAAGACATATAAAAATATCCGGATTTTCCCCAGCCTGTACCCCAGCTGTTCTTGACGATCCAGGCTCCGTCTCCCTTTACCTTGGAAGATGCCCGGAAATTCTTCGCAGAATAATTGTCATCCCACCCCACCACTGTAACTACATGATTCACGTTCTTGGTGCTAGTAGGATAGGAATAGGCCGCTGTACTTGCATTGTAATAGGCATTCTGTGCATTATACATCACAGTGACCGAATTATTTGCAACCAGAAGCTTCTTCATGGCATTTACGGAATAATCGGAAAAATAGGCATTTTTCAGATAAGCAGCTGCATTGTACGCCTTGGATGCCGCCGGAGTCACACCGGTTTTCTGTGTATGCGTGGAATCTGTTGCCAGCGGCACATCCCCTTCTGTTGTCATTCCGGACCAGGTACTCAGAAACATGGAAGCCAGAAGATCATTTCCGCCCTCATGATAATCTGCGTTTCCTTTATCATCTGTCCCCATATGCTTATTGACATCCCCGTAGGTATTTCCAAGCGGGTCATTCTTTCTGTTTGCAAAAAAATACGCCAGATGCTCTTCCGACAGATCATAAGTTCCAAAGCCCTGGGTCAGAAACGAAGTTTCCAGAAGAGAGGCCATTCCAAATGCCCAGCACATACCGTAGGGCTCCTGATTCTTTACGGAAGTAACATATCCCTGATCCGCTGCATTATAATAGGACGGATAGGCCGCAGCTCTTCCCATCGGTACCTCATCCACATCATTTCCGATCTCCACGGCGGTGGAATAAGAGGTCAGATTATCAAAGGGTGCCAGCTGTTCCTGCTCCTCTTCCTCCGTAAGCGGGCGGCCCTTGATATATTCGATGCCGGACTCACCACTGTCTGAGGCATCCCCGAAGCTCTCCTCACCATCGCCAAAGGTATCCTCCTGGGAATCAGAAGACAATCCTTCTGATGTTTCGGGAGTCTCTGTATCCTCCTCGGAACTCTGCAAGGCTATATCCTCTGTCTGTTCATCCGGGATACCGGTGTTCTCTGTGGTATTCCCTTCTGCGGTCTCCGTTGTATCCTCTGCTTCCGACGACTGCGTCTGTGTATCTTCTGACCATTCTTCATTGAAGCCTTCCGCAGAATCACTGAAACCTTCCACATCGGCTGCCATGACCGGAACCTGGCTGCCCGCAACTGCCACACACAGAAGAAGCGGCAGTAATTTCTTCCTGACAAGCTGTAATCTCTTCACAAAATTCTCCACTTTTCTTATATTGATCTGGTTTATCTGTTAACGTTTCTTCAAATGATAACCCAGAATTCCGATTACTGCAAGTACTGTTGCGATCCCGATCCAGATAAACGGACTTTTATACCAGGAATTTTCTTCTTTAAAGGATGTCGCAGCTGTGCCATTGACCGGCTTGGTGACAGCTTCATCCGCAGATTCCCCACCTTCTGTTGTTCCATCCGCTGCAGGCGGTCCCTGGACCTCGCCGCTCTGAGCCTGAGAACTACCTGTGCTGGCCGTCCCTGCAGGTGGCCCCTGAACCTCGCCTCTCTGAGTCTGAGATTCATCTGTGCTGGCCGTCCCTGCAGACGTTCCCTGTCCTTCGCCATTCTGAGCCTGAGAGCTGCCTGTGCTGGCCGTCCCTGCAGACGTTCCCTGTCCTTCGCCGGCTGCGGAATCCTGCGTATCGGATGCGTCTCCCTGATTCACTGCAGAAGTCTCTTTCTCCGTGCCCCCTGCGATTCCGGCCTTCGCCAGCTCCGCATCCTTTGAAGGCCGCAGCTCCTCCAGCGGCACATAACCGTATCTGCCATTATACTTTGTATATCCCCAGGTCTCACCATTCTTCTCTGTCTCCCCTTCGATATGCAGGACAGTCCCATCCCTTACCGTCTTATCATTGAGCTTTTCACCTTTTCCGTCGGTGGACGGATAGATATCCACACCAACTCCACCGGAATCCACAGTCATATAATAATCTGTGGTATCTGCCGGAGCTTCCACCTTCACCACAACCGACTTGTCCGCATACACCGGAACACTCATACTCAGCACCAGCATTCCTGCCAGAAGCACACCTTTGCACCTTTTCATTGCTCTTTCCTCCCTCAAAAAATCTCACTGCCATTCTATGCATAAAATCCCCTTATATTTCTCTTTTGCCTTGGCTCCGAAATATAAGAGGATCTTATCATTAGTTATATCCAGTATCTTTTTTATGCAAGCTCCCGCTCACACATATCCAGCGCAGAAGCGATCACCGCATCCATGTCATAATATTTATATTCACCAAGACGGCCGCCGAAGATCACCTTCGGTTCCTTCTCTGCAAGCTCCTTATATTGTCCGTAAAGCGCTCCGTTCTTCTCATCATTGACCGGATAATACGGCTCATCTCCAGGCTTCCACTCGGAACTGTATTCCCGGCTGATCACCGTTTTCGGAAGATCATTACCCTCCTCATCCTTTCCGAACTCAAACCATTTATGCTCGATGATACGGGTCCATGGAGTCTCCACATCCGTATAATTCACTGCTGCATTTCCCTGGAAATTGGGTTTATCCAGTGTTTCATTCTCAAAACGCACAGAACGATACTCCAGAGTTCCCAGCTTATAGTCAAAATACGCGTCGATGGCACCTGTGTAGATCACCTTCTCCGCCATTGCATCGTACTGCTCTTTTTTCTCCAGATAATCCTCATTCAGCCGTACCTCGATACCGTCCAGCAGATTGGCAACCATCTTCGTATAGCCGCCCATAGGAATGCCCTGGAAACGGTCGTTGAAATAATTGTTGTCATACACAAAACGAAACGGAAGCCTCTTAATGATAAATGCCGGAAGTTCCGTACATTTTCTTCCCCACTGCTTCTCTGTATATCCCTTGATCAGTTTTTCGTAAATATCCTTCCCACCGAGGAAAAGCGCCTGCTCCTCAAGGTTTTTCGGTTCTGTTATCCCCGACTCTTTTCGTTGTCTTTCGATGATCTTCTTTGCCTCTTCCGGTGTTTTTATTCCCCACATCCTGCTGAATGTGTTCATATTAAACGGCAGATTATACAACTCGTCTTTATAAACTGCTACCGGAGAATTAATATAGTGATTAAACTCCGCAAATTGATTTATATAATCCCATATTTTTTTATCAGACGTATGGAAAATATGCGCTCCGTACTTATGCACATGAATCCCTTCTACATCTTCACAGTAAATATTTCCGGCAATGTGATCTCGTTTATCGATCACAAGACATGACTTTCCCTTTTTTCCAAGCTCATATGCCATAACTGCGCCGTATAATCCCGCACCGACGATCAGATAATCATATTTTTTCATACCAAGCCTCTCTTTCCGCGCCGCAAAATATCAGCGCTGATTTATCCTGTATTTTAACAGCATAACATCTTTTCCGCAATTTTTCTTATAATGTATCACTTTTTGTCATTTTCGTTATTTTGCCTATGTTTTTGATTTTTTTGTTTACAAATTAGTCATTATGCACTAAAATAATTGTATATCCGTCCGCAGCAACAACCTGCGGGCAAACATACAGAACGGAGGTACTTCATCATGAAAGGAAATGTAATTGTCGGACAATCCGGTGGTCCGACAGCGGCAATCAACTCAAGTCTCGCGGGAGTATACCGCACTGCCAAAGACAGAGGCGCAAACAAAGTATACGGTATGCTTTTCGGCATTCAGGGACTCCTTCAAGAGCGTTACATTGATTTGTCCGAGTACATTACGAACGATCTTGATACAGAACTTTTGAAAAGAACCCCTGCGGCTTTCCTCGGATCATGCCGCTATAAACTGCCTGAGATCCACGAGAATAAAGACGTATACGAAAAAATCTTTTCAATTCTCGAAAAGCTTGACATTGAAGCCTTTATTTACATCGGCGGAAACGACTCAATGGATACGATCAAAAAACTTTCTGATTACGCCATTGTAACAGGTTACCGCACCCGATTTATCGGATGCCCTAAGACGATCGACAACGATCTTGCTCTTACAGACCACACTCCGGGATACGGAAGCGCCGCAAAATATATCGGAACATCTGTAAAAGAAATCATCCGCGACAGCTTCTGCCTTGAATATGGAAAAGGGCTTGTTTCTATCGTTGAGATCATGGGAAGAAACGCCGGATGGCTGACCGGAGCGGCAGCTCTTGCAAAGGGCGAGGACTGTTTGGGACCAGATCTTATCTATCTGCCTGAACTTCCTTTTGATATCGAAGCTTTCAGCGAAAAAGTAAAAGATCTTCTGGCGAAAAAACCGTCGGTTGTTGTCGCCGTTTCGGAGGGAATCCGTCTCGCCGACGGAAGATATGTATGCGAACTCGGACAAAGCGTTGATTTTGTCGATGCGTTCGGTCACAAACAGCTTTCGGGAACTGCGAACTATCTCGCAAGCTATATCGCCGGAGAATTCGGCTGCAAAACCCGTGCGATCGAATTGAGCACGTTGCAGCGCTCCGCTTCCCACTGCGCTTCCAGAGTCGATATTCTCGAAGCTTATCAGGTAGGCGGCGCGGCAGTAAAAGCTGCGGATGAAGGAGATTCCGGCAAGATGGTCGTTCTCCAGCGTCTTTCCGACGATCCGTATCAATGCGGAACAGAAGTAAAAGATGTGCATAAGATTGCAAACGACGAAAAAGTCGTTCCGCGCGAATGGGTTACAGAAGACGGATCTTATGTAACCGACGATTTTGTTTCATATGTACGCCCGCTCATTCAAGGTGATGTATCTCCGGTAATGGTTGACGGTATCCCGCGTCACCTCTACCGCAAAAATTAATTCACATACTGCCGCTCCTGATATCTATGATATGTTCACGATCAGGATGCGGCAGTTTTTTATATCCGGTTTTATAACACTGCTCCTTTTTATTCTCTTGTCTCTTTCTTATTCTTCCTTTATACTTTACCTATATACAGATGCGTTTTTCACTTATATATGATTACATATGAATCCATTTATTTCCGTTACGCGTCTTTGTTTCGCATAATAATTATTACAGCAATCTTATATTCAAGGAGGTTTTTTCATGCTTATTAAAAACGGTTTTCTTATAGACCCTGCCACTAAAAAATCTGGAAATTACGATATCCGAATCAAAAACGGGATCATTACAGAAATCGGAAACACTCTTTCACCTGCCCCAAACGAGCAGGTAACAGATGCCGCCGGTCTGACTGTCGCGCCGGGACTTATCGATACGCATATCCATTTCCGTGACCCCGGATTTACTTACAAAGAAAATATCCACACAGGTTCACAGGCCGCCGCCGCAGGAGGATTTACTTCTGTCATCTGTATGGCAAATACGTCTCCGGTCGTAGACAATACAGAAACTTTAACAGATATTTTAGAAAGAGCGAAAGACGAAAAAATACACGTCTATCAGGCCGCTTCCGTCTCTCATAAACTGCGCGGCGAAGAAATGACCGACATGGAAGCGTTGAAAACTGCCGGAGCATGCGGATTTACCGACGATGGCATTCCGTTGAAAAACGCCGCGTTTTTATACGAGGCAATGGAAAAATCCAAACAGCTAAACGTACCGATCAGCCTTCATGAAGAAGATCCGTCATTTATTAAAAACAACGGCGTCAACCACGGCGCGGTGTCTGAACAGCTCGGCATTTACGGTTCTCCCTCTATCGCCGAAGAATCCCTCGTCGCAAGAGACTGCATGATCGCGCTGCATTCAGGCGCCGACGTTGTTATGCAGCATATCAGCTCGGGACGTTCCGTAGACATTATCCGCCACTTTAAATCACTCGGCGCAAATATTCACACGGAAGCAACGCCGCACCATTTCACACTGACAGACGAGGCTGTTCTGACATATGGAACACTTGCAAAGATGAACCCGCCGCTTCGCTCCGAAGCTGACCGTCAGGCAATCATCGCCGGACTCGCCGACGGAACGATCGATATTATCGCAACAGACCATGCCCCGCACAGCAAAGAAGAAAAAGAACGCTCCATCACTGCCGCTCCAAGCGGAATCATCGGTTTGGAAACATCACTGGCGCTCGGGATCACTTCTCTTGTACGCAAAGGGCATCTGTCACTTATGCAGCTTCTCGAAAAAATGACGATCAATCCCGCCAGACTGTATCATTTAGACGGCGGAAAAATCGAAAAGGGCGCTCCTGCCGACCTCGTGATCTTCGATCCCGAAGCAAAATGGATTCCTGAATTCTTCGCTTCCATGTCGTCAAATTCACCGTTTATCGGCTGGGAATTGTACGGGAAAGTGAAAATGACTGTATGCGGCGGAGAAATTGTATACACTGCCATTTAATTACTTTTAAAAATCTCCATCCTTCAAGTAAGAATGGAGATTTTTTATATAATACTATAAAGACTCCTTGACCAAAAGAAAAGCGATGACAAACATCTAAAACATGTAAGTTATTACCATAACCTATGCATTTTGTTACATTTCAAAAAAAAGAGTAAAAATAGTGTTATAATTAAGGAGAAAAAATATCATCTATTCAAACTCTCAAATAAATTGACAGCAACACAAAGTCAATCACATATATATCGGAACGTGATGATACTTATCAAAAAGCAATCGCAAAAGTTTATGATGTAACTGACGAAAAGTTTTGGGCATATTTAGAGAAATTAAAAAACTATAAACAAAGCAACCTATTAGAATTAAAAAAGAATTCTATAAAGAGTTATGCCAATGAAAACTTTACTTTTAGTTTTCATTAAATTCACTACTTTTAAATATTTGATGTACGAGGAAGGGAACAGATATGAAAAATTTTTTTAAAAAAACTACATTAATTCCAATTTTATTTGCTATGTTAATTTACTCTCCACTCATCACAAGCCATGCAACGCACTTAGAAACTCAAACCAAACGTCAGTCATTGCAAAAAGGAAGCGTAGTTCAAGATCAACATGTTTTTGCAATACCCGATAATGGATGGAATGTAGTGGACATAGAATTAGACTATTACGAATCTTATTATTCTTCCACTAATACACAGAATGCATTTCCATTTCGTCAAAAATTTTATATGATAAAAAGATCTGGCGCTGGAGCTAACAATATTTCTGTAGATGTATCTAACGCATTACATACGGATGGAACTAACAAAGTTATTATATCACCGTTCCAACAAGGCGATTTGTTGGTAGATACTAGCAAGTGGGAATGGGGATGGTACTATTTTAACACTACAGTAAAATATTATCCTAAAAACACTACCTACAAAGGACAAATCACATATTTATTAACCTGTCCAGATGGAATTCCTATGGCCTACTCAAACTCAGCAACCATACCATTAGCAACAAAATAATTTTGTGATCACCCTTAAAAATTTAAAATTGCTATTAAAAAGCAAAGAAATGGAGTCAATTATGAAAAAACGAATACTAATAGCTACATCATTACTTGTTATTTTAATCATAGGATCAATATCTGTATATGCCACATCATTTGAGTCCAATATTGATATCATGGAAAAAGTCGGACAGTTATTTAAATCTCATAAGGAAAAAAGTGATAATTCTATTTTTGCAAAAGGGAAATCAGGTGGAATTATTACAAAAGACGATATTGAACAGGCTACCGAATTTTACATTTTAGCCGGATATACCGAATCTACTGCTCGCGAAAAAGCAATTAAATATATGTTAGAACGTGATGCTACATATCAAAAGGCAATTTCAGAAGGCTATTCTGTAACCGATGAGGAAGTTTGGGCATATTTGGATGAATTAAAAGAGATCATAAACGGAGCAACAAATAAAGACGAAGCACAAGCTTTAATTAATCAGTTCGATTCTGAAGAAGAATATTGGCAACACGAATTTGAAGTTTATAAAATCAATCTACCGATTGAGAAATATTTAAACTCCGTAAAACAAGATTACTTAAATAACGCTGCAACCATCTACTCAGAATCAGAACACGAAACAGAACACTTGAACAGCTGCAATGAGTACCTTCAAAACCTCCAATCTGATTTAGCAGAAAAAGAAGATTATGAAATAATGGAATAAAAATGTTTAATAACAACTTAAAATATCGCATCTTAAACCTGTCATTTAAGATGCGATATTTTTATGCCCCCCTATCCATTCAAATGAACTGTTCCTATATAGCTTTTTTCAAATTTCCATCCGCTCTTCAAATCTGTACTTGTAAAATCAGCTTTTTTATTTCCATACTCCCCCTGACCGAGGGTTAAGTAATAAACTCCATTCTCATATTTCAAACTGTCCACTTTATTCAGAAACATCACTTCTTCCGAAACAGTATCCCACGGAAGCTCTATTTCCGCAAATGACGCCCCGCCGTTTTCTGTCACAAGTACATGCGGCCACGAATTTTCTCCAAATTGTTCATCCATCGTAAGCATCCCGGCTGACTGATCGGCAAATGCAAGTCCCGACAAAATCCATCCGTTTTCCACAGCTACAGGTGTTGTCTCCCAAGTTGCGCCGCCGTCATGCGTCCAGCCGATGTAAGTAGCTCCTCCGGTTCCCATTGACCAGTCTGTTCCAAGACCTACATATCCGTTTTCAGGATCAAGAAAACGAACAATTCTCGAAGTGCATAGTCTCGGATACTCCTCCTGAAATACAAAATCAGTCCAAGTCTCACCGTCATCTTTTGAGACATGAAGCGTCGGGGTCTCGCCCCAAAATACTGCAAACATTCCGTTTCCGTCTGCGTAAACACTGTTCTCCGGAATCATATTTCCTTGACCGTATACCGCTTTCGTTTCTTCCAACTGCTTTGTCGTCAAACCGCTTGCAACCCATGTTTCCCCACTGTCATCTGTCAGCATAAGTTCCTCTCCCCTGAAATAATAATCGGTCTGCATCACTGTCTCCGTCTGACCGACAAGCGCATTTTCATCTGCCGGAGCACAGATATATTCGATCCTCTCTCCCATCACTCCTCCACCGTCAGTCAGAGAGATCACAACCTGCGAACTTCCGTCGCTTGCCCCTCCTGCTCCCTGCTGATATTCTTTCTGTGTCAGCACGGAAAATCCGTTTCCGTCTCTTCCGTCTATCACTACATCCGCATCTTGAAGCCGTCTGTCCTGACTGTATTCCACGACATATCTGTCAAAATCCAACTCCTTCATCTGCGCCATTAGCGGGAGCATTTTTATCTGGCTGTCCAAATAATCCACTTCTGCATTCGGGTCATACTCAGTCGGAAACGCCTCGTTTACATTTTCTGTTTTACTAAGCTTTCCTTCTCTGCTGTCATACCTGTAATAAATATCTTTCACGTATTCATCTGATTCATCAAATTCTTGAATATTAAACGCAAAGTCGTACACTTCTCCGTTTTTCCACAACTCTGCCTCGATATCGGAAACAAGAAATTTTTTCGGAAGTTTCTCTTTTTCTTTCTCAGACATCCATTCGATCATTCCTTTCAGTCCGTCTTTTTCTAAAACCACTTCCGTACTTTGTTTCGACGCATATTCTATGTACTCCCTTAACAAATGATAAGCATACTTTCCTGCAAAAAATGTAACTGCTGCCATTATGATCACTATGACAACAAACACAATAAGAAATTTTGCGCCTCGTCCTGTTTTTCTGTTCATTCCCATATTTTCTCCTCTCTATTCTAAGCGCTCCGAATCTGATTTACTCTTTTTGACATTCCATCCTTTCATTCCAAATGGATTTCTCTAATGCATAATGATCGGGGCAGTTTTTTCCATCGCTATTTTACACAAAGTAACTGTTCCGCCTTCTTCTATCCGGCTTCCTCCCGCTTCCACTACGCAGTCTTTATTTAACACAAGCGTCCATTTCGGATCATCACTGGGAAATACAACTGCAAGCGTTCCATACTGAAGACATTTTTCCGGTTCATAATGCTCTTTACCTTCCGGTGTTTCAATATCGATTCCGCCGTTTTCTCCTGTTCCTACTTCCAACTTATAATTTTCTCCCCGGTCTTCCGGCATCCATGTACCATAAGCCACATTTGCCACATAATAATAAGATACCGCTTCATTTCTGTCTCCGTAAGTCGCCACAAACTGATGCACCTGATCATCTTCCGGCGACTCATATGTAAGAGCACACACATCGTTTTCAAGCCACTGTACTTTCACATCATCTTTCACAGTAAACGGAAATACATCAGACTGCGCTCCGAACAGCAGCCCCCGATGCCGATAAAAAACCGCTCTTCCGTTTTCATCAATTTTCAGACACATTGTATTTGAAAAATCAGGTGCAAGATCAACGATTTCCCTCTGCCTTGGAAAACAAAATGGACAAACCGCAATTCCTGCAGCTAATAAAATCGCCGTTACTGCAATAACAGATTTTCTTTTCCATATCGGGCGGAGTTTTTCAATGCACATGCCGCCGGCCCCAAAAAGGAAAACTGCCGCCGCGTTTATCACATATGGAGTTACATTCCTTATATAGATCAATCCAAGTTCTCTTCCCTGAGTCAGAGTCCAAATCTGCACTATGATCAACCCCACCGCAGACAAGATTAGCAGACAGCCAAAAACATCTTTCCATGTGATCCGAATCGTTTCCGCCTTTCTTTCGGCTCGCTCCAACACAATTTCCAAAAGCTTCTTATCCTCATCCGATACGGCAGTTTCCGCTCTTTTCTCTTGTTCAATCTGTTCTCCCATTAAAATTTCATCAACTGTCACTCCAAGCGCCTTTCCAAGTTCAGGAAGGATTCCGATATCCGGCATTCCCTGACTTGTCTCCCATTTTGACACAGCCTTATTCGTAACCCCAAGCAGCTCTGCCATTTCCTTCTGAGTCATTCCGCGTTCCTTTCTCTTTCGCGCAATAAATTCTCCTGTCTTATTTCCTCCTTTATTTTTTACTCTTTTCTCCGGTCTGTTTTCTATTACATTTTCCGATGTATTATCCTGTCCGCTTTTTCTCCCATAGTCAACTTCTTTTTCATTTCCTGCTTCACTGTTTTTTCTTTCTTGCATTTTGTTCCTCCTTCCGCATCGTCTCGCAGAAAGTAAAATATTTTACTGACCTAATCATATCAAACTATGAAAATTTTACAATACACGTTCATTTTCCATCGGTCTACGCTGCGTAGACTCCCTAAATCAAACGTAAATCATTCGGTTTTCATAAAATTTTGAGAATCCCCCGGCTGATCATACAAAAACAGACAAGAAAAAACAGAATACAAATACAAATTTAACACTTTACAAACATCTTTTCTTATGATAAAATATCATTTGTCGAGCGGAAGTGGCGGAATGGCAGACGCGCTAGATTCAGGTTCTAGTGGGAGTTTATCCTGTGAGAGTTCAAGTCTCTTCTTCCGCATTGCTGACGAAAGTCGAGAAACCTTATTAAATCTAAGGTTTCTCGTTTTTTTATGCTTAATTATCCCATCCATTTTTCGCAAAAACTTTATTCATCCGCAGCGCCCCCGATCAACTCTTCCATCCGAAATAAGCCGTCTTCTAATTGTTTCTTAGACTTCATAAGCCATTTATCCAATATTACAAGCGCACCTTTTTCCTTTTTAATATCTCATAAATGATGATATACTTATTTACAACAACCGTTAAAACTTTTTATATCAAACAAGGGGGAAAACAGATCATGAAAGGAAAATACTTAAAAAAATGGATGTCTGTCTTTTTATCAACAGCACTGGCAATCAGCAGCATTTCAGGTTGCGGAAATTCAGACAAAGAACCTACAGACTCCACAGACAAATCTGCGAACGAAACAACAGATACAGCAAATAAAGACACCGCATCGGACGAAGCATCAGATGTACAAGATGGCGATACGCCTCTGATCGGATCATGGATCGATCTTAGTTACGGTATACAAGTGAAAATTGAAAAAGACGGAACTTTTGTCGTTTGGAATGATGAACAAACAGCCAAAGGAACGTACACATACGAAAACAACTATTTAGTAATGACATCAAAAGACGTCCAAAACGAAGAAAAAGGATATGTGAAACTTTCAGATGATCATTTTGCGTTATTTACTTCTGACTCTATGATCCTAGATTACACTACTGATTGTTTTGTACGCAGCAGCGCCGCTGACAAATATGATCCTGCAAAAGATTTTAGCAGATATAACCAGGCATGGACTATAGCATCCGGTCCTGACCAATTTGTAATCAACAATGAAACATACGACGCCAACGAACTGTATATTATTTTAACAGAAGGAAACCGATTGAGAATAGGAAAACCTGAAAAAATCGGCGATTCTAACTACGAAGTACTGACAGAAGGTCTGATTGAGTTTTCAGATAACTATAATAAGCTGGAATTTATTTTCAGCGATCCTTTTACAGGACAAGACGGAACTGACTACAGATCCGAATTAAAAGACGGTCAGTGGATCATTTCCCCTGAAGGAGAGATTGCCGACAATCCTCAGCTTGTTTTATCACCTTTGTAAAAATGCTCTAAGGTGATCATTGCAATCATCAGAAGCGCCAAAAGTACGTTCCAAGATTGACAGACGCTCACCACGTAAAAAGGAGCTGTCAGTAAATACTGTTTTTTAGCTGCTAAATCTTAAAATAAGAGAATCTCCTACAGAAATCAACATTTTTGATACTTGATCTTCCATGGGAGATTCTTATTTTTTTGTATATGTTTTCGAGCGCCCCTTCAAGATGATAATTGAACGTTCCTCTCTACTTTATGTCAAATCCTCTTCTAATCGCCTCTATGTATTGTTTTTCACCATCGAACATCTCCGCCGCTAACAAAGAGGCGCCTTCTACCGGCGTATATTTAGGCGCGCATAACCGGACGCCTTCTGTTTTCAACTGTTCTCGTAACGGGCCTAATATAAACTCTCCTGCATGAAACAAACCTCCTGAATAAGATACAAGTGTTCCTTCGCCGAATTTCAACTTCCGGTATACGGAACCAACGATCATTGCCAACTCATCCGCCGCAATCTCATACATTTTCACAGCTTCCAAATCTCCTTTTTGGGCAGCTTCTAACAAATATTTTTGAAGGCCTGCTATTTTCGTTCGATCATTTCGGTACCGCCGATTAAAAATATCAATAATATCAAAATCACATTTTAACTCAAATCTATTCCGAAAAATCTCCAAAAGAGCGCCTTTTTCCGCCCTTCCATCGCTTTCTTTTGAAAAAAGTTCTAAAGATTTCATACCAAGCCAGTAACATGATCCTTCATCCGAAAATCTTTCATCCCATCCGCCGGCACGAGCTTCCTCACCCGCGTCATTTCTTCCATATGCAATCGATCCGGTGCCGGCAACGAGATTAATCCCGGAAGATAATCCGAGGGATCCCGCCCACCCCACCACACTATCGTTCACAATTTTCACAGGGAGTTCTGTTATTTCTTTAATACGGGACAAAAATTCACCATCACCGTCTTTCGACTCTCCCCAGTTAGGAAGAGCGAGACAAATGTACGCTTCCCGGTCATTCAAAATTTCGTGAACCGTTTCTTTTAAAAGCGCAATCGAATTGTCCATTCCTACATGTTTGTAAGATACTGTAGCAATCGTCTTTGCTTCAATAATATCTCCATTTTCATTTATAAGCAAAAAGGCCGTTTTCGTTCCACCGCCATCTATCCCTAAAAAGAACACCCCGTTTCCTCCATTCAACAATGTTTTTCCCAAGCTTCCGGAAGCAAATCAAGATTTGCACGGATAAGATCTTTTAACAATAATTCCGGATATTTGCAATTAGATACAAGCGGATCCAAAAACATCGCCTGCCGTGCAAGCTCATAATTACATGTTGCCGCCGCTTCTACCATTAACAGATATTCTCTCCCAAGGCGATCGCACTGTGCTGCAATCGCATCCGGAAGTTTTCCGATTTTCTGCGGATGAAGCCCAAACTCATCAATATAAGTAGGTAATTCTACAATGATACCCGAAGAGACATTATCGATATAACCATTGTTGATCACATTGACCATTTCATCAGAAATATCTCCTGTTGCAAGCGAACGAATAAAATAAGTCGCTGTTTCTCCTGAGCCTTTCAGGAATTCTTCATATCCCTCTTTTTTTGTCCTTACTTCATCAAACAGAACTCTTGCCTCTTCTCTCCAACCGTCAACAACTTTAAAATCATTGTTTTTCCACTCATAATCCTGTTCCATAAGAACTTCTTCTTTCATGTAATACGGAAAAAACTCTCCCACATGACGATCACCGGGCGCCGGATATAAACCATATATGTCATATAACTGCTTTGAAATAGGTTCTTTTTTATCAAATCCGCTCTCTTTTAATTTGTCATGTAACTTAGGATAAACGTCTTTGCCATCAATCTTCATATCCGTAAACCACGTTAAATGATTAATTCCTGCGGCACGATATGTAAATCTTTCTATCGGAACTTTAAAAACTTCTTCTGCAAGTTGTTTTGCCATATCCGGCGTTCCATGACATAAACCGAAATTCTTAATTTTTGTATATTTCTGAAGCGCAAGGCAGATTGCCCCCTCGGGATTGGCATAATTAATTATCCATGCATCCGGGCAGATCTCTTCCATTGTTTTAGCAACATCAAGGATGACCGGTATCGTTCTTAATGCTCGAATAATCCCGCCCGGACCTATTGTATCTCCAACCGACTGAAGTACTCCGTGTTTTGTCGACACCTCTATGTCACTCTTCCAACGCTCGTACCCTCCTGTTGCAATCGTATTAAACAAATAATCCGTTCCCGGCAGCGCCTCTTTATAGTCAATATGTGCTGTAACTTCAAATTCCTGACCCGAAAATGCAACAAGCTCTTTCACAGCTTCTTCCGTCTCTCTAAGCAGCTTTTCATCCAAATCCACAAGTGCGATATGCCCCTTTTTTATAGTATCTTCTTTCAGAATATCTCCCACAAGTCTCATTGTAAAAACAGAGCTTCCCGCACCCAAAAAAACAAATTTAAAAAACTCTTTTTTCATTCTCTCCAGTCCCCTTTCTATTTAATTCCAGTCATTGTAATTCCTTCTATAAACTGCTTTTGGAAAATAAAATATATAATAATAATCGGTATCATAACCAAAACACCCGCACTCATCGAAGTACAGTAATCCGTTAACAAGCTGGAATTAAAGAAATTCAACGCCAGCGGCAACGTCATTTTATCTTCATCTACAATCGCTATTAACGGCCACAAATAATCATTCCATCTTCCCATAAATATAAAAATGCACAGTGCCGCGATTGCAGGTTTGATCGTATGAATTACAATGCCAAAAAAGATTCTCCATTCCCCTGCCCCATCGATCCTAGCCGCCTCTAATATATCATTCGGAATGCTTTCCGCAAATTGACGACACAAAAAGATTCCAAATCCCGATACCATGAAAGGTATAATCAGCGCTGACATAGAATTTAAAATATTCAACTTGCTGCAAATGATATATGTGGGAATCATCGTTACCTGAAAAGGAACCATCATCGTAATCAACACACAAACAAACAGAAAATTTTTCCCCTTAAAATTAAATTTACCAAAAATATATCCCCCAAGACAACTCGTAAATACTACGATAGCTGTTGATACGACAGATGAAAACAAACTGTTCCACAGCCAGGTCATAAATGGGGCT
>OHXC01000590.1_pt1 | contig 15950 bp, 10 predicted proteins | sample 1579891 | NCBI WGS metagenome assembly OHXC01 (sample SAMEA3882531, study PRJEB24775) | human gut metagenome | biome: human-associated habitat; feature: intestine environment; material: feces | place: Netherlands | collected 2009/2010
AGCTGCCGGAGCGGTGCTTAAGCCGCAAGGCGGGAATTGTGCGGTGTTGCCTTAGGAGTTAAGTGGCGGTTTGAAAGTTTGCCGCAACCCCATAAAATAATTGTAGGGAACGGCCAAGACCGTTCCCTACATTTTTGTTTTAATATTCAGACAGAATTTTTGGGTACCTGCAGCCCCAAAAACTCCTAACTCCTACTTTCTAACTCCTAACTTTCCCTCGTCGCTCCCACCGTGCTACCAGGTCCTTGGTCTGAGCTTGCAGGGCTTCGCGGGCGGCGTTCAGGGCCTGGGTGTCCTGGGGGGTCATTTTTTCGGGCTTTTTGTGGCGGGTCAGGCGTTCCAGGTTCTTTTCTGCTTCTTTAATGCGGTTTTTGGTGTCCTTATCCAGCTCCTTGCCCTCTTTACTGCCAAGGGCGGAATTGACGCGGTAGATGGCGGCTTCCGCGGCATTCAGGGCCTCGATGGCGGCTTTGCGCTCCTGATCCTGTCCGGCAAAGGCAGCGGCATCGTCCATGGCGCGGCGGATCTCCTGCTCGCTCAGGTTGGAAGACCCGGTGATGGTAATGCTCTGCTGTTTGCCGGTGCCAAGGTCACGGGCGCTCACCGTCACAATGCCGTTGGCATCAATATCAAAGGTCACTTCGATCTGCGGCACACCGGCCCAGGCGCGTTTGATGCCCTTGAGGGTAAAGTTGCCGATAAGCTTATTATCCTTGGCGAACTCCCGCTCACCCTGCAGCACCTTGATTTCAACTGTGCTCTGGAACGGCGCGGCGGTGGTAAAGATTTTGGAATACCGGGTGGGAATGGTGGAGTTGCGGTCGATCAGATGGGTTGCCACACCGCCCACCGTCTCAATCGAAAGGGTCAGCGGGGTAACGTCCATCAGCAGCAGGTCCTGCCCGCCAGCAGCCAGGCCTTCGCCGCCAAGGCGTCCGCCCTGCACCGCAGCGCCAAGGGCTACACACTCGTCCGGGTTCAGCGTTTTGGACGGTTCCAGATCGATCATCCGCATGACCTTGGCCTGCACCGCCGGGATGCGGGTGGAACCACCTACCAGCAGCACCTGATCCAGGTCGTTGGCGGCCAGGTGGGCATCCCGCAGGGCGTTGCGCACCGGCAGTGCCGTGCGCTCCACCAGGTCGGCGGTCAGCTCATCAAACTTGGCGCGGGTCAGTTCCGCCTGCAAATGCAGCGGGCCGTTGGGGCCAACGGTGATGAACGGCAGGTTGATTTCAGTATGGGTGGCAGCGGAAAGCTCTTTTTTGGCTTTCTCGGCTTCCTCCCGCACGCGCTGCATGGCAACGGGATCACGGGTCAGGTCTACCTGGTTTTCAGCGGCAAAGTTCCGCACCAGCCAGTCAGCCACACGAGCATCAAAGTCATCGCCGCCCAGATGGTTATCACCGCAGGTGGCCAACACCTGCACAATGCCATCCCCGATCTGGATCAGCGAAACATCGAATGTACCGCCGCCCAGATCATACACCATCACTTTCTGGGTCTTGCCGTTATCCAGGCCATAGGCCAGGGCGGCCGCAGTAGGTTCGTTGATAATGCGCTTTACATTCAGGCCCGCAATGCGCCCGGCATCTTTGGTAGCCTGGCGCTGGGCATCGTTAAAATAAGCCGGTACGGTGATAACGGCTTCTGTCACCGGTTCACCAAGATAAGCTTCTGCATCCGCTTTCAGCTTTTGCAGGATCATGGCGCTGATCTCCTGCGGGGAGAAGCACTTGCCGTCAATGGGAATGCGCTCATCACTGCCCATTTTGCGCTTAACGCTGGCAATGGTGCGCGGTGCGTTGGTAACAGCCTGGCGTTTGGCCGGATCGCCCACAAGGCGTTCGCCGCTTTTTGCAAAAGCAACGACCGACGGGGTGGTGCGCTGGCCTTCGGCATTGGGGATAACGGTTGGGCGTCCGCCTTCCACCACAGCCACGCAGCTGTTGGTTGTTCCTAAATCAATTCCGATGATTTTACCCATGTTGCTTTTGGTCCTTTCACACAAGCCGGCAACAGATACAGGGGTTCGCCAGCTTTTGTCACACAGGGAGCACCGCTAAGGCGCAAAACTCCGCCTTAGAGTGTAGCTGAAAGCAAAGAAAATGACAATTATTCCGCAAACACAAGCGGGATTTAAGTCAAAAGCCGCAGGAATCCTTTATGGATTCCAAGGTTTTTAACGCAAAATCCAGCTGTGGTTGTAGAAACAGGCTGCATTTTCGACTTTTCAGGTACACCTTATGGTTTGTTAACATTATTGTAGCGCGCAAAGTGCCGGAATGTGTTGCAAAATCGTAAACTCTTATCAGACAATCATCCAAATGTTGGGGTGTATCGTTGACGGACGGGGGCAACGGTGCTATATTCTTTAGTATACTAAAGAGAAGGAGGTTCCCGGACATGCAGGCATTTTCCAGCCATGACATTTTCCAAACGCTGTACCAGCAGATCATGTTGCTGGAATTAAAGCCCGGCTCCACCCTGCGGGAAAACGCATTGTGCGAGCAGTTCGGGGTTTCCCGCACGCCGGTGCGCAGCGTTTTGCAGGAGCTGCGCATTGCCGGGCTGATTGAAGTCACCCCCTACAAATCCACGCGGGTCACCCAGCTGGATTTTGACACCATCAGCCAGCAGATCTACCTGCGCAACGCGGTGGAGTCCGCCGTGATGACAGACTTTGCCGCTGCCTGCACCCCCGAACAGCTGGCCCAGCTGAAAACCCGCAACGATGCTTTGCGCCGCCTGGCGGCCCACCCCCACCCAGACCCGCGGATGTTTTATGAGCTGGACAGCCGCCTGCACGAAAGCTGGTTTCTTGCTACCGGCAAAGACCAGCTGTGGCAGCTGATCCAGACTTCGCAGAACAGCTATTCGCGGTTCCGCATGCTGGACCTTGTGGCCGTTGGCAATTTTGGCGATATTGTGGCGGAACATGATGTTCTGCTGGATGCCATTGCCCGCAATGATACCGCCGCCATCCGGGCGCAGTGTTCCCGCCATTTGTACGGCGGCGTAATGCGGCTGGGGGAAGAACTTTCGACCAAATATGCGGATTATTTTGTTTCCGGCACCCACTGGCCGGACCATGCAAAGGAGATGCAACCGTGAGCCGCACTGCTACCGTGACCCGCAAAACGCGGGAAACCAACATTACCGTCACCCTGGACCTGGACGGCAGCGGAAAAGCCGACCTGCACACCGGCATCGGCTTTTTTGACCACATGCTGGACGGCTTTGCCCGCCACGGCCTATTTGATTTGACATTACACTGTGATGGCGACCTGAACGTGGACTGTCACCACACAATTGAAGACTGCGGCATCGCGCTTGGCACGGCCATCCGTGAGGCCCTTGGCGACAAAGCCGGCATTGTGCGTTACGGCAGCTGCATGCTGCCCATGGACGAAACGCTGGCCCTGTGCGCTGTGGACCTTGGCGGACGGCCGTACTTTGTTTATGATGCCAGCTTTGCCGGGCAGAGCTGCGGCGGCATGGATGTGCAGATGGCACGGGAATTCTTTTACGCTGTCAGCTACAGCGCCATGATGAACCTGCACCTGAAGGTGCTGTACGGCGGAAACGACCACCACAAGCTGGAAGCCATGTACAAAGCATTCGCCAAAGCCCTTTCCGCCGCCGCCCGCCATGACGACCGCATTGTGGGCGTGCTTTCCACGAAAGGAAGCATTTAACTACCTCCTAACTTAATTTCGTTTTTCCGGGGCGGGACCCCGTTTTCAGTATATAAGGGTAACACTGAAAGGAGTAAGTATTATGTACAAGGACATGATGGACACCATTGGTTTTGTTTCGGGGTATGACCCGGAGCTGGGTGCGGCCATGCAGCGTGAGCTGGGCCGCCAGCAGGCAAACATTGAGCTGATTGCCAGCGAAAACATTGTTTCCCCTGCCGTTATGGCTGCCATGGGCAGCGTGCTGACCAACAAATATGCCGAGGGCTACCCCGGCCACCGCTATTACGGCGGCTGCCAGTACGTCGATCAGGTCGAACAGATCGCCATTGACCGTGCCTGCAAGCTGTTCGGTGCGAAGTATGCCAACGTTCAGCCGCACTCCGGCGCACAGGCCAACCTGGCCGTCTACTTTGCGCTGCTGAACGTCGGCGACACCGTCATGGGCATGGATCTGTCCCAGGGCGGTCACCTGACCCACGGCTCCCCCGTGAACATGAGCGGCAAGAACTACAACTTTGTCTCCTACGGCGTCTCCGCCGAGGATGGCCGCATCGACTACGCCGCACTGGCCAAGCAGGTCGCGAAGGTCCGCCCCAAGCTGCTGGTCGCCGGTGCATCGGCCTATCCCCGCGCCATCGACTTTGAGAAGCTGGCCGAGATCGCCCACGGCTACGGCGCGATGCTGATGGTCGATATGGCGCACATCGCAGGTCTTGTCGCAGGCGGCCAGCACCAGAGCCCCGTGCCTTACGCCGACGTGGTCACCACCACGACCCACAAGACGCTGCGCGGCCCCCGCGGCGGCCTGATTTTGACGAACAACGAGTATATCATCAAGCGCATCAACTCCGCCATCTTCCCCGGCACGCAGGGCGGCCCGCTGGAGCACGTCATCGCCGCGAAGGCCGTCTGCTTTGGCGAGGCGCTGAAGCCGGAGTTCAAGGAGTATGCCCGCAAAATAGTTGAGAACGCGAAGGCGCTTGAAGCCGAGCTGACCGCCCGCGGCGTGAAGTTGGTCTCCGGCGGCACGGACAACCACCTGCTGCTGATCGACCTGACCGACGAGGACTGCACCGGCAAGGAGCTGGAGCACAATCTGGACGAGGTGCACATCACCGCGAACAAGAACACCGTCCCCGGCGAGAAGCGCAGCCCGTTTGTGACGAGCGGCGTGCGCATCGGCACCCCCGCCGTCACGACCCGCGGCATGGGTCCCGACGAGATGAAGGTGATCGCCGACTGCATTGCAGACTGCGTGTTTGACTTTGCGAACAAGAAGGACGAGGTCGCCAGGAAGGTCGAGGAGCTGACGAAGAAGTTCCCGCTGTATGAATAAGCCTTGATTGAAAAATAAAAAGCCGCTGCCTGTGGTTACACATGGGCAGCGGCTTTTGTTTGTGCGCAGGGGCGGATTCCATATCCGCCCGCAGGCGTGTGCGGCAGCGGAAGGTTTACGGATCGCCGCTGTAGGGGGCGGCGTCCCCGACGCCCCGCGGAGCGGTCAAGACCGCTCCCTACAATGCAAAAGATAAACGGGTGGCAATGGCAGGGCTGCGGGCCGGGCATGCCCGGCCCCTACAGGGGCATTCATGATAGCCACGCCCTCGCCAGCGCCTGCGCCACCTTCTCCACCTCGTCCTCTTTCAAGGCCGAGTACCCCGCTACCACGGTATCTGCCCGGCAGAGCTCGGGCCGGGCGAGATAATACTCACTCAGGCCGCGCAGCCGCACGCCCTGCTGTGCCGCGGCGGCGACCATGGCACGCTCGCCGCCGGCTCCCGGCAGCGTCAGCAGAAAATGCAGCCCACTGTGCACGCCGTCCAGCTCCACGCCCGGCAGCGCAGCGCGCAGCGCTGCCGCAAACGCCTCCATGCGGCGCTTGTAGGCAAGGCGCATCCGGGCAAGATGCCGCGTGAAATACCCGCCCGCCATGAACTCGCAAAGCGTCTGCTGCTCAAAGCGGCTGACCGTGTTGGCGTAGGTCGCAAAATCCCGGCGATAGCGCACCAGCAGGCTTTGCGGCAGCACCATGCAGGCAATGCGGATGCCCGGGGCCAGACTTTTTGAAAACGTCGTCAGGTAGACCACCGGGCCGTCCGGGCCCGCTATGCCCTGCAAACTGGGCAGAGGGCGCGTATCAAAGCGGAACTCCGAGTCGTAGTCGTCCTCCAAAATGTACCGCCCGGGCCGGGCCGCTGCCCAGGCCAGCAGCTGGGCGCGGCGGGTCGCAGGCATCGTAACACCCGTCGGAAAGTGATGACTGGGCGTCAGATAGCAGAGGTTTGCGCCGCTTTTTTCCAGCGCGTCGGCGGGCAGGCCCTCGCGATCAATGTCCACCAGCGTGCAGGGAATGCCGCTGTTCTGCAGGACCGTCCGCGTGCGGAAGTAGCCGGGGTTCTCGATGGCCGCCATGCCGTCGCTGAACAGGTGTGCCAGGCACCCGAGCAGATACTCAATGCCCGCGCCGACGACGATCTGCTCCGGCGTGCATTCCACACCGCGGTACACCGACAAATATTCCGCGATCTGTGTGCGCAGCGGGGCGTCGCCCTGCATTTCGCCGCGCTGTAAAAGCTCGGGCCGCTGGTAGAGCAGCTCCTTCTGGATGCGTCCCCAGCTGCGCGCCGGGAACAGCGCCGTGTCCACGCTGCCGGTGGACAGGTCGTAGACCGGCTGCGGCGCGGCGGGCGGCTGCGGTGCAGGGGCGGCGGGTGTGCGGCGGGCGCGGCTGTGCAGCATGCCGTAGGTCTTTTGCACATAAAAGCCGCTGCGGGGGCGCGGCTCGGCCAGACCCTCGGCGGCCAGCATCTGGTAGGCGGCGTCCACCGTGTTGACGCTGACGCCCTGCTGCGCAGCCATCGTGCGGCGGCCCGGCAGCGGCGTTCCGGGTACGCGCTGGCCGGTGCGGATCTCATCCGCCAGGGCGGCGTACAGCTGCTCATACAGCGGCGTTTTTTGGTCGGCATCCAACTCTATCATGACAGTCCTCCACACTGGCCCCATAAAAAATTTAAAAACTGAGCATTTATTCAGAGCCAGAAATCAGTATAATAAAAACATACCTTCCCGGAAGGAAAATGTCAATAGAGGTGTACGAAACTATGTCTACCGCAACGATGTGGCTGCTGCTGTTCGTCGTAGCAGCCCTGGCACTGCTGATTGCAGCGCTGACCAAAACGAAATTCACCGTGCAGAAAATCAGCATCATCGGCATTATGGCCGCGATGAGCTTTGTCGCGTATGAGTTCTTCCGCATCCCGAACGTCTTTGGCACGGGGTCCAGCTTCCATCTGGGCAACACCTTCACGGCACTGACCGCCATGCTGCTGGACGGTGTGTCCGGCGGTCTGGCCGGTGCCATCGGCCTGGCGCTGGCCGACGTTGTCGCCGGTGACCCGGGCTACGCCATCACGACCTTTATTCTGAAATTCATCATCGGTCTGGTCTGCGGCGCGGTGTCCCACAAGGTCATCCACCTCAGGACCTTCCCCACCGGCAGCAAGTTCAAGTACGTGGCCGCCGTCACGGCGTCGGCCTTCAGCGGCCTGCTGGTCAATGTGTTCACCGACCCGTTCATCGGCTACTTCCGCAACCTGTACATCTTTGGCCAGCCCGCGGAGTTCGTCTCCGTCGTGACCAAGATCGCCAGCGGTGTGACGCTGGTCAACTCCCTGCTCTCCACCGTCTGCGCCGTTGTCCTGTACATCGCCCTGCGCCCCGCCCTGGAGAAGGCACATCTGCTGCCGAAGGAGTGATTCTCCCAAAGCCTTCCCCTTGGGGGGAAGGTGGCCCCGCAGGGCCGGATGAGGGGGAAGTTGCCGGATGCAGACCGTAAACGGGGTACTGCTGGCAAACTCCGCCCTCATCAGTCCGCTTCGCGGACAGCTTCCCCCTCAGGGGAAGCCTTTTCAATTCAACATCCTCATTTCTGTTTACCCCCGCTTCGGCGGGGTTTTTGTTTTGCGGCAAATTATGTAAAAATTGCGAAAAGACTGGCGTTCCGGTGGAAAATGGTGTAAAATGAGTTTACATATTGTGTAAACACTCCATGCTCCCACGCGAAAGGAGCCTTTCATGGCAGGCAAAACCAAATCACAAAAGAAAAAAGCGCTGGATATGCGCAGCAAGATGTATCTGGTGCTGGCTCTGTGCAGCGTCATGCTGCTGGTCAGCGTCGGCATCTCGCTGGTGCTCATCGGCGGCATTGACCTCGGCGGCGCGGACGCCCAGAGCGTCTCCACCGTGGACAGCGCGTCCATGGTCGTCGAGAGCGGCTATAATAAAGAGGAAAACACCATTGATACCCAGGCCTACACCTCGACGATCCTTGAGCAGGCCGCCGACGCGGGCGACAGCTATGTGGACGAGACGCTGTTTCTGGGCGACAGCAACACAGCCCGCATGTACCGCATGTTCGACTATTGCAGCTACGACAATGCCATCGGCTCGGTGGGCATGACCGCCAAGAGCCTGGCGACCTTTGCCTGCGTGCAGGTAAGCACTTCGTCCGGCTACATCACGATGCCCCAGGCCGTGGCGAAATTGCAGCCGCGCCGGGTCATCCTGACCTTCGGAACGAACGACCTGAACCCCGGCTATAAGGCCGCGGACTTCGTCAAAAACTACCAGACCGGCATCGAGGCCATCGTCACCGCCTACCCCAGCGTGGACATCATCGTCAACGCCATCCCGCCCATCGGGCAGCAGCACTCCAACCAGAGCCTGACCCAGACCCAGGTGGACGAGTACAACAAAGCGCTCGTCGAAATGTGCCAGGAAAAGGGCTGGAAGTTCCTGAACAGCGCCGAGGTGCTGAAGGATTCCGTCACCGGCTACGCCAAGAGCGGCTATGTGGAGACGAGCGACGGCATTCATCTGACCCGCACGGCGATGGACGCGCTGTTCAACTACATCCGCACCCACAGCTACATTACCGAGGATGACCGCCCCGCGCTGACGACGATCCCGAAGCACACCGGCGACAAGGACGCCGTGGTCTACACGGTGCCGGTGGTCAGCTCCTCCAGCACCGCCACGGCGACGGCCACGCCCGAGCCCGAGGCGACTGAGGCACCGGCCAGCAGTGAGGCCGAGGCCACCGCCACCCCGGAACCTGAGGTGACCGCGACACCTGAGCCGACTGCAACGCCGAGTCCCACACCCGAACCGACTACAGAGCCGACACCAGCACCCCCTGAGCCGACTACAGAGCCGACACCGACACCCCCCGAGCCGACCGCGGAGCCGACACCCACGCCCCCGGAGAGCACCTCCGATGCAGACGTTCCCGCCGGGAATGACGGAACTCAACCCACATAAAACACCGACCCCCGCAGCACTGACGCTGCGGGGGTCTTTTTCTTATGCTTTTTTGCCGAGCAGCTCGGTGCGGATATACCGGAAGCAGGCGTCCTCGCCCTCGTCGCGCAGGATCAGCAGGCAGGTCTCCAGCTCCTTGCGGGTCTCGGGGTGCAGGATGTAGTGGTCCCTGCTGCGGTCATAGTACTCCCACGCCGCGGCGTCGGTGTACTTGTCGCCCTTATAGTTCTTGCTGGCGGCAATGCGGTCACAGACCATCTCGGCCACGTAGCGGGCGGGCATCCGCATACCGGCCATGGCATGGTCGCCGTCCGGCGCGTAGTCGATCCAGTATTCCAGATGGTGCTTGTTGCGGCCCTTATGGTGCAGCCAGGCGGCGCTGTAACCCTCGGCCTGGCGCTGGGCGTTGTTGGGGCTGCACGTCCCCTGCCAGTATTTGGCCCCGGCCCAGAACTCCACGGGGGCCAGCTTGCTTAAATCGTGGGTCAGGCCCTGCCAGTACAGCCCGCAGCGGAAGCAGTTTTTCATCACCAGCATTTTGTGATGGTGGATCGTTTTGTAGTGTTTAATGGGATGCCACAAGGTCTTTTTTCCTCCCCGGGATCATGAGTTTTGCCAGCACCGGCAGCAGCATACAGCTGATCGGCACAAACGCAAAGTGCCACAGCATCGGTACAAGGTGGGTATGGATCGCAGCGTGCGCCTTGGACAGCACCATCCAGGACGCCGGGGCCGCCAGCCCCAGCCCCCAGACGATGCACGGCGGCACCAGCTGCGCCGCCGTGCCGCGGCGCAGGCAGACAACAACGCTCACCACGCCGACCAGCAGCGCAAACAGCAGCAGCTGCCATGCCGTGACGCTGACGGGCCCGAGCTGCAAAAGCGGCTCCGTACTCTCACGGAAATACTGCGCGAGCACCTGCGGCACGTTCACGTCCCGCACCGCGCCGTCCGTCAGGCTGACGCGGTCCGTGACAGCCCGGGTCATGTTCTGCCAGGCGTCCGCCGCGCTGCCGAAGCAGAGCCATTCCTGTGCGAACCAGAGCGCCAGCGCCGCAGTCACACCGCCCAGCGCCGAGACACCCGCCCCGACGGTGCGGCCCAGCCAGACCAGCGCGCCGTGCGGGTCGCGCCGCACAAAATACGCCTTGGCGGCAGCGTAGCAGAGCGGGATCTCACACAGGATCAAAAATGTTGTGATAAATTCAAACCCGCACATGCAGCGCACCATGCAGGCGGCGGCCACCAGCGGCCAGCACCCGCGGGGCGTTTTGCCGCGCACGCGGGTGCAATGGCAGAGCCAAAGCGCCGCCAGCAGCGGCAGCAGCCAGGTCCAAAGGCACCAGTACAGGTCCTTCATGCCGCGCTGCAGCCAGGGGGCCAGCAGCACCGACGCAAACCCGAACGCTGCCGCCAGCGGGCCGAATTCTTCCCACACGGCCAGCGCCACAAGCAGCTCCGCCGCGTAGAACAGCGTGCTGTTCAGCCAGTAGAGGGCGGTCTCCCGCGCCAGACCGTCGGGCAGCCAGTGCCGCAGCAGACGGTTGACCCCGCCGAACAGCCAGCCCTGCAAGCCCGACTGGTGGGTGTAGGGGTGGAACGCCGCCGCGTCGGTGGGGGTGTCGTCCCGGAACAGTGCGCGGTTCGTGTCGTCGCTCCAATCGTCGGTGTAGACGCCCAGAAAGCCGCCGGGGGCGTGCTGCCCCTGCTCCATCTGGTGGATGCGGCCATAGACGAGCGTCTGGGAGCCTGTATCCCACACGCCGGTCAGGTAGGCGCTGGCATTGTGCCGCACCGTGGTCAGCAGCGCGGCCAGCGCCAGCACTGCCAGCAGGGTCGCCGCGCCGCGCAGGGGTGCGGGCAGCGTCTGCCATATTCCTTTTGCTTTTGTCAATGTTATCGATCCCATTTGTCGCACAGCGCAGCGATCTGGCTGGCAAATTTTGCAAGGTCCTTGTTGGCCCCGCCCTGGTTGTGGCGGATGACCTCCAGCAGGCGCTGGCCCATGTTGGCCAGCCGGTCATAGGCCGCACTGGTGCGCACGGTCTCGGCGGATTTCGTCTTGATGATCTTTTGGGTGTTGCCGACCTCGGCGCAGGCGACGCGGCCCTCGGCGGCGATCCAGATCGAGCCGTTGTAGGGGGCGTCGGCCTCGTAGCCCTCCTCCTTCAGATGGTTGGCCCAGTGCTCGGCGACGGCGTCCTCGCCGTGGTTGACAAAGACGAACTTCGGCTTTTCGTCAAAGGCGCGGAGCCAGGCTTCCAGCCCGTCCTTGTCGGCGTGACCCGAAAGCCCGCCCAGCTGCGCAATGCGGGCCCTGACCTGCACCGGCTCACCAAAGAGCTTGACCTCCTGCGCGCCGTTGACCAGCGCGTTGCCTAAGGTGCCGGGGCTTTGGTAGCCGACGAACAGCACCGTACACTCGGGCCGCCAGAGGTTATATTTTAAATGGTGGCGGATGCGGCCCGCGTCGCACATGCCGGCGGCGGAGATGATGACCTTGGGCGTCGGGTCGCCGTTGATGGCCATGGATTCCTCTTTCGTCTCGCTGACGTGCAGACCCGGGAACTGCAGGGGGTTTTGGCCGCTCTGCACCAGGGCGAGGGCTTCGTCGTCGTAGCACTCGGCAAAGTTTTCCCGGAAAATCGTGGTGGATTTGCTCGCCAGCGGGCTGTCCACAAAGACCGGGAAGTTTTCGTGGCCCTTGATACGGCCCTCGGCCTTGATCTGACGGATAAAATACAAAAGCTCCTGCGTGCGGCCCACGGCAAAGCTGGGGATGACGACATTGCCGCCCTTGTCGAACGTCGATTGCAGCACGGCGCTCAAATCGCCGATATAATCCGGTTTCGGGCCGTGGCTGCGGTCCCCGTAGGTGGATTCCATGACAAGGTAATCCGCGTGGCCCGGGTTGGACGGGTCCTTGATGAGCGGCTGATGGGTGTTGCCGATGTCGCCCGAGAAAACGATGATCTCCGGCGTGCGGCCCGGCTCCGCAATGCGCAGCGAGACGGACGCGCTGCCCAGCAGGTGCCCCACATCGGTAAAGCGCATCTCGATTTTGCCGGTTGGCCCGTCGAACAGCGTCTGCCACGTCTCATAGGGGCAGGGCACAAACTGCTTCATGACGTTCTGTGCGTCCTCGACGGTGTAGTCCGGCTCGATCATCTCAGCACCGCTGCGCATGGCCTTGCGGTTTTTCCACTCGGCCTCCTGCTCCTGAATGTGGGCGGAATCCTCCAGCATGATGGCGCAGAGGTCGCGGGTCGCATCGGTGGTATAGATGGGGCCGCGGTAGCCGTTTTTGTACAGGTACGGGATGCGGCCCGAGTGGTCGATGTGCGCATGGGTCAGCAGCAGTGCCTCATAGGTGCCGGGCGCGCAGGGCAGGTCGGCGTTCTCATACACGTCGCGGCCCTGCTCCATGCCACAGTCGATCAGAAAGCGGTGTCCCGCCGCCTCCAGCTGTGTGCAGCTGCCGGTCACTTCCCGGTCAGCGCCTAAGAATGTGAGCTTCATGTGGAAGAACCTCCTTTATTTGGGGATGTTGCGGGTGGAACCGGGAATGGGCGGCCACGGAAAGCCCGTCGGGACCCTTCAGGCCTCGCAAGCTCGGCCAGCCCTTCGGGCCCGGACCCCTCTGTCGCTCCGCGACATCTCCCCGCGCAGCGGGGAGTCACCCCTAAAAGGGGAGCCTTTTTGCGCGGGCGGAGCCCGCGAGGAAAGCCTCCCCATCAGGGGAGGTGGCCGCGAAGCAGGCCGGAAGGGTTCGGGAAGTTGGCGGGAGGCTGCCGTCCCCGGTTCAGCCTCTGCGTCCGACCCCGTACTGCGGGGCCTCCGGCAGCACAAACTCTGTGGTAAAGTTGGCGGTCAGGTCGTTGATGTTCATCCGAACGCTCCAAAAGACATCGCCGTAATCGCGCAGGACCGTGTACTCCGCACCCAGACCCGCCAGAGTCGCCGTGTCGGTGACGATGTAGACTACATCCCCCTCGGGGGCGTACTCGGTCAGACTGTTCTGGTAGACGCGGCTGACCGTACCGCCGTCGGCCAGCGCCCGGGCGGCTTCTGCGGTGGTGCTGACCAGCTGAATGCGCGCTATCGCGGGCAGGGCGGCCATCAAATCCCCGCGGGTGATCTCGCCGTATTCCGGCTCGGTCACACCGCCCGCGAACGCCTCGACGGACGCTCCCTCCGGCAGCCCCGTGGCCGGGTCATTTGTGACGATCTCGGCGTAGAGCGCCGCCAGATAGTTGCCGAAGCTGATGGTTTTGTTGGCGTCGGGGTTCGCCGCGTAGGTGAACAGCGGCGTGTAGAGGATGCTCTGGTCGTCGGCGTCCAGCGTGGCGATCTCCGCCGCGGCGCTGGTATAGGCGTCCGCACCGGCCTGCTGGGCCTCGTCTGCCGTCTCGGTGGGGGCGGTGGTGTCACTGCCGCCCACGGCCTCGGTGTCCTTGCCGGGGTCGGCGGCATCGGCAGCGGTGTCGGCCTGCGCGGCGTCGGCGGTGCTCATCGCCAGCCAGGTGGCGCGGCGGCTCTCCATCTCGGCAGCCGCCACAGGCTGCCGGAGCTCGACACGGCAGCCGCCGCCCTGGATAAAGACCAGGTCCAGCTGCGCCACGCCGGTCAGACCCAGGTCCGCGCCCAGCACGTTCGTGCCGTTTTCCGCCGTTGTGCCGTCAATAATGGCCGTCACGCCCTGGCTCAGCAGAGCCTTCTGCCAGTCGCCCGCCGGGGCGGTGGAGACAATCGCAAGGATGGCATCGCACCCGGCGTTCTGCAGGGCGGTGATCTGCTCGGCGGCGGTGTCGTTCCAGTCGCGGGCCGTGATGAACTCCCCGTTGGACGCCGAGATGACCGCGGCCTGCGCCGGGTCGTTCAGCACAAAGAAGCCGATTTTATACCCCGCGCGCTCCACGACGGTGTACCGGCCATTGGTCACGCGGTTGCGGCTCCAGCTTGTGGAGCGGTAGAACACAGCGGTGCCCTCGTTGTTCAGCAGGTTGGACGCCAGCGACGGGCCGCTGCCCATGTTGGCATCGCTGACCAGGCGGGTCGTGCCGTAGGCAAAGTCGGTCAGCGCCATGGCGTGCAGGTCGTACCCCGCCGCCGAGAACGCCGACAGCATATCCATGCCGCCGGTCAGGCTGGCGCTCTCAGTGCCGTGCAGGCTGTCGCCCGCGTCCAGCAGGATGGAATCCGGGGTCGCGCCCTTGAGCGCGGCGGCATCCGCCAGCGTGGCGCGGTCTCCGCGCAGGCCCGCCGTGGCAAAGATTGGGACCGTGATGTCCCCGACCCGCACGCGGCAGGTCAGGCTCTCGGTGCCGTCGGCCAGCGTGGCCGTGATCGTGCATTCCCCGCTGTCAGTGCGGGCGCGGACCGTGCCGTTTTTGTCCACGGTGGCCACGGTCTTGTCGCTCGTCGTCCAGTAGACCCTGCGTCCGCCGTCCTCCTCGCCCGGCTCGTTCGTCGCCAGCGTGGCGTAGGCGTCCTTGCCGTCCATGTGCAGCTCGTCGGTGTAGGTATCGTTCAGGAGCACCGGCGCGGCGGTCTTGCCGTTGCAGGCGGACACACCGGTAAATTTGAACGGTTTCATGACAAAATCCAGATCGACTGTCTCGCTCTGGACACCGTAGTCCGCGCCCGGGGCGCTGAAGGTGCACTGCCACATATCGTAGGTGCCCGCGTAGTCCAGATCGTCGGAGAACCGCGCGATCCAGAGATTGTCGCGCCATTTGTCAAAGGCAGGGTCCGTCAAGCGGGCGCGTACCCAGTTGCGGGAGGCATACAGCCCCTGCGCACCGGTGTAGCCGTACTCAGTCAGGCGGTCAAAGAACGCCTGCGTGATCTCGGCCATCTCGGAGGGGAAAACGCCGCTGATGTACTTATCCTCGAGGTCGTAGTAGACCGGGTAGCTCAGCCGGTAGGGCGCGGCGGTGTAGTCGTCCAGCCCCTCCTGCGGCGGGGTGGTCAGGCCCAGCAGCCGCGCGACGTGGTCGGCCTCGCTGCGGGCCTCCTCCACCGTCGTGGCGTAGGAATAAAGGTACGCGCCGAACGGGATGCCCAGCCGGGTGCATTCGTCGGCGTTGCGCCGCCACTGGGGGTCATCCTGCGCCCAGTTTTCCTCCTGGCCGTCCCACTCGCCGCCGAAGCCGCAGCGGATGATGGCAAAGTCGATGCCGGCAGCCTTGGCCTTTTCCCAGTCGATCTCGCCCTGGAACTTGGATACGTCCATGCCCTTGAGCACCGCGGCGGGCATGGCCCGGCCGCTTGTGTTGAAGTAGTAGCCCAGATCGTTCTTCTGCCAGGCCGCGGCGGGCGTGCCGAAGTCCGCCTCGGCGGGGCCTTTCTCCTCTGCCGAGCAGCGCACCAGCACCACCGACACAATGACCACGACCAGCAGGCAGAGCAAACACAGCCCCAGCACAAGGCGGCTGCGGCGGCGTTTGGCGCCGGGACGTTTCTTTTTCTTCGGCGGCGGGGGCGCGTCGGGGCGCGGGGCCGTTTGCCCGGCCTGCGGGGCGGGCGCAGCCGTCCGGGCAGGGCGGCGGTAGACTTTGCGTTCTTCTGGCACGGTGCGTTACCTCTCTTGGGCAGATTTTATGCTGTGGATAGACAGTATTAGTGTAGCATTTTGTCGAAGAAATTACAATCGGAAACGCGGGATATTGGGGAATTTTTACAGAATAAAAAAGCGGCGGCCAGCTCCCTGACCGCCGTTCTTTGCCTTCCCCTCGGGGACAGACTCCCCCGATGCGGGGGAGGTGGCGCGCAGCGCCAGAAGGGGTGCGGTGGCCCCGCAGGGTCGGATGAGGGCAAAGTTACCGGAATCGACCATTTTACGGGATGCCGCAATAGCTCTGCCCTCATCAGTCAGCGGACGGGGCCGCTGCCAGCTTCAGTCTCCGCGCTAAGAGCCGCCTCCGGCGG
>OHXC01000607.1_pt1 | contig 15599 bp, 18 predicted proteins | sample 1579891 | NCBI WGS metagenome assembly OHXC01 (sample SAMEA3882531, study PRJEB24775) | human gut metagenome | biome: human-associated habitat; feature: intestine environment; material: feces | place: Netherlands | collected 2009/2010
TATGCTTTTCATAGAGAACTTCTTGATAATGTGTTTATTTTCAAGATCCCGGAAGAATTACATACTCACCCCTATGTCACAGAGGATTTTAAGAAGCTAATCGAGCAAAACAACATCAAAGGATTCAAGTTTGTCCCAGTTTGGGAAGAAAAATGAAAAGACAGTAAAAGAGCTTGAATTGACGCATGACAAGTAAGGTTTTTAGAGAAAATTATGGTATGCATTTTACAAATCCATCTGTCGGCGATGTAATACCCTTTACTCATCCAATCACCGGAACAGAACATAAACTAACCGTACAGGATTTCGAGTTATAAGAACTTTCCGCCAGAGGGAGTTGAGTGGATGATGTTGTTCAGAGAAAAGCTGATGAAAGACATAGAAATTTAATAATTAATATGATAGTTGAATCATTGGGGGTAAGTCGTCAGGCTGTTTCTAAATGGGAAAGCGATGCCTCTGATTTGAGCACGACACACTTAATCGTGTTATCGAAATTGTTTGGTGCAAGTACCGAGGAATTATTGAAAAGAGCGCAATAACTTCCTGTTTGCAGAATTCAACAATTTCTTTTGTGCGTTCACACATTCGCACACATCCCTCCTAACGGGTACAATGTATCCTGACAGGAGGGATTTTTTATGGAACTGAAAAAGCACATCACGGACGAACGGACGGGGATCAGCTATACGCTCTGCGGGGACTATTACCTCCCCGACCTGAAGCTGCCCGAAGAAAAAAGTTACGACTTGGGACGGTTCGGCAGAGCGAAGTTCCGCTATTTGCAGAAATGCCACAGGGTACTACTTATCAATCTAAGGATAAACGGAAATTTGAACGAATATCTGCACGGGGTTGATGTTCAGTGCGAGGAAACATTCTCTCGGCTGGTAAAACAGCTTGCCGAGCGTGAGGGTGTGACCGAGCAGCTCAAGGCCGAGGATATGATGCAGTGGGTCGGGCGGATGAACAGCATCCGCAGCCGTGTGGAGGAGGTCGTGATGAGGGAGTATGTCTATGAAGAAGATTAAAATCAAGGTAGATGATTTCGAGCTGCGACTTCTTGTCCGTGCGCTGGTGGAATGGCGCAACGCTCTGCTGGCAGAGGATAAACCCACAGAGGATTTGGACGAGCTGCTCCTGCGCCTGTGCAGGTAGCGACAACTGAATAACATAGCGGACTGCACCTGTTTTCAGCAATGGAAATGGGTGCTTTTTTTGCGCCCGAAAACAGGCGCTTTCCCCGAAACCGGCAAGGCGGTATCTGCATACCACCCTGCTTTTGAAAACGCCGCACAGCGAAGAAAATGGGCGAAAATCGCCCCGAAACTTTGCCAAAACGAACGCCTGACGGAAACGCCGGGCGTTTTGCTTTTCAAAGCAGCAAGTACATACCCACGCCCTGCGGCTTGGGTCAAAAACGAAAGGAGGCGGCAAATGTGCCACGAATGAGCAAGAAGCGGAAACAGGGATGGGCGCTGTTTCTGAACGAACGAAACCGAATCACCGTGGGCGAGCTATGCCGGAAGTGTCAGCGCTTATGCAAGTAGAGCTTCCGGGTGCTGGTGATCGATTGCCCACATTTTTTGAGAAAGGAGAGAAAACGAAAATGAAGCTGGAGCTTATCAAGGCAAGTGATGTGGAGATCAAGGAGGTGGAATGGCTATGGTATCCGTATATCCCCTACGGCAAGGTAACGGTCTTGCAGGGCGATTCCGGTGACGGGAAAAGCACCTTTGTGCTGAACCTCGCCGCAATGCTCAGCCGGGGCGAGCCGATGCCGTTCACGGATGGCAGCGGTCAGGAGCCGGTCAATATCATCTACCAGTCCTCTGAGGACGATGCAGACGATACCATCGTGCCCCGCTTTGTCAAGGCAGGAGGCGACCCGAACAGACTGATCTTCATCAGCGAGAAGGAAAAATACCTGAGCTTTTCCGACGAGCGTCTGCTGGAGGCTGTCCGCAAAACGAACGCCAAGCTCATCGTCCTTGACCCTCTGTCGGCATATATCGGAGAGGAAACGAGGATCAACACGGCAAACGAGATACGACGGCAGTTCCGTCCGCTCATCGAACTTGCCAAGGAGCAGCGGTGCGCTATTCTCATCGTTCACCATATGAACAAGGCCATCGGTCAGAAAGCCATCAACCGCAGCGTCGGCTCGGTGGACATCATTGCCGCCGCAAGAAGCGCCCTGCTCATCGGGCGTACTGACAAGGACAGACCCGATGAGCGGATACTGGCGCAGGTCAAAAGCAACCTTGCGCCGACGGGAAATGCCATCGTCTTTTCGGTGAGTGACGGCAAGGTCGAATGGCTGGAGGAAACCGCCAAGACCGCCGATGAAGTCCTCGGCAATGTGTTTGCCGCTGTCGGCAGACCTGATACGCAAATGCAGCAGGCAAAGGACATTCTGTCTCAGCTTCTCGCTGACGGGCCGAAAGCACAGCGGGAGGTCATCGACCGGATGCAGCTTGCCGGTGTCAGCGAGAGTACGGCAAAGAAAGCCAAGGCGCTCCTTGCGATACAGTCGGTGAAGCAGGGAGCGCAGTGGTTTTGGTCTTTGCCGTGCGGCGGGGATGGTGCGAAAAGGGGCTGTGCCGGAGAGTAGGCACAGTCCTTTTTCACGTCGAAGCGCCGCTTTTAGGGAGTCAAGGGGGAACGCCTTGCCCACTACACCTTGCATGCAAGGTGTAGTGGGTTACACAACAAGCTCGCCGGAAGGAAAAATCAGAGATTTTTCCGGTGCGTCGGCAGTTGTGCTGCGAGCCGCCTGAAAGCGAGCGGCACACACTAACGGCGGATGGCGGTTTGGTTTGTGAGCGAGGCAGCGAACAAAGCAAAACGGCATCTTCACAAGGCAGCTTGCTGTGTACTGACGCACCTCCGTCCTCCGCCAACCCTCGATAGAAAAACCACCCCCCAAAAAAAGGAAGGTCGGGATGCCGCAACGATACATTGTGCATTCTTACATCCTTCCTTGGAAACAGAAGAAAGGAGATTTTCACCGTGGCAAATTATGCGATCATGCGCATCGAAAAGCGCAAGCTCGGCTCGGTTGGCAGAATAGGCGATCACCACGAGCGACTGAAAGCCGAGTACAAAAGCAACCCCGACATAGACCCGTCGAGGACACATCAGAACTATCACATCGTTGAGCCGCCGTCAAAATACCGCAAGGCGGTCTTGGACAGGATCGAGGCTGTCGGCGCAAAGCGCCGGAAGGACAGCGTGGTTATGCAGGACTGCTTCGTGGGCGGCACACCGGACTGGCTGAAAGGAAAGACCGTTGAGGAGCAGAGGGAATATTTCGATTATGCCTACCGCTTCTTTGAGGACAGCTTCGGAAAAGAGAATATCATTTCGGCTGTGGTGCATTTGGATGAGGCAACTCCCCATATGCACCTTTGTTTTGTCCCCATCACGAAAAAAGGCAGACTGTCCTCCAAGGAGATCATCGGCGGGCCGAAGGGACTGGTGAATTGGCAGGACAAATTCTATGCGTATATGCACGAAAAGTACCCCGACATCACCAGAGGAGCACCGGCAAGACTCACGCACCGAAAGCATATCCCGCCCTTTATGTTCAAGGCCGCCGGTGAGCTTTACGACCATTACGGCGAGATCTGCGGTGCGATCAACGACATCGGGCTGCTGAACAACGCCAAGAAGAAGGATGCTGCCATTGCCCTTATCGGCAGGTATGCGCCGGAAATGGCGCAGCTCAAGGTGCAGCTTCAAAGCACCGATAAGCACATCGCCTATTTGGAGCGTGAGCTGGACAGCGAGCGTGACATTGTTTCCGGCTACCGCAGCAGAAACTACGCACAGGAGCAGGAGCTAAAGGAGGCCAACCGCAAAATATATGAGCTGAACCAAAAGCAGCGGGAGCTTGAACGGGTGATCTCAAAGATACCGCCCGAAGTGTTGCAGCAGTTGGCGCAGCAGGAAAAGGAAGCGAGAAAACGAAAAGCGAAAGGATGGGAAAGATAATGGATATGACAACGATTCGCCTCGCGGACTGCGTTCCCTTTGCGGATAACCCTTTTCGGGTGCAGGACGATACCGCAATGGAAATGCTGACCGAGAGCATAAAGGAAAGCGGCATTCTGATACCGATCGTCGTCCGTCCGATGGGAGAGAAATATGAGATCCTGTCAGGACACAGACGGGTCTATGCCGCTCATAAGGCAGGGCTTGAAGCCGTCCCTGCCATCGTTCGTGAGCTGACACGGGAGGAAGCGGTCATCTTTATGGTAGACGCCAACCTCCAGCGAGAGGGACTTCTGCCCTCCGAAAAGGGCTTTGCCTACAGGATGAAGCTGGAAGCAATGAAACACCAAGGGAAAACTTCTGCCCAACTTGGGCAGAAGCAGACCTCCGTGCAGAAGGTAGCCGATTCCGCTTCGGACAGCCGCACACAGGTGCAGCGGTATATCCGCCTGACCTATTTGGAAAAGCCGCTTTTGGATATGGTGGATGAGCGACGCATTGCCCTAACTCCGGCTGTGGAGCTTTCCTATTTACTGCCCGAAGAACAGCAGGAGCTGCTGGAAACCATTGAAAGCGAGGACTGCACGCCCTCTCTTTCTCAGGCGGTCAGGCTGCGGAAGCTGAGCGGTGACGGCTTGCTGACGATGGACAGGATATTTGAAATTATGACCGAAGTCAAGGGCAATCAGGTGGAGATGTTGAAGATACCGACGGACAGAGTGCGGCGGTACTTCAAGCCGGAAACCACCTACCGGCAGATGGAAGAATATATCGTCAAGGCATTGGAGCATTACGCTCTGTACCTGAAACGACAGAGAAACAGGGACAGCCGATGACGGCTGTTTTTTACGCAAAGGAGGCGCAGATAATGAGAAAAAGCAACCGACCGCTGATCGATATTCAGCGTATTCCCGTAGGGGAAAAGCCGTTGGAGGAGCTTGCGGCAGAGGTTTACGGCTGGATCTTTGATAACAGGAGCAGAGCGAAGTCATCTGCCGACACATTCGCAAATCCCGCAAACCCGCATTACAATGACGGTATCAAGATGATTTCAGGAGGAAACAAGGATGACACAGCAGCTTAAAACAACAGCTCTGTATTGCAGGCTGTCAAAGGACGATGAGCGGCAGGGCGAGAGCCTTTCCATCGAAACGCAAAAGTCGATGCTCGTCCGCTACGCACAGGAAAACGGGCTTTTGCCCTATGAAATTTATGTGGATGACGGGTATTCGGGGCTGAATTTTGAACGGCCGAGCTTTCAGCGGATGATCGATGATGTGGCTGTCGGCAAGATCGGCGTGGTCGTGGTCAAAGACCTGAGCCGTTTCGGGCGTGACCATATCGTTGTCGGGCAGTATCAGGAGATCTACTTCCCGTCCAAGAAGGTGCGGTTTATTGCTCTGAACGATGGCATTGATACCGTCAACAGCCACACGACCGATTATGCGGCGCTGAAAAATGTCATCAATGAGTTTTACAGCCGAGATACTTCAAGGAAGATCAAGGCAGCCTTTCGTGCGAGGGCAAAGGATGGCAAGTATCACGCCAAAGCCGCACCGTTCGGGTATCTCAAAGACCCGAATGACCACAATCACCTGATCCCCGACCCCGAAACCGCACCGATCGTAGCGAAGATCTATGACCTTGTGCTCAAGGGCTGGGGCAATTACCGCATTCGGGACTATCTGCGGGAAACCAAGGTGCCGGTGCCGTCGTGGTATCAGCACATCCGAGGGGTCGAGGACAAGTCCCATATGTTCCCTGATGAGGACTCCAAGTATATCTGGCGACCGGACACGCTCCGGCTGCTGATCCGCAACCGTGTGTACTGCGGGGACTGTGTTCTCTGCAAGTCGGACACGATCTTCAAGACCAAGCAGCACTTCAAAACGGATGAAAAGGAGTGGATCACGGCGGAAAACACACACGAGGCCATCGTTTCCAGAGAGATTTGGGAACGGGCGAACGAGCTGATCGCCGTCAAGCGCAGAGAATACCGAAAGACGCTGACTGGTGATTTGAATATCTTTTCGGGACTGCTCAAATGCGCAGACTGTGGCAAGGCACTCAGCCGCAGAAAATACGGCTCAAACAGCGGGCATATGATCTATGTCTGCGGAACTTATGCCACCTATGGCAGTCACAAATGCACCCAGCACAAGATTTTTGAGGAAGATCTGACGGCGGCAATGCTGGCGGATATTCAGGAGCTGTTTTCTGCCGTGACTAAGAACAAAGCACGACTTATCGACCTGCTGATAAAGGGTAAGGCAAAGAGCGAGGGCAAAACGCTGACCACCAAGGAAACGCAATACAAGCGGGTCTGCAAGCGGCTGGAGGATGTAAACCGGCTGATAGACAAGCTCTATGAGGACAGCATCTCCGGCAAGGTCAACGAAACCAACTTTGTCCGTCTGCTGGGCAAATATCAGCAGGAGCAGGAAAGCATCCTTGCCGAAAAGGAAAAGCTGCAAGGCGAGACCGCCGCTGTTCGGGAAATTCGTTCGGATGCAGAGCATTTCGCAGACCTTTTGGAGCGGTACGGCGATATATCCGAGCTGACGCCGGAGATCCTCAATATGTTGGTGGAGAAAATCGTGGTCTATGAGCCGAGAGCCGTGGACGGTGTAATGCGCCAGCAGCTTGATGTGTACTACCGCTATATCGGGGTGATCAAGCTGGTGGATTACGGCTCGACCACCTATTACAAGCACGGGGAGGTGATGAACGCCGCAAAGAAGCGGGAAAAAGTCAAAATGGAAAAGCGGATCGCCGCCGTCAAGGAGGAGGTGCAGAATGACGAGCCTGTGTCCGCTTAATTCCATTTCAGCCGGTAAAGTGCTGCTCTCATCGGGCGGCACTTTTCTTTTGCCCCGATGTCATCTTTATGGGGGTGTCACTAATGTGGCATTGCCCGATGAATTTGACAAGCTGCTGTCCACCATGCGCTCCCGGGAAATCAGTGTCAGTATCATCATCCAGAACCTCGCCCAGCTGAAGGCGCTGTTTGAAAAGCAATGGGAGTCCATCGTCGGCAACTGCGATGAATTTCTCTATCTCGGCGGCAACGAGCAATCCACCCACGAATATGTATCCAAGCTTCTCGGCAAGGAAACCATTGACACCAATACCTATGGACGGTCGAAGGGACGCAACGGCAGCTACTCCACCAACTGGCAGTTGGCGGGCCGGGAGCTGATGACCCCTGATGAGGTGCGCATGCTGGATAACCGGTATGCGCTTCTTTTTATTCGCGGGGAACGTCCGCTGGAGGATTTCAAGTACGACATTCTGAAGCATCCCAACATTGCCCTCACCACCGATGGAGGAGCCGAGCCCTACCGGCACGGCGAGGATCTCATCAGCATTGCAGCGCTGTCCATCGATGAGCGCCTGCTGAAAAAGGCCGGTATGAAACCGGTCAGTGACGAGGAGTACCTCTTCTTCAGCGAGGAGGAGTTCGAAGAACTACTACACAAGAAAATGGAGGAGAAAAAGCATGAACAAGAAAACCAATAAAATCGAGACACCCAACAAGGTCAAAAAGGGCTTCCGGCTCTATGCCTGCACGGTGCTGTGCGTGGCGCTGATGCTCTGCTTCGCCGTTCCGGCCTTTGCCGCCGGTGACCCCATCGAGGTGGTCAATAACCTGAGCAGCTTCATCTTCGGCCTGATCCGTGCCGTCGGCCTGATCATTCTGGGCTGGGGTGTGGTGCAGGTCGGTATGTCCTTTCAGAGCCATGACCCCAGCCAGCGCAGCAACGGCTTTCTGACGCTTGCAGGCGGCATTGTAATCACCTTTGCCAAGGAAATTCTGGATCTGATCGTAGGTTGACCGGTTATCTGAAAACACGGGGCGGTCTCCTTGTGAGAGGCCGCCCCGGAGGGAGGTGCAACTATGTCGGATAACTGGGTCGTACAGAATCTGGAGAACGCACTGGAAGTCTGGAATGAAAAGCTGGCGGAGATCTGGACGCTCATCACCCAGTCGCCGCAGGCCTTCAAGGGCGGCTCCATCTGGTCCGTGATCGTCAGTGTACACGGGGCGCTGCAGGCCATCGGCTATGCACTGCTGGTGCTCTTTTTTGTCGTCGGCGTCATGCGGACCTGCGGCAGCTTTGCGGAGGTGAAAAAGCCAGAGCATGCCGTGAAGCTGTTTGTCCGCTTCGCTATCGCCAAGGGCGTCATCACCTACGGCATGGAGCTGATGCTGGCATTTCTGGAGATTATTCAGGGCGTTATCAGCACCATCATGAATGCAGCAGGCTTCGGCGGCGCAGCGGAAACGGTATTACCGGCAGAGATCGTGACGGCCATTGAGGACTGCGGCTTCTTCGAGTCGATCCCGCTCTGGGCAGTGACGCTCATCGGCGGGCTGTTCATCTGGGTGCTGAGCTTTGTGATGATCCTGTCGGTTTATGGCCGGTTTTTCAAGCTCTACATGTACACGGCCATCTCGCCCATCCCCCTGTCCACCTTTGCCGGAGAACCGACGCAGAATGTGGGCAAGAGTTTTCTCAAAAGCTACGCAGGCGTCTGCCTGGAGGGAGCCATCATCGTGCTGGCCTGCATTATTTTCTCGGTGTTTGCGTCCAGCTCGCCTGTGGTAGATCCGAATGCGGCGGCAGCCAGCATGGTATGGAGCTATATCGGCGAGCTGATTTTCAATATGCTGATTCTGGTGGGTTCCGTGAAGATGGCAGACCGGATCGTAAGAGAAATGATGGGGCTGTAAGGAGTACGCCGTGAAGCAAAAACGCAAAGTGATTTGCTTTGCTGATAAATGTGTCTGCGTGGAAGAAATTCGGCAGGCGAAAGAATTTGATGACAAGGAAAGGGGTATGTCTTAATGTTTTATCAGATTTACAATATTCATCTTCTGAACGGCGAGGTGATTCAGGCGTCCGAACCGTATGACCTTCCTACTAACAAAGGCTTAGTCGGAATGTTCAAGCGAATGGAAGAAAATGATATTCTGACGGTCAATGACCTGCTTCTGGGTTCCGCCTATATTCCAAGGAAAAGCATTCTTTATCTTGCAACCGGTGATGTTGCGGAGGGAAAAGCATGGAAGTAAAAATCAACCGCGAAATTCGCAACTACACAGAAGCCATGTTCTTCGGACTGTCCATGCGGCAGTTCTTTTTTTCGGCCGTAGCGCTGGGAGTGGCTGTGCTGCTGTACTTTCTCCTGAAGCCCTATGTAGGAACGGAGACGGTCAGCTGGATGTGCATTCTGGGCGCGGCTCCCTTTGCAGCGCTGGGCTTCATCACCTACCACGGCATGACGGCAGAGCAGTTCCTCTGGACATGGCTGCGCTCAGAGCTGCTGGAGCCGAAAGAGCTGAAATTCGAATCCGAGAACACCTATTACGAGGCGCTGAAGGGCGTCATCGAAAACCATGAAAAGGAGGCACTGAAGCATGATGCGATCCATTAAATCCATCCTGAGCACAGACCGGGAGCGCTATAAGGTTCCCCGGAAGGTGCAGGACGTCATTCCCATCCGCCGCATCTGGCTGGATGGGATTTTTCTTGTGGGCAATAAGTTCGTCAAGAGCTGGAAGTTCACCGACATCAACTATCTGGTGGCCAGCCGGGAGGACAAGGAGCGGATGTTCCTGACCTACTCAGAGCTGCTCAATTCACTGGACAGCGGAGCCACCACCAAGATCACGGTGAACAACCATCACCTGAAGCGTTCGGACTTTGAAGACTCCATCCTCATGCCGCTGAAGGCCGACGGGCTGGACGAGTACCGGGAGGAATACAACAAAATGCTGCTGGACAAGTCCGTGGATGCCAACGGGATCCTGCAGGAGAAGTATGTCACCGTCACCGTGGCCAAGAAGAACATTGAGGAAGCCCGTGCCTATTTTGCACGAGTTGGGGCAGATCTTGTGCAGCACTTCGCGGCGCTGGGCTCCCGCTGTACAGAGCTGACGGCACTGGAGCGCCTGCGTATCCTCCACGACTTCTATCGCTCCGGTGAGGAAAATGCCTTCACCTTTGACCTGAAGGACAATATGCGTAAAGGCCACTGCTTTCGGGATTACATTTGTCCGGACAGCATCGAAAAGCATGCCGACTACCTGAAACTGGGCGAGCGCTACGCCAGAGTCCTGTATCTCAAGGACTACGCCAGCTACATCAAGGACAGCATGGTAGCCGAGCTGACAGATCTCAACCGCAACATGATGCTTTCCATCGACGTGATTCCCATCCCCACCGATGAAGCCGTCCGGGAGGTGGAGAACCGTCTGCTGGGCGTGGAGACCAACATCGCCAACTGGCAGCGCCGCCAGAACAGCAACAACAATTTCTCCGCTGTGGTGCCCTATGATATGGAGCTGCAGCGCAAGGAATCCAAAGAGTTTCTGGACGACCTGACCACCCGTGACCAGCGCATGATGTTTGCGGTAATTACCATGGTTATTACTGCCGATACCAAGGAGCAGCTGGACGCAGACACCGAGACCATCCTCTCCACAGCCCGCAAGCATATGTGTCAGATGGCGGTGCTGAAGTATCAGCAGCTGGACGGTCTCAACACGGTGCTGCCCATCGGCAGCCGGAAAATCAACGCCTTCCGCACCCTGACGACCGAAAGTCTGGCCGTCTTCATTCCCTTCAAAGTGCAGGAGATTCGGGATCCCGGCGGCATCTACTTCGGAGAGAGCGCCATTTCCCATAACCTGATCCTCTGCAACAAAGAAAACCTGCTGAACCAGTCGGCCTTCGTGCTGGGCGTGCCCGGCTCCGGCAAGTCCTTCTCTGTCAAGGAGCTGATTGCTTTCCTGATCCTCAACACCGACGACGATATCCTCATCTGCGATCCCGAAGGCGAGTATGCGCCGCTGGTAGAGGCCATGGGCAATCTCGGCTCGGTCATCCGGGTATCCGCAGGCGGCAAGGATCGGCTGAATGCCATGTATATGGTGGACGGCTACGGCGAGAACAATCCCATCGTTGTAAAGTCCGAGTTTGTCATGTCCCTCATCGAGCAGATCGACAAGAAGGGTGTCGGCCCCCAGCACAAGTCCATCATCGACCGCTGCATTGCCGCCGTCTACCGCAATGCAGCGGAGGCCGGGACGACGCCTACCCTCTGCACCCTCCGGGAGATGCTGCTGGAGCAGCCGGAGCCGGAGGCCAAGCAGATCGCTCTGTCGCTGGAACTGTACACCACCGGCTCTCTGGATATCTTCGGCCACCAAAGCAATGCGGATCTGGACAAGCGTGTGGTTGTCTTCGATATCCACGGCCTCGGCGCACAGCTGAAGCCCACCGGCCTGCTGGTGATCACCGATACCATGCTGAACCGTGTGACGCTGAACTGGAAGAAGGGCAAGCGCACCCATGTCTTTATCGATGAGTTTCATGTGGTGTTTGAGAACGAGTTTTCCGCACAGTTCTTCAACTCCGCCTGGCGTCAGTTCCGCAAGCGCAATGCTTACCCCACGGCCATTACCCAGAACGTGGAGTATCTGCTGGATTCCGTGCAGGCCAGCACCATGCTCTCCAACTCGGAGTTCATCGTCATGCTGAATCAGGCGGCTTCCGACCGGAACCAGCTGGCCAAGCTCCTGAGTATTTCCAACGAGCAGATGAGCTACATCACCAACGCCGATCCCGGCTGCGGCCTCATCAAATACGGCGGCTCGCTGGTGCCCTTTGTGAACCGCTTCCCGAAGGATACCAAGCTCTATCAGCTCATGACCACCAAGCCCGGTGAGGGCTTTTTTGCGGGGCAGGTCTCTTGACGGCCTGCCCCAGTGAAGAGGTTGTATGAAGAAAGGAAAAATCATTGGCATTGCCGTTACCTGCCTACTGAGCGCATCGGCGCTCATTTGCGGCGGAATCTTCCTGCATCAGTATTTTGACGCCCAAAACAGTGCAGCTGCCTTTGACGAACTGGCCGGACTGGTGGTGGAGGTAACACCCCCTGCTCCGGCTGTATCCGATGCGGAAGGTGAAGAACCCTCTGCATCGGAAGCGGAACTGGCGCTGGAGAAATACGGCGATGAACTGCTGATCCTTTCCACCTGCAAATACACCTACAAAAACGGCCGTTTCGTGGTGGTGGCAAAGAAGGTGGGCTGATGGCGGAAATCAAGACCCGGGAGAAATTCAAAGGCATCAAGGCACTGGACAAGGCGGCAGTGGCCGGAGAGCGGATGAAGCGTGCCTTCGTTCGCGCCAAGGATCAGGCAGAAAATCTGCTGGATGACGGCCAGATCAGCCCCTCCGAATATGCGGAGGACAAGGTTCGCTACATGGCGGAAGATACCGCCCGGGAGGTCGGCCACGAGGCGGGCAAGCTGACCGGCAAGGCCAAAAGCGCCTACCGCACCCGCAGGGAAACCCAACGCACCGTCGATGCCGCGCAGCAAGATAGGACCCGCATCCGTTATGCCTGGAGCCGAACGATCAAGACCGCCGAAATCCGACAGCGCACCGTAAAGCAGACGGCGAAATCCACCGGGCAGGCCACGGTGAAAACGGCCAAGGGCACCGTCAAAACAGCCCAGAAAAGCGCCAAAACTGCCCAGCAGACCTCCAAAGCGGCTATTAAGACGGCGGAGGCCACGGCAAAAGCCACGAAGGCGGCAGCGCAGACCTCCGTCAAGGCGGCCCGCACCACGGCGCAGGTCGCAAAAACGGCAGCCAAAACCCTCGCCGCTGCTGCAAAAGCAGCTGCGAAAGCCATCGCGTCCGCCGCCAAGGCCATTGCCGCAGCGGTTAAGGCACTGGTGGCCGCTATCGCCGCAGGCGGCTGGGTGGCGCTGATCGTCATTGTGATCATCTGCCTGATTGCCGCCGTGGTGGCGTGCTTCGGTATCTTCTTCTCCAGCGAGGACACCGGCAGCGACAAGCCCATGCGGGCGGTGGTGCAGGAGATCAATCAGGAGTATCAGACACAGCTGGACGACATCAAGGGCTCCGTGACCTACGACACGCTGGAGATGTCCGGCTCCCGGGCCGTCTGGCCGGAGGTGCTGTCGGTCTATGCGGTGAAGGTTACCTCTGATCCGGATAACCCGCAGGAGGTGGCTACGGTTACACCGGAAAAGGAACAGATTCTGCGGGATATTTTCTGGGTGATGAACACCATCTCTCACTCCACCACCACGGAAAGCGTAACGACCATCATCGAAAGCGATGACGGCCACGGCAACATTCTGGAGGAGACCGTCACGGAGACCAAAACCACGCTGCACATTGTGGTCAGCCACAAAACGGCGGCAGAGATGGCAGCGGAATACGGCTTCGGGACGCAGCAGCTGGAGCATCTGGATGCCCTGCTGGAGGAGGGCACCTCCGGAATGTGGGCGGCTGTGCTCTACGGCGTGTACGGCGCAGATGACCAGATCGTGCAGGTGGCGCTGACGCAGGTGGGCAATGTAGGCGGCGAGCCCTATTGGTCATGGTACGGTTTCGGCAGCCGTGTGGAATGGTGCGCCTGCTTTGTCTCCTGGTGCGCCGACCAGTGCGGCTACATCGACACCGGCGTCATTCCGAAATTTGCAGGCTGCGTCAACGGTGTTCAGTGGTTCCGGGACCGTGGCCAATGGGCAGATAACGCCATCGAGCCTGCGCCCGGCATGATTATCTTCTTCGACTGGGACAACAAGGGTCACTCTGGCCCGCAGGACGGGCAGTCCGACCACGTGGGCATCGTCTGGAAGGTCGAGGACGGGATCATCTACACCGTAGAAGGCAACTCCGGCGACAGCTGCCGGGTAAATCAGTACCCGGTGTGCCATTATGAGATTCTGGGGTACGGAATCGCAAACTATTGAACGAACGCAGGCGGCTATGGGACGTGTTGTCTCATAGCTGCCTGCGTTTTTGCGCTACAAAAGTAGAACACGGTGTCACCCTTTACCGGGCGGCACCGTGTTTTTTTATTTGCGCAGACCTTTGGCCAACGCAATCAAATTGTCCAACTGCTCATCACTCAGGCCTCTTGCAATGGAATATAGCTCATTTGCTTTCGAGGGATTGGCGGCATCCGTGTCAAAGAAGTCCTTGGGCGTTATCCCGAGCTATTCGCAAATATAGAATATACCGGCGAGTGAAGGCATGGATTTTCCGCTTTCGATATTGTTAATGTAACCGGGATTCTGCCCCATGGACAGACTCATGTCACGGGCAGAAACGCCCTTTTCCTCCCGGAGCTTTGCCAAGCGCAACGAGAAATCCTTCTCAGTCATAACCATTTCACCGCCTTCTGTTATATTGTAGCCTATACATGCCGAAATTATATTTGTTTACAGACTGCAAATGCATTGCGATAATGGTTTATAAATGCTATTATGTTGGAAGGTGGTGGTTTTAAGATGTTGGATATGAAATCAAAAGCGGCCTGCTTTACCGGACACCGAACATTGCCGGAAGAAAACCTACCTGAAATTGCTGAGCGGTTGGAGAATGCTCTGATTGCTTTGATCGAGCAGGACTATTGCTATTTTAGCGCAGGCGGGGCGCTGGGGTTTGACACACTGGCGGCGCAGACCGTCCTCCGGTTACGGGAACGCTACCCGCAGATCCGGCTGATCCTGGTGCTGCCGTGCCGCAGCCAGACAAGGGGCTGGTCTCAGGCAGATATTGACATCTACGAGGAGATCAAGCGCCGTGCGGACAAGGTAACCTACACGTCGGAGAACTACTTTCGGGGCTGTATGCAGAAGCGGAACCGGCATCTTGTGGACAACAGCAGTATCTGCATTTGTTATCTAACCAAGCCTACCGGCGGCACGGCCTACACCGTGAACTATGCCCACCGCTGCAGCCTGCAAATTCTCAATATAGCGCAATCCCAATAAGCAGTGCTCCGCCGCTCACATACATTTTCCCGGACTGTCTGCCCAGCAGCGGACGGTCTGGGATTTTTTCGCGGAGATGACGCTTCAATTCAACACCTTTTGCCTTATTACGGCAAAATATGTTTGGATTCTATTGCGATTTTCGAAGGATTGTGGTAGAATGTATCCTATAAAATTGTAAGCATTTGTTTTTCCTTGCATACATAGGAGGAGCCCCATGACCGTTAAATATGATAAGCTTTGGATCTTGCTGATCAAGAACAAAATGAAAAAGGGCGAGCTGGCCAAAGCGGCCCATCTGTCGCCCTATACCATGACCCAGCTGAACAACAACCGCCTCGTCTCCATGGCCGTCATGCTCCGCCTGTGCAAGGTTTTCCATTGCGACATCGGAGATCTGATGGAAGTGGTGGAGGATGAGTAAGTCTTATGCCAACGCATACAACAAAAATCGATTGGGAGGCAGGTTCATATGCAGATTATTGATAATGTTAATTTGACTGTTAAAGGAGATCTGCAGAAGGTTATCCGCAATGGCAGCAAGATGTCTGTCGCGGCGGCCTGCTTTTCAATCTATGCGTATCAGGAACTCAAAAAGCAACTGGAAGGCATAGAGGAACTGCGTTTCATTTTCACCTCTCCGACCTTTATCACTGAGAAAGCCTCCAAAGCGCAACGGGAGTTCTATATCCCTCGCATTTCCAGAGAGCGCAGTTTGTACGGTAACGAGTTCCGGCTTGATCTGCTCGAATACATGAAGCAGCACGAGGACATT
>OHXC01000649.1_pt1 | contig 14859 bp, 8 predicted proteins | sample 1579891 | NCBI WGS metagenome assembly OHXC01 (sample SAMEA3882531, study PRJEB24775) | human gut metagenome | biome: human-associated habitat; feature: intestine environment; material: feces | place: Netherlands | collected 2009/2010
GGACCTACCCCGCCGGGCACTTTCGTGATCAGCGAAGCCTTCGGCTCGCAAGCCTCGAAATCGACGTCGCCGCACAATTTCCCCGTTTCGGGATCACGATTGACACCCACGTCGATCACCACGGCACCGTCGCCCACCATATCCGCCGTAACGAACTTCGGACGGCCGATCGCCACGACCAGAATCTCCGCTTCGCGTGTCACATCCGCCAGGTTCTTCGTCCGGCTGTGAGTAATGGTCACCGTAGCATTCTCATCGAGCAACAGCTTGGCAACGGGAAGCCCCACGATCGTACTGCGGCCGATCACAACGGCTTTGCGTCCGGCCAGCTCCACGCCCGAATCCTTCAGGAGCTTCATGATACCCTTCGGCGTACAGGGCAGCACGCAGGGCTGTTTCTGCCAGAGAGCCGCCACATTGAGGGGGTGGAAGCCATCCACATCCTTCTCCTGACGAATCCGTGCGATCACCTTATCCGAATCGATATGTTTCGGCAGCGGCAGCTGGATCAAAATTCCGTCCACCGTATCGTCGGCATTGAGGTCGTCGATAATTTTCAGCAACTCCTCCTCCGAAATGTCCGCCGGCTTGCGAATCGTCGTATTCAGGATACCGACCTCGTCGGCAGCCTTCGTCTTACCCGTCACATAGGATACGCTGCCCGCATCCTCACCGACCAGCACCACTACCAAATGGGGCAGCCGGCCGTATTTCTCCGGGAATGTCTTCACCTGCTCGGCCATCTTGGCCTTGCAAGCCGCCGCTAATTCTTTTCCGCTGATTACCATATATTGTTTTGATTTTAAAGATTGCTTATCCGTCCCATCCAGGGATTCGAAGGACAAATATAACTATTTTTTCACTAAAAACGAAAGAGCCTTCATACCGATATCGGATCGATAGAAAAGATTCTCGCAACCGATTTTCCGGACCTCCTCGAGCGCCCGGCACCTGGCCTGCTCCGGGTCGGCACTCCGGCAGACGACGATCATCACCCGGCCGCCCGAGGTAACGAGCCGCCCCTCTTTTATCGCCGTGCCCATATGGTACACTACGCCGTCCACCTGCTCCGTTCCCGTAATTTCATACCCCTTCTCATAGGAGCCGGGATATCCTTTCGATGCCAGCACGATCCCCAGAGTCGCAAAGTCGTGCCACTCGGCCTCGCCCGGATCCCGTCCGTCGGCTACGGCGCTGAAAATATCGTAAATGTCGCTCTTCAGGCGGGGCAGCACCACTTCGGTTTCGGGATCGCCGAAACGGGCGTTGAACTCGATCACGCGGATTCCCTGCGGGGTCTTCATCAAACCGCCGTAAAGCACGCCCGTGAAAGGACATCCCTCGTCGCAGAGAGCGTCGGCCGTGCGCTGCATCACCTTTTCCAATGCGAAAGCCTCGTCTTCCGGAGTAATGAACGGCAGCGGGGAGTATGCTCCCATACCGCCCGTATTGGGACCTTCATCGCCGTCGAACGCCCGTTTGTGATCCTGCGCCAGCACCATCGGCAGCACCTTGCGCCCCGACACGAAACACATGAACGAAAATTCGGGTCCGGTCAGAAAATCCTCCACGACCACACGTCCCTTGCCGAACTTGTCGTCCAGCAACATGTCGCGCAACGCGGCATCGGCCTCCTCCATCGTCCGGGCGATAACGACACCCTTTCCCGCAGCCAGACCATCGTATTTCAGGACGGCGGGCAGAGGGCGCGAACGAACGTACTCCGAAGCCTTCCGGTAATCGTCGAACGCCCGGTAACCGGCCGTCGGAATACCGTACCGCCCCATCAGATCTTTTGCAAACTCCTTGCTCGACTCGATGCGGGCCGCCGCCTTCGTCGGGCCGAAAATACGAAGTCCCTCCTCACGGAAGCGATCGACGATACCGGCCACGAGCGCCGCTTCGGGCCCTACCACCGTGAGGTCGATCTCTTTTTCACGAGCAAGGGAAAGCAATCCCTCGACATCGGTATCCTTGACCGGCACACACTCGGCCTGACGAGCGATACCCGCATTGCCGGGAGCGCAATATATCTTCGAAACCTGCGGCGAACGCGACAACGCATCGACGACGGCATGTTCGCGGCCACCGCCGCCTACGACTAAAACTTTCATAACCTATCGTTTATTCCCGACCGCACTTTCCGCAAAGAGCGGCTCGGAAATCGTCCATAAAAAATAATCCGACCGACGGACACGAAATCCGCAGTTTAATGTTTGAAATGACGCATCCCGGTAAACAACATCGGAATACCCGATTCATTGGCCTTCCGGATCGAATCCTCGTCCCGGACGCTGCCTCCCGGCTGCACGATCGCCTCGACGCCGCTCGCAGCCGCCAGGCTCACGCAGTCGTCGAAGGGGAAAAAGCCGTCCGAAGCCAGTACCAGCCCTTCGGTCACACCCTGGGCATGGGCCTGCTTGAGCGCGAGTTCCGCCGAGCCGATGCGATTCATCTGCCCCGCTCCGACACCCAGCGTACGACCGTCCTTCACCACTACGATAGCGTTCGACTTCACATGCTTGACAATACGCCAGCCGAAATCGAGATCGGCGAGCTGCCTTTCCGTCGGCCGCTTCTCCGTCACGCACATATCCGCCGTCACGGGACGTGTTTCGAGGTCGAGGTCCTGCACCAGCAATCCTCCCGTCACACTCACCAACTGGCGCTGCTTCGCATCGCTCTTCTCCATCGGAACTTCGAGCAGACGCAGATTCTTCTTCGTCGAGAGCACTTCGAGGGCTTCGGGCGTAAACGAAGGGGCCATGATGATCTCCAGAAAAATCGGCTTCATCAATTCGGCCGCCTCACGGGTCACAGGTCGGTTCAGGGCGACGATACCGCCGAAAATCGACACTTTGTCGGCCTCGTAAGCCTTCGTCCAGGCATCCGCCGCATCCCGCCCCACCGCAGCACCGCAGGGATTCATATGTTTGAGTCCCACGCAGAACGGCTCATCGAACTCCCGCACGATCGCAAGGGCTGCGTTGGCATCCTGTATGTTATTGTAGGACATCTCCTTGCCATTGAGCTGCCGGGCATAGGCCAGCGAATAGGGCACCCGTTCGCCGCTGCGGTAGAACTTGGCCTGCTGGTGCGGATTCTCGCCGTAGCGGAGCGGCTGAACCAGATCGAACTCCAGGAACAACTTCTCGTCGAGCCCCGCTTTTTCACGCATGTACGTAGCGATCATCGCATCGTACTCGGCGGTATGGGTATATGCCTTGGCCGAGAGCTGCAACCGCAATCGGGGAGTCGTATTGCCGTATCCCCTAATCTCCGCAAGGATCGTGTCATAATCCGCCGGGTCGCACACTACGGTCACGTCCTTGTAGTTCTTGGCCGCACTGCGCAACATCGAAGGTCCGCCGATGTCGATATTCTCGATCGCCTCGTCCATCGTCACCCCTTCGCGGGCGATCGTCTGACGGAAGGGATAGAGATTCACGCACACCATGTCGATGAACTCGATGCCGTTCTCCCGCAACGCTTTCAGGTGGTTCGGATCGTCGCGGCGAGCCAGCAGGCCGCCGTGCACCTTGGGATGGAGCGTCTTGACACGTCCGTCGCAGATCTCCGGGAACCCCGTCACATCGCTGATGTTGATCACCTCCACGCCGCTTTCAGCCAACAGTTTCATCGTACCGCCGGTGGCGATCACCTGCCAGCCGAGCTCTCGAAGTCCGCGCGCGAACTCCACCACGCCGGTCTTATCGCTCACACTGATTAATGCTCTCATATTGCTAATTTATATAGGCAATCATATCTTTCAATATACCATTTCCGACGATCTCAACACCGAATCCGAGAGTCGCTTATTCGCGGTCCAATGACCGCATTTACCACTCCGCCTTCCCCTAATCCTTTCTCGAAAGGGACTCGGGTCGCTGCATTTCCAAAGAGGTACACTAAAGGATATGATCGCGTTAATATATACGTAGTTTTATCGTTTTCGACTCGCGGTCGCCGTTATTCACGGTATCCGACGATGTGTTTCCAGGTCCGAATCCGCACTAAACCGCGACGTTCCCGCGATCCTATTGCTCCGCAACCAACTTTGCCACCGTTTCCACATACAGCGGATGTTCGACGGCATGCACCCGGGCTTCCAGCTCTTCCGGATCGCTCCCCAGATACTCGAAAGCCCGCTGGGCGATGATCCGGCCCCCGTCGAGCTCTCCGTTCACATAGTGGATCGTCACGCCGAAGACCTTGACGCCGTAAGCAAAGGCATCGGCAATGGCATGCGCCCCCTTGAACGCAGGCAACAGCGAGGGATGAATATTGACGATCCGGTCGCGGTACGCCTCCAGCACCACATCGGAAAGGATGCGCATATACCCCGCCAGACAGATCAGCTCGACCCTTTCGGCCCGAAGCCTGCGGACGATCTCCCGTTCGTAGTCGGCTTTCGAAGGGTACTCTTTGGGGTTGAACGTAAAAGTCGGAATACCGTAACGGGCAGCCCGCTCGTTCACGAAAGCCCCCGGCTTGTCGCAGACCATGAGGGCGATGCGGGCCGCAATGCGCCCGTCGGCACAAGCCGCAGCCAATGCTTCGAAGTTGGAGCCGTTTCCGCTGGCGAATACTGCGATCGTCTTCATCGCCCTATCGGATTTCCACGCCCGGACGATCCGTCGCCCGGCCGATCACCGAAGCTTTCTCGCCCTGTTTCTCCAAAATGGCAATCACTTCGGAAGCCTCATCCTGCGAAACCGCGATCACCATACCGATACCCATGTTGAAGATATTGAACATCTCGCGGTGAGCGATCTTGCCGTATTTCTCCAACAGGCGGAACACGGGCAGGATCTCCCACGTCCCCTCGTGAATCTCGATACCCTGGCCCTCGCTCAGGATGCGGGGAATGTTCTCGTCGAAACCGCCGCCCGTGATATGACTGATGCCGTGCACGTTACAGGCTCGGATCACTTCGAGCACCTGTTTCACGTAAATTTTGGTCGGCGTCAGGAGCACCTCGCCCAACACACGGCCGTCCAATTCGGGATAAGCCTTGCGAAGATCCAGTCCTGCATCGGCAACCACCTTGCGCACCAGGCTGAAACCGTTCGAATGGACACCGCTCGACGCGATACCCACCAACACGTCGCCCACACGCACCTTCGTACCGTCGATCAGGCGCGACTTCTCGACCACGCCGCACGTGAAGCCCGCAATATCGTACTCGCCGCCGGCATACATGCCCGGCATCTCGGCCGTTTCGCCGCCGATGAGTGCACAGCCGGCCTGACGGCAGCCTTCGGCCACACCCGCCACGATCGCTTCGATCTTCGCAGGCTCGTTGTGCCCCACGGCTACATAATCCAGGAAGAAGAGCGGCTCGGCCCCCTGCGCCAGCACGTCGTTCACGCACATAGCCACGGCGTCGATGCCGATCGTGTCGTGCTTATCCATCTCGAAAGCCAGCTTGAGTTTGGTTCCCACGCCGTCGGTACCGCTCACGAGCACCGGTTCCTTGACATTCAGCGCCGAGAGATCGAACATTCCGCCGAAGGCGCCGATGTTACCCATCACGCCCAACCGCGAGGTCGAAGCCACGTGTTTCTTGATGCGGCGCACCACTTCGTATCCGGCCTCGAGGTTCACACCGGCCTTTTCATAACTTTCCGCCATAACAATAGTTGGTTTTAGCTGTTTCCTGAATATTTCCACCCGATGTTTTCGAAATACGCATGCAGGACAGGTTCTTCCCTGACACAGCAGATCGAAAACGGAGCGGTTTGTTTAACATTTTTCTTTTTTGTTCGCCTCCTCGATCGTCCCGTAAAGCGACGTCGGATAATTGCCCGTGAAGCAGGCCATGCACAACTCGCAGCGATTGCCCGCCTTCAGCAAGGCATCGGGCGAGAGGTAAGCCAGCGAATCGGCTCCGATATACTCGCACGCCTCCGGAACCGACATACGGGCGCACAGCAGCTCCTCGTACGTCGAAGTATCGACACCGTAAAAACAGGGATTCTTGAACGGAGGGCTGGCGATGCGGACATGAACTTCCGTGGCCCCCGCCTCACGCAACAGACGCACAATGCGCCGGGAGGTGGTACCGCGCACGATCGAATCGTCGATCAGCACCACGCGCTGCCCCGAAACGATACCGCTCACCGACGAAAGTTTCATCCGCACGCCCTTCTCACGCATCGACTGCGACGGCTGGATGAAGGTACGGCCGATGTATTTGTTCTTGATAAGTCCCATCTCGTAGGGAAGACCGCTCGCTTCGGCGTATCCCATGGCAGCGCTCAAACTCGAATCGGGCACACCGACCACGATGTCCGCGTCTGCCGGCGCCTCCTTGTAGAGCAAGCGTCCCGACTCCTTGCGGAAGGCGTGCACGTTACGGCCCTCGATGTCGCTGTCCGGGCGGGCGAAATAGATGTATTCCATCGCACACATCATGTGGCGCTTGAACATCGAATAGTCGCTGCTGCGGATGCCGTGCCGGTCGATCGTAACGATCTCGCCGGGCTCTACGTCACGCACGAATTCGGCACCCACCACCTCGAAAGCACAGGTTTCGCTGCTGACGACATAGCCGTCTCCCAACTTGCCGATCGAAAGGGGCCGCAGACCGTGTTTGTCACGGCAGGCATAGATGCGGTTGGCTGTCATCACCAGAAACGCGAACGCTCCTTCGAGCATATTGAGCGCCTCGATGATCGAATAGATACGGGGCCGGTTGTGGTTGCGTACCTCCTTTTTGATAAGATGGGCGAACACTTCGCTGTCCGAAGTGGACTGGAAAAGACTGCCCTTGTTCTCCAGGTAGTTGCGCAGCAGATCCGCATTGACGATATTTCCGTTGTGGGCCAATGCGAAATCACCCGTATTATGATGGAACAGAAAAGGCTGTATATTCTCCGTTCCGCCGCCTCCGGCCGTCGAATAACGGACATGACCGATGGCCATATCGCCCGCAAGGTTTGCCAGCTTGGCTTCGTTGAACACCTCCGTAACAAGTCCTTCGCCCCGAACACGCCGCATCGCCCCTTCCTTCGAAACGCTTACGATACCGCACCCTTCCTGCCCGCGATGTTGCAGGGAATGAAGGCCGTAGTAGGTCAGGTTAGCTGCGTCGGGCACTCCCACGACGCCGAAAACGCCGCACTCCTCGTGCAGCTCCCGGTCGCAGATCGGCTGCATTATGCTCTCTTTGTGCATCGGAACTTATTTGATTACTTTTTCCAGACGGGCCAGGATCTCCTCGTAAGCCTCGCGCACCTTACCCAAGTCACGACGGAAGCGATCCTTGTCGAGCTTCTCGTTGGTAGCCATATCCCACAGCCGGCAGGTATCGGGCGACACCTCGTCCGCCAGAACGATCTCGCCGTCCGACGTGCGGCCGAACTCGATCTTGAAGTCGATCAGGTTGATATTCATCTTGGCGAAAAGCTCCTTGAGCACCTCGTTGATCCGGGCGGTCATGGCATAAATCTGTTTCAACTCGTCATAGGTTACGACACCCAGCGCCACCGCATGATGATCGTTGATCAGCGGATCGCCCAGCTCGTCGTTCTTGTAACAGATGTCGAAAATCACGTTCGAAGGCTTCGTTCCCTCCTCGATACCCAGACGCTGGGCCATCGAGCCGGCGATGACGTTGCGGACGATCACCTCCAGCGGAATGATCCGCACACGGCGGCACAACTGGTCGCGGTCGTTCAGGGTCTTCACGTAGTGAGTCTTGATCCCCTGCTTGTTGAGATATTCGAAGATCAGGGTCGAGATCCGGTTGTTCAGCACGCCCTTGTTCTCGATCGTGGCCTTTTTGATGTTGTTGAACGCCGTCGCCGCATCCTTGTAGTGAATCAGGATCATATCCGGATCGTCCGTCAGGAAAACCTGTTTGGCCTTACCCTCGTAAAGCATTTCGCCTTGTTGCATAGTGGTTGGTATTTTATAATTGTTATTTTGTTTTCCGGAAATAGTTCACCGCATTCGTGAAGATGTCCTGCACCTTCTCTCCGGCGATGTTCTTAAAGAGGTTCTCCCCGTAACGCTCCGTATGGCCCATCTTACCGAGTATCTGCCCGTCGCGGCTCACGATACCCTCGATCGCATAATACGATCCGTTGGGATTGTACGGGGCTTCGGCCGTCACGCGGCCTTCGGCATCGACATACTGGAACGCCACCTGCCCGTTCTCGAACAGCTCGCGGGCCAGAGGCTCGTTCACGACGAACTTGCCCTCGCCGTGGCTCACGGCGATCGAATGGATATCGCCCACCGAGAAACTCGACAGCCACGGGGAGTTGGTCGTCGCCACGCGGGTCGAAACAATCTGCGACACATGACGGTTGATGTCGTTGCGGAAGAGCGTCGGCGACTCTTTGGTCACCAGGCCCAGCCGTCCGTAGGGCAGCAGGCCCGACTTGACCAGCGCCTGGAAGCCGTTGCAGATGCCCAGAATCAGGCCGCCCCGGTCGAGCAGACGATGTATTTCCTCCGAAATATCCTTGTTGTTCAGCACATTGGCAATGAATTTACCGCTGCCGTCCGGCTCGTCGCCCGCCGAGAAGCCGCCGCAGAGCACGAAGATATGGCACGCAGCGATCGCCTCCTTCATCCGGCGGATCGAGTCGAAAATAGCCTCCGCCGTCAGGTTGCAGAACACCTCGCTGCGCACTTCGGCACCCGCCCGGCGGAAGGCCTTCGCGGTGTCGTAGTCGCAGTTGCTGCCCGGGAATACGGGGATGAAAACCACCGGACGCTCGACCGCCTCGCCCGGATAGGTGAAGCTGCGGAGAGCCGGCATCGCCTCCATGACCGGCGCATGGTTGATTCCCTTATCGGGATAAACCGTCGCAAAGCGTTCGGTATTGGCCCGGTAAAGCTCTTCGAGCGGCATTTTTTCGCCGTTGATCGTGAGCGCTCCCTCCGCCTCGGTATGTCCCAGCAACTCGGCGGCCGGAAAATCGAGCGGCTCGGTGCTCTCCACCACGATCGAGCCGTAGGAGTTGTCGAACAGCGTCGCTTCATCCACCTCGACATCGGCACCGATGCCGTTGCCGAAAGACATCTTGGCCAGCGCTTCCGCCACACCGCCGAAGCCGACGGCATAGCCCGAAACGATCTTGCCGGACTCGATAGCCGAACTTACGAAATCGAAATTCCGCTTCAACGCCCCGGTATCGGGCATATGGTTTTCGAGCGGGGTATGACGCACTAGGTAAATCGAATGGCCCGCCTTCTTGAAATCGGTCGAGATGACGCGTCCGGCATCGACAGTCGTAATACCGAAGGCCATCAGCATAGGCGGGACGTTGATCTGCTCGAAGGTACCGCTCATCGAGTCCTTGCCGCCGATCGAGGGCAGTCCCAGCTCGACCTGCATCTTCAGGGCGCCGAGCAGCGCCCCGAGCGGCTTGCCCCACGTACGGGGCGACTTGGTCATGCGCTCGAAATACTCCTGATAGGAATAGCGCATCTTATCGTAGCGGGCACCCGCCGCCACGACTTTGGCCGCAGCGTCCACGACGGCATAGGCCGCACCGTGGTAGGGACTCCACGACGCCAGGAAAGGGTTGTAGCCGAAGGCCATAATGCTGGCCGTATCGGTATATCCGTCCGTCGGCAGCTTCTGCACCGACACTTGTGTTTCCGAACGTTGCGTACGACCGCCGAAAGGCAGCAGCACGGTCGAAGCGCCGATCGTAGAGTCGAACATCTCGATCAGCCCCTTCTGCGAGAGGACATTGTCGTCCGCCAGGTTCGCAAGCATCTTTTCGCGCAGCGTACCGCCCTTCACCTCGCGGCGGAAAGGATCGCGTTCCTCGACCGCACCGATCGCGGCCTGGGCATAGTGCTTGGCCCCTGCGCTGTCGATGAACTCGCGCGAAAGATCGACCACTAATTTGCCCTTGTTGTACATCCGCATACGGCGCGAGTCCGTCACGTCCGCCACATGGGTCACTTCGATATTCTCCTCGGCGCAGTAGCGCTTGAACTCCTCTTCGGCACTCGCTTCGATCACAACGGCCATACGCTCCTGCGACTCGCTGATCGCCAGCTCCGTCGCATTCAGACCGCTGTACTTGGTCGGCACGCGGTCGAGGTAAATATCCAGGCCGTCGGTCAGCTCGCCGATGGCTACGCTCACACCGCCCGCACCGAAGTCGTTCGACTTCTTGATCAGGCGCGTCACTTCCGGACGGCGGAACAGCCGCTCCAGCTTGCGCTCTTCGGGGGCGTTGCCCTTCTGCACCTCACTGCCGCACATTTCGAGCGACTTGTCGGTATGCTCTTTCGACGAACCCGTCGCACCGCCGACACCGTCGCGGCCCGTGCGGCCGCCGAGCAGCAGGACCACATCGCCCGGCACGGGGGACTCCCGGCGCACGTTTTCGGCTTTCACGGCACCGACCACGGCACCGACCTCCAGGCGTTTGGCCACATAGTCGGGATGATACACCTCGCGGACGTGGGTCGTGGCCAGTCCGATCTGATTGCCGTAGCTCGAATAACCGGCAGCGGCCTTGAGGCTGATGACGCGCTGGGGCAATTTGCCGGGCAGCGTTTCGCTTACGGGTTGATAGATATTTCCCGCACCCGTCACACGCATCGCCTGATAGACGTAGCTGCGACCCGACAACGGATCGCGGATGGCACCGCCCAGGCAGGTCGAAGCTCCGCCGAAAGGTTCGATCTCGGTCGGGTGGTTATGGGTTTCGTTCTTGAATTGCAGGAGCCATTTCTCGGTCCGGTCATCGACGTCCACATCGACGAAAACGCTGCATGCGTTGTTCTCCTCGCTCACCTCCAGGTCGTCGAGCAGTCCCTTGCTGCGCAGGTAACGGGCACCGATCGTCGCCAGGTCCATCAGGCAGATGCTCTTGCCCTCGCGCCCCAGTTCGCGGCGGATTTTCAGGTAAAGCGCCAGCGTGCCTTCGATCTCGTCTTTCACGAACGACTCCTCGACCGTAATGTTCTCCAGCTCGGTCGTGAAGGTCGTATGACGGCAATGGTCGCTCCAGTACGTATCGAGAATCCGCAGCTCGGTTTCGAACGGATCGCGGCCCTCTCTCCGGAAATATTCGACCACTTCGCGCAGGTCGTCGGCATTCATCGCCAGACCGTTCTTCTTGCAGTAGGCATCGAGTTCCGCATCTTCCATCTCCCGGAACCCGTCCAATACCGGCACCGGTTTCACGGGGGCGCTTTCCAAATCGTCCAGGACCCGCAAATCCTTCTCGCGCGACTCCACGGCATTGATATAATAGCGGCGAATACGCTCCATCGTCTCCTTGGGAAGTTTCGAAGGGAAGATCAGCAGCTTCGAACTCTTGATCTTCACCTCGGCCGAAGGATCGATCAACCGCACGCAGTCCACGGCCGAAGCCGCTCGCTGGTCGAACTGTCCGGGCAGGCACTCCACAGCCAGAAAGCTGTTGCCGCCCAGATCGCACGAATCCGTCACGGCATCGGTAACCACCTCGCCGAAGACCCTGTAACGGCTCTTCTCCAGCAATTCGTCCGAAAAACCGAACAGGTCGTACACGTTCAGCAGCCGCAGGCCGTCGAGCGAAAGATTCAGGTTGGCATTCAGGTCGCGGAGCAGGCTCTCGGCCTCGACCCGGAATTCGGGGTATTTCTCAACGAAAATACGGTAACTCTTCATTATCTTATTTTTGACTTTATTTCACAAATCTGTCGGCCCACTTGGCGGCATACTCCTCGCCGGTCACACCGACGAAAGTCACGTGTCCCATCTTGCGCTTGGGCTTGGAAACGGTCTTGCCGTAAATATGGACATACACACCGGGGCGATTCTCCCGGGCAAGCGCCTCGGCCCGCTCCAGATCCTGTCCCAGGATGTTTTTCATCACGGTAGGGGCCTTCAGCTGCGGCTCTTCGAGGGGCATATCGAGCAGGTAACGGCACAGCTCCCGGAACTGATTGGTCGTCGAACCCTCGATGGTCCAGTGTCCGCTGTTGTGCGGGCGCGGCGCCATTTCGTTGAAATAGACCTCGTCTCCCTTCACGAAATATTCGATAGCCAGAATCCCCCGGTAACCGCAGTCGCGCATGAAACGCTTGCTCTGGGACACCATCCGCTCCCGCACCTGGTCCGGCATCTCCGCCGGCACGATGCACAGATCCAGAATACCGTCCTTGTGGATATTCCGCCCTACCGGGAAGCAGATCACGCGCTCTCCGTCCGACACCAGCACCACGCTGGCCTCGAAATCGAACGGGACGAACTCCTCCAGAATGCAGGGCACCGCGAGCAGTTCGCGGGCTTTCGCAAGGTCGGCCTCGCCGCGAAGCACCGCCTGACCGTGTCCGTCGTAGCCCAGCGTACGGGTCTTGAGCACGCACGGATAACCGATTCGCGCAATGGCCCGATGCAGCGACTCCTCGTCATCGACAGCCATGAAAGCGGGCGTCTTCAATCCATGATCGCAGGCATTGCTCTTCTCCCGCAGGCGATCCTGCGAGTCGAACAGAGGCCTGAACCCTTGTTTGATATTGTATTTTTGCTCGAGAGCCACCAGCAGATCGCCCGGCACGTTCTCGAACTCGTAGGTCACCACGTCGCTGCGGCGGCAAAGCTCTTCGAGCGCCGCCGGATCGTCGAACCGGCCCACGATCCGCTCGTCGCTGATCTTAAACGCCGGAGCATCCTCCGCCGGATCGAGGCAGATCGTCCGCGCACCCAGCAGATGCGCCTGCTCGATGATCATCAGCCCCAACTGGCCGCCACCGATAATTCCGATCGTCTTCACCGCACTCATCGGTCTAAAGTTCCGCTTTAAGTACATCCTCAGTCTGTTTCGCACGGAACATCTCCAGACGGGCTGCCAGCGCCTCGTCCTTCAACGCCAGGATCGACACGGCGATCAGGGCCGCATTCTTCGCCCCGTTGATCGCTACGGTCGCAACCGGCACGCCGCCGGGCATCTGCACGATCGAAAGCAGGGAATCCAGCCCGTTCAGGGCTCGAGATTTGACCGGCACACCGATCACCGGAAGTGCGGTCATACTGGCCACCATGCCGGGCAGGTGCGCAGCGCCTCCGGCTCCGGCGATGATTACCTCCAGTCCGCGCGACTTGGCCGTTTTGGCATACTCCACCAGCAGGTCGGGGGTGCGGTGGGCGCTCACCACCCGCTTCTCGAACTCCACACCGAATTGCGCGAGCGTCGCCGCAGCGTCGGACATAACGTCCCAGTCGCTGGTCGAACCCATGATTACTCCAACTTTCATAGTAAGAAACGTACTAAATCAACCAAAAAAGAGCCGCTACGACAGAATTCGTCATAGCGGCAAGATTATATTGCTGCGGGAAGCCGATTCGTGCCCTCCTGCATAGTTCCGTCGATAAAATCCGATGCAGGAACGACACTGCACGCTCCGACCGCACATCGAGCCGACAGCATCTGCTGTCGCTTTCGCCGGGTATGGTGCATCTGAATCCTTTCCATCGTTTCGGAAGCCGTAGCCGCCGACGGACCTGCGGCCCATCGTCTTTTACTTGCACAAAAGTACGAATAATTTCAACGACAACCTAACAATCCCGACAGTTTTATTTCGACATTGTATCGACAAAATCCGCTACCGGATTTTCGCCTCGCAATAAGCGCAGCGGCAGGTGTCTCCCGCTTTGACAAAAAGCGGATCGACATCCTCCGTAGCCGAAATACACCGGGAGTTGGGGCATTTCATACTCCGGTCTATGAACATCCCCTCGGCCAGGTCGGGGACTGCGGCGAGCTTCTCGCCTTCGGCCCACTTCAACAATGTATAGATCAAGGCCATACGCACGAATTTGCCGTTCTCGACCTGCCGGAAATAGGCTGCCCGGGGATCGTTGTCCACCGCACGCGTGATTTCGTTCACGCGGGGCAGCGGATGCAGCACGATCATATCCGGCTTGGCCGTGCGGAGTTTCGACGGATCCAGCACGAAGCTGTCCTTCACGCGGTTGAACTCCTCCTCGTCGAGGAAACGCTCCTTCTGCACGCGGGTCATATAGAGAATGTCCAACTCGGGCATCACCTCCTCCATCGTCGATACCTCGCGGAATTCCACCCCTTCGGTCTGGGTTTCGATCTCATGAAGCATATACTCGGGCAGCCGCAGCTCGTCGGGGGCGATCAGCACCACCCGAATCCCTTCGTAGCGCGACATCGCCTTGATAAGCGAATGCACCGTGCGGCCGAATTTCAGATCGCCGCAGAAGCCGATCGTCAGGTGATCCAGCCGCCCCTTCTCGCGCTTGATCGTCAGCAGGTCGGTAAGTGTCTGCGTCGGATGGCTGTGGCTGCCGTCCCCGGCATTGATGACCGGGATACCGGCATACTGCGAACCGACCAGCGGCGCCCCCTCCTTGAAATGGCGCATGGCGATGATGTCGGCGAAGCAACGAATCACCCGTACCGTATCGGCGACCGTTTCGCCCTTCGACACCGACGACGAAGCGGCGTCCGAAAAGCCGATGACGCTGCCGCCGAGCTCCAGCATGGCCGAAGTGAAACTCAGCCGCGTGCGGGTCGAAGGCTCGTAGAAGAGCGTCGCAAGTTTTTTGCCCTTGCAGACTTCGCTGTATTTGGCCCGGTTGGCGATGATGTCCTCCGCCAAGGCGATGATCTGCCCGATCTCGGCGACCGACAGATCCGTAGGGTCGATTAAATGGCGCATAGCGGTTTATTTATTGATCCAGCTTTCGTCCGAAGGATTGTCGCGGAAGGCGATCAGGCGCTGCCGATCCTCCGGCTTGATATACCCCTCCTCGGCCGCCACTTCGACCAGCGCGTCGAGATTCGAAAGGCTATGGTTGATTACGTCGGCTGCGGCAAGCCGATCCAGTCCTTTCTTCATGCCGTACGTAAAGATGCTCAC
>OHXC01000652.1_pt1 | contig 14804 bp, 10 predicted proteins | sample 1579891 | NCBI WGS metagenome assembly OHXC01 (sample SAMEA3882531, study PRJEB24775) | human gut metagenome | biome: human-associated habitat; feature: intestine environment; material: feces | place: Netherlands | collected 2009/2010
TGGATGTTGATATGAAATTTATACACAACCGTACTATATACCATAGGGCGGTATTTGTCAAGGAAAAATCGCAAAAAGAAAAGGAATCAGACAAAAAGCCGTGTGCATAGAATGAGATATGAAGAGAAAAAATGATAAATTGGAACTGATACTGTTAGGAGTGGGGATTCTCCTGCTGCTGTTATTGTTTGTTGTGAAGCGCCGTCTGGATGCGCCGGAAGAGACAGCGACAGCAGAAAGCAGGACGGAGACGATGGAAGGCAAAAAGCAGGAGGAGACGATACAGAACATGGAACAGGAAAACGCGGCTTTTCTGAACAGTAAAAAGGAAGAACAAAAAGAAACAACGGCAGCCGGACCGGTGCAGATCCGTGTCCTTCTGACGGACTGCGGAAAGCTGGGATACGCACAGAAACAGGTGTCCCTGCGTGGAAACGCAAGCCTTTCCATGAACGACGGCGCATACATAGCTTCCCCGCAGGAGACGATCTGTGTGACGGAACAGGAATGCGGGGAAGTTGTGCATGTGGTGCCGGCCGATGAGACGGCGGGAACGGCGGTTTCCCTGACGGGAAAGCCGGAGGACGAGACGGTTTATCCGGGAAGTTTTGTCATCTATAAAAGCGAAGAGGGACTTCTCGTTGTAAATGAACTTGATCTGGAAATGTATCTTCGGTATGTCGTGCCGAGTGAGATGCCGTCCTCCTATGAAAAGGAGGCATTAAAAGCACAGGCGGTCTGTGCGAGAACGTATGCGTGTGCCAGGATTCGTGAAAAAACGTGGGAGAACTACCACGCGGATGTAGACGACAGCGTGGAAAGCCAGGTCTACCACAATATGGAAGCGCAGCCGGAGACAGACGCTGCGGTGGCGGAGACAGAAGGAAAAATCATTACCTGCGGCGGGGAACCAATTCAGGCGTATTTTTTCTCAACCTCCTGCGGGAAGACGAGTACGGATGAAGTGTGGAATACGGCGGAGACGGCAGAATATCTGAAGAGCGTGACGGTAGGCGGGGAGAAGCAGGAACCGGAGACGGAGGAGGCGTTTGCATCGTTTATCACCAAAAGGGACAGCACAAGTCTGGAAGTGGAGGACGGCTGGTACCGCTGGCAGGTGACGATTCCGGCGGATGTGCTGTCAGAACGGGCAGCGGATCAGAAAATCGGGGAGATCACGGGGATTGAGGTGCTGCGGCGGTCAGAGGGCGGTGCGGCAGAAACCGTCCGTATCGAGGGGGAAAAAGGATCCATGGAAATCGAGGGAGAGTATCAGATCCGAAAGTTCCTCTCGGCGAAAGGCTGGCCGATTCAGAAAAATGACGGAACTGTAAGCTGTGAGATGGAGCTGCTTCCGAGTGCCTGCTTTATCGTGGTTCCGGAAAAAGAAGGGGAAACGGCTGTCTCCTTTACATTTTACGGCGGCGGCTACGGCCACGGCGTCGGCATGTCACAGAACGGTGCGAAACATCTGGCAGAGCAGGGAAAATCGTATGAGGAGATTCTCCGCTATTTTTACCAGAACATCGAAATCGGCGACTGCCGTTCCCTTTTTTAAAAAAATCACCGAAAACAGATTTTTTGTGCTATAATGGGCGAAAGTGAAAAACAGTTAGAAAATGACGAGGAGAGAAACATGGCGACAATCAAGGACATAGCGGCACGCGCCGGCGTTACGGCGACGACGGTTTCCCGCGTGATCAACAACCGTGGATACATCAGTGAAGAGACAAGAAAAAAAGTAACGCAGGCGATGCAGGAGATGAATTACCAGCCGAATGAGCTGGCGCGTTCCCTGGCAAAAGCGCATTCCAATACGATCGGGGTTATCGTTCCGCACATCTCGCACCCGTTTTTCAGTAAAATGATCAGTGCACTCGAGAGCGCGGCGGCAAAGCGGGGCTACAAGATTCTGCTCTGCAACTCGAAAGATCAGCCGGAGAAAGAAACCGAATATCTCGATATGTTCATCTCCAACCGTGTAACCGGCGTTGTGATGGCAAGCCGCGATGTGCAGATTGAAAAGTTTCATGATCTGAAAATTCCGATCGTCAATTTCGAGCGAGAGGAAAATACGGAGGCCATTACAATCCAGTGTGACAACGAGCAGGGAGGAGCGCTTGCAGCATCGCATCTTGCGGACTGCGGCTGCCGCCATCTGCTTCATTTCGGCGGAATCGTCGGAAGAGATATGCCGGCGGACCGGCGTGCGGATGGATTCCTGCGCGTCTGCCGGGAGCGGGGGATTGAAGGGGAAGTTCTTTTGAGTGACCGCTTAAGCTACGGCTCCATGCACTATGAATCCTATATTGAAAAGGGCCTTCTGGAGCACCCGGAGACGGACGGCATTTTTGCAAGCAGTGACCTGATTGCCGCACAGGTACTCCAGCGCCTTTACGCCATGGGAAAACGGGTGCCGGAGGATATTAAAGTTGTCGGGTTTGATGACACTGTGATCGCCGGGATTACCACGCCTTCCATCACGACGATCCATCAGCCGATTGAGGAAATGTCGGAGCTTTCCATTGCGTATATCGACCGGAGAAGAAAGGGAGAGATGGTGCCGAATGTGACGACCATGCCGGTGAGCCTTGTGGTGCGCGATTCGGCGTGAAACAAAAACGAAAAGAAAACTCTGCGGAAAAAAGAAACCGCGGAGTTTTTTTCTGCCCTGCGGTAAACGATAGACAGAAAAATAGCAAAAAAGACAAAGAAGAAGCCGGAAATTTGTTGAAAAATATGGTATGTAAACGGTTGACATATAATTCACACAACGGTATACTGCAAGAGAAGAAACGTAACACAGAATTACCGTTACCGGAATGATGTGACAAAATAAAGAATAAGATAAAGGAGAATAAACAACATGACAGTGGAATATCAGAGAAGACTCGAGAAACACTATGATGAGCTGAAATGGCTCTACTGCGAGCTGTATCCAAACGGACAGGGAAGATTTGAAGAGCTCTGTGCGAGCATGGAGCAGTGGTACAAAGAGCGGAATAAAAAATGGAAAGCGCTGGATCGGAAAAGAGAAAAACAGAAAGACTGGTACAAGAGCCAGAAAATGCTCGGTATGATGCTGTACATCGACGCATTCGCAGATAACATCAGCGGCCTTGAGAAAAAACTGGATTATTTAAAAGAGTGCAACGTCAACTACCTGCATCTGATGCCGTTCCTTGCAACGCCGAAGGGAAAAAGCGACGGCGGCTATGCGGTTGCCGATTACCGCACGGTACAGCCGTCCCTTGGAACGATGGAGGATCTGGCTGCACTCTCTGAAAAATGCCACGACCAGGGCATGAGTCTCTGCATGGATTTCGTTATGAACCACACTTCCGAGGATCATGAGTGGGCCAGACGTGCACTTGCCGGAGAAAAAGAGTATCAGGACCGTTACTTCTTTTTCGATAACTACGACATTCCGTCCGAATATGAGAAAACCTGCCCGCAGGTATTCCCGACAACGGCACCGGGCAACTTTACCTGGAGAGAGGACTGTCACAAATTTGTCATGACAACATTCTACCCATACCAGTGGGATCTGAACTATGCGAACCCGGTTGTCTTTAACGAGATGGTAAACAATATGCTCTATCTCGTCAACCAGGGAATCGATATCGTCCGCATTGATGCCGTTCCATACATCTGGAAACAGCTCGGCACCACCTGCCGTAACCTGCCGCAGGTACATACCATTGTCCGCATGATGCGTATGATCACCGAGATCGTCTGCCCGGGCGTTCTGCTGCTCGGCGAGGTTGTCATGGAGCCGGAAAAGGTTGTTCCGTACTTCGGAACTCTGGAAAAACCGGAATGCCATATGCTTTACAATGTAACAACCATGGCTACAACCTGGAACAGCATTGCCACCCGTGATATCCGCCTTCTGAAAAAACAGATGGATATTGTGAACAGCCTTCCGAAGCAGTATACTTTCCTGAATTATCTCCGCTGCCATGATGACATTGGCTGGGGACTGGATTTCGCCACTCTGAAAGACTGGGGCATGGACGAGCCGGCCCACAAGCGTTACCTCAACGATTTCTTCACAGGAAAACATCCGGGAAGCGACAGCCGCGGAGAGCTCTATAATGATGACCCGGTAACTCAGGATGCCCGTTTCTGCGGAACTACTGCTTCCATGTGCGGGATCGAGGCTGCTCTTTTTGAAAAAGATGACGAGAAGCTGAAAAGGGGGATCCGTGAGGATCTGATGCTTCACGCATATATGCTTACACAGTCCGGAATCCCGATGCTTTACAGCTCCGATGAAATCGGACGTCTCAATGATTATTCCTATAAAGAGGATCCGGATAAGGCTGCAGATTCCCGCTATATCCACCGTGGTGCTTTCCAGTGGGAGCTTGCCGGAAAAAGAAAATCCAAATCCTCCGTTGAGGGACAGATCTTCCAGACTCTTAGCCGCATGGAGCAGATCCGCAGCCAGGAATCTGTTTTTGATAAAGACTGTGATGTATATACATACGATGTTCATGATGACAGCATTCTCTGCATCCTCCGCCAGAAAGGAAAAGAACGTTTCATCGGAATCTTCAATTTCAGTGACAGCGAAAAAACTGCCTGGATGCAGGAGGAAGGAACCTTCCGCGATCTGATCACTGACCAGACACTGGAGCTTAAGGACGTGGAGCTTCCGGCTTATGGATTTATGTGGTGTAAGAGGATGTAACTGTTACTTGGTAAATAAAAAAGACGTGGCCTTACGGATCCACGTCTTTTTATTATGTTATATCTTTATTTTTTTTAAGCTGTTCTGGTATTCAGAAATTACTTACAGAGCTCCTCTGCCATTGCATCGATCTCTGCCGCATTCTCATCACTGAGGGAAGACATGATCTTTACATTGTTCTCAAGCCATGTGATATTTTTACTCTTCTCGAACATTCCTTTCATGACTTTAGCTGCAGTCGGTGCCCAGCTTCCGTTCTCAATGAGGCCGATGGTACGGTTCTGGTAATTACGCTCTGTCAGGTTCTCGATGAATGTACGCATAAACGGGAATGCTTCTCCGTTGTATGTAATGCTGGCCAGTACCAGCTTACCGTAGCGGAAAGCATCCTCCACTGCCTCTGCCATGTCTTCTCTTGCAAGATCGCAGACAACAACCTTCGGGCAGCCCTTTTCTTCCAGCTTCTGTGCAAGAAGCTCTGCTGCTTTCTTTGTATGTCCGTATACAGATGTGTAGGCGATCATTACGCCTTCGCTCTCTACTTTATAAGAAGACCAGATATCATATTTCTCCAGATAATGTCCAAGATTTTCGGTAAGGATTGGTCCGTGGAGCGGGCAGATGGTCTGGATATCAAGAGTTGCTGCTGCCTTGAGAAGCTTCTGTACCTGCGGACCGTATTTTCCAACGATTCCGATATAGTAGCGACGTGCTTCGCAGTCCCAGTCCTCTTCTACATCGAGCGCTCCGAATTTGCCGAAGCCGTCTGCGGAAAACAGAACCTTGTCTGTGCTGTCATATGTAACCATAACCTCCGGCCAGTGAACCATCGGTGCAAATACGAAGGTAAGGACGTGTTTTCCAAGTGTCAGGGTGTCACCGTTGGATACAATATGTTTCTTTCCTTCCAGATCCATTCCACGGAAGAAATTCTCCATCATGGTAAAGGTCTTTGTGTTGGCAACAACAGTTGTATCCGGGTATACTTTCATGAAATTCTCAATATTTGCTGCATGGTCCGGCTCCATATGCTGGACTACAAGATAATCCGGTTTCGCACCATCCAGAACCTCTGCAACTTTTCCCAGCCACTCTTCTGTGAAGCCGGCATCTACAGTGTCCATAACTGCGATCTTCTCATCTTTGATCACATAGGAGTTGTAGGACATTCCGTTTGGCACTACATACTGTCCCTCAAACAGGTCTACCTGATGATCGTTTACTCCTACATAATAAATATCATTTCCGATTTTCATTGTATTGAGTTCCTCCTTGGTCTGCTGTATTTTATATTTCCAATATTTCTGAAAATACTTTCTTATTACTCTCATTTATTATATCATTGTTCGTACTGAAATCAATGTAGAATCTATAAATAAAAACAAACCTCTGCGCCTGGTAAAAGAGCTATTTTCCCCTCTTTACAAACCTATTCCAACATAGTATTGTATACCTTGGATGAAGGAATTTTTTATAATTTTTATGAGGTAAACTATGTGTGAAAATGAAAAAAAGAAAACGTCTTCCATTGAGATGACCTCCGGCTCTCTCTGGAAAAATATCCTCCTCTTTAGCCTTCCCCTGATGGGGTCCCAGGTGTTGGAGGTTCTTTTTAACTTAAGCGATGTTGCGGTTGTAGGACGGTTTGCGGACTACCTGGCACTTGGAGCTGTGGGTTCCACAACGCTTCTGGTCACTTTGTTTACCGGAATCCTGATCGGCATGGGTGCCGGTGTCAACGTCCGTGTAGCCCACGAACTTGGCGCCGGAAACAGAAAAGGCACGGAAGAAACGATCCATACATCCCTTCTTCTCTGTGCCATCGCAGGTCTTCTGGTCTGTATCATCTGTCTTCTGTTTTCCGGACAGATGCTGGCCATGATGAACACAAAGCCGGAACTGATCGACCAGGCTGTTTTATATATGAAGATTTACGCTCTGGGCATGCCTGCCATGGCTGTATACAATTTTGGTAACGGTGTTTTAAGTGCCCGCGGCGATACGAAACGACCACTGATCTATCTTTCCATTGCCGGAGTGATCAACGTTCTTCTGAACCTGTTTTTCGTTATCGTCTGTCATATGGCCGCCGCAGGTGTGGCAACTGCCAGCGCGATCGCACTGTATATCTCCGCAGCGCTGGTAATGATCCACCTCCTTCGGAGAAAAGACGAATGCAGGGTATCCCTGCGTAAGCTCCGTCTTCACCCGAAGGCCTGTAAAGCAGTACTGCTTCTTGGTATTCCCACAGGTCTGCAGAACGGGATTTTTGCCATTGCAAATCTGTTCGTACAGACCGGTGTCAACTCCTTCGATGCAGTCACGGTTTCCGGAAATGCCGCTGCCGCAAATGCAGACTCTCTGATCTACAACGTCATGTTTGCTTTCTATACTGCATGCGCAAGCTTCATCGGTCAGAACTGGGGTGCCGGAAATAAAAAACGTATGCTGAAAACTTATGGGATCAGCCTTACCTATGCCTTCATCGCAGGCGCGATCCTTGGTGGACTGCTTCTTGTTTTCGGTCCGCAGTTTCTGTCACTGTTTGCCACAGAACCGGCAGTCATCGATGCCGGCATGGAGAGGATCCGGATCATGGGCTTCAGCTATGCCTTCAGCTGTTTTATGGATTGCAGTATCGCCGCTTCCCGTGGCATCGGAAAAAGTATCCCACCGACCATCATCATCATTCTGGGATCCTGTGTATTCCGTGTCATCTGGTTCTATACGGTGTTTGCACACTTCCAGACCATTTCCTCACTTTATCTCCTGTATATTTTCTCATGGGGAATTACAGGCTTTGCGGAGGTTCTGTTCTTTGCTGTAAGCTTCCGGAAAATTCGGACCTGATACTTCAAATATATAGCGCCAGACGAAGCATTGATCTGGCGCTTTTTATATCTTTCTCGCGTTTTATGTACATTTGTCTTTACAAGGCGGACATAATTGTATATAATTATCCTGTTGTGCTTTTACGCGATGCAGTAATACCGGCTTAGAACGATCCGCCCTTTACACTGGATCGTTGCTTTGCGGCTCAGCATTTTTTAGCACACTCACACAATAGGAAAGAGGAAACTAGTTATGAAAAACCTGATTCAAAAATGGAACAGCATCAACCTGATCAAGCGTATCATCTGTGGTCTTATCGTTGGTATCATTCTCGGACTTGCAATCCCTCAGGCATCTGTGATCTCCATTCTCGGTGATCTGTTCGTCGGTGCTCTTCGTGGAATTGCTCCGCTTCTGGTGTTCTTCCTAGTAATGAGCTCTCTGTGCCACATGGGAAAAGGCCAGAAAACAAACATGAAATTCGTTGTTGTACTTTATCTTCTGGGAAATATACTCTCAGCACTGGCAGCTGTGATCTCCAGCCGCCTGTTCCCGATCATGCTGACTTTTTCCGAAAGTACAAATACTTCCGACGTCACTCCGCCAAGCGGTGTTGCAGAGGTCCTCAAAAACCTTCTGATGAACATTGTTTCCAACCCGGTTGACGCACTTGTCAACGCCAACTATATCGGTATCCTTGCATGGGCCATCATCTTCGGTATCGCACTGAAGGCCGCAAGTGAAACTACCAAGACTGTCATCGAAAACATTTCCGATGCAACCTCCACAGCCGTAAGATGGATCATCAGCCTTGCTCCATTTGGTATCATGGGCCTGATCTTCACAACCATCTCCGAGCAGGGGCTTGGCGTACTGTTAAGCTATGGCCGTCTGATCTGTGTACTGGTGGGAACCATGCTCTTTGTCGCACTGGTGATCAACCCGATCATTACTTTCATCTGCACACGCCAGAATCCATATCCGCTGGTTCTTCGCTGCCTGAAAGACAGTGGTCTCACCGCATTCTTCACAAGAAGCTCTGCAGCCAACATTCCGGTAAACATGGAGCTGTGCAAGGATCTCGGACTTGATGAGGATACCTACTCCATCTCCATCCCTCTTGGTGCGACCATCAACATGGGTGGTGCAGCGATCACCATTTCCATCATGGCTCTGGCAGCTGCACATACACTCGGTATCAGCGTAGACTTCCCGACCGCTCTGATCCTCTGCATCCTGGCTGCTGCAAGTGCGGCTGGTGCTTCCGGAGTTGCCGGCGGTTCTCTTCTTCTGATCCCGATGGCCTGCAGCCTTTTCGGAATCCCCAATGATGTTGCCATGCAGGTAGTTGGTGTCGGTTTCATCGTAGGCGTGATCCAGGATTCCTGTGAGACAGCACTGAACTCTTCCACAGACGTACTTTACACAGCATGTGCCTGCAGGATCAGAAAGAATAAATGATCACACTTATAAACCGTCAGTCGGATATTCCTGATCCGCATTTGAGTCAGGCAGATATTTGTAATTGAAACAGGGGACTCCCTTGATTCGGTTAAAAAGAGCAGATCTTCCGTATTTGGAAAATCTGCTCCTTTTTTGTCTCAACCTTCAATTCCTGCAATATCTGCACTCGGTAAATAAGATATCCTCTACATCTGAAAAAACTTCCAGCTCTCACCCATCCGCACAGCCAGATACACGATCTCAAAGATCACCGCCACAGATCCCAGTTTGAAAAGCAGTGAGTCAACAAAGCCCCCTGCCTTGCAGAAATCCAGCGCAATTCCTCCTGGCAGCGGATACAGAATCCGGACCCGTTTCCGGTTAAAACAGTCCAGTATCAGATGGGACGCAAAGCCTGTCACAAAGTAGGGTACCAGCTGTACAGATACCATGGAAAGCGCTCCGCTTAAAATGGCCATGGCCATAATGGAATGCATAAACGACCGGTGCGGTTGATTTTTTCCAAAGGCACAGACTGCAATAAAAATAATAACCCCCATAGCTACCGGTGCCATGGACTGGTCATTTCGGATCTTTTCCCAGATGGAAAAATCATAAAAATAATTCAGTGCGATCTCTGCTGCCACAAGCAGTACCGCGATCAGTGTGATCCGGTCCGCATCCTTATGGGATTTGGAGGTTCCTACATCAATGTCGCTGATCAATGCTCCAAGCATTCCTGTTCCTGCCGCAAGTACCAGACCGGAAAACGTAGAGGGCTGTGTAACTGCCAGCACTGTTCCGAGTCCGACTGCCGCGTGTGTTTTTCCTGTCATAATTCTCCCCTTAGTAAAAAAATCTGACGCATGCAAAGCAGACATCTCACCTGCATCCCGGCGTCTTTATAAACGAAAAAAGCAGCTGTCAGCCTCCCCCTTTACTGACAGCTGCCTTCACGAAACAGCATTATATCACATAAAAAATCACAATTCTATCTAAAATCTTTCTACTTTCTTTCACGTCCCGTTTAAATGGAATATGTCTCTTGGATCTCTCTTTTAATCAGACCAGTTCATACGTCCGTAGCGAAGTGCAATATCATGGATTTCTTTCTGAAGCTTCACAGTCAGCTCCCTTTTGCGGATCCTCCACTTCCAGTTCTTTCCTACTGTGGAAGGCTGGTTCATTCTGCAGCTGTTATCCAGGCCCATATAATCCTGCATAGGGATCACACAGAGCTTTGCACTGCTTCTCATAACCAGGCTGATAAAGCATTTATGCAGCTCTTTATCCGGTGTATAGTTATCACAGAGATAATCCCTGGCAAGCTTACGCTCTTTTGCCATAATGCTCTTCCACCATCCGGCGATGGTCTCATTATCATGGGTTCCTGTGTATGCCACACTGTTCTCCGGATAGTTGTGTGGAAGATAATCATTGGCACAGCCGGAATCTCTGGAATCAAACGCAAACTCCAGGACCTTCATTCCCGGGAATCCACTGTCATGGACAAGCTGACGCACAGAATCTGTCACATAGCCAAGATCCTCCGCAATGACCTGCTTCCAGCCAAGGGCCTGCTCCACTTTACGGAACAGATCGATCCCGGGACCTTTTTCCCAGTGACCGCCAATGGCATTTTCTGCACCGTACGGAATGGAAAAATACTCGTCAAAGCCACGGAAATGATCGATCCTTACCACGTCATAAAGGCGGAATACGTAGCTCAGTCTGGAGATCCACCACTGATATCCTGTATTTCTGTGGTAATCCCAGCGGTACAGTGGATTTCCCCAAAGCTGTCCTGTTGCGGAAAAACCGTCCGGCGGGCATCCGGCTACAGCCACCGGCACATTCTCCTCATCCAGCTGGAAAAGCTCCGGATGAGCCCAGGTATCTGCACTGTCCATAGCTACATAGATCGGGATATCTCCGATGATTTGAATGCCTTTTTCGTTGGCATATTTTTTCAGTTTCATCCACTGCTCATAGAATTTGAACTGCATATACTGCTGGAATTCAATATCAAAATATAATTCTCTGCGATAGTAGTCCATGGCATTTGCCCAGCGAAGGCGGATATCCTCTGCCCATTTTGTCCACTCAACACCGCCGAACTGATCCTTTACTGCCATAAAAAGTGCATAGTCGGAAAGCCACCAGCTGTTTTCTGCAACAAATTTCTGATAATCCGGATTCTCGCTGGTGTTGCTGTTTTCGTAAGCTTTGCGGAGAAGCTTATAACGGCCTTTGTAGATTTTTTCATAGTCTACGCTGTCTGCTCTTCTTCCCCAGCTGACCTTATCACAGTCCTCCTTTGTAAGGACGCCTTCCTCCACCAGTGCCTTCAGGCTGATAAAATACGGATTTCCCGCAAAAGTGGAGAAGGACTGGTACGGAGAATCTCCGTAACTGGTAGGTCCCAGCGGGAGGATCTGCCAGTAGCTCTGTCCTGCTTCTTTCAGCCAGTCCACAAAATCATAGGCACTTTTTGAAAAACATCCGATACCGTACTCTGACGGCAGGCTTGTGATCGGCATCAGAATGCCGGCTGCTCTTTTATCCATATCTTTTCTCTCCTTATGTTGAGCCCTGCATCTCAGAGCATCTTATCTATTATCCTCTCACGGATGCATATTCATATAATCTACGCAACCGTTTGCGTAAATTATACGTCCATTTTGCATGAAGCGCAATGCATTTTTGTCTTTTCTACCTTTCTTACAATTTTTACATCCTGATTTTGTGCAGTTTTTCATTATGTCAAACAGAATCTGTCTGCATCTCACTACCTGATTTTCTGTGCATCTGTTTTTACGCAATTTCATGCAATTTTCCGTGCAATATGTTTGACAGTATCCTTGTTATGAACTACAATATCTCTATCAGACTGAGATAAAAAAGCCGGATCAGAGGCATACTTCCGCTTTGATCCGGCATATCCGTGAGGAGGCAAATTTATGGCAGTAACCATCAAAGATGTGGCAGCTCTGGCCGGGGTGTCCCCGTCCACCGTTTCCAGAACCTGCAAAAATAATCCATCTATCAGTGAAGAAACCAAGGAACGTGTACGCAGAGCCATGACGGAGCTTGGCTATGAGCCGAATTTTCAGGCCAGTAACCTGGCAGCACAGATTTCCCGCTCCATCGGTATCATCCTGCCTCCGTCCCCAAAGGAGACATACGAGAATTCCTTTTACCTTGAGACGATCCGGGGGATCAGCCACTACTGTAACGCACATCAGTATATCAGCACCATTGTTACCGGTCAGAATGAAGAAGAGATCCTTAACGCAGTACGTTCCATGTCCAGAAGCGGTAAGGTTAACGGATTTATTGTTCTTTATTCCCGTGTGAATGATCCTGTTATTGATTTTCTTTTCAGTGAAGGACTTCTCTATATCCTGATCGGAAAACCGGCACAATACACCAATCATACGATCTATATCGATAATGACAACCTTCTGGCCGGACAGGAGGCAACGGAGTATCTTTATGCTCTGGGCCACCGGAAGATCGCTTATCTGGGTGTAGATAATTCCCTGGTCTTTTCCGCAGACCGCAAAACCGGCTACATGACTGCGCTGATCAGCCACGGATTAACCGTACAGCCCGAATACTGTATAGAGGTTCCTGCCGCTTCCCAGAATGAGTTTCAGGAGCTTCGAAAGCTGCTTTTAAGTGAGGAGCGCCCTACAGCTGTGCTTGTCAGTGATGATATTCTGGCACTTTCCCTGGAAAGGATCTGTATGGAAGCAAATATCTCCATACCGGAGGATCTGTCCATTCTTTCCTTTAACAACTCACTTTTTGCCAGACTGACTTCGCCACAGCTGACCTCCATTGATATTAACTCCGGGCAGCTTGGAATGGAAGCAGCCACGCAGATGATCAGTCATATCGAAAATCCGAGCCTTCCGGCCACAAAGATCATTGTACCTCACCAGCTGATCGAAAGGGACAGCTGCCGGAGGATCTGATCTGCTTTCAAACAAAAAACAGGTATCTTCTCTGCTGACTGTGTATTGACCACCACTTATCGATCTGACATTGGTGGTCGATCTACCGCCCGGCAAAAAGATACCTGTTTTTCATTTTTTATAATGCTTTCTCATAACACCAGTACATATGTCCCCAGAGTTCACACTCTCCCACGTTCTCAAAATTCAGCTTATCATAAGAACGGAGTGCTTTTACATTGTCCTTCGCAACAAGAAGATGTACAGCTTTATAGCCCCGCTTCTTCAGCTCTTCCATCACACCCTTAAGAAGTTTCCCGGCAATCCCTTGATTCTGGAATTCCTGACATACTCCCACCCGGGAGACCTCCGCTGACGGCACCATGGTTTCTGACCAGCATGTGAGACATTCCACGTTTGGATCATCATCAATGGAAATCACACCTGTAATATTCCCGTCATCGTCCCGCATACAGAACAGGGCATCTCTGGAAAGATCAAATTCCACTTCTTTTTCTGTTGGATAATCTTCTGTCCACACACAGTAGGGCGTCCCCAGCAACGAACGATATAATTTTAAAACGGTATCTGCCTCTTCTTTTCTTACACGATCAAATTTCATTTTTTAATCCTCTTTTCTTCCCTGCCTTCGCCAGCACAAGAAGCACGACAAAGGTAATGATCTCCGAGCTCAAAAACGAACTCCACACTCCGTTGATCCCAAACAGTCTGGAAAGGATCACCGCACTGATGGCAATGGCGATCACTCCTCGCATAAGAGACCCGGTGATCGCAGGAACAGCACGGTCCACTGCCGAAAAATACGCTACCAGCATAATGTTGATCCCTGCAAACAGGAAGCCCAGGAAATAAATCCGCAGTCCCACATGAGCATAATCCAGAAGCTGCTGATTATTTTCACTGTTAAAAACAGCGATCAGGTTGTCTGTAAATCCCCACACCACCAGAATCGTCACCGCTTCCAGCACTGCACTGGCGATCAGGCTCCAGCGAAGCAGGCTTTTTACATGGTCACGCTGTCCTTCTCCGTAGCTTTTGCTGATAAGAGGCTGTGCTCCCTGTGCCAGTCCGTTAAAGATGGACATTGCAACAAGAGAAAGATTGGCCACCACTCCATAAGCTGCCACGCTTACATTTCCCGCAATTCCAAGAAGCAGCATGTTAAAAATGATCGTAATAATCGCTGAGGAAAGCTCTCCCACAAAAGCCGAAATTCCAAGCTGACAGCAGGAAACCAGATGACGGATGGAAGGCCGTACCCACCGGAATCCCACGTGATTCTTTTTCCCCAGGTAATGGGTGGTACAGATGGCCATGGTGATCGCAGGGCTAATGGCTGTCGCCAGTGCCGCTCCCGCAAGTCCCAGCTTCATAGGGAACATAAAAATGTAATCAAACACAATATTAAACAAACTGGCAGAAATTGCGCCGGTCATGGCTGTGGACGTTCCCTGATCGTTTCGGGCAAACGCGGTAAACGTATAATTTGTCATAAACAATGGTGTAGTGATCAGCATGATCCGGAGATAGCTTTTTCCAAGGGCAGTCAGACCCGCATCTGCGCCAAGAAGATGCAGAAATTTCTCTGGTGCAAAAATACCTGTGATAATAAAAGGCACGCTGCACAGAACGCTCCAGAAAACGGACTGGAGAAAATAATGATCCGTGTCCTCACCCTTGGCTCTGTTGATCCCGAATCTGGTAGCTGAGCCGATACCGATCATCGCTCCAATGGCATAGACTACGCCATACACCGGAAGGATCAGATTCAGAACTGCCAGCCCGTCCGCTCCCGAATGAACCGATATAAAAAAAGTATCCGCCAGAATATAAACCGATATCCCGATCATACC
>OHXC01000674.1_pt1 | contig 14424 bp, 9 predicted proteins | sample 1579891 | NCBI WGS metagenome assembly OHXC01 (sample SAMEA3882531, study PRJEB24775) | human gut metagenome | biome: human-associated habitat; feature: intestine environment; material: feces | place: Netherlands | collected 2009/2010
TTTGCAAGACGGGTGTTTTCAATCCAATTTTGCCGAAAAATGATGGCTTTTATGAAACGATTTACATTCGTGTTGCACGACGAGACGGTCAATACCTACGGGTTCCGTATGCTCACCAGCGGCGCTAATCTCGAGGAGTTCCGTAAGAACCCCGTGATCCTGCTCAACCATAAGGACTGGGAGCTTCCGATCGGTCGTTGGGAGAACATCCGTATTGAAGGTACGCAGATCCTTGCCGATGCCCTCTTCGACGAGAAGGATGACGAGGCGGTGAAGATTGCCGACAAGGTCGAAGGCGGATTCCTGCGCATGGCTTCTATGGGAGCCTGGCCTCCCGAAGAGGTGAGTGACGCCGCAGAGTTGAAACTTCCCGGGCAGACGCTTCCGACCGTGACGCGCTGGACAGCCCGTGAAGCGTCCATTGTCACGATCGGGGCCAATCATAATGCCCTGGTGCTTTTCGACCGTCAAACGGGAAAACCTCTCGATCTCACGGATGCTTCGACTGTCATCCGGCTTATGGACAGGCTCAATCACTCAAAAATCGATTCGAATATGAACAAGACTTTGAAGGAAGTCCTCAAGTTGCAGGACTCAGCACAGGATGCCGAGGTTATCGGCGCTGTGAACCGGCTGATCGAAAACAACGACCGGCTAACACGTGAAAATCAGGAACTCAGAGATGCTGCAGCGCGTGCGGAGTCCGAGCACAAGGAGATCCGGAAGTCCGAGGCGATTCGCCTCGTGGATGCAGCCATTGCCGACGGAAGGATCAATACCGCAGGCAAGGAGGCTTATCTGAAACTCTTTGATACGGATTTCGAGAGTGCCAAAGCCACCCTCGAAGCCATTCCGCACCGCAAATCCGTCACAGCGCTTATCCGTGAGGGTGAACGACGGCAGTCGGTCGAACTCTCCGACCTTGTAAACAAGTCGTGGGAAGAACTCGATAAGGCAGGGCGCCTTGTTGAACTCAGGGACAAGGCGCCGGAACTCTTCCGTGAGAAGTTCAAAGCGGCCTTCGGTACCGAACCTAACATGTAGAACTCATCAAAAACAAAAAACATTATGGCTATTCAAAAAGAAATCTGGGAGAAATCGATCGTCGAAGGTCTGTTCGCTCCCAACAGCTTCCTTTCGAAAGCGTTCAACGCCGACGAGTATGTCGAAGCGGGAAAGATCGTGCATATCCCGCAGGCAGGTGCCGCTTCGAAAGTCGAGAAGAACCGAACGTCATTACCCGCAACGGTAAAGCAGCGTACCGACACGGACAAAACTTTCGAGCTGGCTGCTTTCACGACGGATCCCGTTTTGATCCCCGATGCCGACAAGGTCGAGCTGTCGTACAACAAACGCGAGTCCGTATTACGGCAGGACAAGCTCGCCCTGCATGAGGCTGTGGCCAAGGATTTTCTGTTCGCCTGGAGTCCTGCCTCGGATCGTGTGATCGAAACCACGGGGGCACCGGTGGATGCTTACACACCTTCGGCGACAGGCAGGCGAAAAGGGCTTTGCAGGGCGGATATTCTGACGCTGATGACGAAATTCAACAGCGAGAACATTCCCCAGGAGGGCCGCTACCTGCTGCTCGATGCGCAGATGTACGCACAGCTGTTGAGCGATCTCACTGCCAATGAGAACTCCGCATTCCTCGCCTCGGCGGATGCCCAGAACGGCATCATCGGAAAACTCTTCTCGTTCAACGTCATGATGCGTTCACAAGCTACGCTCTACACTGCGGATAAAGCTCCGAAGCGGTGGGGCGAAAGCGGTGCCGCCACGGACCTGGCCGCAGCCCTTGCCTGGCACGATCAGTCCGTATGCCGCGCCTTGGGCGAAGTCAAGGCTTTTGAGCAGGAGAAAGCGCCCGACTATTATGGGGATGTCTACTCTTTCCTCGTACGTGCCGGAGGCAGCATCATGCGCGGCGATAATGCAGGTGTAATGGCCCTGGTCGGCACCGCAACCGAGTAAGCCATGAAACCGACGGATTTCAAGCGCACCTATTATCCGACAATCGAGCGGGTCTGCGCCGAAACAGGGTTGAATCCTCTGTTTGTTGCGGCGCAGGCCGCCCTCGAAAGCGGATGGGGCGATCATGCTATCGGAAATAATCTTTTCGGCATTACGGCCGGAGATAAGTGGACCGGAAAGCGGCGAACCGAACGGACCTTCGAATACTTTTCGGATGACCGGCAGAGCGGACGATTCGAGAAGGTTTATTCGATCACCCGGACTTCGGATGGACGCTACCGTTACGAGGTCGATCGCAAGTTCCGCGACTACGACACGCCGGAGGAGGGCATCCGCGACCATGCGAAGGTCCTTTCCGCCAAACGCTACGCAGTAGCCTGGGCGTATCGTAACGACATAACACGTTTCGCTTATGAGATCGCCAAGGCCGGGTACTGTACGGCAGAACCCGCAGCCTACGCGGATTTGATCTCGAAGATTGCACGCATGATCGAACGGGCGTAAACTAACTTTCAAAAACCGATTGAACGATGGACAGCATTTGGATGCAGATACTCGCTTTCGCACTTCCCGGGGGATTCCTCGGCAGCGTTTTCACCTGGATCTTCTCGCGCCGCAAACAGAACAACGATTTTCTCAAAGAGTTGCAGAGTTCGATCAACCTGCTTTCGGGCGAAAACAAGAAGATTCTCGAAGAAAATATCCAACTGCGGCGGGAAAACATCGACCTCAAGGCCAACCAGGAAGAGATGCTCGTACGCATCGACCGGCTGACTAAAGAGGTGGAGCGCCTCCGCAAGACCATCGGAAAACGAAATTCGTATGAAGACAAGACTCTTTTTGCTGCTATCCATCCTGCTGCTGGTAAGTTGCACTGCGACGAAGAAGCTCCTCTCGACAGGGACGCAGAACAGTACGGATACCGTGTCGCACATGCAACGCGGCGCACAAAACGCCGTAGAGCAAACCGCACGAGCGGCAATGAACTCTCGATCGGAGGAGACCTCTGTGCTGCGGGCGCTGCGGACGGAGGCGATTCCGCTTCGGACAGCAGCGGTGACGGTGACGGAGGAGAGCCTCCGTAATCTGCCGGAGGGGGCGGCCTATGTTGCCCGTGACGGTCGGCTGACGCTCGAAGCCCGGCGTGACGGGGATACCATCCGCATTTCAGCACGCAGCGATTCGCTTGCCCGACGAGTCGAATATTACAAAGCGACCTCGGCCCGGCAGGACCGATATGCAGATTCTCTGAAGGAGAGTCTGGCAGAAACCCGGGAAGCATACGACCGACTCCTCGAAGTCTCCAGGCATCAATCTTCGGAAACAGCAATACAACAAACGCGGTCCCCGGCCTATCGGGGAAGGTGGATGCTTTTCGGAATCGTTATCGGATGTCTCGGCGGCTGGTGGGCTCATAAAACAAACTTATTTGCAAAACTTTTCAAAACAATTTAATTATGTCTAAACGATCTGTAATTCAAACTAACGACGGCTATCTGATGCTGCTCGACGCTGTCTATTTCAACGGCAGACGCATGGGGAACATTTCGGAAGAGGGCCTTGACTGGGGCGGTGAAGACGCCCAGACCGTCGAACTCTGGGCCGCACAGATTCGGACCAGTCCCGTGCTGGATATCGAAACGCGAGCCGCGACGAATGAGATTACCGGAAAGATGATCGAAATGGTTCCCCAGAACTGCGTCGATCTGATGGGCGGCAAAGTCGCGGGTGAGGAGTGGCAAATGCCTGCCAGCTCGATGCGTGTCGAAGGAGATATGCGCATTCTGACCGGTACGGGTAAGACCGTCAAACTCAAGCGCGTTTCGTTGCGTGCCTCGAAGATTCGCGGCGGCTTGGGCGGCGAAAACGTCCTCGGCATCGAATTCGGACTGAAGGTCCTGGCCCCGCTGGACGGCTCTTCGCCCGGTTCGATTCTGCCGACGGAGCCCTTCATCGAGGCCGACCCGACGTCGCTGACCTTCGAACAGGCAGGCGGCAGCCTCCCGGTCGATATCGAAGCATCGGGTCCGTTCTCGGTAGGTGCTGTGCCCGAAGGCTTCTCGGTGGAAGTCATAAACGGACGCGTCACGGTGATCGCCGAAGCCAATTCCACGGAATCGCCCCGCTCCGGACAACTGGAATTCATCCTGGAGTCCGATCCTGAAACAAAAGCTACCGTATCGCTTTCGCAGCCCAATGCCTAAGCCATGAAACGCAATGTAGAACTGGAGGCAGCGGAAGCTCTGCTCGATGTGGGGATTCTGCTGCCTCTTCTCCGATTCCGCCTGCCCGGAGGCCGGGAGCGGGTGCTGCGCGTAACGATGCGGCGCCCCTGCCTGGGAGGGCAGATGCGCATCGTACGCCACTACCTGAAGCTGGGAATCACGGCCCGGGAATGGGATGCTTTCTCCGAAGACGAGGAGCGTGCCTTTTTCGACCGGCATGCCAAACGCCTTTCGCTGATCCTTGCGCTGACGATATGTCGCGGCTATCTGTCCGGACTCCTGCTGGCCCCCGTGGTGGCCTGGTTGATCCGGTGGAAGGTACCCTCCGAGTACCGGATCGAAGCCCAGCGCTGGTTCCGCAGAATGCGGGGCACGCGGGATTTTACGAGTATTATCGAATCGGCCGAGAGGATCGATCCCTTCCGGTACGAAGCGAGCCGCCCCAAAAGAGCAGGAAAGGGGAGTTAAGAACCGTTTACGAGAGTTCCCATAGCCCCTTCGGAATCGTTTGGCAAATTGCCTCCGCAACAGGATGGTCGGTGCATTACATTCTGTGGAAGGTCAATTTCCAGACACTGGCCATGATGCTGGCCGATGCCCCGCATTATCGAAGCGTCCCGGCCGAATGTACGGAAGCCGGGAGTGCAACGGGAAAACCCGATACCGCACAACTCTTTCAATCGAAACTCAACTTGCAATGAAACCCGTCGAGATAGAATTCCTCGTAAAGAACAATACCCGCCAGGGACTCTCCGGAGTTTCCGGCGGGATTGATGGTGTCGAGAAGGATGCTATGGATGCCAGGAAACAGATCGAAGCTCTGGAGGCAGAGGTGGCACGATTGAGCAAAACAATGTCTACGACACCGAAGATGGATCAAAGTGATAATATTCGACAGATCGAGACCCTGCAGGCTCGAATCAAGGAACTTGAAGAGGAGCTGGGCCGCGTTTCGAAGAGCGCGAAGGCAGTCTCAGAAACGGCCAAAAATACGACAATCGTTCCTTCTGATGCAACGAAAGCTAAGAGTACATTCAACGGATTGAACATGTCGATCCAACAACTGGCCCGGGAGCTGCCGGTATTGTCGATGGGGCCTCAAATGTTCTTCATGGCCATTTCGAACAACCTGCCGATCTTCACCGACGAACTGGCTCGTGCGCGTAAAGAGTACGAGGCGATGATTGCCAGCGGGCAGAAAGGCGTCCCCGTGTGGCGGCAGGTTCTTTCGTCCCTTCTATCCTGGCAAACGGCGTTAGCCGTCGGAATCACGCTGACAGTAGCGTACGGCAAAGAGATCGGAAACTGGGTGACGAATCTGTTTCGGGGAAAGAAAGCCCTCGACACCGCTCGCATGGCGACCGAACGTTTTCAGAATACGATGCTCGAAGGGGCCCGGAACGCCCAGCAGGAGGTCGTAAAATTGAATCTTCTCTACCGGGCCGCAACGGATAACGCCCGTGCCACAGACGATCGCCGGGATGCCGTGCGCAAACTCAAAGAGGAGTTTTCGGGTTATTTCAAGAATCTTTCCGACGAGCAAATCATGCTCGGACAAGCGAATGACACTTACAAGGAGCTGATCAAAAACATTTACAAATACGCCAAAGCACAGGCGGCTTTCAAGAGCCTGGTGGATATCGAACAGCAAGAGCTGTTCTTCAATAACATACCGGATATCGAACAATTCCGAAAGGATTATGACAAATACCTCGAGGCCCAAAAGGATGTTGCTGACAAACGGAAAATCTACGATGCGGCGACGTGGACCCAACGGGGCAATGCGTCTAAAATGTACAAAGATCTCTCTTGGGCGGAAACCATTCTGTCAGATGCAGAAGAAAGTGTTTCTTACTGGCAGGAAAGGATTTTCGAAGAGATCAGGAAGAACAAAGGAGGAGAAGAGATTATCGATGAGATAGAGGAGAAATTCGATGGCAACCTCGGGGCATTTCTGCAATTTCTCGCAGAGCAGCGGACGAAATTGGCTGCCGTGGCGGAGCAGGCCCAGTTGCTGGAAAACCCGTCCGGCACGCCGAGCGCGACCGGTAGCGAACCGGCTTCCACCGACCAACTCACAGAACAGTATAAGGCGGCCGTACGTCGCCAACAGCAGAGCCTCGACGACCAGCGGGTCGAGTTGATTGAAAACGAATTCGACCGGGAACGGGAAGCGATCCGCCTCAATTACGAGAAAAACCGTCAGGAATATGAGCGGCAGGAACAACAGACGCTCGCGCTGATTCGCAAACTCCGGGAGTCGGGGGCCGATATCGATTCGAATGCGGAGAAAACCTTTATGGCTGGCACGGCCGCTGCAATAGCCCAAGCTGCGGAAATTCGGGACAGAGAGCTTGCGGATGTCGATAAGAAAGAGGAGGCTTCATACACCAAGTTGCTGGAGAAGTACGAAACCTACCAGCAGGGGCGTCTGCGAATCGCCCGGAAATACGATCAGGATATTGCCGCTCTTGCCTCAAATCCGGAGGCCCAGCGACTCGCTCGCGAGGCCAAACAAAAAGCGCTCGACGACTTCACGGAACAATTTGCAAGCCAGTTCCCGGAATTCGAAGCCTGGGCCGACCGGGTCGTCGCTGCCTCGGTCAAAAAGCTGGAAAGCCTGGTGATCGAAGCTCAGGAAGAGCTGGAGAACCTGCAAAGCGAAACGCCGGATGACGGTAATGCCATCGCCGTTGCGCGGGCCAAACTCCGCAAGGCCGAACAGCAACTGGCGAAAAAACAGAACCAAACGGAACAGGAAACTACCGATACGACTTCCTGGACGGAGCTTCACCGCGTATTGACCGACGTCATCGGTACCTTCAATGAGGTCGGCGATGCCGTCGGGGGTGCCGGAGGAACCATCATCGCCACCGCAGGAGATATCGCCGGCTCTACCCTGCAAATCATCAATGCCGTTCAGGCATACCGGAAAGCTCAAGCCGCATCGAACACACTCGGCATGGCCTCCGGAATTCTCGGAGGCATATCTGCCGGTATCGGTGCGCTGACCACTATTGTCAATTTGTTCAAGGGCGGTGAAACTTCGATGGAGCGCAACCTTCGTCTGGCCCGCGAGTTCAATGAAGAACTTCGGATCATGAAAGAGCGTAGCCGTATCGACTCCGATGAATTCGACAATATCTTCGGGGATCGAGTGTACGACCGTTACAAGCAAAATATCGATGTGGTGCGCACCTCGCTCGAGGAACTGGAGAAAGTCCGGGAGAGAATCCTCTCGCGCGGGGAAGAAAAATATCAGTTGCCGGGAGAGTGGCGAGGCGGAGCCGGCACGGGACTTTCGGGCTTGTTCAGGTACGAAAAAACTTGGGAGAACATTGCCGATTCGATCGCCAACATGCAGGTTCAGACACGTCACTCGACCTGGTTCCGTTCGGCAAAATATCAGTCCCTCGGTTCGCTGCTTCCCGAATTATTCACGGATGGCGAAGTCGATATGGACGCGCTCCGGCAATTCGTCGAAGAGGGCGGAGAAACTTTCCAGCACCTGGCACGGGAGAATCAGGAGATGCTCCGCGAAATGGTGGACGACTGGGAAACCTACGAAGAGGCATTGACTGCGGTCCGGGATTATTTGCAGGATATTTTCGGCGATCTGGGCAGTACGCTTACCGATGCTTTGGTGGATGCTTTCGAAAACGGCACCGATGCGGCGAATACTTTTGTTGATAGTGTCGGACAAGCCTTGCGCTTGCTGGGTAAGCGTATGGCCTCCTCGATCGTGTTCGGTAAATTATTCGAAGATACCCAAAAACGCATCGAAAAGGTCATGCAGAGCGACCTTTCCGACGAAGAGCGTTTCGCTCAATGGAGCGAAACGATGAAATCGCTGGTTTCGGGCGTCATGGATCAACAGGACGATTTCAATCGTCTGTGGGAAGAGTTCCGCCGCATTGCAAAAGAGAACGGATTTTCGATTGACGAGGAAGCCGGCACTTCGCAGCAGAACGGTAAGGCCGGAGCCACTCAGACTGTAACGCAGGATTCGTTCTCCCGCGTCGAAGGACTGGTCACATCGGTACAGATCCATTCCGCGAATATCGATGAAAACACCGAAGGTATTGTCCCGGTTCTCAAAGGGTCACTCGAAGCGATGAATGCCATCCGGGAAAATACCGAACCGATACCCCAAATCTATGAACTGTTGCAAACCATAAAACGCGACGGATTAAAAGCGATCTGATTATGGCTGAAATACTCGAAGGACTGTTGCTGATCAACCAAACGGATGTATATGCCCGTTTCGGGGCTTTCCTCGCGGAAACCGCCGAAGACAGACACGACAACTACGATTCGCTGCTCGCACCTCCGGCTCTCAAGCAGCAGGCGGAGGTTTCCATTCGGGAGGAGGACGGCGTCCGTATGCCCGATATACTGACGCAGACTTATGAAGCCCGTGATATTACGCTGCGATTCGCCATCGTCGCCTCGAACGATGTTTCGTTCTTCATGCGCTACGCCTCGTTCGTGAAATTTCTCAAGGAGGGCGACGACGGGTGGCTGGCGCTCCATCTGACGGACGTAGGGCTGAAATTCCGGGTTTATATGACCGGATTTTCGGATTATTCACAACTGGCGCCATTCGGAAAGGGAGAGGTCGCGGCGACCTTCTCGGTGAAATTCCGGGAGCCGAAGCCGACATTCGAACTCGCTGCGTCGATCTAAAGGTCACGTTCAAATCTTCAAAAAATGGAACTCAAAATATATTCGAAAGAAGGGAATCTGAAGCTGACGGCCTCTCCCGATAGTAACAGTGCTGCAACCTGCGGCATACAGGAGGAGAGTGTCCTCTCGCTCTCCTTCACGGCCTTCGAATGCGTCACGCTCGAAGTTTACGATTATGCGGACTTCCTCGGACGGCGTTATTGGATTCTCGAACGTTATCAGCCGAAGATGAACTGCGACAGCGAATGGAGCTACTCGGTGCAACTGTCGGGGGTCGAAGGACTCACCACGCAGGTCCTGATGGTCAATCCGGATGATGACGACAATCCGATTCTGACACTCACGGCACCGGCACGCGAACATGCGGCGCTGATTATCGCTAACATGAACCGCAAAATGGGGACGACCGAATGGAAAGTCGGAGAAGTGGTCGTATCGGAGTACATCGATATCGAATATACGGGAAAGTACGCCTCCGATGCACTTTCGGAACTGTCGTCTGCCGCCGGGACGGAGTGGTGGTTCGACGGGATGACGCTCAACATATCCCGCTGTGAGTTCGGCGAGCCTGTCTTACGGCGACGGATTGATCGGAGGAATCGAACGGAGCATGGCCGATGGCGTGAAATTTTTCACTCGGCTCTTTCCGGTAGGCTCCTCCCGCAACATCGATCCGGATCGGTACGGACATGCCCGGCTGCAATTGCCCGACGGGGCGAAGTACGTCGAACAGGATACCCACCTCGGTATCATCGAATATTTCGAGCAGGAAGCGTTCGATGCGATATATCCCCGCCGGATCGGGACGGTCGGTGCCGTACGGTCCGAAGAGCGCACGAGCGATGACGGCTCTCCGTTTACGGTCTGGTATTTCACCGATCCCGACATTCCGTTCGATCCCAATCAATACGAAATAGGCGGCCTCGTCAAACGGGTGACCTTTCAGACCGGAGAGCTTCGCGGACGGGAGTTCGAAGTGAATTACGACTCGGAAAAGAAGGAGTTCGAGATCATCACCCAATGGCCCTACGACAACGATATGCAGTTGCCGTCAGAACCGTTGGTCCCGGCTCCCGGGAACGAATACGTGCTCTGGAATATCAGTATGCCGGACAGTTATTATCCTGCGGCCGAACAGGAATTCAAAACTGCGGTAGATACCTTTATGGCCGACAGCCGTAAAGATATATCCGTGTTCCAGGCATCGACGGATTTTACGGTTGTCGATAAAAGAAACCTCGATTTGAAGCCAGGGCAACGGATTCGGCTCGGAAGCGACAAGTTTTTTCCCGATACCGGATACCGCGATATCCGTATCGTCGCGATCAGTCGCTCCGTCGTTCAGCCCGGAAGCATGACTCTCAAAATGAGCGATGTCCTCTCCACAGGCCGTATTTCCCGCATCGAAAATCAGATTTCGGAAGTGACGCAGATAACCCGGCAGGTTTCATCGGAATTTCCTGACATCATTAAATCGTGGGAGGAAACACCAGCGAGCGACACGACGCTCTATTCGTCGCGTAAGAGCGAACGGGAATTTCTCAACAAGCGCCGGGGAGGTACGGTCGAAGGAATCACCCGATTCCTTAAGCGGCAGCAGCTCGACGAGGGATTCCGGACAAGCGACTTTGCCAGCGGCATCACCGGCTTCGGTGCACAGATCGACGGACGAGGCGCCGGCGAGTTGGAGAGCCTCTTCATCCGTCGTTTTCTGGAGGTTCCGGAGCTTCGGAAAAACCGTGTCGGCATCAGCGTCGGGGATGACTGGAGCGCTCCGGGCGCCGGGGTGATCGAGAGCGTGGACAAGGATCAGAAGCTCGTAACGCTCAAACTCGAAGAGGGCGAGATCGGCGCCGTAGCGGTCGAGGATATATGTATGGGTATCTTCCACGACTTCGACCCGTCGAACAATGCGACGGCAGATTCCGACGACGGCCGGGGCAACTTCTCTTTCGCAGGCTTCGCAACGGTCTATTTCCGTATCACGGAGGTCTTGGGCGACCGCAACGAGCAGTTCCGCTACGAGCTGCGCCCCCTGTCGGCCACCTTTACCAAGCAGATCGACCCGATGGAATCGATGACCTTCGTAGCCTACGGCTCGTTCACGAATCCCGCCCGGCAGAGCTCGCGCTACTCGACGCGCACCTACCAGCGTTATCTGCGCAATGTCAGCGACTGGGAGTTCACGGCCGAGAATATCGCCGCGCAGTTCGGCGATCTTACGAACCTCTCCGTCTTCGGGATCCAAATGTCGGGCTATTCGGCCTATCTGGATAATATCTACCTGCAAGGTATGATCAGCAGCCTGGACAAGAAGGCGCTGCTGGACACCCGGAGCAAGCTGTTCAGAATGGTCGGCGACGACGGCGTCGGCGTGGCCTTCACCCCGGAGGCAGGCTGGAAGCAAGGCAAGCTCTACGACCCCGCGACGGGACAGTTTCAAAAGGAGTTCGACATCGAACAGATCGATCAGACGGCCACCGAAGCCCAGGACACTGCCAATTCCGCCGATCGCAAAGCTCAGCAGGCCAAGGATTACATCGATAACACGCTGCCCGGCGAATTGTCCGAGATCAACAAACGGCTGGACGGTGTCGTGGAAAACTGGTTCTATCCCTATACTCCCTCGCTTTACAATGAACCGGCCCAAACATGGATAGCGGACGGCGAGCAGGAAAACCATATCGGCGACACGTTCACCAATACGCTGCCCGCGAATTTCGACCCGACGGACGCAGGCTGCTGGGAGCAGGGAAGCATCGGTGCATCCTATATCGACGGCATTAAGACCTGGGATCAGATCAAAATCGCCGACAGCACCCGCATCCGGCTCAAAACTCCGGTCGGAGGAATACCCAAAGGCGCCGTATTGTCGGTGGGTGAAGGCTATACGATGGGTTACAATCCGATAGCGTCATCCGGAGCGGTTATAGCAAGTTACGTATGGAGCCAGAGCTATACCGTCGGAAGCGACAATCCCTACATAGCTTTTGTCATCCGCAAAACCGATAATGCCAAAATCACTCCGGCGGAATACCCGCAGATTCACTTCACCATATCGAGCGACAAGACGACGAACCCCGATGCGGGCAAATCGTGGCGGTGGGTAAAAGAAGAGGACGGAACCTATAAATGGACGCCGATCGCCGACAGCGATGCGGTAAAGGCCCTGCAAGAGGCGGCGCGGGCGCAGGACACGGCCGATGCCAAACGTCGTGTATTCGTCGTAACACCGACTACACCCTACGATGTGGGTGACATCTGGACGCAGGGCGAAGGTGGCGACATCATGCGCTGTATCGAATCCCGTGCAACGGGCAATTTCGAAAGCTCGGATTGGGACAAAGCATCCAAATACACCGATGATACGGCAGCCAACGAAGCCAAAGAACGACTGGCAGCCATGTCTTCAGACGGTACGTTATCCAAAGAGGAAAAACCCGCCGTGCGACAGCAATGGTCGCAGATACAGAAAGAGTATGCCAAATACCAGACGGATGCAACATCCTTCGGGGTATCGATAACGGCTTTGAAAGGAGCTTACGATGCTCTCGCAGCCTACCTGAGTAACATCAGCCTGACCTCGGACACCGATACGACGATCGTCCCCGACACCTTCAACCAGAAATTCGCCGATTACTACGCCGAGGTGAGCCGCTTCTCTAACCTCGTGGCACAGAAGCAGGCTGACGAAGCGGTGGACAACCTGCAAGTCGGCGCCCGCAACTATATCGCTAAACAATTTATCCGGGAATGGAACAGTGTCAAAGAGGGCGTTACGGATGTCGTAACTTCGGGGGCGGACGCGGACGGAACATATTTGTATGTCAATTGGAGCAAACTTCTGCAGGCCGGGCTTGCCGCAACCAACATCCCGCAGGTTTCGACGGTCCCCGACTGTTTCGGCGGCCAGATAAAATACAAGCCGAATACTCCGTACGTCTTCAAAGCCCGAATCAAGCAGGGTGCCGAAATTACGTTCCGTATCGTATACGAAGACGGCACCAAAGAAGTGCTTTCCGCTCCTCCGGCGGGAACGGAAGGAGTATATGAAGTGGTCCACACCATCGATGCTTCGCGTGTGGTGCAGAAGATATACATGTATGTCGGCAAAGGTGTTTCCATGTATCTCTACGACATTCAGCTTACGGAAGGCAACAAGGCCCCCACGGGGTATATCACGGCCGAAGAGGATGTGCAGGCGCAGATCGAACAGGTGAAGTTGGATGTGGACTACATCGCCTCGGATTCGAGCCTGACGCCCTCCGACAAACAGCAGGTGGCTAATGAATGGGCGCGGATTCAAGGCGAATATTGGAGCATCATGGCGAATGCCGAAAAGTATGATGTCCCCACGGATTCATTTACGGTCTATTTCCAGGCACTCGAAGATTATCTCACGCCCCTGCTGGCCGATATGAGTACGACATCCGAGATAACCGGCACCGAGTTCAGAAAAGTATTCTCCGATTATTATGAAATAAGCAGCAACATGTCGGACTTGATCGACGACGCGATAGACGAATCCATCAAATCGACAGAGTACCTCAAGAAGGCTATGGAAGACGGAAGTACCGAGGTGAAAGGCGGTCTGATAATGACCAATGTGATGTTGCTGAAAAATGCTGAAGGCGACGTGACGGCCGGCGTGAGCGGCTTGCAGGAAGACGATGTGCCCTTCTGGTCGGGAGCCGACTATACGAACCGGAAAAAAGCCGTGTTCAGGGTACACGCCGACGGAGAAGTACACGCAACCAAAGGTACCGTCGGAATCTTGCAGGTCAAAAACGATTCCGTAGAGGTGAGCGATGCGACCGCAAGCGGAAACAAGATCATACTCACTACTAACAATATAAACAGCGTAAGCCAGGTTTTGGGTTCTTCCAAAGTCCCGTCGAGCCAAACAACGGGAAATGTGGCGGTCATAACCTCTCAAACGAAGCCTTTCGCCTCGGATTCCAGAAACTCAAGTCAATTCAAATGCGGCGCGGAGGTGCAGATGTCGGCACAAGTCAAGGGGACGATCCGGAGCGGAGGAAGCGTGAAGATCGAAATTATCAACCAGACAGCCGATACTACCGACACGATATTCCGGCAATCTTCCGCATATGACGACACGGTATCGATACAGATCAACAAGAACATTAGTTATCGTTTTACGACCCCCGGCAACTACTATATAAAAGTAACAGTGGAAGCATCCTCGTCCGGAGGACTCGGAAATGCGGCATCCGCAGCTGTCGAAGCGATTACTTTTTCTTTCGTGACCGACATCCGCAAGAACCTGATTGCACCCAACGGAGTAGCCGTTGTGAAAGGATCGAGCAACTACGCGGTATTCACAGGAGATATTTTCGAGGTCCTGATCGGAAAAGCCGGATTACGTATTCAAAACGGGTATGTATATAAGAGAGATACCGACCATACGACCTGGACAAAGATTTGAGAAACGCCATTGGAGACAGTCGTAGATGAATTGAAGAATTTTTAATAGCTGCGATGGACCATGTATGGAATACATCGGTTGTCGGCAGAAAAG
>OHXC01000685.1_pt1 | contig 14268 bp, 8 predicted proteins | sample 1579891 | NCBI WGS metagenome assembly OHXC01 (sample SAMEA3882531, study PRJEB24775) | human gut metagenome | biome: human-associated habitat; feature: intestine environment; material: feces | place: Netherlands | collected 2009/2010
CGGTGGGGGCGGCGTTGCGCTCCTTGTTGCGCTGTTTGCGATCGCGCTGGCGGTTACGACGGTCGTTGTTGCGCTCGTCCTTGCGGTCGCTGCGGTCGTCATTGCGCTTGTGCTGGCGACGGTTGGGGCGAGCGCCGTCTTCGGCCTCGGCGGGCGCGGCGCCATCGGTTGCGGCGGCGTCGGCATTGGCCGCAGCGGCGTCATTGGCCTCGGCGCCGGAATCGACCTGCGCTTCGACATCAGCCTGCCGCTCGGACGCCTTGGACTTAGCGGACTTCTTACGACCGCGCTTGGGCTTCTCGGGCGCAGGCTGTTCGACGTCCTGGGACTCAGCGGCATCAATCGAAGCATCGGCGGTCGTCTCGGCGGAATCCTCGGACGCACCCTTCTTGGCAGCCTTGGCCTTGGACGTGCGCTTAGCAGCAGTACGACGGCTGCGACCGGGACGGACGTCGGCGGGCTCGGCATCGGCGGGAGCGGCCTCGGAAGTCGTAGCATCCTGAACGGGCGCGTCGGCAGCGGTTGCAGACTCGGCGGTCGCCGCAGCATCCCGAGCGGCGGCGGCTGCGGCTGCGGCCTTCTCGGCCTCGACGAAGGCCTTGGGCTTGCGACCGCGACGGTGCGGGCGCAAAGCCGGATCGACAACGGGAACTTCGCTGGCCTCGACAGGCGCAGCGGGCTCAACAGGCGATGTGCCCTCCCCTGCCGCGGAACGGACCGAAGCCTCAGTGAGCTCGGGGGTTACCTGATCGGCAACCTGCTCGGCCTTAGCAGCCGTGCGACGGCGTGTGCGCGGTACCGACTTCTCGGTCGGCTGGTCGGCGACAGGGGTCTCGGTGGCGGCAGGCGTCTCGGGCACAGACGGAGCTGCAAGCTCGGTCAGAGCCGCGGCCTCGCGCTCGGCAGCACGACGGCGGGCGCGCACCACCTGAGCCTCGCTAATCTGCGCCAACGCACGTGCCTGCGCGACCTCATCGGAAATCGGCGCCGAGGAGTCAGCTGCAACGGTGCGCTTGGCGCGCGTCGTGCGCGTGGTACGGCGCTTGGGCTTGGTGACCTCCTCGCCGTCTGTGGCAGGCTTGGCCGTGCGGCGCGTGCGCTTGGGCTTTGCCGGAACAGCCTCCTCACCAGTTGCAGGCACGGCCTTCTCAGCCGTTGCAGGCGTAGGCGTCGAAGCAGCCTTAGGCGTCTCAGGAGCCGAGGCATGCGCGGGCGCCGCGACCTGGTCCGACGCAACCGGTGCAGCGGGAGCGGCTTGCGTCGTCGTTATTTCGTTTTCTTGCTGTTGATCAGACACAGTGTTTGCTCAACTTTCTTTTCAAGCCCTGTGATCACATGCTCCCTGCATAAACCTTCAGGGCGGCTAAACAGTCTAGTTCCGTTCAAAACGACGGACATCATTGATCTGTATCGAGATGATTGCGTCATATACGCAGCGTTAGTGTAACACAACCGCAACCACCTGCAACTTAGTCATTGGGAACGCTCTTAAACGACTAGTCAAAAGGGACAATCTTTGGTTTAACACCCACAAATCTGACTGCCTCCGCCAAAACTATGGCGGTTTACTACGATGAATCGCTCAACCGCGACCACTCCGAAACTTGTTGAACTAAAACCGCAGGTAGATGCCTTGCACTTTTTTGCGAAAAGCCGGCGTGGTTGGAATTTCTCATTTCATCGTAGTAAACCGGCATAGTTTCGTATTTCCAGCAGTTCCAAATTCGTCAATACGTCGGCGTTTGCAAAAAGCCCGACCTCCGTGGGAGATCGGGCTTTCAAGGCTCAGTTAAACCAAACTTGCGCGGTCAAATGACTCGCAGATTACATCTGCTCGGGCGCGGAAACGCCAACGAGGGTGAGCACCAGGGCGAGCGTCACGCGGACGGCGTCGCAAGCGGCCAGACGGGCACGCGAAAGCTCGGGGTCGACGGGACGGCCCTCGCTCGGCAGAACCTGGCAGGCAGCATAGAAGCTGTGGAAGTCGCCGGCGAGTTCCTCAGCAAAGTGCGTCAGACGGAACGGGGCGCGGTCGCGAGCGCAGCTGGCGATGAGGTCGGTGAGCTCGTTGAGCTTGCGCGAAAGGGCGAGCTCGGTCGGGTCGGTCAGCAGCGAGTAATCGACGTTCTCACCGATGGCCTTGGCGGCGACGGCCTTCATGCCCATCTCGTCAGCCTGCTCGGGCGTAACGTCAGCGGCACGGCGCAGGATGGAGCATACGCGGGCGTGAGCATACTGCACGTAATAGACCGGGTTGGAGTTGTCGCGCTTCTTAACGGCCTCAATATCGAAGTCGACCATCTGGTTGGAGCTCTTGGAGATGAGCGTGTAGCGAGCGGCATCGGAGCCGACCTCGTCGACGAGCTCCTGCAGGGTCACCATGGTGCCCTTGCGCTTGGACATACGGACGGGCTTGCCGTTGCGCAGCAGGTTGACGAGCTGGCCCAGCAGAACCTCAAACTTGCCGGGGTAACCCAGAGCGTCGCAGACGCAGCGGACGCGCTCGATGTAGCCGTGGTGGTCGGCGCCCCAGATGTCGATGACGTGGTCGACGCGCTGGAACTTATCCCAGTGATAGGCAACGTCGGAGGCGAAGTAGGTGTACTCGCCGTCGGACTTGATCAGGACGCGGTCCTTGTCATCGCCCAGGTCGGTGGAGCGGAACCACAGGGCGCCGTCCTTGGTATAGAGGTAGCCCATCTTGTCGAGCTTCTCAAAAGCGCGGTCGACGGCAGAGGTGCCGGCGGTCTCGCCCTCGGTGTCCTTCACGTACAGCGAACGCTCGGAGTACCAACGATCGAAGTCGCAGTTGACGGCATGGCAGAGGTCGCGCATGTTGTCGACCATCTTCACGTAGCCGCGCTCACGGAAGCTCTCCATGCGCTCCTGCGGATCGGCCTCGACCCACTTGTCGCCGTCGGTGCGCCAGAACTCGGCGGCCTCATCGATGATGTAGTCGCCGCCGTAGGAGTCCTTGCCCAGGGTCTCGGCAAAGTTGTCCTGATACGGATGGGTCTCGGGATGCTCGTCGTTCTCGTCGGCGACAAAGGCGTCGCGGTCGGCGATCAAGATCTTGTGAGCCTCGTCGATATCCACGCCCTGCTTGGCGATGATGTCGGCAAGCTGCATATAGCGCGTGCTGATGGAGTTGCCGAAGGTGTTCATCTGAGAGCCGTGGTCGTTGATGTAGAACTCACGCTGGATGTCGTAACCGGCGTGGTCCATAACACGGCAGAGCGAGTCGCCCAGCGCGGCCCAGCGGCCGTGGCCGATGTGCATGGGTCCGACGGGGTTAGCGGAAACGAACTCGACCTGGGTCTTCAGGCCACCACCGACGTTGGACTTAGCGAAGTCCATGCCCTTCTCGCGGGCCTCGCCAAAGATGGCATTCTTGACAGCGACGGAAAGGTAGAAGTTGATGAAGCCAGGGCCGGCGATCTCGACCTTCTCGATCGCGGGGTCCTCGGGCATATGGGCAACGACGGCCTCGGCGATCTTGCGCGGGGCACAGTGAGCCAGCTTGGCGGACTTCAGGGCCATGGTGGAGGTCCACTCGCCATGAGAAGTGTCAGCCGGTCGCTCGATGGCGCAATCGTCAAGTTCAAATGCGGAAAGGTCGCCGGCCTCCTGGGCCGCAGCAAGCGCAGCGCGTACCAGCTCTTCAATCTTCTCGGGCATAGGTCCTCCTTGTGTTAAAGCCCCCGAGCTCTTGGTCACTCGTAGGGCAAAAGCCAGAGTTTGTAGCACTCTATCACAAGCGGTAGCTACTGTCGCAGGGTAAAGCTAATAGATATTGCATATGCACAAAATTGACTACAGCTTGTATGGAGTCACTCAAAGATGCCAGTCTGCCTGCAAATTATGCACGCGTTGAAAATGCATAAAGGTGTGAATGAGCTGCGTCTTTTATCGAATACTCTTACCTATCGGAGTTGTGTGCTTTTCCTGCATAAAGTGATGGTTTGCGCACGTCAGCGTGGTATTCTAGACATACGTGAATTCGTATAAGTTGGAGGTAGCATGTTCTCAATCGGTCAACACGTCATTCATCCGGGCCAGGGAGTCTGCACCGTCGTCGGTTTTAGGGACGATACGCCGCAGCCCATGCTGCTGCTCGAGACCAAGCAGGGACATGCGCAGACGATCCTCATGTACCCCGTGGCGCAGGCCGACCGTTTGCACGCCGCCATCTCGCAGCAAGATGCCGAGCACCTGCTGAGCCACTATGACGAGCTGGAGTGCGACACCTTTACCGAGCGCAACAGCTCGCTTGAGGAGACGCACTTTAAGCAGCAGCTCAAGCTGGGCGCGCCCGAGACGGTCCGCGTGGCAAAGACCATGATGTACCGCATTCGCCAGGCCGAGGAAGCTGATAAAAAGCCCAGCTCCTACTACATGCGCGTACTCAAGGAAGCCAAGCGCCGCTCCATCGAGGAGTTCGCTGTGGCCTTGGGCGTCACCGAGGAGGCCGCCGAAGCCCGCCTAGCCCAAGCCGCCCTCAACTAACCCAACCGCGCCAAAACCACCACAAAGGGGACAGGCACCTTTGTGGTGGTTTTCTTGTTCTAGTAGTATTCATTCTTATCGATACCCACGAGCACAAGGAGTCTCCTATGGCAGAGCCGCTTACCGCCGGAATCACCCGCGACCGCGCGTTCGAACTGCTCAACGAGCACAACAAGGACCCGTTCCACATCACCCATGGCGAGACGGTCGAGGGCACTATGCGCTACTTTGCGCGCGAGTTCGACCCCGAGAACGAGGAGTTTTGGGGCATCGTCGGTCTGCTGCACGACCTGGATTGGGAGGAGCATGAGGACGACCCCATGAACCACACCATCTATGCTGCCGAGATTCTTGAGGGCGAAGGTGCGTCTCCCGAGCTCATTCACGCCATCCAGACGCACACGTCGGACTTCAACACCTCGCTGCCCAAACCCGAGCTGCAGATGGAAAAGATCCTGTTTGCCTGCGATGAGCTCACCGGCCTGATCGGCGCTGCAGTCATCATGCGCCCGAGCAAGAGCGTTATGGACTTTACGACCAAGTCGCTCAAGAAGAAGTTCAAGGACAAGCGCTTTGCCGCCGGCTGCTCGCGCGACGTGATTTCGCAGGGCGCCGAGATGTTGGGCTGGGAGCTCCCCGAGCTCTTTGACCGCACCATCGCGGCCATGCAGTCCTTCGCCCCCGACCGCGATACCTTCCAGGCCTAACCGCCCACGCCACCTAAAACCACAACAAAGGTGCCTGTCCCCTTTGTGGTGGTTATTGTTTGAGTGGGCGTTAGGGGCGGACCTGGCCGGTGCCTCGGAGCTTGTATTTGTAAGTGGTGAGGGCCTCGGCGGCGAAGGGGCCGCGGGCGTGGAGCTTTTGGGTCGAGATGCCGATCTCGGCGCCCAGGCCAAACTCGCCGCCGTCGGTAAAGCGCGTACTGGCGTTGGCATATACGGCCGAGGCATCGACCTTGTCCAGGAAGCGCTCGCAGGCGTCCACGTCCTCGGAAATGATGGCCTCGGAATGCATGGTGCCATAACGATTGATGCGTGCGATGGCCTCGTCCTCGTTTGCCACGACCTTCACGCTCATCTCGAGCGCCAGGTACTCGCGACCCCAGTCCTCCTCAGTCGCGGCGACGTAGTCATCGCCCTCTACAAAGCCGGCGTCGGCGCACGCGGCGCACGTGGCCTCGTCGCCGTGAATCAGTACGCCGTGGTCGTGCAGCACGGCAACGACTGCGGGCAGGAAGCGATCAGCAACAGCACGGTCGACCAGCAGCGACTCGGCGGCATTGCACACGCCCACGCGCTGGGTCTTGGCATTGACGATAATGTTGAGCGCCTTATCAAAGTCGGCGGATTCATGCACGTAGATGTGGCAGTTGCCCGTGCCCGTCTCGATCACCGGCACAAGCGACTCGCGCACGCAGCGCTGGATCAGGCCTGCACCGCCGCGCGGAATGAGCACGTCGACAATGCCGCGGAGCTTCATGAGCTCGCCAGTGGCCTCGCGGTCGGTGGACTCGATCATCGACACGGCCTCGCGCGGGAAGCCCTTGGCCTCGAGCGCATCGGCCAGCAGCTCGGCGATCATGGCACACGAGTGATAGGCCAGCGAGCCGCCGCGCAGAATGCAGGCGTTGCCGGTGCGGATGCAGATGCCCGCGGCGTCGGCCGTCACGTTGGGGCGCGCTTCGTAGACCATGGCAACCAGGCCCAGAGGAACACTCACACGCGTAAGGTCCACGCCGCTTGCAAGCACGCGGTGGTCGAGCACGCGGCCCACGGGATCGGGCAGCTCGGCGAGCTTTTCCAGGCCGGCGGCCATGCCCTCGACGCGCTCGGGCGTCAGCAGCAGACGGTCGAGCAGACCGGCCGAAGTGCCCGCATCGCGCGCGGCGGACATATCGAGCTCGTTGGCGGCGACGATGGAGTCGACACCGTTGCGCAGTGCTGCGGCCATGGCGCGCACGGCCTCCTGGCGCTGCTCATCGCTCGCCGTGGCAAGCGAGGCCGACGCTGCCTTGGCGGCAACGGCAAGATCGTGGACATACGTGGCTATATCGACCGACATGGGCGGCCCTTTCTCCTAGAAGTTTGCAACCATGGTAGCCGATTTGCGCATGGCCTCGCCCGCGGCGGTAGAATTGGTCAACCCGAAACACCGCAACGAACGGAAGACTCACATGGCCCTCATCACTTCGTACCACGTCCCCGGCCTTTACGTCGAGGACCACAGCATCGACGTCCCCCTTGACTGGCGCGGCCTGGAGCCGATGCTCCTGGCCGTCGGCAGCACCATGCGCCGCGGCGCTATGCCGGCACCCATCGCCGGCGCGCCCGAGAGCATCAAGCTCTTCTACCGCGTGGTTTGCGCGCCCGACCGCATCAACGACGATCTGCCGCTGCTCCTGTTTTTGCAGGGCGGCCCCGGCGGCGAGAGCCCGCGTCCGCTGTCGCCCACAAGCGACGGCTGGATCGAGGAGGCCGTCAAGCACTTCCGCGTGGTCCTTCCCGACCAGCGCGGCACCGGACGCAGTAGCTGCGTGGACGGGCGCACGATCGCGGCTCTGGGCGAGCGCGCGACGGTGGCCGGCTCCGATGCCGCGCGCTCGCAGGCGGACTTCCTCAAGCGCCACCTCGCCAGCTCCATCGTGCGCGATTTTGAGTACCTGCGCCTAGTGGGCTTTGGCGGCAAGCCGTGGGTCACGCTCGGCCAGAGCTACGGCGGCTTTTTGACGCTGAGCTATCTGTCGCTCTTCCCCGAGGGCGTGGCGGCGAGCTTTACCTGCGGCGGCATCCCCCACGTGCCGGCGAGCGCAAGCGAGGTCTACGCGCACACCTTCCCGCGCATGGCCGCCAAGACGCAGCAGTATTACGACCGCTACCCCGCCGACGTCGAGCGCGTGGCAGCCCTGGCCGATGCGCTCGAGGCACAGAAGCCCGTGCTGCCCGACGGCTCGCCGATGACGGTCGAGCGCCTGCAGCTCATGGGCAGCGACTTTGGCATGAAGCCGAGCTTTGAGCGCATGCATTGGATTATCGATCACGCTTTTGTTGACGGCGACGGCACGCTGACCTGCGGCGCCTCGGTATCTGACAGCTTTTTGATGCGCGCCTTCGAGCGCACCAACACGCGTACAAACCCGCTGTACTGGACACTGCAGGAGTTCATCTACGCCGACGGCGACACCATGCCCATTCGCTGGGCCGCAGCAGAGGAGAAGGCCCATCGTGCCGAGTTCGACACACTCGCGCGCCCGCTCATGTTTACCGGCGAGGCCATGTTCCCGTGGATGTTTGAGCAGATGCCCGAGCTTAAGCCGTTTAAGCCCGCCATGGACCTGCTGATGGAAGACACCAGCTGGGACAAGATCTACGACCCGCAGCGCCTGGCCTGCAACGAGGTGCCGCTCCAGGCCGCGGTGTATTTTGACGACATGTACGTCGATTCGGTCCTGCAGCTCGATACGCTCAGCCGCGTGGGCAACTCGCATGCCTGGGTGACTAACGAGTTCGAGCACGATGGCCTGCACGGCAGCGTGGTGTTCAAGCACCTCTTCGACGAAGCCCTCAACCGCGGAGACCTACGCCAGATCTTCTAGCATAGGAGTGTCCCCACCTGCCAGCACAAAAAGAACGTCCCCAGGTGCCGGCACGAGAAAGACAGCGCTGCGGGAAACGATCCGCAGCGCTGTCTTTCTTTATGCAAATACAATCAAGTTGTCTCGATGGATCGCAGGCTTCTCGGCCAGGTTAGCGAGCAGGCGGTTGCTGGCGATCTGGTCCTGGCGGCGGCCGGCGGCAAGTTCCAGCACGTCCGAATCGGCCTCGGCGATACCGCGGGCGACGACCATACCGCTCGAATCGCACACGTCGAGCACATCGCCCTCGGCAAACGCGCCATCGACCTCGCGAATACCCACCGCAAGCAAGGAAGAACCACGGCTGACCAGCGCCTTCGCGGCGCCGTCATCGACCGTCACCGAGCCATGCGCCTTGTCGCCCAGTGCAATCCACAGCTTGCGCGGCGCAATGTCCAAGCGCTCCGCCGGCGGATCGAACAGCGTGCCCACGCTCTCGCCGCGGGCGAGGCGCACGAGCGCATCGGGCTCCTCGCCCGAGCAAATCACGCTCTGAATGCCCGCCGTCATCAGAATGCGGCTCGCGCGAATCTTGGTGATCATGCCGCCCGTGCCCACCGATGTGGAAGAATCGCCCGCCGAGGCGATAATCATGGCATCGATCTTATGCACGACAGGAACAAACTCGGCCGTGGGGTCCTCATGCGGATTGGCAGTATAGAGACCATCGATGTCCGAGAGCGTCACGCACAGATCGGCAGAAACCAGGCAGCTCACAAGCGCCGCCAGTGTGTCGTTGTCGCCAAACTTGATCTCGTCGACGGTGACGGTATCGTTCTCGTTGACGACCGGCACCACGCCAAGCTCCACGAGGCGCAGCAGGGCGTCGCGCGCGTGTAGGTAGGACGTGCGGCGGGCCGTATCGTGGCGCGTGAGCAGCACGAGCGAGGTGAGCAGGTCGCGCGCATGGAACTCCTCGTCGTAGGCCGACGAGATGATGCACTGACCAGCCGAGGCGCAGGCCTGCAGGCTCGGAAGGTCGCCGACCGGCTTGCGGTCGAAGCCCAACACGGGATAGCCACAGGCAATAGCGCCCGAGCTCACCACGACCAGACGCCAGCCGAGCTTGCGCAGCGCTGCGGCCTGATCGGCAAGTCCGCCGATAAAGGCGCGGTTGACCTTGCCATCGGCACCCACCACCGTGGACGAACCGATCTTTACCACCATCGTTTTATAAGAAGTCGTCATACGTCAAACCAATCAACTGTTCAGCGAACGGCCGAGCTGGCGCCCAAGGGAGCGTGACTCGCCCCTACCGCCCAAGGAATTAATGAGCCCAGGGAAAGGCAGAGGCCGCGGCCATGTTCTTGCGCACGAGCTCGTCGCGCACCTGAGCCAGGCCCTGCTCCATGCCCACCACATAGGTCTGCGGGTACAGGAAGCGCTTGAAAGCTGCGTCCAGATGATCGAGCGCCCAAGCACAGCGCTCGCGCGCGTCCTGGATGCTCTCACGCGGAGCCACCGCACTGCCGTCGCGCACGATCGGCACCAGCAGCTCACGATACTCAAGTTCGGACACGTCAGTCACCAGGGCGGCATCATTCACGGCCACGAGGGTATTGCCGCGCGCGGCGCCCTCCCCCGCCAGATGGTCCTCGTCGTAGATCATGTCGCAGACCGGGCCGCCAAAGCCGTCGTAATAACGGCGCACGCGTTGCACACCCGGGATCGTGCGCTTGTAGGGCTGCTCGGAGAGCTTGACCACCGGCGTCCATGGATCTGCCTCGCTCGCACGGCGGGCGGAAAGCTTGTACACGCCGCCCAGCGCCGGCTGGTCGTAGCAGGTCGCGAGCTTGGTGCCCACGCCAAAGCTATCGATGGGCGCGCCCTGGTCCAGCAGCGACTGAATCGTGTACTCGTCAAGATCGTTGGAAACCGAGATCCCCACATAGGGCAGGCCCTCGGCATCAAAACGGCCGCGAACATACTTGGAGAGCTTGGCGAGGTCGCCGGAGTCAATGCGAATAGCCGACAGACGCTCGCCCACCGCCTCCATCTCCTTGGCAACCGTAATGGCATGCTCGCAGCCCTCGCGCACGTCATAGGTGTCGATGAGCAGCGTACAGTTCTTGGGGCTCGACTTGGCAAAGGCGCGGAAGGCCTCGAGCTCGGAATCGAAGCTCATCACCCAGCTGTGCGCATGCGTGCCAAAGACGGGAATACCGTAGCGGCGGCCGGCGAGCACATTGGACGTAGAGGAGCAGCCGGCAACGTAGCTCGCGCGCGCAACGGCCAGGCCGCCATCGGGACCCTGGGCTCGGCGCAGGCCAAACTCCGCCACGGGGCGACCGTCGGCGGCGAGCACCACGCGCGCCGTCTTGGTGGCGACAAGCGTCTGGAACCCGACGATGTTGAGCAGCGCCGTCTCGAGCAGTTGGCACTCCAGCGCGGGGCCGGTGACACGCACCATGGGCTCGCGCGGAAAGACGAGCTCGCCCTCGGGCACGGCGTCGATGTTTACATGCGCACGAAAATCGCGCAGGTAGTCGAGGAATCCAGGCTTGAACATCGCGCCGCCGGCAGGGGCCTGGAGCGAGGCGAGGTAGTCGATGTCCTCGGGCGTAAAGCGCAGATTCTCGACCAGCTCGGGCAGTTCGGCGGTGCCGCACATGACGGCATAGGCGCTACCAAAGGGATGGTCGCGGTAAAACGCGGTAAAACAACCCTGCTCATTGGCCTTGCCGCTCTCCCACAGGCCCTGGGCCATAGTGAGCTCGTACAGATCGGTGAGCATTGCAATGTCGGTGGGATGCGAGATGTCGGTCAAAGCCATGGGGCGACCTTTCGGATGTGTGGTGCAGAATTTGAGGGTTGGACAAGAGCAGAGCATGCGGACATGACGCCCGATGCAAATCGGTTAGAGCAGGCCCATGCTGGTCAGGATCGTGTAGCCCATAAAGATGACAAACGCGATGAGGGCAAGGACAATGATGATTTTTTGAGCCGGCGCCATGCCAGGGATCTCGTTCTCGCCCGTAGGTTCCTTGGAAGTAACCATGCGCTGGGCAAAGGTCATCTCGTCACGGCTCGGCTTGGGCTCGACGGACTTGGGACGAGCGGCCTTTTTAGGCTGAGGTTTGGGCGCGGCAGGTGCAGGCTTCGCAGCAGCGGGCTTGGGTGCGGGCGCGGGCGCCGATGCGGATGCGGCGTTCACGGCGGCCTCCTCGGCCTTCGTGCGCTCGGCACGAAGGGCAGCCAGCTCCTCACGCTCGCGACGGGCCTCTTCCCGAGCCTCGCGGCGGGCCTTCTCAGCGCGGAGCTCTTCCAACTCAGCGCGCTCCTCGTCGGACAATGGTTGGGACTCAAGCTCGGCCATGGTATAGCCCTTTCTTTTAAAAAAAGCCGCCGACACAATGTCAGCGGCTTATCAAATCCAAGGGTGGAGACGAAGGGAGTCGAACCCTCGGCCTCTGCCATGCGACGGCAGCGCTCTCCCAACTGAGCTACGTCCCCAGGACAAGTCGATATTTTACCTACGGCTCGCCAACTGTCAACGCCCAATAACCAGTCTTTTTGGGGCGCGGCTATTTTGACAACTTTTCGAACAGGCGATCCTCTCGATGATTTTTTAATCCCCGTCCCAGAAAAATCATCGACGAACGCACTACTTTGCGCTGGTAAGAACACCGGTGGTGTCGAAGGCCGGGGTGAAGCTCTCGTCTACCGCGCCGCCCTCTTGCCAGAACATCGTCGTAAAGCCCAGGTCGTCGGCATGGTCGAGCACTTGCTCGTACTCCTCGCGCGTCACGGCGCGTGCCAACTCGCCGCCCTGCTCGCGCATGAGCGCATTGGGCGTGTACTGGTTCATGACCGAGATCGGCACGTCGCCCACCGTCTGCCACACCAGGTCTAGCACGCGACACGAATCGTCTGCATGCCCCGGAAGCACCAGGTGACGCACGATGATGCCGCGCTTCATGAGCCCGTCGTCATCCACCAGCTCTCCCCCGCGGCGCTCGATCTCGCACGCCATCTGTGCCAGGCCCGACACGGCCACACGCGGGTAATCCTTAATATGAGAAAGCGACTGCGCAAGCCCGGCATCGGCATATTTAAAGTCGGTGAGCCACACATCGACCAGGTCACCCAGGGCAGCTACGGCACTCGCGCGCTCGTAACCACTCGTGTTGTAGACGATCGGGATGACCAGCCCGCGCATCCGTGCCACGGCAATCGCGGCGGGCAACAGGTGCGCATAGTGCGTCGCCGTCACCAAATTGATGTTGTTGGCACCCTGGTCCTGCAGTTCCAGCATAATCTCGACCAGGCGCTCAGGCGAAATCTCAAGGCCAAAATTGCCGGTCGAGATCTCGTGGTTCTGGCAGTAGATACATTTAAGCGAGCAGCCGCTAAAGAAGATCGTGCCCGAACCGGCCTCGCCCGAGATAGGCGGCTCCTCCCACATATGAAGCGCCGCGCGGGCCACCTTGAGCGTGTCGTTAGCACCGCAGACGCCGTGCGCGCCCTCATCGCGCGCCGCACCGCAACGGCGCGGACACAAATGGCAGGCGGGCGAAAAAAGTTCGGTCAACGACGTCGGCATAAAAACATGCTCCAAAACAACGATTCAGCAGCTCAAACGCAAAAGGACCAACCGCACAGACGGCTCGGGCCCAAGGCGCCGTAATCGTCCGACACGATTTTTGTAATGTCAAGACTGGAATCCACAAAGCGCCGCTTTATGATGTAGGTATTCCGCCCCCCGCGGAGCAACTGGGTGAACCGTCGCGTTTATTTAGGGAGCCCACACAGTCGTACCTAGTACAGGTATCCTTCGTTGTTAAGGACGCTGGAACAGTCGATGAGGGCACCCACCTGTTTTAGGTGGGTTCATTTTCGTAACGTGGGGGGTGGTTTTCTTTTGCCGAAAATCACCATTACAGTCCATATGGATTCCCGCCGGCATCCCGACAAGCCATCGACAACATCCCAATATCTGGTAAGCGCGTGATTATCGCTGCGTGCAATTACATGCACCCCCCTTGGTCGAGTATTATGGTTCGGCTATGCCCTTTGCGCATGGCGTTCTTCTGACCTTTTCCTTCGACGCTTGGCGGTTTTTAGATTCATGGCTTCATCCCCGAGCTACATACCGTACCTATGCGTGACAGCGGCGGCCTTTATCACGACCTTCCTCGCGGTGCCCCTGGTCAAGCGCTTGGCAATTAAGCTCGATGCCGTCGACTATCCTTCTAAGCGCCGCATCAACACCAAGCCCATCCCGCGTTTGGGCGGAACGGCGGTGTTTTTGGGCCTGGTCGTTGCCTGCATTGTGCAAATCCTAGGCACCTGGCACCTAGGCTGGCCACCCGTCCTGGTGCCGCACCCGCGCCTTCACATTAGCTATCCCATGCTGGCGCTCTCCTTTACCGTCATCTTTGCGACCGGCGCTATCGACGACGTCTTCCAGCTCAAGCCCAAGCAAAAGCTGGCCGGACAAGTCCTCGCCGCGCTTATCGCCTGTATCGGCGGCCTAAAAATCGGCGTCATCGTCAACCCGTTTGCCCCCGGCGAAATCATGCTCGGATGGCTCGCCTACCCCATCACCGTGATCTATCTGGTGGCATTCACCAACATCATTAACCTCATCGACGGCCTCGACGGCTTGGCCACGGGCATCTGCGGCATCGCCTCGTTCACCATGTTTTCGATGGCCGTTCTCTCGGGCCGTATCGACGCCGCTGCGCTCTCCATTGCGCTCTTTGGCGCCTGTCTGGCCTTTTTGCGCTACAACTTCAACCCCGCAAGCATCTTCTTGGGCGACTCGGGGTCGTTGCTTCTGGGCTTTGCACTGGGCTCCATCTCGCTGCTCAACGTGAGCCGCACCGCCGCACTCACCTCGCTTATCATCCCGCTCATCGTTGCCGGCGTGCCCATCATCGACACGTTTAGCGCCATCGTGCGCCGCAGGCGCGCCCACATTAGCATCGGGCAGGCCGACAAGGGCCACATCCACCACCGCCTGATCCAAGAAGGCTACAACCAAAAACAGGCCGTGCTGCTCATCTATGCCTGGTGCATCATGCTTTCGGCCGGCGCCGCCGCGATTAACCAGGTCGAGGTGCCCATGCGTGTGCTCATCTTTACCGTGCTCGCCATTGGCTCGGCGGCCTTCGCCAAGCACCTGC
>OHXC01000700.1_pt1 | contig 14043 bp, 20 predicted proteins | sample 1579891 | NCBI WGS metagenome assembly OHXC01 (sample SAMEA3882531, study PRJEB24775) | human gut metagenome | biome: human-associated habitat; feature: intestine environment; material: feces | place: Netherlands | collected 2009/2010
ATAAAGGCTTTCAGGCTCTAAAAATAATTGATGTTTTTCTTTATCGCTAAATCTTACCATTTTATCTTCAATTGATGGACAATACCTTGGACCAATTCCTTTGACAATACCTGAATACATACTGCATTTATGTAAATTATCTTTTATAATCTTGTGTGTATCTTCATTTGTATATGTTAAATAACAAGGAGTTTGTTCTTCTATAGGAATATAAGATGTTGTTTCATAGCTAAAAGCAAGAGGTTCATTGGTTCCAGGTTGTAATTGAGTTTGAGAGAAATCAACACTTTCAATATCTACACGTGGTGGTGTTCCAGTTTTTAGTCTTTGAATACGGAAACCCAGTTCAGTTAATCGATCTGATAAAAATAACGATTGTCTTTCTTGATCTGGTCCACTAGGTGTTTTTTGATCACCAACCAGAATTTCTGCTTTTAAATATGTTCCTGTTGTTAAGATAACTGTCTTTCCAAAATATTCTTTACCATTATCCAAGATAACACCTTTAACAGTTTGCTCCTCTACTATCAGATTCTCAACCATACCTTCTATGATATCAAGATGTTCCTGTTTTTTGAGAACTTTTTGCATATATCGCGGATAAGCTTTTTTATCAGCTTGTGCACGCAATGATTGAACACCAGGTCCTTTAGCAGTATTTAGCATTTTTAATTGCAAATATGTTGCATCTGATGTTTTTCCCATTTGTCCGCCTAAAGCATCAATTTCTCTGACTATTATCCCTTTTGCAGGACCTCCAATTGATGTATTACATGGTAATGAACCGACATTTTCAAAATGGGATGTTATTAATAAAGTTTTCATACCAATTCTAGCAGGAGCTAAACATGCTTCAATGCCAGCATGACCTCCTCCAACAACTATAACATCATACATAATTTTCTCACTCCTTAATTGCTATTCAATATTAGCACAAATCAATAATATTATCAATTTTATTTGATTTATGCTATAATGAATTGAGGTGAGTTTATGAATCCAAAAGATATCTTAAATAAATATTATCATTTTGCAGTTATTGGTGTTTCTCCAAATAAAGAAAAATTTGGTTATAAAATCTATCAAAGATTAAAAGAACGTGGTTATGATACTTATGGTGTTTCACCTTTATATGACAATGTTGACAATAATCTACTCTATTCATCTTTAGAAGATATTGAAAATCCAATTGATGTTGTTGTTTTTGTCACCAAAAAGGAACATGCATATGATTATGTAGATGAAATGACAGGTTTAGGAATCCATTATGCATGGATGCAACCTCACACATATGATAACGAACTATTAGAATATATGAAAAGTGTTGGTATAACACCTATACTTGCATGTATTCTTGTTGAAACTTCTTAATGATAAGAAGTTTTTTTTGTATTATGATATACTAAAGATAGGAGGGGTAATCTTATGAAATATTTAAAAATCTATCTACATAATTATTTTCTCATTTATCTTATTTTATCAGTATTTGCATTTTTCTTTATGTTTTTCTATCAAATCTATACTTTCTTTATTATTCTTTTTCTCATCTGGTACAATTACTTTCTGCATAAGAAGAAAAAACTGACAATAGATATTTTTCATTTTAACTATGTTATCTCATTTTTATCGCTATTAGTATTATGTATCTGCTTGCTTCTTTCACAAGGATATTATACAAGTCCTTTTTGGATACCACTTTATATCATCCTAGCACCTTTTGCACCACTATTTTTCTCTTTTCAGTTTTTTGGTCTTTTCATAGAAGCTTTTATAGTTATTCTCATTCTCTTATTTGCTAATTGTCTCTTCAGCTTTCTTTATTTAAAACCAAAAATAGGTTATAAAAAAATGATTATATCCTTTCTCTGTATTGGTTTTCTAATTTTAACAACACAGTATGCCTATGCCAACAGACCAGCTGTCAAATATAAAGGACATGATTTTGAATATATGAACGGTTATTCTAGTACTGACTTGTCAGCATTTTTACCATATGCCACAAATAGTCAATTGATTACTTTAGAAGAACCTAGTCAATTGATTATTGAAAATGAGAATGATATGCCTTATCTAGATGGTGCAGAAGCCTGTTATCCTGTTTACAGTGCTATTGCTAAAGCAGTTTATAAAGATATAGATAAAATTGAAGAACATTATAAGTCAGATTATTCACATAGTAATGGCAAAATTGTATCATTTACAAATACTTCTGTAGGTTATAGTCGCTTGTTTAATGGTGAGATTGATATGTTTTTTGGTGCTAAACCTTCACAATCACAGCTTGATGAAGCCAAAGACCTTGGTGTTGAATTAGAATATACCCCCATTGGCAAAGAAGCCTTTGTTTTCTTTGTCAATCAAAATAATCCTCTTAATTCATTAACGACTCAACAGATTAAAGATATCTATCATGGTGATATTACTAATTGGAAAGAGGTAGGAGGAGATTCTCATGATATAGTTGCATTTCAAAGACCAGAGAGATCAGGTAGCCAAGCTATGATGAATTATTTCATGGGTGATGTAAGTCTTAAAGTTCCATTGACATATGAAATGCAATCTGCAATGGGTGGTATTATTACTGAAGTTGCTCAGTATTATAATGAAGATGGTGCAATTGGATATACATTTAAATATTTCTTAGAAGGTTTAAATCAGGAGGAAAATGTAAAGATATTATCTGTTGATGGAATCTATCCAACTGTTGAAAATATTAAAAATCAGTCTTATCCAATATCAACATTTCTTTATTGTGTAACCTTAAAATCAAATGAGAAAGAAAATGTAAAAAAATTAAAAGAGTTCCTGCTTTCCTCTCAAGGGCAGTACATTATTGAGAAAACAGGATATTGTGGTTTAAACTAAGCTCAGAAATGAGCTTTACTGACATAATAAAAACTACGCCTAAAAGACGTGGTTTTCTCTGTGGCTATAAGCCTTTACTACTTGCTCGCGTCTCAAGGCGCCACTTTCTCTTCGTTCAAGCTATCGCTCTTGACTCTCGCTTCCCCCCAAAGGGGATTATTCCTTTTTCCCCTTCTTCTTTTTGATATTCTCTTTTTTGATTTCCTTTTCTTCAAATGGATCTTTATATTCTTTCACACTTAGTTTATCCATTGCTATATCATAGGCTTCCTGTTCTCTTATATATTTTGCGACTGTTGCATCATTGATTCCTACTGTACTTACATAATATCCTTCTGCCAGAAATGTCTGTTTCCGTACTGATATTTTAAATTTGCATGTCTATCAAACATCATCAATGCTGACTTCCATTTTAAGTATCCCATAAATGATGATACACTTTCCTTTGGTGGAATCATTACTAACATATGTACATGATCTACCATCAGATGTCCCTCGATGATTTCTACTCCTCTATATCTGCATAATTTTCTTAATATTTCTCCTAAATCATTACGATATTGATTATATATCGCTTTTCGTCTATACTTAGGTGTGAATGCTATACTTATCTAAATCACACATCGGCGGCATATAAGTTGCCACCGGCAAAAGGAACTTACCATCTATGTACTCGGCTGCGCCGAGTATGTCGGAATAATCCTCCGTGGCGCAGCCTTTAATATAAACCTGGCACTTTTGTGTAGAGCCATCTGTGGTAATATAGATTCGGTCAACAATCGAGTGTACCAAAGTGAATAAAGTTTCCGGCTGTGCGTCCTTTGCAAATTCCTCAAAAGACAGCAGCCGTTTTTTTATGCTGTTCAATTCATGGATGAGGTAGTGATTTTCAGACTGGGTATTCTCAATGCGGCGCAGGTCTGCCTCCCGCTTAGCAAGGTCATCTGTAAGCACTTTTATATCGTCCTGGATAAAACGCTTGAGAGCGTCGTCCGCTTCACGCAGATTGCGTACCTGTGCGGCAATATCTGCATTTAACCGCTCAATCGCTTTCTTTGTTTCCTGGTATTCTTTCTCGCCTTGGTCGGTGCGGATCATGCTGGCAACCCGGTTCTCCAAAAGCTGCCGATAATAATCGGAATGTTCTTCTTGTAAACTGGAAAGCGAGTGGATGACGAATTCATCTAACGTTACGCCCTCAACCCCTTTGAAGGTACATTCTTTTGCCCGCACCCCAGGGCAGGCGTATTTGAAGCGGGGCTTACCGTTTGTCCAACGGTTAGATTCCGGCAGCACCCGCAGACGCTTTCCGCAAATTGGGCAATACATCAGGCCAGACAGCAGAGCATTGGTCTTTCTATGGGGCCTGTTATACTTTTCTGCAATCTCATCCAACATATTTTGTGTTTCTACCCATTTTCGGGAGCTGATAAAACCTTCGTGGCGTCCGACGGAAACAATCCATTCACTAATCGGTTTCTTGGTAAGAAGCTGGGAAAACTTCGGGTTGAAGAACGTGGAATCCTCATCCTCGACTTTCATCTGGTCGGTCTTGTTATAAGCGGAAAGGCCATGCTTCCCGTCAAACTCATGTGCTTCTCCAAATAGATTCCCGTCATGCTCCAGGAAGTAATTATAGGAATACTCGTCGGCTACACAGTAGATGGGATTTCGCAAAATCAGCCGGATGGTAGAAGTGGTAAACTTCGCCCCGTGTTTCGTTTCATATTTCTCACTAATGAGATTTGCTGTTTGCAGCAGGGAACGTGTTTCCCAAAAGGTACGGTAGATTTCCAGCACAATCTCTTTTTCTTCTTCAATGGGGACAAGAAAGCTGATGGCGCTTTTATTTTTTCCGCTCCCCGTTGTCACACGCTTGGAAGAAAATCCGGTGGGCGTTTTACCGCCCAGCCAACGCCCGTCCTTAGCCAGTTCCATTAAATTATCCTGGATACGCTCAGTGAGGATGTCGCGCTCAAACTCAGCGATGATAGCCAGTACCTGAATGATGATTTTGGAAGTGCTGATCTGTGTATTGATGTTATTGGAGCAAACCAAAAGCGTCACATCGTGGCGCTCAAAGTATTCCAAAAGCCGCATGAGATCAGATGTTTTTCGGCTGATCCGGTCTAACTTATAGCAGGCTACCGCTTTGATCTTTCCCATTTCAACATCCCGTAGAAGCCGCTGGAAATCAGGCCGGTCGGAATAGTAGCCGCTCAAGCCTTTGTCCTCATACTGGATAAACTCATAATCCTCCGGTAAAGAAAGTTGATTGACAGCATAATCGGCGCTTTGCTTGAACTGGACGCCAATGCTGTCACCTTTATTTGTAATGCGGGATTTCCTCGCATAGATGGCTACCAGCCTATCGTCTATACCAGCCTGGATTCTTGCCTTTCGTTTCATTTTCAAATGTCCTCCTTTCCAGGGCAGCTATACAGCAGCCCCTTTCTTCATTTATTATAGAAACGCCCTCATTTTTGTTCAAAGGTGCGATTATCCTCTTTTAACGTGGAAAGCAGCGCCTTTAATTCCTCGGCACTTAATTTCCGCAGTTCGCGGGATAGAAATTCGGCGCGCTTTTCTGCGAACCGGCGCATGGGCTGTTCGCTCTCCTTCCCGGTGTGGAATACGATCTCCATAAGTTGTCCTCCGGTCATTGGTGCCGTTTGACAACTTCATAATCAAAGCCAGGGCGCTGGCCGCAATAGGTGCAGATGTCCCGTTCCTGCTGCGCAGGGTTTACCCGTTTCAAATAATAAGAGCCTGTACCATAAAAATTGTTGGCACAGGCCGGGCAAAGGCACATGATTAAATTTTCGGGAACCTCCTCGATCAGCCCTACGCTGACTGCCAGGGCATGGTTGATTCTGCGGATATGCTTTTCTTCCAGCCTGCCGATGTACGTTTCCAACCGCTTCTTATCAATGGTGCGAAGCTGCTCTAAAAGAACAAGAGAAGGCAGCTCCAGGCCGTTCTCTGCCTTTAACAGATAGTGGGTGGGCAGCTTTGCCTTTGCGTCCACCTTGCTGGAAATAGCCGCCACAATGACGGTGGGGCTATATTTGTTTCCTGTATTGTTCTGGAGAATGAGGACAGGGCGGCGTCCTTCCTGTTCGGAGCCGATTCCCCGGCCCAGATCGGCATAGTACATTTCGCCGCGCAAGTACGTTTTGTTCATGGTATTTAACCTCCCTTTGAAAATTCAGGCGGCAAAAGCCGCCTATGTAGAGGCCGTACAGCAGAACAGAATGAAGGCCGGGGAGAGATAAAACATTTCTCCTGTTTTCATTGGCCCGTCCTGCCGCACGGCCCATATTTCAAAGCGTTCCTACTTGTCCTCGACACCCCGGAACACTGTGGGAAGTCATCAAACGGCTGGCAGCTCACCAGCTCCACGGGGAATCTCACCCCTCGCGTGGTTCTCACGCAACCGCCCCCATTGCCTGCGACGGATCACGGCCAAAAAGGTGGCCGCTTCAACGCTCGGACGTTAGGCTGGACGGGAGTATCATTGTCCCCGCTGCCGGTCATGGCCGTACCGGGAGCCGCCCGGTACTGACAGTCTGCTGTTTCTCGCTCCTTGCCGGGAAGAACAAACCTAAGACCTACATTTCTTTTTCGGTGGTGTCTCGTTGTTTTCCCCCGGCAGATCGCCGCGCAGCAACCGTCTGGGCTTTGGCTTTCGCCAAAGCAGCGGGAATGTGCCTGATGAATGGGCATGCAATTTTCAAGGTTCTGGGAGAGGTCATAGAAAAACCTCTCACCCTTTTTGCCGTTGGGTGAGAGGTTTGCACAACACTACTCTAAAATTTTTTTGAGTTTTTTGAGAACCTTCATTTTCCGAACATGAACAGCATTGCGGTACACGCCAAGTTCATCTGCGTATTGCCGCTCTGTCTTTTCCTCAAAGAACAAAGCCTGGATCAGCGCCTGTTCCTCTGGAGTCAACATGGAAAGCGCGGTATGTAGCCTGTCCGTTTCCATCTTGCGGAACACCACACTCTCCACGCTTTCCTGCCTGTCGGAAAACTGCTGGGCATTTTCATCCATCAGCCGGTCTAAAGAATCTTCGCGGCTGGGAATAATCTGCACCACCTGGCCCTCCTTTCCGAGAACGAACCGCTCGGTTTTCAAATCATTCTCAAAGTAGCGCATTTTCCGGTCGCCCTTCATATAGGCGGCATACACTTCATCCGTGACCTCGATAAATTGGCCGCGAATCCATATTCTTTTTTTGCCAGCGTCCACGCTGTGTACCTCCGTTTCGTCTGAATTTCAAGAAGAAATCCAGACGGACGGCGGCCCTCTGCAACATGGAAGGCTTGTCCCGCAGGGAAATACCAGAAAACCGCATTTCCCGACAAAGTAAAAGTGCACACACCAAAAGGCGCGTGCGCTCGGCTGTTGGTTTTTGCCTGATGATGGGTAAGGCCCGGAGAAAAGAAAAAAGCCTGTCGAACAAAAAAATACCGCAATCCCCGTAAGGACTGCGGTATGTACGAAATACGGTTTTTGTTTGGTTTTGGGCGGGAAGCCGCCCGGCTTTTTTCTTTCTAGCTCCATGCTATCCCCTTATGGGGATAAGCTGACAAGCACCACCACCTTTCCCCAAATTGAAATGTTGATAGAGGTAGTATAATGTATAAAAAAGAGGAAACAGCGAGGTTTCAAAGAGGATTTGCATAGTTTCATCGCAAGTTTAGACACGTCCCGTGTGTGATTTGTCAAACACAAGCGACAAGATATGAGATTTGAAAAATTGTCCCGAATGACCGCATTTTAAGGAAAGAAAAAACGCAGCCTCTATCAAGACTGCGCTTTGTGGATATTATGAAGTTGTTTGAAAGCGATACCCGATTTCACGAATACTCTCGATGATAAAGGAATGGTGCGGATCAGCGGTACCGACTTCGGTTTTACCAAAACTCTCTATGTTTTAGATATTTATTTATCTTTATTTCTACTAATAGTATATCATAAATAGCAATTAAAATCAATAATTAAATTCTTGTTTTTTAACATAGTTATATATATTAATCATATGTTTAATTTCACTTTCTTTATATGAGTCTTTAGTAATCTCTTTTAACAAAATATTTTCCAAATATGAAGTAAAGTTTTCAAAACCTAAAGTATTATCATTTTGTATAACTTCATTTTCAATAAGATCAGCCAACTCTTTTTGAGCAAAATCATTTGAATGTATATATTCATTTAATGTAACATCAACACTCTCGTGACCTAATCTATCACTAATTGATTTAATGTCTGTCGTTAAACTCGCAAGCATAGTCGCATGACTGTGTCTAAACCCATGTAAATTAATTTTCTCAACACCTGATAACTTCAAATATTTAGCCAACTTACGATCTAGGGCAGAAAAACTAATCATTTTATTACTTCCAAATATGTATAAATGATTAACTACATCATATTGTAATTTCATTTTAAAATAATAATTACTTAGCATTTCAAATAAAGTATCATTCATACAAATTCCTCTAATAGAGTGATTGGTCTTAGGTGTTGTTACTATTTGTCCTTTTCCAACGATTTGAACCGCTGTGGATATTACGTTCACAATTTTCTTTTCAAAGTTTATATTTGACCACTTCAACGATAATAATTCACCTTTTCTTAATCCTAAGAAATATAACATGTTAAATAACAATTTATCCATATCATCAGCAATATAACTATCAAACGTTCTAAAAACATCTAAATCCCAAATCACTTGTTTTTTATCAATTCTATATTGATCTTTTACTTTTTTTATCTTTACTAAAACATTTTCTTTTACTAAGTTTCTTGTTACTCCACAATCTAAAATTTGTCTCATTATACCAATAATACGATTTATATATTCTGCGCTTAAATTATCTTGATACAACATTTCTTTTTGGTACTCCCTTACCATATCAATTGTAATAGATTCAATATCTAAATTTCCAAATCTTTCATCTAATCTATTTTTATATCTATATTCTATACTATCAATCGTTGTTCTTTTTAACTCCAATTGAACACTTTCAATATACACACAATATAATTCTTTAAATTTCATAAATGTACACTCCCTTTTAAAATTATATTATTATTTTAAAAGACGTCTTCCATATTTTTCCACCGGTTTTCTTATTATATCTTATTTTCGACAATTTTTATTATATTCGTCATTTTATGCATATTCTTACTTTTATTATTTACAATTATTGGTAATAAATATATTATTAATATTTATTTACTTCTTTTTTACCTAAAATTTCATATCCCTCATATACCAGTTCTCTTAAAATTCTTATCATTTTTTCATCAATCATACGAACTTTATTAACCTCTACGACTGGAATAGTTGCGATTGTTTCCCAGCCTAAATCTACTTGATCGGTTTTTAAGATAGTATATTTTTCAATAACTTTATTTTTTGTATGTGGCATTATTTCAGCATACTTCTTATTTTTCTTATAATAAAACACTTTTTTTTCACCCCTTTCATTTCTCATGTTTGTTTTTAAAATATTCTTTTAAAAACAAATGCAATATATAGATATTTGTATCATCTGTACAAGGAATATTATTCTCATAATATTCCTGTATTTTTTCCCAATAAAATTTATTGAATTGATTCATATATTTATGTGAAAAATAAATCACTCCAACGTCTTGATTTACATAAGACACATAGTTCATATTTCCTTTTAAGTCCTTTCTCAAAGGTATTAATTTTATATCATCTTTCATAAGTTTAATCCTCTTTTTCTAAGATTTCTTTTTCAACCAATACATTATCTAAAAGACTTGCTATAAAGTTTTCTTTATCATCTATTGTTAAGACGATTTTCTCTTTATTTAAAATATTATCAATGTTATTCATGCATTTGAAAATATCAACTTTTCTATTTTCACACTCCATATTAATATTAAATAATTTGTTTTCGTTAGGACACGTATATCTCCAATACACTTCCTTTACTTCTGCTGGCATACGAATCAGCTGAATAGACAGAACGTTCTTATAAGAAGTTAATACTATTTCAAAAAAATACTTATTTTCATCAAACTGATTTAAAAATTCAAATTTTATATTTATATCTTCAATTTCCAACGATATCTTTATTTTTTCTAATAATGATGTCTCAAAATAATAATGAGGTAAATTTTCATAATTATTAAATGTAGGAATTTGATATTCTTCTTTTTCTTCTTTTGGGACTTCTGCATCTTCAACTGGTTCATATGGCTTTTCACGTTTTCTTTGTAATTCTAATTCTTTTGCTTTCCTTTCACGCTCTTCACGTTCTTTTCTCCAAAAAGCAGGCTCAATCATATGATAACTTATTGCAAAATCATTATCATGTCTCGTGTTATATTTTTGCCTTATATCACCAATCATCAAATAATATTCATCTTTTCCATACTGGTTATAATAATCGACCATTCTTAAAGCTGTATCTAAAGTTAATACTTCTCGATTCATGAACTTCTTTTTGACATCATCTACTTTTAATAACTTTAAATAATCTTTTACAGATTTATCAGCGACTCCCATTTCTTTTGCTATCCATTCATTTTCACGACCACTTGCAATTTTCTTTTTCTTAAGTTCTGGAAAGATTTTATGATAAAGTTCAACTTCTAGAATCTTATCATTCAATGTTCTTTCATATGTGTTTATATTGTCTCTCATGAGCTGTAAAGTGAACATTGGATCAATTTCTTTTTTATCATCTTCTATCTCATAATCAAGAATGTAGCATTCAATTTTATCATAATCGCTATCGTATTTTTTATTCAAAAATTGATATGCTTTGTATCGCTTATTACCTTTTTGAATTAAATATTTATCTTTGTATTTCACAACGTGAATAGGATTGTTTAAACCGTCCTCATAAATAGAACTTGCTAAACGTTCAATAAATTCTTGTGATGGTCTACTTGGGTTTAATTCAAACACTTGTAATTTTTCCAACGGTATTTTTACAATCTTTCTTGTTGTTAGTTCATTTGTTTGAGTATCTTCAACAATTGCCAAATCACTTTCTTTATCAAATACTTCACTTTCTGTTTTTTTATGATCTTCATTTTCTTTCTCCTCAAATTGAATTTCATTTACACCTTGCTCGATTAAATAATCTTTAAAGACTTGGTCTTGTTGCTTTTCTGTTTGATACTCATTTGTATCTAATTTTAATGAGTAACGTTTTCTTAATCTTTTACCGTTTTTATCAAAACCCCGTGAAATTCTTGTACTTAACGTTACTGTATCATTTTTTATTTTTCTTTCTATCTTACACATTTTTCTTTTTCCTCCATGTCATATAAGTATTTTAAAATAACCATTTTCAAATTATTAATATCTCTTTGCAAAACCCCTAAAGCACCACCAATAACAGATGTTTCATTAATGCTTTCAATAACAATATTTAGTAAATCGTTATCATCATTTAGAATTAAAGCGACTTCATCTAAAAACTCTTGTCTATCTACAGTTGGATCATCATTCAAAATTTTTTCAATGTTTTCCATATATTTTCACCCTCCTCTTTAAATCACTGACAATCAATTTTGTTAAATAACAAACAATAACAATAATTAGAATTAAAACTAACAAAGAAACAAGATAAGAAACACTTTTGATAAAAACACTATAAATTGCAGATAATATTATTTTTAAAACCTCAATCAAGATTATCATTTTTTTCTTTCTCCTTTAATTCTTCTTTGACTAACACAATAAAATCTTCTAGGTCAATTTTTCTTTTCCTTTTGTTTTCATATTCCTTTTTGGCTTTATTATAGATTTGTTCATACATTGGCAATTCATTACTAATTTTTTCTAATTCTTTTTCACATTTCTGCATTTCTTTTAATATATCGCCCTTATATTGAAAATATCTTACATTACCCTTTAATTTTGTTTTCATACTTTATCCTCCTCATTAGCTCCATACAAAGTAAATTGAGCGACTTTTTCGAGTTCGTCATTAACATGATTAAATTCAGCAATTGCACCACCTAAACAAGTATGCATTTGAGTTTCAAACTTGCAATGTGAACACTCTAACCAACTCTCAATACTTTCATAAACTATCATTTTATAACCACAGAATGGACATATATATTCTTTCTTTTTGTTATCTTGACTCATACTTTTTTTAGCCTACCTTTCAATCAAATATAAATTCACAATTTTTTTATATAACTTTGAATATTTTTCACATTCTTCCAATACTGTTTCATAAAGTTCTTTTGCATTCTTTAATGTTTCATCTTCTTTGTAGTGTGTTTCTTCTAGTTTATTTAACGTTACTTTCAATGATTCTAAAGAACATTGCAACTCAAGAATTTTGGCATGAATCAACGAACTACATTCCAGTAAATCATCTTTTGTTAAATCATTATCTTTATTTTCCATATTTCATCTTCTTTCTTTGGTCTTACGTGGTATTTCTACCACGTTTGACCCAATTTTTTATAAAATTTCAACTTCACAATGGTATGAACTTAAATCAAACTTGCTTTCATCTATAGCATACATTATTGATTGATAATCAATGCTATTACTTTCGCATATTAAATATGCCTCAAATTCTTTAGGTGTCATATCTTCGATTAACTCACTGGCAAACCATTTTGCTTTGACTTTAGATGAAGTTGATACTGTTAAACCAAATAACGGTTTAAACTCGCAACCTCTTTTCTTAAACCCAAAATATACAGCATAATTTTTCATATTTTTATATCCTCCATCTTATTTATAACCAACACCTTTTTTAAGGTGTTTCGTCTTAATTTTCAAAGACTCATCAGGGCTATTCTTAATAGATTGATTTCACAACGACTAAACAGTCTAATAAATTTTCTTTATCTAAATCTGTTACCACAAATTCAACTACATCTTTTTCATCAACTCCAATTGCACCACTTTCAATAATTTCTTCTAAATCTTCATCACCTTTTACTAATTCTCCTAGATAATATTTGTTACCGATTTTTATCTCTTCTCTTTCTAATGTTTTGATATATTTTCTTGTTAATAGCATTTTATATGTTCCCCTCTTTCTTAATTTATTTTCTATCTCTTTTAATTATCTAACATTGATATAAATGTCTCCATTTCTAATATCAAATGAATTAATTTCAAAACTATACAAATTTTTAGTTTTTGGAAATTCCCACACATAGAAACACTCAATAAAATCTAAATCTCTTTGAACAAAAATTCTTGCGTTTTTGATACGTGTAGCAACTCCTATCATGTTTATAAAATTTTCAATGCTCATTTTTCTATTTCACCTCTTAACTGTTCAAATAATGGTTTAAGCTCATTTGTATTTTTAACTCTCCAGCCATTCTTGATAGATTGTTTTATCATATTCAATGCCATTTCTTCGGTATAAGCTGTGAGAGTTGTTTTTTCTTTTGTTACTGGGTTTCTTAATTGAATTTTGTATTCCATATTATTTTTTATCTCCTTTTTTTAAGATAGGCTCATTTGAGGTTGAGCCTTAACCTTTAATCAAATTTTAATGTATACATTACTTCTAACGCTTTTTTTAGCTCTTTCAACTCTCCTTTGTACAATTGGAGTTTTACTATTTGAATATCTTTTAACATATCTTTCCATGCCCTTAATCGTTAAAGAACAAAATCCAACACTTAGAATCACTTGTGCATCTTCAACTTTAATTGCCTTTAAAGTATCAGGATTAATACTATAAGTTCCTTCAATAACCTGACATAATGGCAAATAGCCATCTATCATATTTTTTCCAATGTTCCAAATTTCATATCCTTTAGGAACATTTTCTACTATTTCAAACTCATGTCTATCGTCAAATATTTTTGTCATTTTCATAACCTCCGTTTTTTGTTTTGATATTTCTGTACCTTTCATACCTTTATTATACACGATATTGTGTACTAAGTCAATTAAATTATTAATCATTTTGTGTACTTTTTACATTATTTTATTTAAAAATAAATTTATTTATTTACCAAAAACAAATATATGATATAATTAACAAGGAGGTGAAAAAATGAAGAAAGAAAAAATAAAAGCAATACTATCACTTAAAGGGTTGAACATGACCGATTTAGCTCATCATTTAAACAAATCAAAACAACAAATTTCTAATAAAAATAAAAGTGACGTTTGGAATTTAGACGAAG
>OHXC01000703.1_pt1 | contig 14021 bp, 10 predicted proteins | sample 1579891 | NCBI WGS metagenome assembly OHXC01 (sample SAMEA3882531, study PRJEB24775) | human gut metagenome | biome: human-associated habitat; feature: intestine environment; material: feces | place: Netherlands | collected 2009/2010
ACAGCGAGGGCGAGTTCCAGGGCTACTTCGGCGCCAACTCCGTAGACGCTACCGCAGAGGTCGTGGCAAACTACTTCTGGAACATGATCGCCACGGACGAGATGCGTGCCAACTCCTCCCGTAACGTGGCGGCGGGCATCACCAACTTTGACGTGGACGATGAGGGCTTCATTTACACCGTCACCCAGTCCTCCTCCTCCGAGGCGGATCGGGTCAAGAAAGTCAACCCCGCCGGCTATAACCTGTTCTCTGCGCTGGAGGCGACCTTTGGCGATCTGGATTCGGTCTACGACTCCAACACCAATCAGGACTACAGCACCAAGATGGTGGACATCGACATCGACGGCGAGGGACGCATCAACTGTCTGGATCTGGAAACCGGCCGTGTGTTCCAGTACGACGAGGACGGCAACCTGCTGTTCATCCTCGGCTCCACTTCCGACCAGCTGGGCGGCTTCTCCATGAAGGTGTCCGCACTGGAGACCATGGGGACGAACATCTACGTGGCGGACTCCATGAAGAACACCGTCACGATCTTCTCGGAAACGGAGTTCGGCGGTATTGTCCACGAGGCAGTGGGACTCTATAACGCCGGCTACTACGCCGAGGCGCTCCAGCCGTGGCGGGAGGTGCTGAAGCGGGACGGCAACTCCCAGATGGCATACGTGGGCATCTCGTCCGCCCTTTATAATGAGGGGGACTATGAGGGCGCTATGAAATATGCGAAGCTGGCACAGTCCCGTGATCTGTACGACAAGGCGTTCGAGGGCTACCGCTCTGAGTGGCTGAACCGCAACTTCGGCTGGGTCATCCTCGTGGTTGTAGGACTCATCGGTCTGTGGATCTTCCTCCACATCCGGAGCGTCAGGAAGAAGAAAAACCAACCCAGGAATCTCGTGGAAATGCTGCACGAGGGAGAGGAGGAGTGATGCTGCTATGATGGATCTCACACAAAAGCAATGGGTCAAGCACAGTGTGTTCCACCCCTTTGAGGGCTTCGAAGACCTGCGCTGGAAAAAAGGCGGTTCTGTCCTGTATGCCAGCATTGTGGTCCTGCTCTGGTTCGTGGCGGAGATCGTGCACGACAATCTGGTGGGCTACCAGTTCGCCGTCACCAATCCCAAGATGTTCAGCATCGTCCCGTATCTCGTCCAGACCATTGTGCTGTTTCTGGTCTGGGTCATCGGCAACTGGTCGATCTGCACCCTGCTGGAAGGCGAGGGTACCATAAAGAACATCTATGTCTATAGTGCCTATTCCCTGATCCCCTACGTAGTAGGGCTTTACGTCCGGACGATCCTGTCCCACGTGCTGATTCAGGACGAAGTCATCTTTATTACCTGCGTCACAGTGATCAGTACCGTCTGGTCAGTCGTCCTGATGTTCAACGCCATCAAGGCGGTGCACCAGTACTCCATCGGCAAGACGATTCTGGCGCTGATCCTCACTGTGGTGGCAATGCTCATGATTCTGATTCTGGTGGTTCTGCTGGTGGCACTGTTCCAGCAGGTATACGTATTCGTTTCTTCCGTCTACACGGAGATCACCTATCGTGTGAGAGTCTAGAAAGGACGGTGGAAAGACAAATGAACAATTGGAAAAAATGGATCGCCGGCGTGTGCGCCCTGAGCCTCTGCCTGACGGCAACGGCGCTTCCGGCATCTGCGGAAGGCGAGGAGGACATCGACCTCATCTCCGACACCTCGGAGGAAACGCCTGTTGCGGACGGCGAACCGGCTGACGGAGAGGAAACCGCCGAGGAGGCGACCCGTTCCGAGGCGCAGGAGGAAATTACGATTACAGCAGCGCAGGTCACCCAGTACATGGAGAAAAAGAACGCCTGCGACGGCATCACCTTCTACAGCCGTCCGGAGGACTATGAGGACACCATCTCCGACGAGGACGTGGTGGATCTGCTGGACGACATTGAGCTTGCCGGCATCGACGACGAAACCGGCGAGGTGGTCTGCACCCTGGAAGAGGAGGACGACACCAGCGACTTCGTGATCTTCCTCAGTCCGGAGGGACGCTGGCTGGTGTACATGGACACCGATTACCAGAAGGTCATTCAGGTGCGCCAGATCGTCTCCCTGCTGGACAGCGAACTGCTCTTCCAGTCCAGAGATCATAAGACGCTGGAGCTGTACAGCAAGGACTACGACGAGGTGGAGCGCAGCTATACCTCCGACGGCAAGGCAAAGGACGGCCAGGTCACCTACACCAACGAAGACGGCTGGCAGGTGGTGCTCTCCGATACCTGCGATGCCGTGATCTCCTCGGCACGGTTCGTCACCGAGAACGACCGGCTGGCGCTGTATGTGGACGATGACCGTGCAGTCATCGGACTGTACGACAAGACAGCGGAAAAAATGTGGTGGTCTACGCCGGAGAACGTGGGACACGATAAGCGTGCCACCAACACCATCGTGAATGACCTCTCCTCCTCCCTGCGCATGGTCTACGGCGAACCGGATGCGAGAAGCACCACCACGCTCCGCTCCACCGGCGACGGCAAGGTCAAGGTCAAGGACACCGGCGACGGCGTGAAGATCACCTATCGCTTCCACAAGGCGGGCATCACCATTCCCGTGACCTACACGCTGGAGGATGACTACCTGGAAGCACGCATTGAAACAGACGAGATCGAGGAGGACACCTCCCAGACCGGCAAGCTGGTCACCTCCCTCTCCCTTATGAGCAGCTTCGGCGCAGCCTCCGATCAGGAGGACGGCTACTTCGTTATTCCCGACGGCAGCGGTGCGCTGATCCGCTATAACAACGGCAAGACCAGTGCCAAGAGCTATACCGGCTATGTCTACGGCACCGACCTGACCGCCGTGCCCCTCCAGCAGCCCGCTGTGACGGAGCAGGTGTACCTGCCCATGTACGGCATTGTCAACAGCGACAGCGCCATGATGGTGGTGTGCACCGAGGGCGACTCCAACGCCAAGCTCACCGCCAGCGTCAGCGGACAGTCCAAGAGCAGCTATAACGTCTGCGGATTTGACTTCACCCTGCGGGACTCCGACTCCTACGATATGTCGGGGAACAACTCCACCGCCCTCACCGTCTTTGAGGACGGTGACATCAAGACGGATGCCGTGGCGCTGCGTTACTACCCGCTGGAAACGGAGGATACGCCGGACTACAGCGACGTGGCAAACGCCTACCGGAACTACCTCACCGGGGCGCAGGGCGTGACCTCCACCGTGACCTCCGCCGATGCCGGTCTGTACCTGAACCTCTACGGCGGAACAGAAAAGGAGAAGTCCATTCTGGGCATTCCCGTGACACTGAAAAACTCCCTCACCACCTTTGCGCAGGCGGAGGACATCCTCACGGACCTGACCGCAGACGGCGTTTCGCCGGAGGACATCCGGGTACAGTACTACAACTGGACGAATGCCGGCATCACCGGCAAGGTGGATCTCAAGGCAAAGCCCGCCGGCTGTCTGGGCGGCAAGGGCGACTGGGAAGATCTCATGGACTACGCCGGCAGGAACGGCATCACCATCTATCCGGCAGTGGACAACCAGACCTTTGCCTCCGGCAGCGGATACTACACGTTCACGGACACCACCGTCCGCATCTCCGGTTCTTACGCCCGTATCTATCCGTACAATCTGGCGTACGGCAACCAGAGCAGTGCGGAGAAGCCTCTCTCGCTGCTCTCTCCGGCGGCGTTCTCCGAGATCTACGAGAAGCTCACCGGAAACTTCACCAAGAAAAACCTCTCCGCAGTTTCGCTGGGCAGCATGACCTCCGCCCTCTACGGCGACTACGGCAAGAAGGAGATCTGCCGGGACAAGGCACAGGAGATCCTGACCCGGTCCTACCAGCAGATCACCGATGCAGACATCGCCATGCTGGCGGATACGGCAAACGCCTATGCGCTCCCCTATGTGCAGGAGCTGACCGATGTGCCCCTCCAGTCCAGCGGCTACGATGTGTTTGACGAGGACATCCCGTTCTATCAGATGGTCATGCACGGGCTGAAGCCCTACGCCTCCACCGCCGTCAACGCCTCCGCCACACCGGAGGAAACCGTGCTGCTCTCCATTGCAACGGGCAGCAGCCTGCACTATGACATGATCGGCGGGGAGACCAGCGAGCTGAAGGACACCGTGCTGGACGGACTGTACTACGCCGGCGCAGACGACTGGAAGGACAACGCTGCCCAGTCCTATGCGTTTGCCAAGACAGTGACCGCCGGACTGGGTGACCAGCAGATCACCGGCTACGTGCGGGAGGGCGACGTCATCACCACGACTTATGAAAACGGCGCCGTGACCGAGGTCGATCTTGCAGCGCAGACCGTCACCGCAGGCGGCAAAACCTATGCGCTTTCTGAGTATGTCGAGGAAGGGAGTTGGAAGTAATCATGAAAATGGCGTATGAAAAACGAAAGAGCATGTACGGCTACGGCTTCATTGCACTGTGGTTCGTGGGCGCACTGATCTTTTTTCTGATTCCCGTGGTGGAGTCACTGCTCTATTCCTTTCAGGAGATCGCACCGGACACCGGCGGCATGGTCGGCAAATGGGTGGGGCTGGACAACTATAATTATGCCTTTAACGTAGACCCGAACTACCGCCAGTATCTGGTAAAGGTGCTGGAGGAAACCGCATGGAAGACACCGCTCATTCTGGTGTTCTCCCTGTTCGTTGCCGTCATCCTGAACCAGAAGTTCAGGGGGCGCACGTTCTCCCGTGCGGTATTCTTCCTGCCGGTCATCATTGCCACAGGCCCGGTGTATAACATCATCAACGGCAACCTCCAGAGCACCGGCAACAGCGATGCCAGCCAGTTCTCCACCATGTTCTCCACCGATCTGCTGGGCGAGCTGATGGAATTCCTCGGCATCTACGGCATCTCGGACGGCGTCCAGACCACCATCGAAACCGTGTCGGACAACATCTTCGGCATTGTCTGGAACTCCGGCATCCAGATCCTGATCTTCCTCGCCGCCCTCCAGAACATTCCGGTGTCCGCCAAGGAGGCGGCGCAGATGGAGGGCGCAACGGCATGGGAATACTTCTGGAAGATCACCCTGCCCTATGTCAGCCCCATGATTCTGGCGTGCTTTATCTTCACCATCATCGACTCCTTCACCGACCCGAACAACGTGGTCATGGGACGGATTCTGGATCTCCAGTCCGACTGGCAGTACGGTCCGGCATCGGCGATGGCGTGGGTATATTTCGCCATCGTCCTCGCTGCCGTGGGCATCATTACCGCAATCATCAACAAGTTCGTGTATTACGAAGTCGAATAAGGAGGTGGCAAACATGGAAAATGTCAAGGGTGCAACACCCGTTTCTTCCCCCAAGGATGACGCCGAAGTGGGAAACGGCATGAGCAAACGTGAGGCACGCAGAATCCGCATGCGGAGCATGAACAAATCCGAGATCGCCTACATGCGCCGCAAGCGGGTTTTCGAAGCGGTCTGGCCGTTCTTCCGATTCTTCATTCTGTTCGGTCTGTGCTTTGTCATCCTCTATCCCCTGATCTATATGATCAGCTGCGCATTCCGGGATTCCGCCTATATGAGCGACCCCACGGTCATGTGGATCCCCCGCCACCTGACGCTGGAGGTCATCAAGGAAACTGCCGGTGTCATGGACATCTGGAAAACGCTGGGGACGACCCTCCTGCTGAACATCGGCTGTTCGCTGGTACAGGTCGCCTCCTGCGCACTGGCAGGCTACGGCTTCGCCCGCTTTAAGTTCAAGGGCAAGGGTCTGCTCTTCGGCATCGTGGTCATGATGATCCTCGTGCCGTCCCAGATCATCGCCATTCCCCAGTACATGCTGTTCCGGCACTTCGGACTGTTCGGGCTGGAGGTCAACCTCATCAACTCCAAGCTCTGCATGTACCTGCCGGCGGCCATGGGCAACGGCATCCGTGCCGGACTCATGATCTTCATCTTCCGCCAGTTCTTCAAGGGACTCCCCAAGGAGCTGGAGGACGCTGCCTATCTGGACGGCTGCGGTCCGCTCCGTACCTTCGTACAGGTCATGATCCCCAACGCATCCTCCTCGTTCCTGACGGTCTTTCTGTTCTCGGTGGTGTGGTACTGGAACGACTACTATGTCAGCTCCACCTTCTTCACCAAGAACCAGACCATTGCGCTGATGCTGAAAAACCTGAGCACCCTGCTGTCCCAGCAGCTGTTCAATAACGCAGATGTCAGCCCCAGAGAACAGATCGTGTGGATGGAGGCAGGCTGCCTGATCTCCATTCTGCCCATCCTGATCATGTACGTCTTCTTGCAGAAGTACTTCACCGAGGGCATCGAACGCTCCGGTCTGGTCGGCTGAGGCGGTTTGTCCCAAAAGCGCACTCCCGCAGAGTTCTCCTGCGGGAGTGCATGGTTTCCCCAAAAGTCTGCGGCACTGGTAGAAACGCACAAACGGAGCTGTTGAAAACCTGTTGAAAACTTTTCCCAGCCGTTCCGCAGGCTGCCAAAATCGACGGAAAAGCCTGCTGCTGTCCCGCCGGACTCGCTGAAAATTGTGAAAAAGCTACAAAAACGGGCATGATATTCCCCAAAGAATTTTAAAAAAGTTAGTCGGATGGGCTTGACACGGGCGAAATAATATGTTAAAATACACTTGTAAATTATTTATAAGACCTTTTGCGGGTACTTGTAAATATTCATTTCTTGCCGCTAAACGGCGGCACACACCGGCTGCGGCGTCTACCGCAGAGTTTCATATCAGCAATGTGAACGGGGTGCGCCGTATCCGCCATGTATCGTATCTGCCCAAATTGACGGACGGCAATACAAACAAAATTCTTACAGAGAGAGGTAAAAAGAGAATGAAGAAATTTAACAGAGTTCTCGCTGCAGCCATTGCAGTACCGGTGGCTATGGGCCAGGTACTGGCAATCTCCAGCTCCGCAGCAGTAAAGCCGGATGCAGCGCAGATCACCGCAGACAAGCTGCTGTATGTAAATCCGGAGTCCGAGATCAAGGACGGCAAGCAGGTTTCCGACTGGAACACCCGTATGGCCGGCTATGTAAAGGATGTAAACGGCGAGTACAGCGTTGACGCAAAGAGCATCGTGGAAGGCCTGTCCGGCACCGGCAAGTACACCAGCCTGGTAAAGGATATCGTTTCTGCTTCTGCAAATCCGACCCTGACCGTCAAGGACGGCGTTTTCACCGTTTCCGGTGACGCTGATCTGAGCGCTTACATGGTTCCGCAGATTCAGGACAAGCTGAACGAGCTGGGCGTTGACTACACCGTAGACGCTTCCATCCTGAAGACACACTACAGCTTCGTTGTTTCCACCGATCTGGAAAACAGCAAGGAAGCTACCGTAACCGGTTCTATCACCAACGACAAGAACAACACCGCTTACACCGTTTCGGCTTTTGACGAGTACCTGAACGCAGTAGTTGCTGATCTGTCTGCACAGGTACAGGCTGCTGTTCCGGCTGCTGATGTTGCACAGTTCAGCAAGATCCTGGGCGAGGCTGCTGCAAACTACAGCAGCTACACCGAGCTGACCAAGGCAATCGCAACAAAGTCCTTCGAGGAAACTTCTTATGCAAATGCCGATGCAGTGGTTGCTGCAATCGTTGATTTCGCTGCAAAGAACGGCTTCGAGTCTGCTGCAAGCAAGCCGAAGACCGTTGACGGTCTGGTTGCTGCATACGGCAGCTACTTCGACAAGGGCATCAGCGCAGTAAACGACGTTCTGACCCAGAGCGATGCAAATGTAAAGCTGAGCATCTCTGCTGCTGACATTGCCGCTGTTCTGAACGAGGGCACAAACTTCAAGGCTAGCGCAACCAATGGCGCATATGACCTGACATTTGAGATTCCGGACGCTGAGCAGGACGCTGTCAAGGCTTACGTTGCAAAGCAGAATCCGGATAAGGAATTCGTATCTTTCGACACCGTAAAGGAAGTTGAAGTTACTTTCGCAACAACCGGTACCGTTTCCTTCGATGTAACCCGTACGGTAACATACAAGCTGAAGGATAAGGAAACCACCACTACCACAACATCGGATACCAATACCACCACTACCACAACTACTTCTGGCAGCGGTGAGACCACAACCACTTCCGGCAGCGGTGAGACCACTACCACTTCCGGCAGCGGTGAGACCACAACCACTTCCGGCAGCGGTGAGACTACCACCACTTCCGGCACTGGCGAGACTACAACCACTACTTCTACCGACATCATCCCGATGAAGGACATCGAGAGCATCTCCGTTGAGGTTGGCGAGGGCGTATACAACAGCGAGGAAACTTCCTTCGATGCTTCTGAGCTGATCGTATCTGCTGTTGCTACCCTGAAGGACGGCACCACCAAGGATCTGGATGCAAGCTACTTTGGCTTCCTGCAGACTCCGGCAGATGTTTACACTGCTCCGTACTACAAGGGCGCAGTTGACATCTACTACGTTGGCGATGCTGACAAGACCGCTCTGGAAGACAAGCCCACTGTTGCAGTTGCAATGAAGGGTGACACTCAGCTGGACGGCGATGTTGACATGGACGATGCATTCGATACCCTGCAGTACTATTCTTCCAGCGCAGCTGGCAAGACTGTAACCTTCACCGACGGTTCTGACGAACTGCTGGAGAAGCTGGCATTCTATGTAAGCGACATCGACACCGAGTCCAAGGCTGGCAAGAAGACGGAAGATGCTGAGATCTCCATGGATGACGCATTCAACATCCTGCAGTATGTATCTTACAGAGCTGCTGGTAAGGACGTTGTATGGTCTGACGTGATCGGCAAGTAAGCAAATCCCAATTCCCAAATTCGTGCGTTGTTACTGTGTCCGGCGTAAGGTGCATATTGCGCCGGGTGCATAACATAGATTTATTTTTGAAAGGAAATAGAAAAATGAAAACTACATTGAAAAGAACAATGGCAGCTCTCTCTGCTGCTGCTATCGTAGCTACATCTGCTGCTGTTCTGGCTGTTCCGACAAGCGCAGCTGGCGGCACTGCAACCATCGGCACTGTTGAAGTAACTGTTGAAGAGGCTAAGGCTGGACAGATCAAGGTTCCGGTAAGCGTTGACAACAACTTCGTAAAGCTGTCTCTGGGCGCTGAGTGGGACACCAGCGAACTGGACTGCACTTCCATCAAGTGCAACTCCAGCAGCCTGGCTCTGAAGTTTGCTTACTCTGAGGCATACGACTTCGCATGGCTGCCGTTCCTGAGCACCGACGCTGACCGTGACGGTAACGTTCTGGCTTACGATACTGCAAACGGCGCAACTGTTGCATACTTGATCTTCGACATCAAGGATGCTGACATTCAGCCGGGTGACGTTTACACCATCACTGCAGCTGATACCGGCCGTGACGGCACAAAGGCACAGTTCGAGAACGTAAACGGCGACGGCGGTCTGACCACTGCAGTTTCCGGCGCTATCGTAGTTAAGGGCGAGCCGACCACCGAAGAGCCGACCACTGAGGCTCCGGTTGTTACCACCGAAGCTCCGGCTGTTACCACTGCGGCTGCAACCACTGCAGCTCCGAAGGCTACCACAACCGCTAAGGCTGCTACTCCGGCAACTACAACCACCAAGAAGAAGGCTGCTGCTTCCACTTCTTCTCCGAAGACTGGTGACGCACTGCCGATCGCTGGCGTTGCTGTAGCTGTAGCTGTTATCGGCGGCGTAGCTCTGGTTTCCAAGAAGAGAAAGTAAGAGTTAACACAGAGTAATCTGTTTCGCAACTGAATTGTGCGCAGTTTCTGCGCCACGCATGAGGGCACTCCCAAAGGCATCCGCCAGAGGGGGTGCCCTCGTTGCGTTTCGATGTTTTTTGAGCCTGTTCCCGCAAAAAAAACCCGTCTCCGGCGATGCCGGAAACGGGTACACAGCAATTCAAATTCTCAGCTCAGTCCGCCTCGCCGGAAGAAGCCCTCCTGCACGGCGTAGATACAGCCGCACAGGAAGCGGTAGCGCTCCTGAATGGGGCTGAGGGACACGGTATCGGCGAAAGTATCCTCGGTGTATTCCCGCAGGTACGTCTGCACCTGTTCCAGATTCCGCTGGGTGAAGCCAAAGCCGTGGAGACATACGCTGTCGCTGAAATAGGCACAGCGGAGGTTATTCAGCAGCAGGCTGAACTTCGCCATGATCTGCTCCGTCACCGGAATCAGCGCCACGTCCTCCTCCGATGCCGTCAGCAGGGAGGCCAGCGTGACCTGCGTCAGGTCGCCGTCTGTGAGCTGGTATAGCGCCGGTGTCTGCGCCTCGGAGAACACGGCGGAAACGTCCTTCTGGATGGCGCTGAGGGATAGTTCTGCACGCACACTGCCACGGGGATAGCCCTCTGCCTCTCTGCCGTCCGGCACGACGATCATATTCTCCACGTAGTACCGGCTGCTGCAAATGTCATGGAGCGGTTCTGCGCCCTGCATGGGGATGGCGTAGAAGTGGTTGTCCCCCCAGTGCAGGAAGAGCTGGCGGTTGCTGATGACGTGGTTCCGTGCCTGATGCTGCACCCCTGCCATGGCGAACTGCGTCACGGCGCTGCCCAGATAGATGGTGGTGTTGCAGCGGTCTGTCAGAAGGCGCTGGAACAGGGGGAACTGCAGCACGCCGTCCTCGGTGGTTTCGCCGCCCAGCTGCTGCCACACAGCGGGCATCACGCCGATGCCGATGCCAATGAGGTTCTTCGAGGTGAGACAGCTGTTTTGCAGCATGGTCTTCGCCGTGGAGGCAATGACCCCTGCCGCATATTCCGCCGTCAGATTGCCGCCGTGGATGATAACCTTCTTGTCCATGGTCTCCAGATTCAATGTGGTCAGTCCGACGGAGATCTCCTTTTCATCCACGTACACGCCCAATGCAAAGCGATACGTTGCATTGATGTCCAGCAGGATCTTCCGGCGTCCCTTCTTGACTGCCGCACCGGGTTCTACCGGCTCCTCGCCGATCTCTTCCAGAATGTGCTGGGAGATCATTTCATTGGTGATGATGGTAACCGCCGCACGGGTGATTTGTAGTGCCGTGGAGATATCCACACGGGAGATCGGTCCCTGTTCCCGCACCACACGCAGGATCTGCATGCGGTTTCTCCGCTTGAGATCCAGTTTACTAATGCCACAATCGTTCATGACGTTCTTCCTTTTCTTTTCAAAACATATCCGACCATCCCGTTTCCGGAATAATCGGATTCTTGCCTCCGGTTTCTCTCACGTACCCATCCGGAGGTTCTCTTATTTATTCATTTTATCACAAATTTTTACGAATTGCAACTGAAAAAGTGCCAAATCCGATAAAATTTACACCGTATACACATTCCGGCAGGTCACGCCGACACCAGTTCCAGCAGCGTGGTAAACAGCTTCACCACCGCCGGCATTGCCGCCATGGACAAAATCGTTGTCATGGCAAAGATGCCGGAGGCGTACACGTCGTTCATGCTGTGCTTCTGGCACTGGAGCGTACACATCGCCGCAGAGGGCGCTGCCATGAGCACCAGCACCACCGTCCGCACCTCCATGGGGATAAAGGACAGGGGCAGGAACAGCAGCGTCAGCAGCAGAGGAATGCCCAGCAGCTTCACGGCGCTCACGTAGTACACCCGTGGGGTGCGCACCGCCTGCAGCAGGTTGGCCTGCGCCACGCTGATGCCGGAGGCGACCATTGCCATCGGCGTATTCAGCCCCGCCACGTAGTCAAAGGTGGTTTGCAGGATTCCTGGCAGCTGGATGCGGCAGAAAAACAGCACCAATCCGATGGCAATGCCGATCATGGTGGGAGAGCAGAACTTTTTCAGGAGGGCACGGCGGTCGTGCTGTCCGGTGAGGAGCATGATGCCGTGCGTCCACGCAAAGCAGAAGAAGATGGTGAGGAACGCCGTGGCGTAGAACACCCCCTCGTTGCCCAGCAGGGCGCTCGCCAGAGGGATGCCCATGAAGCCGCAGTTGCTGTAGATGACGGAGAAGCGCTCGATCTCCGTCTCCCTGCCGGCTTTCCGGCGAATCAGCAGGTACGCCGCCGTGATCGCCACCACGTAGGAGATTGCCGCAATGAGGAACGTCCACAGCATATTCACCACCAGCCGGAACTCGTACTCCACCTCGGAATAGGCGTTCACCACCAGCACCGGCGTGACGATCTCCAGCACAAAGCTGGAGAACTGGCGGCCGCCGTTCTTGTCCACAATTTTCGTGCGGTAGGCGATGATGCCCACCAGATTCAGCAGCAGCATGATCGCCGCCTGCTTCAAAATGATCCATGCCATTGATGCATTCTCCCCGTTTCATCCGCATATTTCGTCCAGTCACAAACAGGTGGAAACCGAGCTGTCGATTTCCACCTGCTTTTTAGTATACCATAAGGTTGTTAACGGCTTGTGTCTACGAGAAAAACACAGGCTGAATTTGTTTTCCGTCCAGCGCAAGGGACACGGTTTCCGGCAGCTGTTCGAAATCCGCCACCAGGGAGGCGGGTTTCTCCGCCGGCGCATCCTGCCGCAGGGGCACGAAATAATAGTGCTTGGTATTCATCAGCAGCCCGATATTTTTCGCCGAGCCACGCAGGGCATCGTTGGTGGCGAGCGCCAGCACCACGGGTTTTTGCCGGCGCAGCATGGATTTCACCGCCATGGTCGCCGTGGTATCCGTAATGCTGTGCGCCAGCTTTGCCGCTGTATTTGCCGTACAGGGTGCCACCGCCAGCACATCCAGCATGGACTTCGGGCCGAGCGGTTCCACCTCCGCAATGGTGCGGAGCGCCTTTTTGCCGCAGATCTCCTCCAGCTCTGCCACACGCACCGCCGCCGTGCCAAAGCGTGTATCCATGCTGGCGGCGTGCTCCGAGAAGATCGGCGTCAGCACTGCGCCGGAATCCCGCAGGCGTTTTGCCTGTGCGAAAGCGGCGGAAAAGGTACAGAACGAACCGGTGACCACAAACCCGATTCGCTTACCTGTCAGATCGTTCATGGGCGAATCCCCTCTCCTTGAGAATGTTGCAGATGGTGTCCGCAATGATCTCGCCCGCCGTCGCCGGTGCGACCTTTGCCGGAAGCGCCAGCGCCAGCAGTGCCGGAATCCCCAGCCGCCGTGCCGCCGCAAAATCCGTGCCGCCCGGACGGGATGCCAGATCGATGATCAGGCTCTCCGGCGGCATCCGGCGCAGCACCGGCTCCTCCAGCAGCAGTGCCGGAACGGTGTTATACACCAGATTGCACTGCGCTGCCGCCGCTCCCAGTTCCTCCGGCGGCACGGCTCGGCAGCCATGCATTTCCGCCAGCGCACGGCTCTCGCAGCGGCGGGCGCACACCGTGACCTCCATCCCGAGCGCACGCAGCCGAGGTGCCAGCGCCATGCCGATTCTGCCGTACCCCACCACCAGCGCACTGCCGCCGTGCAGGGTCGTGGGCATCTGCTCCATGGCGGTCTGGATGGCGCCCTCCGCCGTGGGGACGGCGTTGGCAAGGCACAGCTCCTCACGGCCGAGATAGTCCTCCACCTGCTGCGCCCCGAACTGCGTCCGCACCGCCGGACTGCACTTCCCGCCCAGCACCAGTGCGCCGGACTTCGTGCCGGCCGCCAGCTGCGCCAGAGGAATGGGGGACGACCCCAGCGGTGCGGCAACGGTTTCGCCGTCCGCACTCGCCGGAATGGGCAGCACCAGCAGATCGCAGGGCGCTGCGGGAACGCCCTCCGGACACCAGAGCACGCCGGAAACTTTCCGGTGCTCCGGCAAAACGCCCAGCACGTGCACCTCCGCCTCCAGCCGTTGCGCCAGCCGTGCCGCCGCATACTGCTGCCGCCGGTCGCCGCCGGCAAACCATATCACATATTTGGATCTCATCACTGTCCCTCCGCTTCTGCGCTGTATGCGCTCTTGCCACATTCTATGCGGTGTCAGGGGGAAGCGTTCCGAGGGCGCAGTTTCACGGCGGACACAGCACAGACCGCAAACTCCTCTCATAACTTAGAAGAAAACCTTTTTACAGAAGTCCGACCGTTCCTTTTTCGGGGGATCTGCCGAAAACCCCCCCTGAGAGCTCGTGTTCATAGG
>OHXC01000712.1_pt1 | contig 13854 bp, 10 predicted proteins | sample 1579891 | NCBI WGS metagenome assembly OHXC01 (sample SAMEA3882531, study PRJEB24775) | human gut metagenome | biome: human-associated habitat; feature: intestine environment; material: feces | place: Netherlands | collected 2009/2010
GCCGTGCCGCAGCCGCCGAAGCGGTGCTTAAGCCGCTAGGCGGGAATTGTGCGGTATTGCCTTAGAATCTGTGGCGTACAGTCAAACATTTGCCTTTCTCCCCCGGCGGGATGATGGCCCCACCACCACGCATTTTCCATCAAATTTTGCTTTTTTCTCCCCTTACCGGCCAAAAATCTGGTATCAGGCGTTGCAATCCCTTAAAAATCATAGTAAAATAAAAAGGTATGTCTTGTAACCTTTCTTGTAATAGTTCAGGTGCCGCCTGAAAACCAGAGTGATAGAGGAGTGTTCCCCATGTGACGGAAGCAGACAACCGTAAAAAGTCACATTGCAATGGAATAAAGGAGTATTGACTTTCATGGCAACTTTGCGTGAAGAAATCGAGCGCCGCCGGACGTTTGCGATCATTTCGCACCCGGACGCCGGCAAAACCACATTGACCGAAAAGCTGCTGCTGTACGGGGGAGCCATCCAGACCGCCGGTTCCGTCAAGGGCAAGCAGAGCGCCAAACATGCCGTTTCTGACTGGATGGATATTGAAAAACAGCGCGGTATCTCTGTTACCTCCTCTGTTTTACAGTTCAACTATCAGGGCAAGTGCATCAACATTCTGGATACCCCCGGCCACCAGGACTTCTCCGAGGATACCTACCGCACCTTGATGGCGGCGGATTCCGCCGTCATGGTCATCGACGCTGCCAAGGGCGTTGAGGCCCAGACCATCAAGCTGTTCAAGGTCTGCACCCTGCGCCATATCCCCATTTTCACCTTCATCAACAAGATGGACCGCGAAGCCCGCGACCCGTTTGAACTGATGGAAAACATTGAGACGATCCTGGGCATCAAAACCTACCCGATGAACTGGCCCATCGGCTGCGGCAAAGAGTTCAAAGGCGTGTTTGACCGCGACACCCGCAAGGTGCTGGCTTTTGAAAGCGATGGCCGCGCCAACGGCGTGAAGATGGTGGACGAGATCACCGCCGAGCTGGGCGCACCCGAAATGGACGAATTGATCGGCGCGGCCAACCACCAGAAGCTGGCTGACGACATTGAGCTGCTGGATGGCGCCGCCGAAGAGTTTGACCTGGACGCTGTGCAGCACGGCCAGCTGAGCCCCGTATTCTTTGGCTCCGCGCTGACCAACTTTGGCGTGGAACCTTTCCTGAAAGAGTTCCTGCGCCTGACCCCGCCGCCACTGCCCCGCAAGGATGCCCCCACCGGCGATGTGGTGGATCCCTGCAGCGAGCAGTTCAGCGGCTTTGTGTTCAAAATCCAGGCCAACATGAACAAGAATCACCGCGACCGCATTGCGTTTTTGCGCATCTGCTCCGGCAAGTTTGAGCGCGGCATGGAAGCATTCCATGTGCAGGAGGGCAAGAACATCAAGCTTGCTACCGGCACCAGCCTGATGGCTGACGACCGCGCCATCGTAGACGAAGCCTATGCCGGCGATATCATCGGTCTGTTTGATCCGGGCATCTTCTCCATTGGCGATACGCTGTGCACCGGCAAGCAGCATGTGCAGTTTGCGGGCATCCCCACCTTTGCACCGGAACATTTTGCCCGCGTGACCCAGGTGGACACGATGAAGCGCAAGCAGTTTGTGAAAGGCATGGAGCAGATCGCACAGGAAGGCGCGATCCAGATTTTCCGCGACCTTGGCTCCGGTATGGAGGAAGTTATCGTCGGCGTGGTCGGCGTGCTGCAGCTGGAAGTGCTGGAATACCGCCTGCGCAACGAATATAACGTTGACATCCGTATGCAGACCCTGCCGTATGAGCACCTGCGCTGGATCATGAACGACCCGGACGAGCTGGACCCCAAAACACTGGACCTGACCAGCGACACCCGCTGCATCGAGGACCTGAAGGGCAACCACCTGCTGCTGTTCGGCAGCCCGTGGAGCATCAACTGGGCCGAGCAGCACAACGAACAGCTGAAGCTTTCCGAGTTCGGCAACCTGACGTTCTGATTTTGTTTTGTAATTATGAAAAAAGGCATTGCGGGCCGCGCGTCTGCAATGCCTTTTTTGTATCTTGCGGTTGCACATGGGGGCCAAAACGGGTATACTGAGAGAGTATAACTTTGTCCTTTTGCAGAAAGGAGGCAGTCCGGATGAACACTGACCGCTATTTGTTTGATGGTTCCCACCCATGCGCGCTGCGCAAGCTGCCCTGCGACAGCAAGGATGACCATATAAAGAAAGAAGATATCCTGGCCAAAACTGCCGAAAACCTGGAAAAGATGGCCGCCCTGCAGGACGCCTTTTACGCCGATGGGCGCGAGGGCCTTGTGATCATTCTGCAGGCGCTGGATGCCGCCGGGAAGGACAGCACCGTAAAGCATGTGATGGGCGGCCTGAACCCCCAGGGTGTACAGGTAACCAGCTTCAAGCAGCCCACCAGCGAGGAACTGCACCACGACTTTTTGTGGCGGGTGAACAAAGTTCTGCCGCCCCGCGGCAGCATTGCCATTTTCAACCGCAGCTATTACGAGGACGTTCTGGTGGTGCAGGTTCACGACCTGCAAAAGACCTACCAGATGGCCCCGCGCGTGCTGGAAGACAGCAAGAAGGACTTTTTTGAAAAGCGCTACCGCCAGATCCGCAGCTATGAAGAATACCTGTACGAGAACAGCTACCGCGTGGTCAAAATCTTTCTGCACGTTTCCAAGGACGAACAGAAAAAGCGCTTTTTAGAGCGCATTGACCGCCCGGAAAAGAACTGGAAGTTCTCCTGCTCCGACCTGAAAGAGCGGATGCGTTTTGACGAATATCTGGATACCTTTGATGAAGTCATCACCGCAACCGCTACCAAGCACAGCCCGTGGTATGCCATCCCGGCTGACCAGAAATGGTACACCCGCTACCTGGTCAGCGAGATTGTACTGGATGCTTTGCAGAAGAGCTGCCACGAATACCCGGTGCTTTCGGACGATGCAAAGGCCGAACTGCTGAACTGCAAGGCAGCGCTGGAACAGGAATAATGCCAAACGCTGCCGGGTGGATGTTCCCCCGGCAAGCTGCAAAAGGAGGGGCGCACTTTGCCGCCGATCCGCGTATTACAAATCATGCCCGCCATGGACGCCGGCGGCATGGAAACCTTTGTCATGAATGTCTACCGTGCCGTGGACCGCAGCCAGGTACAGTTTGACTTTTTGTACCACTATGATAAGCCCTGCTTTTATGATGCTGAAATTGAAGCCCTGGGCGGGCACATTACCAAGCTGACGGTGCGGCAGGACAATAATATCCCGAAATACCTGCATGACCTGCGCACCTTTTTTACCGCGCACCCGGAATACAAGGTCATCCACGGGCATTACAGCGGCTTTGGCATGTTTTATAATGCCGTGGCCCGCCGCTGCGGGGTGCCGGTGCGGGCAGGCCACAGCCACAACACTGCCTATGAGCACAACCTGGTGGGCCAGCTGGACCGGCTGATGAGTTCCCGCTTTGACCACGACCTGACCCACCGCTTTGCCTGCAGCCAGCGCGCCGGGGAGATGCTGTACGGCAAACACCCGTTCACCGTGCTGCCCAACGGCATTATGACCGATGTGTTCGCCCTCCACGATCCCGCCGCCCGCGCCGCTCTGCGCGCTGAGCTTGGCGTGCAGGAAGGCGAAATTCTGTTTGGCCATGTGGGCCGTTTTTGTGAGCAGAAAAACCATGCCGGGCTGCTGCGCATTTTTGCCGGGGTCAGCCGCCGCATGCCCAACGCCCGGCTGGTGCTGATCGGCACCGGCGAGCTGGTTGATTCCACCCGTGCCCTTGCCCAGGAGCTTAACCTGAGCGACCGGGTAATTTTTGCCGGGGTGCGCAAGGATATGGCCGCGCTGTACCACGCCATGGATGTATTTTTGCTGCCCAGTTTGTTTGAGGGGCTGCCCGTTGTGCTGGTGGAAGCCCAGGCCGCCGGCCTGCCCTGCTTTGTGGCCGATACGGTGGACCCCGGCGCGGCGTTTGCCGGCAACATCCACTACCTGCCCTTGCAGAATGAAGCCGCCTGGGCTGATTCCATTGCCGCGGCGGACCTGACCCGTGACCCCAATGCCCAGGCCAAAGCCATTGCCGCCGGATTTGATGTACACACCAGCGCGGGCATCCTGCAAAAATTTTACCTGGAGCAGGCGCAGAAATATACAAAGGAGGTGCAGCCATGAGTGAAACCGAGCCCCAGTTCAAAGGCCCTGCCATTGCCGTGGTAGTGCCGGTACATAACGGCGCTGCGTTTTTGCAGCAGTGTCTGGCATCCCTGGCTGCGCAGACCTTTGGCGATTTCGCCTGTTTTGTGGTGGATGACGGCTCCACCGATGAAAGCGCCGAGCTTGCCGCCGCGTGGGAAAGCCGGGACGCCCGGTTTGTTGTGATCCACCAGCGCCAGAGCGGTGTTGCCGCCGCCCGCGCTGCCGGGGTGCGCGCGGGGCTGAACCTGAACGCCCGGTGGTTTGCCTTTTGTGATGCGGACGACTGCTACCACAAGCAGTTTTTGGATGCGCTGTACCGCGCTGCCCAAACCACCCGCTGCCAGATTGCCTGCTGCCGGTATGACTGCTTTACCGAGGATATTCCTCCGGAAAGCCCGCCGCCCAGCCAGACCACGGTGTTTCAGCCGCCCGCCCATCTGGATGCCCTGCTGCATGACCACCGGGTGGACTTTGGGCTGTGGAACAAGCTGTACGCCCACGAGCTGATCACCGCCGAGATCATGGACAACGGCCTTGCCTACAACGAAGACCTTGTGGCCAACTGGCAGATTTTCAGCGCGGCAGACGGCTGTGCCTATGTGGATTTTGCAGGCTACCATTACCGGCAGCACGCGGCTTCGGCCAGCCACCGTGCCCTGCCGCCGGAAAGCATTGACCAGCAGCGCCAGGCCGCCGTGTTCATCCGCGAGCATGCCAGCCCGGCCATCCAGCAGAGCGCCAACGCCTTTTATTACGAAAAGCTGGTCTACCTTGCCAGCATGATTTTGCGGCGGGACGATGCCGCCGCCTACCGCGTGCAGATCAACGAGCTGGGGGTGGGCATCCGCGCCGGGCTGCAGGACCCTAACCTTGGCCGCAACCCGCGGCTGCCGCTTGCCATCCGCGCGGCGGCGTGGGCAACCATCAACTGCCCGGTGCTGTGGCGCAAAGTGTGCCGTACCATGTTAAAAGACCGGCGCTGACTCCTTTTGCACAGGATAAACACCATGCGTATTTTATTTATACTGGATAGTGTGGAAAACCCAACCTCTGCCAATGTGCTGATGGCACAGCGTTTGGCAGGGGTGCTTTGTGCTGCCGGGCACACCGTACACCTGCTGGAACTATGGGACGGCCTGCATCCCCAGCCGGAGCTGCCCGGCTGCACCGTGCACTGCCTTGCCTTTGCGGACGAGCGCCTGATGAACGCCGCGCTGGAAAACGGCCGCAGTGGCGGTTCGCCCATTCCGGTGCGGCTGGCGCGGCTTTGCTGCCACCCCACGGCGGTGGCGGCGGCGTTCCGCCAGCTGGTGCTGCACGCCCCGCGCCGGGTGGTGGATACCCGCCGGGAGCTGGAAAAGCTGGATGCTGCGTTCCATTTTGAGGTGATCTGCGCTGTTTGTGCGCCCTACCGCGCCGCGTTTGCGCTGGAAACCGCGCAGGTGCAGGCCAAAAAGGCCATCTGGCAGCTGGACCCCTATGCTTCCAACCGGGATTATCAGGCTCCCGGCGGCTACCCGCGGGAGCTGGAGCTGCTGAACCATCTGGCCGCCGCCTTTATCACCCGGCAGGCCGTTGGGGATTACGCCCCCGGCGCCCCGCTGGCCGCGGCGGCGGAAAAAGTTCATGTGCTGGATTTCCCCAGTCTGGTGCCCCCGGCGGCAGTGCCGAACCATGCAGCAGACAGCAAAAAGCGCTGCGTGTTCTGCGGTTCTTTGTATCCCGGCCTGCGGGAGCCGGGCTTTGCGCTGGAACTTTTCCGCGCCCTGGGCCCGGCCAGCGGCTGGACCCTGACGATGGCAGGTGGCGGCTGGCAATACTTTGCCGCGGACGCTGCCCAGACCAAGGCTGTATTGGGCGAACAGTTTGAACAGCCCGGCCCCGTGCCCGCCGAAACCGCCCGCACCATGCAGGCACAGGCCGATGTTCTTTTGAATCTTGGCAACGCGGTAGACAACCAGCTGCCCAGCAAACTGTTTGACTACTTTGCTGCGGGCAAGCCAGTTTTGCACCTCTGCGTGATCGAAAACGACCCTGCCCTGCCCTATCTGGCCCGCTATCCGCTGGCGCTGGTGCTGCACCAAGGCCAGGCTGATGCTGCGGATATTCTGCACCGCTGGCTGGGTGAAGTGTGCGGTAAACAGCTGTCCTTTGGGGAAGTGTGTGACCTCTTCCCTGAGCTGGTGCCGCAGGCGGTTGCGGCTGAATTTGTGAGGTGGCTAATGTGAAGGTACTCTGGCTTGTCAGCATCACCATCCCTGCTGCCGCGGATGCCTGCGGTTTGCAGGCAAAAGAGATCGGCGGGGGTTGGCTTTCCGGTGCGCTGGGCGGCATGACCGCCGCACCGGACGCCCCTGCCATTACCGTTGCCAGCGTGGATGCCCGCGCGGAAACTTTAACCGTTTGCAGCAAAAACGGCGTAAGTTTTGCACTGGTTCCCACCGGAAGTGTGGAAAACTTTTCTGCCCTGCTCAAAAAGATTGCCCCGGATCTTGTCCATATCTGGGGCACCGAGTACGCTGCCGCCCGCACCATACAGCAGGCGGCCCAGGCGGCGGGGATACCGGTGCTGGTGGGCATCCAGGGCGTGATGGTTGACTGTGCCCTGCACTTGAATGACGGCGTGCCAGCACGGCTGCTGCACTCCTGCGCGGCGCAGCATTTGATTGACCGCCATGTGCCGGGCGGGCTGCTGGACGTGAACCAGGCCCGTTTTGACACCCTTGCCCAGAGCGAAGCCGCCGTGCTGGCCAACGCCCGCCATGTGACCGGGCGCACCAGCTTTGACCGTTCCGCCGTTCAAAAGCTGGCCCCGCAGGCCAGTTATTACCCCTGCAACGAAACGCTGCGCCCGGAGTTTTACACCCCACCGGTGTGGCACCCCCGCACCTTTGGTGAAGCGCCGGTGCTGCTGCTCAGCCAGGGCAACTACCCGCTCAAAAACCTGCATACCGTGCTCAAAGCGCTGCCCGCCGTGCTGGCGCAGTACCCCGGCGCGGTGCTGCGGGTGGCGGGCTGGCCCCCGCTGGACAAAGGGCCGCTGCTGCGCCCGGTGATTGACTGGATGTTCCCCTACCAGACCTGGTGCAAACAGCTGATCCGCCGCCTGGGGCTGGCGGACCATGTGCAGTACACCGGCCCGCTGGATGCCGCCGCCATGCGGCAGGCTTACCTGGATGCCGATCTCTTCCTGTTGCCGTCTTACAGCGAGAACAGCCCCAACAGTCTGGGCGAAGCCATGCTGCTGGGCCTGCCCTGCGTGGCCAGCGCGGCAGGCGGCATCCCGGATATGCTGCAAAGCGGCGTGCAGGGGATGCTGTACGGTGCCGCCGGGGATGATGCCGCCCTGAGCGCGGCCATTTTACAGGTGCTTGCCCTGCCGGACCACGGCACGGCGCTGGGCACCGCCGCGCAGATCCGCGCCCGGGTGACCCATGACGCGGCCAAAAACACCGCACAGATGATTGAAATTTACCGCAAAGTCCTGCAAAGGGAGGAAACACTGTGAGCCTGCCCGCCATTGGGGTGGTGATCCCCTGCTATAAGGCCGAGCACACGCTGCGCCAGACGGTTGAAAGCGTGCTGCAGGGTGCACCGGACAATTTGCAGCTGGTGCTGGTGGAGGACGGCAGCCCGGACGGCACCGGCGCGTTGTGTGATGCCCTTGCCGCCCAGAACCCCCGCGTTACCGCACTGCACCAGCCCAACGGCGGGGCATCCGCCGCGCGCAACGCGGGGTTGGATACACTGTGCCGCAGCGGTGCCGAGTGGGTGCTGTTTGTGGATGCGGACGATACCCTGCTGCCGGGGCTGTGGCAGGCGCTGCCCTCTGCATTTGATGCGCAGCCGGGCCTGATTTTGTACGGCATGGTGCGCGCCAGCGGCCCCGCCCCCAATCCGCTGGCCCCCGGCTGCTATGCTGGCCCCGCCGCGCTGGGGGATGCGCTGGACCCGCTGCTGTTTGAAAGCGGCTACCTCGCCGCCCCCTACCCCAAGCTGTTCCGGCTGGATGTGATCCGCCGGAACAAGCTGCGGTTTGACCCGCGCTTAAAAATCAATGAAGATGTTTTGTTTAATCTTCAATATTTGCGGTTTTTGCTTTTTTTACAAAAAAACTCTGCCATTTATTGCCTTGCAGGTGTATACTATAATCAGAATGATATGCTTGCGGGCAGTCTGTCCCGCTCCCTGCGGGGGGATTTGCTGGACGCCGAGGCTGTGACCCGCCCCGTGCTGGAAGCATTCTTGACGGATGCCAAGCTGCCTGCACCAGAAATTGACCGCCTGGTGCAAATAAGCCGGGTGCGTGCCGCGTTAAATCAATATGGGCTGCTGACCGGCTGCCCCGGCCGCATGCCGTTTGCCCAGCGGCGGCAGCTGTTTGCCCGCATTTTGCAGGATGCTGATGCCCGCGCGGCCCTGCGCGCCCGCCTGACTGCGGACCCCAACCGCCTGCTGGCGCTGCCCTACCGGCTGGGGGTATTTTTGCACAGCGCCTGGCTATTGGCCGCTTATACCCAGCTGAAAAACCGCTTTTTATGAGAGGAACGTTTTACATGCCGAACCCGACCATTTCCATTGTGACAACTGTATATGACGCCAAGGATTACATCCCCCGCACGGTGCGCAGCATTCTGGCCCAGAGCTTTACGGACTTTGAGCTGCTGCTGGTGGAGGATGGCAGCCCCAACGGCTGCGGCGAGCTGTGTGATGAGCTTGCCAAAACCGACCCGCGCATCCGGGTGTTCCACAAGGAAAACGGCGGCCCGGCCTCCGCTTTGAACGTTGGGCTGGACAATGCCCGCGGGGATTACATCGGCTTTGTGGATTCGGACGACCTGGTGGATCCGGATCTCTACAAAACACTTTTGAATGCCATCCGCGAAAATGATGTGCGCATTGCCTCCTGCAATGCCGACGCGGTGGACGAACAGGAAAAGCCCGTGCCGGGGGCCGGGGTCAACATCAACATTGCCGGGCGGCACATGGCCATGGAGCTGCTGCTGGATACCTTTAAAACCGGCGGCTTTTACGGGCTTCTGTGCTGGAACAAGCTGTTTGACATCCGCCTGTTCCGCGATAAAGGCGTGCATTTTGACGAAACCATGTTCTTTGGCGATGACGCCAGCGAGCTGCACCGCGTGTATGACGGCGAGTATGTTTACTGTGTGCCGCGCGTGCTGTACCACTACCGGCGGCGCGGCGGCCAGATGACCGAGGTGCTGTTTCCGCCGCGGCGGCTGGATGATTTGAAAATGTACTGGAACTGGCTGGGCTGGTTTGCCGCGCAGCCGGACAAAACCGAATATAAAGGTTATTATGAATGGGCCGTGGCATGGTACTGGAAGGTGTTTTACCTGTTCTGGTGCCAGGCCAGCGAGGCCGGAGCCATGGCAAAGCTGAAACCGGAATTTTTGAAGCACAAAAAGCATCTGGACAGCATTTTACCGGACATCCTGCGCTGCCCGCATGTGCCCGGTGCCGAAAAAGCGCGCGCTGTGCTGTTCTGCGCCGCACCGGGGCTGACCTACACGCTGGCACACGCCCGCGGCAAGCTGCATGGCAGCAAAACGGACTGAGGAATGAGGGGGAAAAACAAGATGGAACATATTGCAGTTAGTGTGATCGTTCCCATTTACAACGCAGAGCCCTGGCTGGAAGAGTGCGTGCAGAGCATTCTGGACCAGGATTTCCCGGCCAGCTACGGCACGATCGAAGTGCTGCTGATCGATGACGGCGCAACGGATGGCAGCGGCGCTTTGTGTGACCGCCTTGCCAAGCGGGACAACCGCATTAAAGTGGTGCACCAGGAGAACCAGGGGCTTTCCGGCGCGCGCAACACCGGCATTGATATGGCCCGCGGCCGCTATTATGCCTTTATTGACAGCGACGATGTGGTGCGCCCGGCGTACCTGAAAAAGATGTACGAAGCCTGCGAAGCGCACGATGCCTACATGGCGATCTGCGCGGTGGAGGACGTACAGGAGAACGGCAAGCCCCTGCCGGAGCCGGTGTTCACCCCGCCCACGCAGGAAGGTGTGTTCCGCGGCAAGGATCTGCTGAATGATTTTTATGCCCCCAACGGCACTTATTACACCGTTGCATGGAACAAGCTTTACCGCGCCGAGGTGTGGAAGCTGCTGCATTACCCGGAGGGTCGTCTGCACGAGGATGATTTTGTGGCGCACCGGCTGTTCTGGCGGTGCGATAAAGTGGTGTGCCTGCCGGATGTTTTGTACAATTACCGCCTGCGTTCCGGCAGCATTATGCGCACCAGCCTGAAACCCGGCGCGTTTGACGCGGTGGACGGCCTGGCTGACCGGTACCGCTTTTATGTCGAGAACGGCGCGGACCGTTCGGTGATTGATTCGGCTTATGCTGCCTGTTGGCGGCGGTATCTTTTCCTGTGCGCCAAGGTACGCCAGAACCCGGAGCCGCAGCTGGTCAAAGCCATCAGCAAGGAGCAGTTTCTGATGCAGGGGCTGATCAGCTACCTGCCCAACTGCCGCCACATGAAGATGACCGAAAAGCTTTCCGCCGCCCGCTGGGCCATGATGCCCGCCGAAAGCCTTTGCCCGGCAAAGTGATTGTTTACGGGAGCTTTCCAGCCTTTTTTGAAAAAAAGGCTTCGGCGAAAAAACTTTAATATAATAGAATATAAGAATAAAAATAGGGATTGGATAGCGAACGGGTAAACAAAAATCAAACACGCCAAAAATGTATTGAACCGCGTGTTTTTGCCTATAGGATCGCAGGGGCGTACATTGTGCGCCCGCCAACCTAACGTAATAACGTTTTTATCAACGGTTATACACACGGCAAACGGCCACGGGACGATGCAAGCATCGTCCCCTACAAATAATTTTTAGGTTTGCGATAACCATTTTGCGTTTCTCCCCAACGCGATAAGGGCATCGCGCCCTACAGAATATTTTGCCGCTCATCACGCACTTTCAAACATTCCAAAGCCTAATATTTCCTGAGCGGCGCTGCGCGCCGCGGTCCACCACCATTATTCTTTATTCTTTTTTAATTATTCTTTACCTACCCCATTCCTAATTAAACTCCTAACTCCTCCCTCCTAACTCCTCCCTCCTAACTATTCCTCCGTCCACGCCAAACTTTCAAACCAACGAAAAAAGGGGTTGTCCATTTTGCCGCTGCGCTCGCCGAATACACCGCGCAAACCGCGCATTTTGCTGGTTCCGCCGCCGGAGCTGCCGGTTCCTGCTGTGCAGGGCGGCGCGGTGGAAACCCTTGTCACCCACCTGATCCGTGAAAATGAACGGGCGGGCAAGCTGGACCTGCTGTGCGCCAGCATCCCGGACCCGGAAGCCGCCGCCCAGGCACAAGGGCTGCAGCACACCAAAATGCTGTACGTTGCCAAGCCCCGCGGCGTGCGCCGGTATTACCCCATGGTGTTTCTGGAGCGCTGCTTTGGCGTTGCCGCCCCGTATGACCCGTGGTATCAAAAGGTTCAGCTTTCCCTTGCACTGGAGCTGCCCACGCCGGACCTGATTGTGGCGGAGGGCGGCACCCTGACCCAGTGCAGCGCCATCAGCAAAATGTTCGGCAAGCGGCGTTGCCTGGCCCACCTGCACGGCCAGACCAGCTGCAGCCATGAGATGGACGCCATTTACGGCGGTATTCTGGCCCTGAGCGAGTTTATCCGCGATGATTACCTCAAAACCAGCGAGCTGGACCGCAAGCATGCCTACATCCTGCACAACTGCATTGATACCGCCCGCTTTGTGCCCGGCCCGGCGGATGCTGCGCTGCGGGCTTCCCTCGGCTTTGCGCCGGAAGATTTTGTTGTACTGTTCTGCGGCCGCCTGGAGCCGGATAAGGGCATCCACAAGCTGTTGGAAGCGATGGAGAATATCCATGACCCGCGCATCAAGCTGCTGATTGTGGGCAGCCCGTTTTTTGGCCGTACCCAGCAAAGCCCGTTTTTGCGCAAGTTGGAACAGCAGGCCGAGACCCTTGGCGACCGGGTGCGCTTTACTGGCTATGTGCCCAATGATTCGATGCCGGAATATTACCGCCTGGCGGACCTTGTCTGCGTGCCCACCTTGGTGGAGGAAGCCGCCGGGCTTGTGGCGGTGGAAGCCATGGGCTGCGGCCGACCGGTGCTTGCCACCCGCAGCGGCGGTATGCCGGAATATCTGGACGGCAGCCAGGCCGTGCTGGTGGACCGTGACGGCAATGTAGCCGGGCAGCTGAGCTTTGCCATCCGCATGCTGTACGAACACCCGGATCTGCGCGCCCAGATGAGCACCGCCGGTGCAAAGACGGCACAGCGCTATTCTTCTGCACGCTTTTATGATGATTTTGTACGCATTGTGTACGATTTTGGAGGTCACCTATGGAACAGCCCGTCATCTGTGTGATCGTTCCGGTATACAAGGCGGAAGCCACCCTGCCCCGCTGCATCGAAAGTGTGCTGACCCAGCAGCTGCCGGGCGGGCTGCGGCTGATCTTGGTGGACGATCAAAGTCCAGACCGCAGCGGCGAAATTTGTGACGCTTACGCAGCAAAGGATCCCCGTGTGATGGTACTGCACCGCAGGGAATGCGGGGTTTCCGGCGCGCGCAATGCCGGGCTACGGGCCGCCACCGGCGAGTATATTGTATTTTTGGACAGTGACGATGCCCTGCGCCCCGGCGCTTTGGCCGCCGCCCTTGCGGCACAGGCCGCTGCCCCCAACGCTTTTGTGCTCTGGCACTACACCATGCAGCCGGACGATACCACCCCTGTAACCACAGTAGCCCACCCGGCCCAACAGAGCGACCTGGCCCGCCTGCACCTGGACTGCCTGATCGCCATGCCGTGGAACAAGCTTTACCGGCGCACATATGCCCGGCAGCTTGCCTTTGACCAGGCTTATACCCTTGGCGAAGATTTGCAGTTTGTTCTGGATTATCTGGCTCTGCTGGGGCGCTGCCAGCCGGATTTCAGCTACCTTGTGCTGGAAAGCGCCCTGACCTTTTACGATTGCAGCCGCACCGGCACCCTTTCCACCAAGTACCACGCCAATTACTGCGAAATTTGGCCCAAGCATTTTGCCAAGCTGAACGCCGCCTGCACCGCTGCTGCCTGCCCGCCGCAGGATATGCTGCCGCTGCACCGCGCGGAATTACAGGTTTTGGCGGAGGGTGCCGCGGACATTTTGCGGCGGGACCCCGACGCCATGCCCGCACGCCGCACCAAAGCCCGCACCGCGCTGCAAAGTCCATGGCTGAAAAGCCTGCTGGATACAATGCGCCATGAGCACTGTTACAGCCCCTATTACCTGCCCTGCCGCTGGAACAGCTTACGTCTGCTATGGATGTTGTCCGAAGCTGCGCGCACGCAGAGTCCCCTGTTCGGCAAGCTGGACTGGGCGGGGTATTATTTGCTGCTGGGCCGCATGAAGCGCGGCTGAACCGCAGCCTGCTTTCTCTCTGGTATTACAGTACATTTCCCCCAGGCAGCGCCGCTGGCTTGCCTGGGGTTTTGTTTTTGCATCGTCAGGTTTTTGGGGTTGTAGATTGTATTCACCTGCTTAACATGGTATAATGGGACAGAATTATCTCTTTGTACTATTTTTAACACATTTGGGAGAATTATTTAAGGCAACACCGCACAATTCCCGCCTTACGGCTTAAGCACCGCTCCGGCGGC
>OHXC01000720.1_pt1 | contig 13789 bp, 9 predicted proteins | sample 1579891 | NCBI WGS metagenome assembly OHXC01 (sample SAMEA3882531, study PRJEB24775) | human gut metagenome | biome: human-associated habitat; feature: intestine environment; material: feces | place: Netherlands | collected 2009/2010
TGCGGCTGTGGATGCTAAGCGTCTGATAAAGCGCTGAATCAAAACGGGCACGGAGGCGATGCAGCTTCCGTGCCCGTTTTTTATCTCTCATGGTAAAAATTGTTCCCATGCGTCCAGCAGGCGCTTGGTACCTTCTAAAATTTCCTTTGGCGAAAGGCAGGCGTATCCCAACACCACTTGCGGCGGCGCAGCAGCACGTCCGCCCGTCTCGTAGTAGGCGGAGAGTCCATGCACGGTAATGTGCGCCTCCTGTGCCGCTTGTACCAGCTCCTGTTCGGTGCAGGACAGGCGGACTTCCAACAGCAGATGCAGTCCGGCAGCTTCGCCGCAGACACGGATGTGCTTGCTCATGGGATGGGAGCGCAGCGCAGAGATCAGGAGGTCCTGCCGCTGATGATAGGTCTTTTTCATGCGGTTGAGGTGGCGTTCAAAGTACCCTTCCTGTAAAAAGCGCACCAGCGTGTACTGTTCAAAGCTTGGCACAGTGGAGGAATAGAACGAGAAGTCCTGTTCAAACCGTTTCGCCAGCAGCGGGGGCAGCACCACATAACCGATTCGCAGTGAGGGCGCAAGAGTGCGTGCAAAGGTATTCATATAGATGACATGTCCGCCGTTGTCCAGACTGTACATCGCCGGAAGAGGTTTCCCCTGAAACCGCAGTTCGCTGTCGTAGTCGTCCTCGATGAGATATCGCTCCGGCTGTTCCGCAGCCCATTCCAGCAGTTCTGCCCGTCTGCGCACCGGCATAATGATGCCCGTCGGAAACTGGTGAGACGGCGTAACGTGGGCAATGGTTGCACCGGACTGACGCAATGCCTGTATTTTCAATCCGCTTTGATCCATGGGAATTCCGATGACAGAAGCACCATTGCTGCGCAGGATGTGCTTTCCCTTGGGATAGCCCGGCTCTTCCACAGCGTATCGTCTGGAAGCCCCCAGCAGCTGGACAAGAATCCCCAACAGATATTCCGTTCCGGCGCCCACCAGAATCTGTTCCGGAGCTGCATGAATTCCCCGAAACTCCCGCAAATGGGCAGAAATTGCCCTACGAAGCGGATACAATCCCATGGCAGGCGTTGCGTGAAGCAGTGTTTCCTGCTTGGTAGAGAGCACCTGTCGGGACAGCTTTGCCCACGTGGCAAAGGGAAACTGTTCCAGATCCACACCGCTGGTGGAAAAATTAATCTGATCTTTTGGCGGGACAGGCTCCGGCTGAATCGGCGATGTGAGCAAAAGCGGATCCGGCTCTTGAAATAGCAGATGTGCATCCGGATCGACAAAATAGCCGGCACGTGGCCGTGCGTAGAGATAGCCCTCTGCTGTCAGCTGCTCGTAGGCAGTCTGCACAGTCATTAAGCTGGTCTGCAAATGTGCGGAAAGTGCACGGCGGGAGGGCAGCTTCTCATTGGGCTGAAGCCGTCCCTGTGCGATTTCTCTACGAATGGCACGGCAGATCTGCTGATAGAGCGGCTCAGACTTCCGGGAGTCCAGCAGAATCGTCAGCATCTGCGGTAGATTCTTCAGTTGCGGTGGGTGCAGCAGGCTCTTCCGGAACAGATGCCGGCTCGCTGTCACTGAGGGCAGCCTCGGTTTCTGCTGCGGATTCTGTCGCTTCCGATTCTGCTGTTACCGGATTCTCCGTTGACTCTGCATCGCTGTGCTCCGATTCTGGTACAGCCGGCTGTTCTGCGGGGAATTCTGTTTCTTCCGGTTCCGGCGGCTGGGTGAAAGGATGTTCCATGTGCCAGAGCATTGCCTCAGCGTCCATGGTATCTGCGACAAAGCGGCGGCGATACTGTTCCTGCTGCTGTTCCTCTGTCATTTCCGCACGAACTTCTTTGGGAATCATCAGCGTATCGGTCATGCGGGAGTAAGGCTCCGGAATCTCCAGCACATCCAGTCGGAATTCGCCGTGGTTGAGGAAGACACGCATGTTGTGAACACCCTCCGGCAGCTGGTCGAGAATCAGGCACGCCTGACGTGGCAGACTGCTCGGAACAAAGAAATTTTCATAGATGGTGTGACCGTCGATCAGAACGGTAAACTCTGCATTTTTAGCGGTACCGATGATAGAGATTCCTGTTCCCTCGAAGGTGCAGGAAAATTCAGCGCCAGCCTTTGCCTCCATAGAAGTGCGGTTGTAGAACATGTAGCTCTCCATGGCGTGAATTTCCCAGTTTTCGTTGTAGAGGATGTTGTCACCGAAGCAGTCGATACGTCGCACATAGAGCGGCTGAAGCCGGACAGGCTCCACTGCAATGTTGCGGAACATGTTCCACGAATAGTCGCTGCAGAGGCTGACACGACCGCTGTTGATCATGCACTGCGGGGTGTACTTGGTGAGAAAGTTTCCGTTGATGAAAAAGAAAATGGAGTTGCCCAGCACGATTAGCTTGAGATGATTCCATTCCTTGGGATTGACTTGGGAGAGAATGCCCTCTGCAGCAACATTTTCCATGTCCATCAGCTTCCAGCTGCCGTCGCCGTAGAGTCTGCCGGTATAGCCGCACATGGAGGAGAACTCACAAGTGACGGCGGAATTGTACCGAACGCCAATGCCGGCGAAGTTGTTCTCATCCAGATTTGCCAGACGGACATCGACCTCGGCGCTGTAGCTGTGCCACTTGTCATCGCCGAAAGAGGTCAGCGGCAGCGGTGTCCCACGGAAACGCCAGTTGGTGGGGAGAATTTGTCGGGAGATTCTCTGACAGATGACATAGCCGTCCTCTGCGGTCTCGATCAGCTCGAACGCACCGCCCTGATCAGTCATATAGCGAGGTGCGCAGCCACGGACGCAGATTTCCTCCTTGGTGTATTCCAGTCTGTCCCGGTAGGGGAGTGTGAGCCGTGCTGAAGACGGCGGCTGGATGCCGGAAAAGGTATTGACACCGTTGACCCAGCTGGTGTCCAGCGTGGTTACTGTCATAATGGACTGCGGCGGAACTTTGACAGTGAAGATGCCGTGCTTGTTCTTACTGCATCGAATGGTTTTTCCACGCTGGAACCAGTTGGCATCATAGGACTGCCGTCCGGACGGACCTCTAGTGATAACTGTGGAGAGCGCAGCATCCTGAAATGCCATGTCCTTGATCTGTACATTGTAAATACGGGGCTCCTCACTCTCGTTGGTGAAGAACATGGAGAGCTCGCTGCGGTCGGGAGCGGTGAGTGTCATGAAATTGTGGGTTGTGTTGGTGATGGCGTGGTCTTCCTCGCCGTCGCCGTAGCAGGCGCCGTTGATGAACATCCAGCCTTTCTGCGAAAACCGGCTGAAATGCATTGCCATCCAGAAGCCGATGTCCAGCACATAATGCCCTGACCACGGTTCCCATGCACGAATCAGCTGCTTCGGGGAATAGCAGGAGCCATTATAATAAGAGGCGACTGCCGGCTGGAACTCGTACATGGTCATTTTGCCGTTATAGTAGCTGTTGATGATTCGGTTTGCCACATCGATGGGGCCGTTTCTGCCAATCAGTCCCGACTGGTCGGCCTGTACGGTAAGCTCCGGCACATTGCACGGCGCAATGCCCTCGCTGTACCAGATCTCCTTGCCGTATGCCTCGTTGAGCAGGTTGGTGTAGGAATCGCCGAAGGTGGTATAGTGTAAGCCGATGACATCCACGGCATTGCGGAGAACGCTGTTGTCTACCATCTGCTCTGCGATGTTGCGGGAACCTACCTCATCCGAAGCGATGATCTTGATCTTGCTGTAATCATAGGGCGCATTGGTTTCGTGATCCAGCCGATAGCGCAGGTAGAGAATCCACGCCTCATCCGGTGTATCCGTTTCGTTCTGGTCTGCGCTGATGTAATCGAACTTCAGTCCGTAGACAGCGTAGGCAGCATCCAGCGTCTCCTTGTACCAGCGATAGCGGGCGCTCAGCCCGTTTTCCTGACTGATGGTAAATGCGTGTGTGACCCAGCCCGGTTCGCCCCAGCGCAGGAAATCCACTGTGATATCCGGATTGATTGCCTTGGCATCGGCGGCAAACTGAAACCCTGCGCCGCGTGTGACGTCGGCAGGCTCATTGGCAGAACGCTTGGTGGCTGGCTCTGTGCCGGAAGAAGAGTTGATATCGGCACCCAGTTCAAGCTTGATGTGCGTCAGGCAGGCGCCATAATTTTTCTGGAACAACAGGCGCATGATCTCCTCGTATGCCTGCGGATGCTCTGCCTTGTAGTCCAGGAGCAGTCGGGAGGAATTGTTGGCGCTGACGCAGCCGAATCCCCGGTAGCATGCAGCCGGATTTTCGTTTGCCTGAGTTCCGTCCGCAATGATTTCCATTGGTGCTGCATTGCTGCGGTCCATCAGCTCTGAAAAATATTTGTTGACGAACTTGCTGTTTTTCATTGAAAAATCCATATCAGCCATTCCTTTCGTAAGTATTCATCCATTCCTGCAGTGCCTCCGCAGGAACGTCAGGGTCTGGCTCTGCAATCAGAAAATGGATGGGTTTTCCCATCTCCGTGAACATCTTTTCATGCTCGGTTTCAAAATAACACAGCGCCGGCTCCTTGTGCAGATCACGTGTCATGGTGCGAATGCGGAATCCAGCCTGCGGGAAATATTGCAGGGAGTCCTCGAACAATCCGGCATCGTCCGTCTTGAACCAGATCTCGCCGTCCAGAATCTGCCGGTACTGTACCAGCTGGCGAGGATGTGTCAGACGGCGCTTCTTGTGCTTGCCGCGTGGCCAGGGATTGCAGAAGTTGATGTAGATCCGGTCGATTCGATCGGTCTCGGCGAAACAGGCGGAGAGATACATAATGTTGTCAATGCAAATGCGGATGTTGTCCATGGGAATATTTTTTTCCGCATAAGCTGCCTCCAGCTTTCGCTTTGCCAGTACCAGCATTTCGTTTTTGATGTCGATAGCGACATAGTTATAATCAGGGTTGGCGGGAGCTTCCTGTGCAATAAAGCCACCCTTTCCGCATCCCAGTTCCAGTCGCAGCGGCTGCTTTTTGGGAAACTGCATTTCCCATCGTCCCTTGCAGGTTTTCGGGTCGGTGATATAAAACGGGCACGCCTCCAATTCCGGCTTTGCCCAAGGTTTACAGCGGATACGCATGAGTGCGATTCGTCCTTTCTTTGATAAATCAGATATCTGAAGATATGCTCTTCTTATTATATCATATTTTCAGGAAAAAGACAAAGGATTTTTGAAAAAAACTGAAAAAAATCGAATGGAAGAAAAATGGGAGACTTCCCATAAAAAAGTGCTCTCCCAGAAGTCTGGAAGAGCACCTTTGTGAAGAAAGATTCTTAGAACCTGTCTTCACAAGACACTTGTATACGCTTGTGAAGACGGGCCCTTATAGTTTGATGGTCATTTCCCGTTCTGTGTGATGATAGGGCCGGCATGTAACACCGGTGAGCAGGAACATCCGGCGGGAAGCCCGTGTGGCATCGGAGTCGGCATACTTGTCATCGTAGTAGATGATCTCCCGAATGCCGCTTTGAATGATGGCTTTTGCACACTCGTTGCAGGGAAAAAGCGTCACATAAAGGCTGCATCCCTGCAAACTTCCGGCGCTGCGGTTGAGAATGGCGTTGAGTTCTGCGTGACACACAAAGGGATATTTGGTGTCCAAAAATTCGCCCTCCCGTTCCCACGGCATGTCGTCATCGTTGCAGCCGGTGGGCATGCCGTTGTAGCCAACGGAAACGATCTTGTGTTCCTGATTGACAATGCAGGCGCCGACCTGCGTATGGTCATCCTTGCTGCGCTCCGCAGAGAGCAGGGCAATGCCCATAAAATACTCGTCCCACGAGAGATAGTTTTTGCGCTTCATGGTTTGCCTCACTTCGGGAAGTTGGTGATCGTGCCGGCGAGGAACTGCTTATAGAGTACGAGATCCAGTCCGTTCAGAACGCCATCGCCGTTGACATCGCCAGCCTTGAAGTCCATTCCGCTGTTTGTCTTTTCCCGCAGCAGATATTTTGCAAGCTGTACCATATCCGCACTGGTCACCTTGCCGTCCTTGTTGATGTCGCCGGTAACGGCAGACGGTGCGGCGGAAGTAGAAGTGGTGGTAGTGGTGTTTCCGGAGGTTGTGGTTGCGCCGGTTGTGATCGGATCAGATTTTCCGTTCCAGACCGTACCGCCGTCCAGATTGCTGCCCTCTGTGGATGCATAGGACTTGTAGAAGTCGCCGAGGGAAATGCTGGTGCTGCCAGTACCCAGTGCACGCTCATGATCCAGACTGATGTATTTTTCTGTCTTTTGTGTCTGCCACAGGGACGGTTCAAACAGACTATACTTGTCATCATCCCATGTGGAGAAGTCGTAGCCCAAAAGTCCGCCGGTATCGCCGGAGTTGGGGTTCAGGCACCAGAAAGTATGGTTGATGTGGTTTTCGATCATGTAGTCACGGAGCAGCTCCATCCATTTCTGGTTCTTTCCGCCGTCCATATGACCGCCCCACTCACCGATCAGCAGCGGTGCGATTTCCTTATCGTTGATGTATGCCCATGTGTCGTACCAGTAGTCGTCCAGCAGGGTTTGTGTGGTGAAATCCTTGTCGAACCAGGTCTGGTTGTAGACAGAGGGACCGTAGTCATGCGGGGAGTAGACGATCTGGCTGTTTCTGGAGCTGGAGCCAAAGTCGATGGGGTAGTCCTTGACACCACGGAGGTTACCGCCCCACCATGCGCCGTACCATGGCGACTGGTCTGCCGGAGCCTGCCAGATGTCTGCGGTGTCATAGGTGTAGCCCTTTTCAGTCTTGGGGTACTGCTCAACGCCCTCGATAAAGATCAGCGCATTGGGGTTCACATCCAGAATGGAGTTACCGCATTCGGTTGCAGAATATGCCCAGTTGTTCTGATCGGTGGAGTCGTCCCACTTTGCAATGTCCTCCGGACACTTAGAGCCGCTGTAGCCACGCTTTCCGTGGGGTTCGTTTTTCAGGTCATAGCCAATGATGGTATCGTCGTTGCTGTATTTCTTAGCAAGCCAGGTCACCGAGTCCTTCCACATGTCCCATGTGATCTTCTCACCAGAAGCTGCGCCGATTGCCATGGTGTCACCGTCCGATGCAGCGGAGGTGTAGTACCACAGATTGTAGTTGTGGCCGGAGTTGTGTTCTGCCGGACTGTGAACGTCGATCATGACTTTCAGCCCGTATTCCTTCATTTTCTGCATGATGACATCGAAGATCTCCATGCTGTTTTTTAGAGTTTTACCGTCCTCCATGACGAAATCTTTGTTGGTGTTGACGTAAGTTCCTGCTTTGGTAACGGTACCGTCTTCTCCAACCACATCCTTCGGCGGTTCATAGCCGGCGTTGACGGAGCTGACAGGATCCGGCGAGCCATTCATCCACGAAACCAGCAGCTCGGTGGAAATTGGCATACGGATCAGATTGATGCCGTGGTTGCCGACGGTTTGCAGGAACTTGTCAATATCAGTGGCATAGAGTCCGTGGGCACAGTTCTCGGTACAATTGAAGCCGAACCAGTTGGCACCGGTGAGCCATACCTCGTGTCCCTCCGAGTCGTACAGACGGCTGCCCACTGCGTGAAGCCAGTCGTCATTGTTGTCATCAGCAGCTGCCGCTGACAGACTTGCCGGAATCGCCGGAAGACTGGTCGAGAGGCAGGAGAGCGACATCACACCTGCGGCAGCAAGTGCAACTAAAGTTTTGCGCAATTTCATGATTGAAAAATCCCCTTTCTGAAAAGCTGCGGCATGCACCGCAAATTGCACAGAATTATTCTTCTTTTTATTATAGTGTATTTCCACAAAAAAGTCAAGAAAATTCGGAAAAAATCAAACGCCGATTTTTTTCGTTTTTGAGAGCGGCTTGCGCCGGTCGGTTTCCTGCAGCAGCAGCCCTGTCATAATCAGCAGCATGCAGACGGGGAAAAATGTGCCCTTGTGGAAGCCGGCTGCTGCCGGAGCCGATACCATCTGAAATGCCTCGGCATTTTTCCAGGGAATCCAGCACATGCCAATGCGGCAGAATGTGCCGGAGAGCACTGCTGCCAAAAGCCGTATCAGAAAAAATCGGGATAGGGAGATGAGGTCTCCGCCAGCTGCACGAATCTGCATGCACACACAGCATCCGCCAAAGGAGAGGAGTGCTGCCAGCATTGGGAGATACCAGCAAAACGGCAGGGAGAGCTGCGACGCATAGCTGATTTCCAGTAGACTTTTCAGAATCCAGACAGGGGAAAAGGGCAGGCGCTGTCCGGAGAGCATGGCGATGCTGTGAAATGCACCGCTCTCCTCCAGAATCCCGCAGAGTGCGGAAAAACAGAGGATGATCCCGCAGAGTTTCAATAGAAGTTTTCCGGCGTTGTTGGTGCTGGCGATGAGTAGCTCCGGTGTGATTTTGCGAATCGGGCGGATTGCAGTGCTCTGCATCTGTACCGGATGCCGGAAAAAGAGTATCGCAGCGAGGAGTAAGTTGGCGAGCAGATTGGCACAGAAAATCAGCCAGAAGCAGGGGACACGCTGCGGAAATTCTCCTAGAATCCCCAGCAGAAAAGCCGGACCGCCGCCGTAACAGACACAGCAGAGTTCGGCAGCGTTCTGTCTGGAGAGAGTTCGGTTCTCGTAGAGTGTTCGCAGGATAGAAGCGCCCACCGGATATCCGGCAAACTGGCTCAGCAGAAACAAAGCAAAACAGCCCTCTGGCATGTGAAAGATATGCGGTGCAATCCAGCGAAACGGCTTTCCCAGAATGCGCCAGATTTCGGTGGCAGTGAGCAGCTGTGTCAGAATCATCATGGCGTAGAGAGACGGAATCACTACCGTAAAACAGCGAACCGCAGCATCCAGCATTTCTTGACGGATGCCGGTGGCAAAGGCGACGCAGCAAAAGAGCAGGAGAAAGAGCAGCAGCACGGAACCCATTGGCAGCTGCTTTGTTTTTGCAGACATAACAATACCTCCAAAAGAATTTGATGGGATTTCCTTTCAGGATATGCGCTGCTGCGGTTTGAGTTGCCGTGCGGTGCTATTTTCTTCGGGAATGGCATAGGTTAGCTGTGAGGTGAACGGAATGAGAAAACTGCGAGAACACGCTGCCGAGATCAGTAGGAATCTGCTGGGCTTGGAAACCTATTTGCAGCTCTGCGGCAATCGGGAGCTAAAACTTGAGAATTGCCGCAAAGTGCTGGAATACAACGAGATTCGCATTGTGGTGCAGACGACGGAACTGATTTTAGAAATCTGGGGGCGCAATCTGGAGGCAGACAGCCGTACGCCGGAGTGCCTGTGGATTCATGGGGAAATCCAGTCAATTTCCCTGACGCTGAAAGGAGGCAGGCATGGGACGGCAGCTGCACGGTGATCTTCAGATCATTGCAAGCGGCGGTAAGCTCTATTCGTTTCTGAACGCCATGCAATCGACGGGAATCTGCTGCCGAAAACAGCAGTGCCGTGGGAACTCCTACCGGTTCTATATCTATGAAAAAGCACGAAAACCGGTGCAGGCGCTGGCGGAACAATATGGTGTCACCCTACAAATCACGCCCCAGAAAACGCTGCGGTATTTTCTCCATCGCTACCGGTTTCGCTTTGGCATTCCTGCGGGACTTCTGCTGGTTGCTGGGCTTTTGTTCTACGGTTCGAATATCATCATGACCATAGACGTCATCGGAAATGAAACTGTGTCAGAGCAGGAAATTCTGGCAGTTTTACAGGAGGATAATGTGCAGCGTGGCAGCTGGATTCCGTCTCTTGATCTCGCCAACTGCGAACACCATCTGCGTGCCGGAATCGAATCGCTGGCATGGGTTGGCATTCGGCACACGGGCAACCGGCTTGTGGTGGAGGTGATGGAGGCGACACCGCAGCCGGAGATGCTGCGATCACGTGTCCCCTGCAATGTGGTTGCCGAGAGAGATGCGCAGATCGTGTCTTTCACCGTCCAGTCCGGACAGGTAAAGCGTCTGACAGGAGATCTGGTGCGAAAGGGGGATCTCCTCATCAGCGGTGTGTGGGGCGATGAGTTTGGGCACGTGTTCATCCGCCATGCAATGGGACAGGTGGAGGGTATTTACGAACAGACGGAGGTCTTTTCCTGTGATTTCGTGCAGCAGCAGCGAGCGCCTGCTGCGGATCAGACGATCTGCCGGTATCTGGATTTGTTTACATGGCATATTCCGCTGGGGACGACGGAGAATCCCTATGCGGACTATGTGAAAACAGCGTCCACACACTGGTTTTCTCTGCTGGGGCAGGAACTGCCTATTGGTGTTTATGAAGAAACATACACCGCCTGCCGCACACACACACTGGAATTCACGCCGGAGGAGGCAGAGCAGAATCTGGCGGAACAAAAGCAGCGCTATGAGGCAAATTTTTTGCAGGATGTCGTGGTGCTAGACCAAAAAAAGACCGCTCTCGAAACAGAAAGCGGTCTGCAATGGGAAATTACTTATACGTTACAGGGCGAAATTGGAAGACAGCAGGAGCTGTACCTACAGGATTAGTCCAGAAAATCCTTGACCTTTTTGCTGCGGCTGGGGTGACGGAGTTTCCGCAGTGCCTTTGCCTCGATCTGCCGGATGCGCTCTCTGGTGACATCGAATTCCTTGCCCACTTCCTCCAGTGTGCGGGAACGTCCGTCCTCCAGCCCAAACCGCAGACGGAGCACCTTTGCCTCCCGCTCGGTCAGCGTGGACAGCACCTTGTCCAGCTGTTCTTTGAGGAGCATCAGCGAAGCAGCGTCCTCCGGTGCCAGTGCGTTTTCGTCCTCGATGAAATCGCCCAGATGACTGTCCTCTTCCTCGCCGATCGGCGTTTCCAGAGAAACCGGATCCTGTGCAATGCGCATCACTTCGCAGACACGCTCCACCGGCATACCCAGACGCTCTGCGATTTCTTCCGGTGTAGGCTCACGACCGGTTTCGTGAAGCAGCTGGCTGGTTGCTTTCTTGACACGGGTGATGGTTTCCACCATGTGTACCGGAATGCGGATGGTTCTTGCCTGATCGGCAATGGCACGGGTGATGGCCTGCCGAATCCACCAAGTGGCATAAGTAGAGAACTTGAACCCCTTGTTGTAGTCGAACTTCTCCACGGCTTTCAGCAGACCGAGGTTGCCCTCCTGGATCAGATCCAGAAACTGCATGCCACGTCCCACATATTTCTTGGCAATGCTGACCACCAGACGGAGGTTTGCCTCGCACAGACGCTTCTTGGCGCTGCTGTCGCCCTGTGCCATGCGCTCTGCCAGCTGTTTTTCCTCGTCCATGGACAGCAGGGGAACACGGCCGATCTCCTTGAGGTAGATCTTGACGGGGTCATCAATGGCAATGCCGTCTGTGGAGAGGGAGGATTCCAAATCATCCACATTTAGATTTTCGTCCGTGTCATGAAAGGAAGGGTTTTCTGAATTGTCGTTGATGATCTCAATGTTCAGCTGTTCACATCTGCCGAGAAACTGTTCCAGATCAAAGTCCTGTTCCTCCAGAACATCAAAGACCTCTTTTTCAGAGAGCTTTCCGTTGACCTTTCCCTTTTCCAATAATGCTTCGATCGTCACCTTTTTTTGTTCCATGGAACAATCATCCTTTCTATATTCATAGTCCTATCACGAAGAGCCGCCTCAAGTCTTGTGAGCCTTTTTCTGCACCAGCGAGAGCAGATCATCGTCCGTTTCGACTTCGCCGGAATCGCTGCTTTTCAGTGTGTGGATGCAATCTTGAATTTCCTTTTTCGATACTGGAAAATCCTGATATTTTGCCAGAATCCCGCTGATTTTTCCCATCTCATCGTTGGACAATTCACCGCTGAGCGAGGAGAGAGTAAACACCCCGTCGGAGTTCCGGCACGCCAGAAAAATGCGGTAGACCTGCTGATAAAGCGGTGTCAGGAACTCGGCTTCTGTCAATTCCTGCGAAATCCAATCGCCCTCCTCCGGATACCGCAGCAGATCGTACAGGATTCGCTCCTCTGCCTTGACTTCTTTCAGATGGGCGGAAGCCTGTGGAATTTGCGGATCCGGATTGGCGGTGTGTTCCATGATGGATCTCCACGCTTTTTCCTCTTCGATTTTTTTCTTGCTTCTCTGCCGATATGCCACCTGCTGGCGCAGAACATCGGCGGAGATTTCCCATTTGTTTGCAGTGCGGGAGAGGTAGATCTCCTGCTGGATGGGATCGGGAATGTCTGCCAAAACCGAAACGGTTCGTTTCAGAAGCTGGACTTTTCCGGCATCTGTGGCAACATCCAACCCCTCCTCGCAGCGCTCCAGCTGAAAGTTGATGGCATCTCCCGCCTGTTCCAACAGCAGCCGGAAGCGCTCCGGTCCGAACCGTTTGATGTATTCGTCCGGATCCTTGGCACCGGACATGTGCAGGATTCGTGTTGGCAGCCCGACCTCGCTGAAATGGCGGATCGCCTTCTGTGTGGCTGTCTGTCCGGCACCATCGCTGTCGTAGGCGATGATGACTTCCTTGGCGTAATTGGAAATTTTTCGTGCCTGTTCCGGCGTGATGGCAGTTCCCAGCGTTGCCACTACGTTGGAAAAGCCGGCTTGATTGATGGCGATGACATCCATGTACCCCTCTGCCAGGATCAGACGTGTGGAGTTGCTGTCCTTGGCGAAGTTTAGGGAAAAGAGGTTTCTGCCCTTGTCAAATACTGGTGTTTTGGCAGTGTTGAGGTATTTTGGCTGCTTGTCATCCATAACACGTCCGCCGAATCCGATCACAGAACCTCTGGTGTCCACAATGGGGAACATAACACGGCATCGGAACGCATCATAAAGCCTGCCGCTCTTTGCAGAGCGGTGTGCCACATCTGCCAGAAGCAGCTCCTCCTCTGTGAATCCTTTTTTCAGCAGGTGATCGGTCAGCAGGTTCCAGCTGTCCGGCGCATACCCAAGCCCGTACTTGCGGATGGTCTCCGGCTTGAGTTTTCGGGAAATCAGATATTGCAGTCCACGCTTGTCCTGATTGGCGGTCAGGCAGCGAAAGTAAAAGTTTGCCGTTTCCCGATTGATGGCGAGGATTCTCGTGCGCATGCGGGAGCGGCTTTCCGCCTCTTTATCCGTGGGAAGCTGCAGTCCGCTGCGCTCTGCCAAAAGCTTGACTGCATCTGAAAATTCCAGATTTTCGATAAGCTCGATCCATTTGATGACATCGCCGCCCGTCCCGCATCCAAAGCAGTAAAAGCTTTCCGTATCCGGATAGATGGTGCAGGAGGGAGAGTTGTCCGAGTGAAACGGACACTTGCAGACATAAGTTCTGCCACGCCGGATGAGATTGACATAATTGCCGGCGATGGTTTCCATGGGACAGGCAGTGTGTACCTGTTCCAAAAAGTCAGCGGAATATATCATGTTCTGTCACAGTATCACAGCAACAGCTCGGCGTGAATTCCGGGCCGTTTATCTTATGAAAAATTCGGATATCTGCGGTGAAATTTAGCGACGGTACTAACCATGGTAACCGGAATATATCTCAAACAAGCACGCTTGATTGATTGCGGAATCCCGAATACGGACTCTGCGATTGCACCTGCAATCGCTGCAATCGTATCAGAGTCGCCACCGTACGAAATGGCAGTTCTAACCGTGTCTTCAAAGTCTTCAGCTTCCAGAACCGCCTTTATTGCAATAGGCACCGTACCCTGAACAGTTTCGTCAAACACACCGGGATGCACCTTGGCTATACCGTCGACATAAAATTCTGCGCTGTGCTCGTCCGATAGCGTGTACTGCAGCATGTTTCTGAGATACTGCTTGCCGTCGTCCGCAGGCATATCCTTCACCATCGACACGGCAGTAACGAATAGATTTACCCATGCCAGGGAAATCGGATGGT
>OHXC01000731.1_pt1 | contig 13581 bp, 13 predicted proteins | sample 1579891 | NCBI WGS metagenome assembly OHXC01 (sample SAMEA3882531, study PRJEB24775) | human gut metagenome | biome: human-associated habitat; feature: intestine environment; material: feces | place: Netherlands | collected 2009/2010
GCGGCGTAAGCCTCGGCACCGTTGCCGGCAGCGACAGCCTCGCGCACACGACGCACTGCGGTCTTCAGCTCGGACTTGCAAGCCTTGTTGCGCTGATGCGCCTTCTCGTTGGTGATGTTGCGCTTCTTCTGGCTCTTGATGTTTGCCATGTTCGTTCCTTTCCTAAAACAACTGATAGTCCGCGCATGCAGCACGACACGTTGCAGGAAAGAGTGTTGGAAGGCAAGATTGACACGCGAGAAGAAACCGCAGAGATGCGCGCCTCGCATAGGAAACAGTCAGGATTTCTCTGTCTCGCAGGCCAATCGGCCATCCAGCACAAGCGCTTTCCCTGTTGCAGCCATGTCTGCGGATTCTCCGATGAATATCACCATGCGAACGCTTGCTGGATACGCAATGCGATAGAATAGCAAACGCTTGCGCCAATTGCACGTAGTTTTTAGTGAATTGCGCCATTTTAAGGTGCAAACGTATACATTGAACACAAATACTGCAAGAGATAAGGACCTATCGATCGTCATGACCGACCCCTCGCATATCAGGAACTTCTCCATTATCGCCCATATCGACCATGGGAAATCGACGCTTTCCGACCGCATTCTCGAGATGACGGGCACCATCGCCGAGCGCGATATGCAAGCCCAGCTCCTCGACACGATGGACATCGAGCGCGAGCGCGGCATCACGATCAAGTCTAACGCCGTCCGCGTGACCTATGACGCCGACGACGGCGAGACCTACCAGTTCAACCTCATCGACACGCCGGGCCACGTGGACTTCAACTACGAGGTCAGCCGCTCGCTCGCCGCGTGCGAGGGCGCCGTGCTGATCGTGGACGCCTCGCAGGGCGTGGAGGCGCAGACGCTCGCCAACACCTACCTGGCGCTCGAGCACGATCTCGAGATCCTGCCGGTCATCAACAAGATCGACCTGCCCGCCGCCGACCCCCAGCGCACCAAGACCGAGATCGAGGACATCATCGGCATCCCGGCTATGGACGCGCCGGAGATCTCGGCCAAGCAGGGCATCAACATCCAGGCCGTGCTCGACGACATCGTTGACCACGTCCCCGCCCCGAAGGGCGACCCGAACGCCCCGCTGCAGGCGCTCGTGTTCGACAGCCAGTATGACAGCTACCGCGGCGTCATCGTGCTCATGCGCATCGTGGCCGGCACACTCCGGCGCGGCATGGAGGTGACGATGATGTCCACCGGCGCGTCGTACAAGGTGCTGGAGGTCGGCCACCTGCGGCCCATCGGTCTCGACCCGTGCGACGAGCTCGGCTGCGGCGACGTGGGCTACTTCACGGCGAGCATCAAGAACGTGGAGGACACGCGCGTGGGCGACACCGTGACCGAAACGGCCCGCCCCGCCGCTGAGCCGCTGCCCGGCTACCGCCCGGCGCGGTCGATGGTCTACTGCGGCATTTACACCGAGGACGGCTCGAAGTACCCCGATCTGCGCGACGCGCTCGAAAAGCTCAAGCTCAACGACGCCTCGCTCTCGTTCGAGCCGGAGTCGTCGGTTGCGCTCGGCTTCGGCTTCCGGTGCGGCTTTCTCGGTATGCTGCACATGGAGATCATTCAGGAGCGGCTCGAGCGCGAGTTTGACCTTGACCTCATCACGACGCTGCCGAGCGTCATCTACCGCATCACGAAAACCGACGGCACGGTGCTCATGATCGACAACCCGCACGACTACCCGAACCCCGCGTCCATCGAGGTCGCGGAAGAGCCGTTCGTGAACGTGTCGATCATCACGCCGCAGGAATTCGTCGGCAACATCATGCCGCTGTGCCAGGATCTGCGCGGCGAGTACAAAAATATGCAGTATCTCGACAGCCGGCTCGTGGAGCTGCACTACGAGATGCCGCTCAACGAGATCGTCTACAACTTCTTCGACACGCTCAAGGCGCGCACGAAGGGGTACGCCTCGCTCGACTACGAATTTTCCAGCTACCACCCGAGCGAACTCGTGAAAGTGGACATGCTGCTCAACGGCGACCAGGTCGACGCGCTGAGCTTCATCGCCCACAAGGACAAGGCCTACGGCCGGGCGCGCAAGCTGTGCGAGAAGCTCAAGGAGAACATCCCGCGGCAGCTGTTCGAGATCCCGGTGCAGGCCGCGATCGGCGGCAAGATCATCGCGCGTGAGACCGTCAAGGCCCTGCGCAAGGACGTGCTCGCCAAGTGCTACGGCGGCGACATCACGCGCAAGAAAAAGCTGCTCGAAAAGCAAAAGGAAGGCAAGAAGAAAATGCGCCAGCTCGGCACGGTTCAGATCCCCACGGAGGCATTTCTCGCCGTGCTCAAGCTCGATGAATAAGGAGGAAGCAACGCATGCTCGAATTCCGGTTTGACACCCAGCTGCTCATCGAGGGTCACGGCCTCGACGAGGACGCCATCCACGACTACATCCAGCGCAACATCGCGGGCGACTGCCTGCTGGCCGTTGGCGACGAGGATCTCATCAAGATCCACTTCCACACGAACACGCCCTGGAAGGTGCTCGAATACTGCGCGGGCCTGGGCGACATTCACGACGTCGTCATCGAAAACATGGAGCGTCAGGAAAACGGCCTGCACGGCTGATCTTCCGCACGCGAAAACCCGGCAGAGCATTTGCTCTGCCGGGTTTTCCTTTTCGTATGCAGTTATTTGGCGTGGGCCTCCGCCACGAGCTTGCCCTGCACGAGGTAGCGTTGGTGGTTATCGCCCCGGAAGCACGTCGAGAGCGTCAGCACCCGGTCGCCCGGTTCGGGCCAGGCGTCGGTGCGGAAGTTGGCCTGCAGGCTCTTTTGCGCCTGCACGCCGTCAAAATACGCCGTGAAATCGTCCGCGTCCGCAAAGTCGTGGCACAGCAGCAGGTGCTCGTTCGAGTGCGGATAGGCCGCGAAGATCTCATAGACAAGCATCCGGTCCGGGAGATAGACATAGATGTAGCGATGCGCCTCAAAGACCTCGGCGTCCGAAAAATCGTTGAGCTGGGCAAACATGCGCCCGTTGCGCAGGTTGTGCCCGTAGAGCACGGTCATGGGGTCACTGAAATCCTTCTGGTTGTAGTCCTGGCTGAAGATGCTGCCGCCGCTGTAGTACGCGCCGTTTTCGCTGTGCTTGGAGTAATACTCCTCGTCCCCTTCACGCTGGAGCACGGCGTAGCTGATGTCCGTATCCGGGATCGTGACCCAGGCATAGATATCCGGGTTCATGTCCTGCAGCTCGTCGAAATCGACCGGGATCTTCACGCGCTCGAGCTGGAAGCTGCCGGTGTCGTCCGGGGCGTTGGCGCGCATCCGGTCGCCGAAGGACTGACCCTGGTAGTACTGAATGATGTACCACACGCACCACGCGCACGCGCACAGCGCCGCGAGCGCCACAAGCACCAGCACGCTGCGCACAAGGATCTTTTTCGTTTTCATCGTTCACCTCATAAAAACAAAAGCTCCATGATCGGATCATGGAGCTCTGTTATTGTCATTATGCCATCTTACTTGGCGCGAACCAGCTTTTTGCCGCAAAACAGCACCGCTCCGACCGCAGCAACGGCCGCCAGGATCACCCACAGGATGCTGAAGGATTCACCGGTCTGCGGAGAGGTCTTGCCGGAATCGGGGTTGACGTTCGGATTCGTGTTGTCCTTCTCCGGGCTGGTAACATTGCTGGCAGCAAACGCCGTCGCCGACAGTGCAAACACGAGCACGAGTATCAAAAGAATGGCCACAAAGCGCTTCATTGTGTAACTCCTCCATTCATAGACTTGCAGTTTCTAAAGGTAGTATGATTTTACACCGAAGCGGCGCAAAATGCAAGGACTATTTTCAAAAAATATCCGTTTTCGATCACCCTTCTGCCGGCTCATAGAAAATGTTCAGGATCATCTCCAGCAGCGCGTCGGGATCGACCTGATACTCTGCGTGCTTCTGCGCGCCCATGACCGATGTGCCGGGCACGTTGACAATATCGCCCGAGAAGTGCATCCCGCTTGCCTGCTGCGCCAGATAGACCATCATGGCGGTGTTGATGTTCGTCGTGATATTGCGCCGAACATCGTTATAGAGCGCCAGCACGCTCGCCGGGTCCTCCTTGACCTGCGCGAGCATCTTGTTCACCAGCGCGAGCACGACCTGCTTTTGCCGCTGCATGCGCTGGTTGTTGCCCTCGGTCGAGTCGGCGCGGTAGCGGATATAATTCTCCGTGCGCTGACCGGTGAGCGTCACGGGCTGCCCGGCGGCGAAGCCGGAAAAGCTCTCATCCGGCGTGACAGTCACGCCGCCGACGCTGTCAACGAGCTGGCGGATGCCCTGCATGTAGATCGAGCCGTAGGCCGGGATGGGCAGGTCGTAAAATAGGCGCGAGACGGCCGCGCTCGTCAGCTCGCAGCTGCGCTCTGCCCCGTCGCCGTAGGAATAGGCCAGCGCCAGCTGCGCCGTGGCCGTGCCGACGTGCGCGCCGGTGCTGTCGAGAATGTCGAGCGTGCACATGGCATCGCGCGAGATGGACACGAGCGTCATCTCCTGATTGCGCAGGTCGAGCACCGCGAGGATGTTCGCGTCCGACTGGTTGGCGTTTCCGTACACGCCGTCGGCGTCCTGCTTGACCTCCTCGTCCACGCCCATGAGCAGGATCGTGACAATGTCGGTATTGTAGCGGTAGAGCTGCCCGTTGTAGCGCACCGTGCCGGAGCCGAGCGCCTCCACGTCGTCGCGGGCAATGTTCATCCCGTCGTCATTGGTCAGCGCGCTGCGGCCGACCGCCGACAGGATCAGCACCGTGGCGACCAGAATGAGCGCGATGGCGAGCAGCACGCACACGATGATGACCAGCACGCGCGTGCCGCGGCTCATGCGTTTTTTTGGCGGCTGCGCCGCCGGTGTTTCTCTGGCGTCTGACACAGGCGTCCCCCCTCGTTTGCAGATTTGTTTCTGTCCGCATGATACCACACCCCGGCAGATGTTGTAAAGCCGGGAGCACGATCACGGTTGACTTTTACGGAAAACCATCCTATTGTAACTACATATCCTTGCGTTTTCGGAGGTTTTGCCATGGACGATCCCAAAACTGCCGCCCGCTGGGTCAGCGCGTGGAGCACCAGCCCCATCGACGCGAGCCTGTCCGAGTCCGGCGTGCTCGACCGGCTCGGCGTGGCCGTGGCGGATGTATCCGCGCGCACGGCCGTGCAGCTCACGGCCGGTGGCACGCACGTGCGCCTGACGCTCTCGAACATCTTCGGCGTGCTGCCGCTGCACGTGGCGGCCTGTACCATTGCCATCGGCGCAGACGATGCACGCGGCATTGACCCCGCCACGCTGCGCACCGTGACCTTCGGCGGGCAGACGCACGTGCGCATCGGCGCAGGAGAAAGCTGCACGTCCGACGCGGCCGCGCTGCCGGTCGCCGCCGGGCAGACGCTGGCCGTGACGGTCTTTTACCGCGGCATCAACGCCATGCGCACGATTGGACTCATCGGCGGATGCAGCCATGCCGAGCTCGGCAACTGCACGCGCCGCACTCTGCTGCACATGGCCGTGCCGATGCAGCACACGGCGGACTCCGGCGCGTATGAGGTCATCCCCGCGCTCACGGAGATCGACGTGCTGGCCGCGGCCGGGACGCACGCGTGCGTCATCTTCGGCGACTCGACCGTGGCAAACGAGCTGCCGCGCCTGCTGGCCGCGCGCCTGCGCGCCGATGGCATTGAAAACGTAAGCGTGACGCAGGCCGCCATCAAGGGCGACCGGCTGGTGGCCGACGGCGTGGGCCGCGCGGCAAAGCTGCTCGGCGGCGCGGGCGTAAAGCGCTTTGCGCGCGATGTGCTCGCGCAGGCGGGAGCGGACATGGTGCTCGTCAAGCTCGGCGCGAACGATCTCATCCACCCGCACTGCCAGAGCAAGCAGGGGCTGCTGACCCCGGTGACGTTCGCGCAGATGACGGCGGGCTACCGCGCACTTGCCGACATGGCCCACGCACAGGGCATGCGCATCTGGTTTTGCGAGCTCACGCCGTGGAAGGGCTACACGCGCAACCTCTTCGGCCGCGGGGACGACATTCAGTGGTCGCCGGAATATGACGCGCTGCGGCTGGAGCTCAACGCCTGGTTTCAGGGCGCGGACTGCCCCGCCGACGGGTACATCCCGCTCGACGCTCTGGCCGACCCCAACGATCCGGACGCGCTCGTCCCGGCCTACACGACCGACGGCGTGCACCACACCCCGGCCGGGCAGCGGGCGCTCGCCGCGCTGATCCCGGAAGATATCTTTGTGACATAAGACAGGAGGCAGTACCCATGGCGATCATCCGCCCCGCAGCTGCGCACGACCTTGCGCGCATTGAAGAGATCTATGACGCGATCCACACGGCCGAGGAGGCCGGCACCGTCAGCATCGGCTGGGCGCGTGGCGTGTACCCGACGCGCGCGACCGCACAGGCCGCGCTGGACGCCGGCGAGCTGTTCGTGCTGGAGAGCGACGGCACGGTCTATGCCGCCGGGCGCATCAACCGCGAACAGGTGCCGGTGTATGCCGAGGTGCCGTGGGCGCACGACGCAGCGCCGGAGCAGGTGCTCGTGCTGCACACGCTCGTCGTTGACCCGGCGGCCACCGGGCACGGCTACGGCACGCAGTTCGTGCGTTTTTATGAACAATACGCCCGGGAGCACGGCTGCCCGGAGCTGCGCATCGACACGAACGCGAAAAACGCCAACGCCCGCCGGCTCTACGCCTACCTCGGCTACCGCGAGGCCGGGATCGCACCGTGCACGTTCAACGGCATCGACGGCGTCGCGCTCGTGTGCCTGGAAAAGTGGCTGGGCAGCGAACCATAACGGCGAGACCGCATAAAGAAAACCGCAGGCCCCGGAGCGCGCTCCGGGGCCTGTGGTTTTTGAATCTTGGCGCTCACGGCGTGGGGCTGCCGCCGCACAGCCGTTCATAGCCGGTGCGGTAAGCCCCGCTGAGGATCTCCTCCCACCAGGGACGGTTGGCGAGATACCAGTCGATCGTCCGGCCAATGCCGTCGGCAAAGCGCGTCTCCGGCAGCCAGCCGAGCTCCGTGTGGATCTTCGTGGGGTCGATGGCATAGCGCAGGTCGTGCCCCTGCCGGTCGGCGACGTAGGTGATGAGGCGCTCGGGCTTGCCGAGCTTGCGGCAGATCAGGCGCACGATGTCGATGTTGCGCATCTCGTTGTGGCCGCCGATGTTGTACACCTCGCCGATGCGGCCGTGGTTGACCACAAGGTCGATGGCCCGGCAGTGGTCGCCGACATACAGCCAGTCGCGCACGTTCAGCCCCCGGCCGTACACCGGCAGCGGCCGGTCCGCGAGGGCATTTACGATCATGAGCGGGATGAGCTTTTCCGGGAACTGATACGGCCCGTAGTTGTTCGAGCAGCGCGAGATCGTGACCGGCAGGCCGTATGTGCGTCCGTACGCCCCTGCCAGCAGATCGGCCGCGGCCTTGGAGCTGCTGTAGGGTGAGCTGGTGTGCAGCGGCGTCTGCTCGGTGAACAGCAGATCCGGCCGGTCGAGCGGCAAGTCGCCGTAGACCTCGTCGGTCGAAACCTGATGAAAGCGCACATTGCCGTATTTGCGGCAGGCGTCCATGAGCACGGACGTGCCGATGATGTTCGTCTGCAGGAACAGCGACGGGTCGGCGATCGAGCGGTCGACATGGCTCTCGGCCGCGAAGTTCACGACCACGTCGGGATGCTCTTCTTCAAACAGGCCGTAGACCGCCTCCCGGTCGCAGATGTCCATCTTGGCAAAGCGGAAGTTCGGCTGCCCGAGCAGCGGCGCGAGCGTGGAGAGGTTGCCGGCATAGGTGAGCTTGTCGATGCACACGAGCCGGTCGTCCGGATAGTGCTCGCGCAGGTAAAACAGGAAATTCGCGCCGATGAAGCCGGCGCCGCCCGTGACGAATCTAGTCATGCAGCTCCCTCTCAAACACCAGCTTGTCCTCCGCGACCGCGCGCAGATGCGCACCGTAGGGCGCGTTTTGATACTGCGCGGCGGCAGCCAGCAGCTGCGCCTTCGTGAGCCAGCCCATGTGATAGGCCACCTCTTCCGGCGCGGAAATGATGACGTCCTGCCGGTTCTGCACCGTCTGGACAAAGACCGCCGCGTCCATGAGGCTCTCGACCGTTCCGGTGTCGAGCCACGCAAAGCCCCGGCCGAGCAGCTGCACCTTCAGCCGGTCGTCCTCGAGATAGAGCCGGTTGAGATCCGTGATCTCCAGCTCGCCGCGCGCCGACGGACGCACCTGCCGCGCCTTTTCCACGACACGGTTGTCGTAAAAATACAGGCCCGTGACGCAGTAGTTCGAGCGCGGGCTTCTGGGCTTTTCCTCGACGGACAGCACACGCTTGTCCTGGTCAAACTCCACAACGCCGAAGCGCTCCGGGTCTTTGACGTGGTAGCCGAAGATCGTGGCATAGCCCGCCTCGGCATTTGCGACCGCCTCGCACAGGTTGCTGCGAAAGCGGTTGCCGTAGAAAATATTGTCGCCGAGGATCATGGCGCACGTGTCGCCGCCGATGAAGTCTGCCCCGATCAGAAACGCCTGCGCGAGCCCGTCCGGGTGCGGCTGCACCGCGTAGGACAGGCGGATGCCGAACTGGCTGCCGTCGCCGAGCAGGCGCTCGAAACGCGGGGTATCGTCGGGCGTCGAGATGATGAGGATGTCGCGGATGCCCGCGAGCATGAGCGTCGAGAGCGGGTAATAGATCATGGGCTTGTCGTACACGGGCAGCAGCTGCTTGGACGTGACCCGCGTGAGCGGGTACAGCCGCGTGCCGGAGCCACCGGCGAGGATGATGCCTTTCATCGTCTGTGCCTCCCTTTTTCAGTCTCTGCGGTACAGGTCGCGGGTGTATACCTTCTCCGGTACGTCGTCGAGCGCGGACTCGGCGCGGTTGGCAACGATCACGGCCGACATGCGCTTGAACTCCGCGAGCGACGCGATCACCGGCAGGCCGTCGAAGGTGGCCGCCTTGAGCGTCGGCTCATAGATGACGACGCTCGCGCCCGCGCGGCGCAGCCGCTCGATGACGCCGCGGATGCTCGACTCGCGGAAATTGTCGGAGTCCGCTTTCATCGTCAGGCGGTACACGCCGACGACGCCGCCCGCCGCCTTGCGCAGGATCTGACGGGCGATGTGATCCTTGCGCTCGTCATTGGCCGTGACGGCGGCGCTGATGATGCGGTTGGGAATGTCGCCGAAGTTTGCCACGAGCTGGCGCGTGTCCTTCGGCAGACAGTAGCCCCCGTAGCCAAACGAGGGGTTGTTGTAGTGCGCGCCGATGCGCGGGTCGAGGCACACGCCGTCGATGACCTGCCGCGTGTCGAGCCCCTTGAGCTCGCAGTAGGTGTCGAGCTCGTTAAAATAGCTCACGCGCACGGCGAGGTACGTGTTGGCAAAGAGCTTGATGGCCTCGGCCTCCGTCGCGTTCGGGTAGAGCGTGGGGATGTCCTGCTCCGCCGCGCCCTGCTGCAGCAGGGACGCGAACCGGCGCGCGTCCGCCTCCGTTGCCGTGCCGCCGTGCGGGCGGCCGACCACGATGCGGCTCGGGTGCAGGTTGTCATACAACGCCCTGCCCTCGCGCAGAAACTCCGGCGAGAACAGCAGCCGCGCGCAGCCGAACCTGCCCACGATGCGCTCCGTATAGCCGACCGGCACCGTGGACTTGATGACCACGAGCGCGCCGGGGTTGACCCTGCCCACGAGCGAGAGCACCGCCTCGACGGTCGAGGTGTTGAAGAGGTTGCGCTCGGGGTCATAGTCCGTCGGCGTGGCAATGATGACCACGTCCGCCGTGCGGTAGGCCCGCTCGGCGTCCACGGTCGCCGTGAGCGTCAGCGGCTTCGTGCGCAGGAAGTCTGTGATCTCGGCGTCGACGATCGGCGAGACGCCGCGGTTGATCTGTTCGGCTTTGGCTGGGGTCGTGGTCACGGCGGTGACGGCGTTGTGCTGCGCGAGCAGCACCGCCTGCGCCAGGCCGACATAGCCCACACCGGCTACGGTAATGTTCATCTTGTTTCTCCGGTTTCTCAGGTCGTTTCTCTGTGCGGCGTGACGGGCGGAAAGGCCGTCACTCCAAAATGTCATACTGCTTCATCAGTTCGATGCGCTCCCGCGCCAGCCGGAGCGAGCCGGCCGCGCTGTCCGCCGTGGTCTGCCGCTTTTCCCGGGCATAGTGCGCGAGGCGCTGCGCCCACGCGGCCGGCAGCAGCCACGTGTGCTTTTTCAGATACGGGTAGCGCCGCGCGAGCACGCTCCGCGGCGGGAACACGGTGCGCAGCACGCTGCTGCGCCCGCCCGTGCGGCTGGCCCGGACGGCGTTGAGCGTCACGGTGGATGCGTGCAGACGCGTGTAGTCATTGGAGCCGTAAACGCCGCCGCAGAGCGTGTCGTGCAGCAGCGGCGCAACATCCATAGTATCCTCCCACGGCGCGGGTAAGTCAAGCTCTATTCCGAGATCGTTTGCGGCAATGCAAAACGCCGCGGCGGCAAACTTCGCCGCGTGCACGGTCCGACACTGGTCATGCAGGCGCAGCCAGTCGATCTGATCGTGATAGGCGCGCGCCCACAGGCCAATATCGCAAAACTGCCGCAGGCCGATGCCGCTGCGCACAAAGTGCTTGTAGGCGTGCAGGATCAGATACAGCAGATGCTCGTGCGGCGGCATGGCGAGAAAACCGTCGATCTCAACGGGATGTAAGTCGGCAAAAAAGCGGTTCAGGTCGTCGTGGGCGTCCTCGGAGCTGTCAAACAGGTGCCGGTGCAGCTCGATGTAAAGCGGGCTGCCCTCTTTCGTATAGGACACCTCGTCCGCCGCGGCCAGCTCGTCCGCGGGCGTGTCGGTGGTCAGACCATTGGCCAGCAGCCGCGCATGGCAGGCCGGAAACTCCGCCTCCGGGATGTAGAGATCGTCGTCCGCGCTGATGCGGTGATCCTGGAGCGGGTACAGCCGGCTGCACAGCTGCCCCTTGACCACGACGGGGTGCAGCCCCGCCGCGCGCAGGTCGCCATAGAGCGCGGCAAACTCCGCCGCGCGCAGGGTCTGGTGCAGTACCTGCCCGATGACCTGCTGCTTCACCGCCGCGAACAGCGCCGCGTTTTCCGCTGCGGCGGGCGCTTTGCGGGCCGCCTCGAAGAGGAGCGGCGTCAGCTTCTGCTGCCCCGCCAGCGCAAAAACAGCAGACCAGTCCACGTTTTCAGCGGGTATCTCCCCGCCGGAAACGGCCACTTTGGCGATATGCAGAAATTGTGTTTCGGTAGCAGTCAGGGTCATGTTCGTGTGCCGAGCCCTTTCTTTGTGTGATTCGATGGCGTGCGCGACAAGCAGGGACGCCGCGCCGAGCAGCGCGCCGAGCGTGTTGCAGAGCACATCGTCCGTCTCCGCCATGCCGAGGGAGAAGCGGTACTGCGCGTACTCGATCCCCGCGCTGAGCAGGCAGCTGGCAAGGGTTGTGACGCCGATCCGAAGCCAACTGTTCCACCGGCGCGGCAGGGCGTTCGAGAGCGTGAGGCCGAGCGGGAAGAAGAGAAATACGTTCATCAGCATCTCGCGGTAGAGCTCCGGCTGCACCCGCGCAGCGGCGAGGGCGGCAAAGGGGGTGAGGATAAGGCCGCCGCCCTCAGCGCGGCTGAACAGGGTCGCATAAAGGATCACCGCAGCGCTCACGAGCAGCAGCGCAAGATTCCCCGGCCGCCACTGCCGCTCGGCCACGCGGGCGGATAACGCACCCCAGACGGCAAGAAGCAGCGGCATGGCGACCAGCACACCGATCAGCGACCGGGAGTAGATGTAGTGGAGCATTTGTGTCACCCCTGAGCGTCTGCACGTCCTGTCAGCTTCATCTTTACTTTCTTCCAATACGGAGCGAATAATTCCTTGGCATAGCGATAGGTCTCCCTGTCAAACAGTGATGCAACTGCAAAAAACAGCGGAATCACAATCACACAGGTAATCGCTGCCCACAGAATAATGCGGGGGTAGGTATCCAGTGCAATGCGGGCAAGCAGCGGCTTGGACAGCACTGTTACCGCGATGAACAGCGCCAGATTGACCAGCCAGCGGCGGTAGGTTTTCCATGGGCTGCAGTGCAGGATTTTTTTGTTGGCATAGATGATCATTGCATTCGCTCTGAATAACAAGGCCGCAATTGTACCAATCAAAACACCGTAAATACCCCATTTGAGAACACCTATCAGTGATACTACGATATTCACTATCATTTCAGTCCAAGCATGCCATTGTGTCTGCCTAAAATGTCCCGCTACGTGTATTGCTTTTGCTGAGGACAATCTGCTGTTCTCTATCAAAGCAACTGTTACAAATAGAATTACCAATACTGGGTCAATATAATTTATGTCATTAACTCCGCCAGTATATAATCTCAAAAACGGCAAAATGTATACGCTAGCTACAAAAATCAGTGAAAAAGACAGTGATATATAGACTAGCTCGAAGCTATCTTGCAATTTCCCATACTTTTTCTGATTGCGCACCATTTCTTGTCCCAGCACAAATGTAATGCTCCCAGCAATATTAGAAAGGAGCGTTCCAACCATTCCAAAAAGCAGTGCATACATGGAGTATACACTTACTACGCTTAGTCCGCAAAAAATAGATAGCACGAAAGCGTCTGTACTGCTGAATACCGTCCCAGAAAGCTGATGCGCCAATACAGAATTCCTTTGGGAAAGCCTGTCGTAAGCGGGCGCAACTGTTAAATCCATCCACGAATAGTTCTTTTTTATGTAGTATGAAATATACAACATCTGAACCAAACTGAGTACTAAATACATAGTCTGGACAGCAACAACTCCAAACCCAAACTGTAGCAACAGGATTTTTCCAATACTTGTAACAATGCCGATAAGCGTTGTAAGGTTCGTAATGATGTAGGTTTTGCCCTCTGCTTGCAATAGAATTTTGTACTTGCCCTGAAAATAATAGTTCACCACACCGGGTAAACCACTGATAAGCACGACAAGCGCTACTGTCTTATAGGGTATAGTTGTTTTGATTATGATTGGGTAAAGTGATGACAAAAAAAGCACGAGCAGAAGATAGGCAATGCCAGTACGTCTGTAATATAGATTGGTTGCAGACATAATAGCATTAACAGTAGGCTTATCTTCTTCTGCAATCGGTTTATAGAGCGCTTGCAATGAAGCCAAACCAACGCCAGCTTCTAAAAGGCTGGCGTACCCTAAGACCTGAGTTATCGAGCTAAGCAGTCCATTGTTTTCCGACCCCAGATTAACAAGCACAAGCCGAGGTATTACTATCCCCATAGCAATCGTAATTACCTGCCCTAAAATGCTTGTTATCATATTGTACGCGCTTTTCTTTGCGTTTGACATACTCATAGTCTATACTAGCCTCCGCAGCAGCGGGATTTTTGACAGTATCCACGAAACGAAAAGCGACGCCCCAAAGATACCGACAGAAGAAATGAAAACCGCCAGCACAGGCTGACAATAGTCAGGCTTTACATTCCAAATATGATAGACCAGAGAAACAAAAAATACATGCGTTAAGTAAATTCCAAACACGCGCTGTCCCAAGAACTCCAATATC
>OHXC01000735.1_pt1 | contig 13550 bp, 11 predicted proteins | sample 1579891 | NCBI WGS metagenome assembly OHXC01 (sample SAMEA3882531, study PRJEB24775) | human gut metagenome | biome: human-associated habitat; feature: intestine environment; material: feces | place: Netherlands | collected 2009/2010
GGAGGCAGAGACCGTAGTCGTAACAAACAGTGATTATATCGTGGAACGTCTTCTTGGGTCCGGAGAGTTGTGTAATATCAGTGGTGCGGATCTTTCCGGCCGTGATCCGGGATATTCCTCCGTGAAATATACATTTCCGGGAGAAGGCCAGAAACTTGTTTACGGGTGCATTTGCCGGAGAGGTGAAGAGCTTAGTGAACAGGGAAAGGATTTTCTGGGATTCGTGAAGGAAAGACTTCAGATTTCCGGGAAGTGATAAAAGAATAAAGCAAAAGACCAGACGGGATTTTTCTGCACGGGACACAGGTTCCTGATACAGAAAAGTCCCGTTTTTTATATGGAATACACATCCATGCCAAAACCGACTGTCCAATATCCCCGTACCGGGGTTGTCCGAAAGCTGTTAAATGATAAAATAATATCAGCAGCACACTCCGCGTGCTGAATATAAAAACACTGTGATGCACATAACCTCCGCGCACTCCTATTTGTGCATACAAATGTTTTGTCGAATAATAACACGACCCTTTCAAAAGCAGTTATGGTTTTGGATGCCATAACTGCTTTTGAAATATGAACACAAATCGCTCCACGATTTGTGTTCATGAGCATGCAGCAGAGCGGAATGCGAATGTCTGTCTGAACTGTAAAGGGCAGTGGGAAAGGAAAATTATGAACAAAGAAAATAAACTCGTCATTCGGATCCTGAAGCGGCTCCTTCTGCTTGCAGTGGTTATGTTTCTGCTGTCTGTGGTGGTGTTCTGGCTGGCGAGACTGGCACCGGGAGATCCCCTGCAGTCCTTTTACGGAGATTCCCTGGAAATGATGACCAGCGAGGAAGTGGCTGCGGCCAGAACGAGACTAGGACTGGATCAGGGGATCGGGGTACAGTATGTAAGGTGGTTTACCAATGTAATCCATGGTGATTTCGGATTGTCGCTGAAATACAGGCAGCCGGTTATGAATGTGATCAAACCGCTGATCGGAAATACTCTGGTGCTGGGAGGAATTGCTTACATTGTGATCTTTATACTGGCAGTTCTGATCGCCATATTCTGTACGCTCCATGAGGATCAGTGGATCGACCGGCTGATCTGCAAGATCGGAACAGCAGCCTATTATGTGCCGGCTTTCTGGCTTGGTGTGGTACTGATCCTGATCTTCAGTGTAAATCTTGGATGGTTCCCAAGCAGCGGTGCCTATGATGTGGGAATGGCAGACAGTATCGGCAATCGTATGAAGCATATGATCCTTCCGCTGGTAGTAATGATCTTCAGCCATCTCTGGTATTACGCATATATGATACGTAACAAATTCCTGGATGAGGTGCGGAAGGATTATGTACTTCTTGCCAGATCCAAGGGACTTTCCAAAAGAAAGATCCTGTGGAAGCATTGTCTTCGAAATGTAATGCCGACGATCGTGAGTATCATGGCAGTTTCGGTACCACATGTAACCGGTGGGACTGTAACTGTGGAAGCTGTTTTCAATTATGCGGGAATTGGAAATCTTGCAGTGGAATCTGCAAAATATCATGATTATAACCTGCTGATGATCGATGTGCTGATCACGGGATTTATCGTATTTTTAAGCAGCTTTGTTGCACAGACTGTCAATGAAGAGATCGATCCAAGAATGAAGGATTCGGAGGTGAGGGTATGGTAGCTGACCGGAAGCTTTCAGAAGCTGAGCTTTTTCAGGTAGTTGGTGCCGGGTGGAAGCAGCAAGAATCTGAAAAACGGAAAAAAACATTTCAGGAAAAGCTGAAGGGGAAACCGGTATTTTCTGCGTTTCTGCTTTTTCTGATCGTTTTGGGCTGTGTATTTGCAAATGTTGTTGCAAATCATGATCCCTCAGGTTTTTATCTCCAGAATCTGAATACACCGCCGGGAAAGGAATTTATCTTTGGAACGGATTCGCTTGGAAGAGATATTTATTCACTGATCTGGTATGGCGGAAGGGTTTCTCTGGTGATCGGGCTTCTGGGAGCTGCGATCATTACTGTGATCGGTGTTACCTACGGATGCATCAGCGGAACAGCAGGGCCAAAGGTGGACTCGGTTCTGATGCGGTTTACGGAAATGTGCGGAAGTATTCCGACGCTTCTGCTGATCCTGATCCTGTCAGCAGTCCTTCAGGCCGATGATGTGATCAGCATATCTGTGATCATCGGTATTACCGGGTGGTTTGCACTGGCACGTATTGTAAGAAGTGAAGTGCGGCAGATAAGGAACAGTGATTATGTGATGTATGCAAGACTCTGCGGAGGAAGTTTTGGATATGTGATGTATCACCATCTGATCCCGAATTTTGTTTCGGCGATCATGTTTGTGGTGATCTCTTCGATAAGCAGCTGTATTACCATGGAATCTACTTTAAGCTTTCTTGGCCTTGGGCTTCCGGCAGATGTAGTTTCCTGGGGAAGTATGCTCTCGCTGGCAAATAAAGCACTGATCATGAATACCTGGTGGGTGATCGTGATCCCGGGAGTTTTTCTGGTCATTACTTTAATGTGCATTACCAGTATGGGTAGCTTTGTGAGAAGTGAGGTAAATAATCATTACAGCAATCTCTGATGCAGTCAGAAAAAAATATTTGGACGCAAACCGTGATAAAACATTCCGTAGTGTGGATAACCGGTTTGAAAATAAGGAAAGATGAGGAAAACAGAATGAAAAAGAGAACAGGAAACAACTATGGAAGAAAATATGCGGCGATAACACTGGCAGCAGTGACCGCAGCATGCACAGGAGCATCGGCAGGCAGTGCGGTAACCGTAGCTGCAGCAGAAGAAAACAAAACCCTGGTATATGCGGGTGAGTCAGAAAGTACGATCAATCCCCTTCTGAATAACCATGATGAACTTCCGGATCTTATTTTTTCAGGACTGATGAAATATGATGCCAATGGAAAGCCGGTAGAGGATCTTGCAGAGAGCTATACCTTTGATAAGGATACCAATACCTATACTTTTAAGCTTCGAGATGGTGTTAAGTGGCATGATGGAGAAGATTTTAATGCAGAGGATGTTGTATACACCTATAAGGAGCTTACAGAGGATGAAACCCTGGGAGTCAGCATCACCAGCAACTATCAGGACATCACAAGTATTGAGGCACCGGATGATCAGACTGTGATCTTTACACTGGATCAGTATGATGCTGCCATGCTGGATTACTTTACCATGGGAATCCTTCCTGAGCATCTTCTGGAAGGAGAGGACGTGAATACCACATCCTTTAACCAGAATCCGGTGGGAACAGGCCGTTATAAATTTGAAGACTGGGATGCTACCGGTGGAATGATCACACTGAAACGAAATGAAGATTATTACGGAAAGGTTCCGAATATTGAAACCGTTGTATATCGTACAGTATCGGATGAGACTACAAAGGCAACCATGCTCCAGTCCGGTGAGGCGGATCTTGCATGGCTGAATTCCAACTATGCTTCTCAGTTCAAGGATAAGGACGGATATAATTACTGGGAGTTCACCACAGCAGATTACCGTGGAGCAGCCATGGATATGAGCACAGATTTCTGGAAGGAAAACGGAGATTCTATCGGCGTTCTGAATTATGCGCTGGATAAGGATTCCATTATTGCAGGTGTTCTTGCAGGACAGGGAGAGCCGGCATACAGCCCGATCCAGAGAAACCCTCTCGGAACAGATAAGGAAGCCAATATCTACTCCTATGATCTGGATACCTTTGCAAAGAAGATGGAAGAGCTGGGATGGAAAAAAGGTGATGATGGGATCTATGAGAGAAACGGACAGAAATTCCACTTTACCATCCAGGTACGTGATTACGAAGAAGAGCGTGTGGATATTGCCAATGTCATGTCTGATATGCTGAAGCAGGCTGGTGTGGAAATGGAAGTAAAGCTTGTTACCAAATTTGACTGGGATGCAGGATACAATGGATTTCTTGCCGGCTATTCAACACAGTTTGACCCGGATATGGCATATGTAAACTTTGTAACCGACGCAAGTGGAAACAACATGCATTATTCCAATGCAGATGTGGACAAATATCTTGAGGAAGGCCGTCACGGTGAGACTGAGGAAGCTAGAAAAGAAGCATATAGTGAATTCGAAAAGGCATATGCCGAGGCACCTGGAATCCTTCTGGTTGCTTATCTTCAGGGAGATTATGTAGGCGTTTCCGGACTTGACGGACTGGATACCACACGTGTTCTGGGACATCATTCCGTAGGTGTTATGTGGAATATTGAAGACTGGACCATTACAAAATAAGGAAAAGATCATGCAGGAAACCGTTTTGGAATTAAAAAACTATTCGGTAAGCTTTGACACACCGGACGGCGAGGTACAGGCCGTCCGGAATGTTGATCTCACGGTAAAAAAAGGAGAGATACTTTGTATCGTAGGTGAGTCCGGATGTGGAAAAACCGTTATGTGCCGTAGCGTGATGAAGCTTCTGCCACCGAATGCACATGTAAAAAGCGGAGAGATCAGTCTCTGCGGAGAGAATATCACAGCCTATAAAAGAAAAAAAATGGAAAAGCTGTGCGGAAGTAAGGTAAGCATGGTGTTCCAGGATCCTATGCTGACGCTGAATCCGACGATCCCTGTTGGCAAACAGATCACAGAGGCTATTATCAAAAATCAGAAAGTATCCAGGGATGAGGCGAAAAAAAGAGCTGTGGAAATGCTGAAGCTGGTAGGGATTCCGGATGCAGAACAGCGCTATGGCCTGCAGCCTCATTTTTTTTCCGGAGGAATGCGTCAGCGTTGTGTGCTGGCTATTGCACTGGCCTGTGATCCGGAAATATTATTTGCCGATGAGGCGACTACAGCACTGGATGCAACCGTGGAAGCAAAGATTCTGGATCTGCTTCTTGAGCTGAGAGAAAAAACAGGGATCAGTATTGTGTTCATATCTCATGATCTGGGAGCTGTTGCAAGGATCGCAGACAGAGTTGCAGTTATGTATGCAGGAAAGATCATTGAGATCGGGACAGCGGAAGAGGTTTATTATGATTCCCGGCATCCTTATACCTGGGGACTTCTGTCTTCTCTGCCTGTATTTGCAGGTGAAAAAGGGGAGCTGAATCCGATCCCCGGAATGCCGCCCTCTCTTTTGAATCCTCCGCCGGGAGATGCATTTGCCGTTCGAAATCCCCAGGCGCTGGCAATCGATTATGAACAGACTCCGCCGATGTTTAAAGTCAGTGATACGCATTATGCAGCCACATGGCTTCTGGATGAAAGAGCTCCGAAAATAGAAAAGCCCGCCATTTTGAAGGACAGATTACAGGAAAACAGCGGCCGTAAACAGAAACCGGATAAAAAGGAAGCGTCATTTTTACAGAAAACAGAACAGAAACAGGCGCCTGTACTGATCGAAGCCAGAAATCTGAAGCAGCATTTCCGTATCCGTTCCGATTATACGATCCATGCAGTGGATGATGTTTCCTTCAGTATCCGGGAAGGTGAGATCATGGCACTGGTGGGAGAGACCGGATGCGGAAAATCCACAACAGCCAGAACGCTTGCAGGAATCTACCGGCCTACAGGCGGGGAAATCTTTTATCAGGGAGAAAGAGTGCCGGATAAAAAGGATCCTTTCGGAATGCGGAAGAAAATGCAGACGGAGATCCAGATGATCTTTCAGGATTCGGGCGCTGCACTGAATCCCCGAATGAGCATACGGCAGATCATGCTGGAGCCTGTAAAGATCAGCCGCAGGATCCGTGACAGAGAAATGCTGGAGAACAGGCTTCGGGAAATCCTGAAGGAGACAGGACTGGATGAAAGCATTCTGTCGAAAAAGCCGGGAGAGCTTTCCGGCGGACAGAGACAGAGAGTTGCCATAGGAAGAAGCCTTCTCATGGAACCACGTCTTATCATTGCAGATGAACCGATCGCATCGTTGGACATTTCTATCCAGGCACAGATCGTCATGCTTTTTAAAAAGCTTCAGCAGGAAAAAAGATTTTCGTTTCTTTTTATTGCCCATGATCTGTCCATGGTACGTTTTTTAAGTGATACAACCGGTGTGATGAAAAACGGAAAGCTGGTAGAAATGGCACCTACAAAAGAGCTTTTTGAAAATCCGCAGCATCCTTATACACAGTCCCTGCTTTCTGCGATCCATATCCCGGATCCGCTGGAAGAGAGAAAACGGAGGCTGATCGAGTATGAAGAGCCACAGTCTCTTGGAGAGGGCTGGAAAGAATTATCCGCATGTCACTGTGTGAGAATATAAGAACATGATGGAATACATATGCATGACAAAATGGAATATGTAAAATCCCCCCGCCGGGGTTGTGGCAGAACAGCCGTGTTGTTAAACTTTTGTTATTCGAAATACTGAGAAACAAAGTGCGGAGAGGAAAATATGGGAAAATATATAATAAAACGGTTGCTGCAGTTGATCCCGGTCCTGATCGGGATCACATTTCTTTCTTTTGCCATGATGCGGCTTGCCGGCGGAGATGCAGTAACTTATATGTATGAAAATGCAGGCTCTGCAGTATCCCAGGAGGTCATTGATAAGGCAAAGGCAGAATATGGCCTTGATAAACCATTCCTTGTACAATATGCTGCCTGGTTTGCGGGAATGGTAACCGGAGATATGGGAGAGAGCTATGTGTCTCACAGAGATGTCTATGAAACCTTTATTTCAAAGCTTCCGGCAACGATGATGCTGACTCTGTCATCGATCCTTCTTACGATTGTTCTTGCGATCCCGTTGGGAATCCTGTCAGCAGTAAAGCACAACAAATGGGTAGATTATCTGATAAGATTTTTAAGCTTTATCGGCAATTCCATGCCGAATTTTTTTGCTGCCATGGTCCTGATGTATTTTCTGTCCATCAGGCTGGGCGTTTTACCGGTAGTCACAAATACAGATCTCGGACAGAGTATTATTCTGCCGACACTGACACTGGCGATCTCCATGGCTGCAAAATATACCAGACAGGTGCGTGCCACGGTTCTGGAAGAACTGAATAAGGATTATGTGACCGGAGCCCGGGCAAGAGGGATCCGCAGTCGTGTGATCATCTGGAAGAGTGTAATGAAGGCTTCCATGCTGACGATCATCACACTGCTGGCTCTGTCCATCGGTAATCTTCTGGGAGGAACTGCCATTGTGGAAAATATCTTTATGTGGGATGGTGTCGGAAAACTGGCGGTAGATGCGATCACCATGCGTGACTATCCGATCATCCAGGCTTATGTGGCCTGGATGGCGGTTATTTATGTTCTGGTAAATTTGGTGACAGATATTATTTACCACTATCTGGATCCGAGAGTACGACTTGGAGGTGACAGAGCATGAGTGGAAAAAATAATATCACAGTCCGGAAGCAGAAGATCCGGAAAAATCATACAAAAGCAAAGCTTGTCTTTTTTCTTGTGCTTACAGCATTGCTTCTGTTTGTAGCGGCATTTGCAAAATATCTCTGCCCTTATGATCCTTATGCCCAGGATCTGGCACTTGCCCAGAAACCGCCGGGACCGGAGCATCTGCTCGGGACAGACCGTTATGGAAGAGATATGCTTTCCCGTGTGATCATAGGAAGTACGACCAGTATTTATGCAACGCTGCTCCTGGTTGCGGTGATCACTGTGGCGGGAACGGCTATTGGTATTTTCTGTGGCTGGAAGGGCGGCAAAGCCGATGCCGTTCTGATGCGTATCTCTGATCTGTTCCTGGCTTTTCCGGGACTGGTATTTGCCCTGGCAGTAGCAGGTGTTCTGGGAGGCGGTATCCAGAATGCGATCATTGCCCTGGCAGTGATCAGCTGGCCGAAGTTTGCAAGACTTGCCAGAGGGCTTACCCTGACTCAGAAGGACTCTGCATATCTTATGGCGGCAAAGCTTTCCGGGAGCAGTACAGGAAAGCTTCTGCTCAAACATATCCTTCCCAATATCGCAGGCCCCATACTTGTTACGTCAGTTCTTGATATCGGAACCATGATGATGGAGCTGGCAGGACTTTCCTTTCTCGGACTTGGTGTAAAGCCTCCAATGGCAGAATGGGGAAGTATGATCAACGATGGAAGAAGTATGCTGCAGATTTCACCGTGGATGGTACTTGCGCCGGGAATGGCGATTTTTATTACAGTAATGATCTTTAATCTTTTGGGAGATACGATCCGGGATTATATGGATCCGAAGGAACGAAACAGGAGAAAAGGATAACAGGCACTTATAAATAAATATAACACAGAAAGTGAGAGCGGAGATTATGAAGAAAAAGATTCTGGCAGCAATGCTTGCTGCGTCAATGGTCATGAGCATGACGGGAGCAAAGAAAAGAGTGAAGGAACTACCTTTGTTTACGGAACTACCGGATACAGTGAAGAAATGGGAGATGCAGGATTAAACCCTCACGACAATTATTCCGGATGGAGCTGTCTTCGTTATGGCGTAGGAGAAACACTGTTTAAGTACAATGACAACATGGAGGTAGAGCCATGGCTTGCTACAGACTATGAATTTACAGACGATAATACAGTAAAGATCACCCTTCGTGACGGTGTGAAATTTTCCAGCGGAAGGACCATGGATGGAGAAGCGGTAAAGGAATGCCTGGATGATCTGATCGCAAACCATGACCGTGCACCTTACGATATGAAGATCGATAAGATCGAAGCAGATGGAATGACAGTAACGATCCATACTTCCGAACCATGTCCGGCACTGATCAATTATCTCGGTGATCCGTATGGTGCTATCATTGATATGGATTATGGCGTACAGGGAGAGGGCGGCTCTGCAAATGTGGCAGGAACAGGCCCCTATGTTGCAACGGAAGTATCTCCGACGGAGATCAAACTGGTAAAAAATGATGATTACTGGGGCGGAGATGTAAAGGTAGACAACGTTATCGTAAAATCCTTCTCAGACGGAAGTGCTCTGACAGCGGCATTGCAGACAGGCGATATACAGGGAACCTATGGACTTCAGTATGATAACTATGCGCTTTTTGACGGAAATCCGGACTATCAGATCAGCTCTGTAGCAACAAGCCGCTGTTTCTTCGGACAATTTAATATGGAATCCGAGCTGATGCAGGATCAGAATGTGAGAAAAGCCATTGAGATGGGAATCGATAAGGACGGCTTCTGCAGTGTGATCATGGAGGGACGAGGTGTTCCGGCAGTGGGAGCCTTCCCAAGCAGCTTTTCCTATGGAAACGATGCAGTAAAGGCACCGTCCTATGATCCGGAAGAGGCGAAAAAGCTTCTGGAAGAATCCGGATGGACAGATACGGATGGAGATGGCTATGCAGATAAGGACGGAAAGAAGCTGTCCATCACATGGCTGACCTATCCAACCCGTCTGGAACAGCCTAAGCTTGCAGAATATGCACAGTCCACTTTAAAGGACATCGGAATTGAGGTCGATGTCAACAATACAGCAGATCATGCGACGTATGCGAAGAACGGAGAATTTGATGTATATGTAAGCTCGCTTACAACTGCACCTACCGGTGATCCGGAATATTTCTTCACAAGTACAGTTGTATCTGACGCTGCCAAAAATTATGGCAAATACAGCAATTCGGATCTTGATGATATCGTAGCGAAGCTGCATGAGACTTTTGATACAGATGAGAGAGGTAAGCTTGCTGTGGAAGCACAGCAGACCATTCTGGATGATGATGCGTATTTCTTTGTTTCTCATTTGAATATGGGACTTGTGTCAAAGTCAAATGTGTCAGGGCTGACTGCACATCCATGTGATTATTACGAGATCACGGCAGATCTGGAAGTGAAATAAGATGGAATCATTGTTGAAGCTTGAGCATGTGACGATCTGCTACAACGGAGAACCGGTTGTACATGATGTGGATCTGGAACTGAATAAAGGAGAGATCCTGGGAGTGGTAGGAGAGTCCGGAAGCGGAAAAAGCACCATCATCAAGGCAGTCATGGGACTTCTGGGAAATGAAGGCATGGTGACAGAAGGGGATATCTGGTACAAAGGAAAAAATGTGGTGGATATGCCGGAAAAAGAATTACGCAGACTTCTGGGTCCTGAGATCGCCATGGTCTTTCAGGATTCAGGAGCAGCCCTTTGTCCCATCCGCACCGTGGGCGATCAGATCTATGAGAGTATGCGGGAGCATGAAAGGATCAGCCGTAAGGAATGTGCGGAGCGTGCCGTCCGGATGATGGCTAAGATTGGCCTCAAGGATGGGGAACGTGTTTTGCAAAGCTATCCCTTTGAATTGTCCGGCGGCATGAATCAGCGTGTGGGAATCTGTATTTCCATGCTGCAGAATCCGTCGCTTCTTCTGGCAGATGAGCCTACCAGTGCCCTGGATGTAACCATACAGAAACAGGTAGTTGAGGAAATGCTGCTGATGCGTGAGGAATACGGAACAGCCATGATCGTTGTCACACACAATATTGGTGTAGTAGAAAAAATGGCAGACCAGGTTCTGGTCCTGAAAAACGGAGAAGTGAAAGAATACGGAAAAACAGCTCAGGTTCTGACAGATCCGGAGGATCCCTATACAAAAGAGCTTATGAGTTCGGTACCTCGTCTGAAACGTACAGGTACCGGAAATGGAGGCAGATGATGACAGAAAATAAAAACATTCTGGAAGTACATCATTTGAAAAAAAGCTTCACCACCGGTAAAAAATCCTTCACGGCTGTAGAAGACATAAGCTTTTCTCTGAAAACGGGGGAAGTATTAGGAATCGTAGGGGAATCCGGCTCAGGAAAAAGCACTGTGGCGAAGATGATCACACATCTGACAGAACCCACCGCCGGAGAGATTTTTCTCATGGAAAAGGATATCACACATGCAAGGGGAAAAAATCTCCGGGAAATCTACCGGGAAATGCAGATGATTTTTCAGACACCGGCAGAATCCTTTGACCCCAGATGCACTCTTGGGGACGGAATCGGGGAAAGTCTCCGGAATATGGGGATAAGTAAGAAGGAAACCAGGAACCGTGTGAAAAAACTTCTTCTTACCTGCGGCCTGACTCCGGAATATGCAGACCGTTATCCTCATCAGGTCAGCTGAGGGGAGTGCCAGAGAGCGGCCATTGCCAGAGCCCTGGCTGTAGAACCCAAAGTTCTGATCTGTGATGAGGCAACCAGTGCCCTGGATGTGACGGTACAGAAACAGATCATGGAGCTGCTTCAGAAGTTAAAAAAAGAAAACCAGCTGTCCTTTCTTTTTATCTGCCATGACCTGGCCCTTGTCCAGATGTTCTGCGACCGGGTGATCGTGATGCATGACGGACATGTGGAAGAGGAAGGGACACCGGAAGAGATCATTGAGCATCCGAAGACAGAGTATACGGAGCAGCTGATCCGGTCAGTGCTGTGATAATGACAGATAAAAACAAAAGAACGAAGCCCTCAGTAGTGTGAAGACTGAGGGCTTTTTTGCAGGTTACACGTTGACGCATTTTCCCTCACCCGATATAATTAAAAAAGAATCGAAACCGGATGAAAACGGAATAAATATAGAGGAGACCACGAAAAATGGCAGAAAATTTACAGATCAGACTGGCAGATCCCGGTGAGGCGGATCGTCTGGCAGAGATCGAGGCAATCTGTTTTCCACCTGCGGAGGCAGCAAGTCATGAGGAAGTTGTGAAGCGTATGGGAGCATTCCCGGAGAATTTCGTTGTAGCAGTAAAGGATGAGCAGATCGTAGGCTTTATCAACGGAGGAACCACAGATAAACCAGTACTCCCGGATGAATTTTATCATGATATCACGCTTCACAGAAAGGACGGGGACATCCAGACGGTATTCGGACTGAATGTGATCCCGGAATACCGTCATCAGGGGATCGCCGGAGAGCTTGTGGAATATTTCAAGGAGCTTGCGAAAGAGCGCGGAAAAAAAGCTCTGATCCTTACCTGCAAGGAGCATATGATCCCATTCTATGAGAGCCACGGACTGAAGAAGCTGGGTGTGGCAGATTCCTGTCATGGCGGAGCAACCTGGTATGATATGCAGATCTGGTTCTGAGAAATGAAGACAGTAACAGAAGAAAAAAGAAGAGTCAGCTGCAAAAACAAAGGTCAGCTGAATAAGAAACCAGAGGAAAAATAAATGAGAATACGAATGTACAATGTGGGGTTCGGAGACTGTTTCTGTATCCGTGACAGAAAAAGCAGCCTGCTTGTGGATTTCGGGGCAGCCAACAGCAAGATCGAAGGGCGGCCACGGAGAGAGGTTTTTGATGTGATCATCTCAGATCTTACCACTATCCGCAAAAAAAATCTGCTTCTGACACATTTTCATCCAGATCATGTTTCCGGACTTCTTTATATGATGCGTTATCGAAGAGATGCCTACGAATTTGAAAAGATCTATCTTCCGGATGTATTTTCCAGTCCGGAAATGAAATACACACTGGCGCTTCTGCTCCTTGCGGATGTGACAAAAAAGGCCAGCCTTCCCGGAAGACGTGTCAGCCTTTTTGCCCTTGCAGAAGCTCTTTGCGCCAGAAGGGTAAAGATCGACCTTTTATCCAGAGGCTCAGAGTTTGAGGGAAAATATACAGCGCTCTGGCCGGATCTCAGGGAAGTCAGCCGGGAAACGGAGGGCGTATTTAATTCCCTGATCGAGAATCATGAAAATGCAATGACCGAGCTTGTGAACATTGCGGAGGAGGTACGTCAGCTGTTCCTGTCCATGACAGAGGAGATGCCGGAAGCAGAGCAGAAATCTGCTCCACTGTCTGAGGCATCTTTGGTGGAAGAGGATACAGAGGAATCCGAGCGCTCTTTGACAGGACAGACAGAGCCTGGTGGGGAAAATGAAGGCTATACGCAGGAGAAGCTGGAGCTTATAATGGAAGATACAGGCGCAGCAGCTGCCGAGGCCCAGGCTGCAGAGGAGAATACAGGAGCTGCAGATGGCACAGAGTTTGATGCCCAGACAAATGTAGACGGAGCGGACAGCCAGCAGGAAGATACAGATGGACAGGCGGATGCTCAGACTGATACAGATGCCGGGGCACAGGCAGCAGCAGATGCTGAGGCCCAGGCAGCAGCAGAAGCGCAGGCTCAGGCAGAAGCAGAAGCACAGGCTCAGGCCGAGGCTGCCCAGCAGCAGCTGGAACAGGAACAGGCGGCGGCTGCTGCGGAGACAGCGGAGCAGGGAACTGTGGTAAAAAGTGAAGAAGAACTTCAGAAAGTTATCAATGAAGCTCCGGAACTGAGTGATACGACGAATGTACAGGAGTCAGATCTTACAAAGATTATTATCAGTGGAACGATTTACCTTACAAACACTGTTACAATTCCGGCAAATAAAGGAATTGCAATTGTCGGAGAAGATGAGAATGCCAAAATTGAGCGTGCGGACAGCTATGCCGGCAATCTTTTCGAGGTAAACGGTATCCTTTACATGGCAAAGAGAGATGTTGCGGAAGGAGCCGGAACACTCTCTGTTGATGGTTCCGTTGAAGGTGAAACACAGGTGACAGGTTCTCTGGTCCATGTAGCATCCGGTGCGAAATTTGCCATGACAACAGGCATTACTCTTACCAATAATACGACAACTGCAAGAGGAGCAGCTATTTTTAATGA
>OHXC01000736.1_pt1 | contig 13547 bp, 10 predicted proteins | sample 1579891 | NCBI WGS metagenome assembly OHXC01 (sample SAMEA3882531, study PRJEB24775) | human gut metagenome | biome: human-associated habitat; feature: intestine environment; material: feces | place: Netherlands | collected 2009/2010
ATAGCTGGGACATACTCAGATCCAAAAATTTCATGATGGCGAGGAACAGCAGAATCACAATGGTGATCCGTGCGCCGGTCGCCCCGAGAATCCGGATGAGCGGATAGGCGAGAATGGCGCTGATGACACCGCCGCTCTGGAACGCATTTTCCACGCCGGTCCTGTAAAGATAGCTGATGGCACGGATAAAGTTTTTCTTTTCGATGTCGCCCACAAAGATGATCTGTACAAAGCTGCTGACGATGACGGTCAGCAGCAGATCGTAGAGAAATCGGCGGAGCAGCGGTGTGCCCGACTGCTTTTCCGTCCGGTAGGCGGACAGCAGCAGAATAAACGGCACCAGCAGAAACGAGAACCCGAAGATTCCCCGCACCACGCAGTGCAGGAATTTCCATCCGGCGGAGCCTTGGATAAAAGAGACCAGAAAGAACAGTACGGCGCACGCAAACAGAATGACCGACTGGAACTTGGAGTTCCCGTGCTGCTGCTGGTTCAGCTTTTCCAGTGCTGTTTCCTTGGCTGTCTTGGATTTGGCAGCGGCAGGCCTGGCGGGGGCTGTTTTTTTTCGTTTGGGTTTGGAGCTTGACGAGGCTCTGGAAGATTTTTTCTTGTTAGCCAATACATTTCCCTTTCTTCGCAGAAGCCCCCGAACGGCTCAGCAATACCGTGGCTCCTGTGTTTCGATTTGATGATAGAGCGCCTCAATGGCCTCGTGCAGCGAGCCGATGCGGTCGATGAGTCCGCAGGCAACGGCCTCCTTTCCGGAGAGAACTGTGCCCATATCGGTCGCCATCTCCTGCGTGTTCATCATCATCTGGCGCAAACCGCCCTCGGTGACGTGGCTGTGCCGGAGGAGAAAGCCTGTGATGCGCTCCTGTATTTTTTCAAAATAGCGTGTTGTCTGGGGGACGCCGAGCACCAGACCGCTGGTTCGCACCGGATGCACGGTCATAGAGGCGGACGGCACGATCATGGAGAGATCTGCGCTGACGGCGAGCGGAATACCGATGGAGTGTCCGCCGCCCAGCACCAGAGAAACGGTGGGAGTCCGCATACCGGCGATCATCTCAGCGATCGCAAGACCGGCTTCCACATCGCCGCCCATGGTGTTCAGCAGGATCAGCAGCCCCTCAATGCTGCGGTCCTGCTCAATGGCGACCAGCGCCGGCAGGATGTGTTCATACTTGGTGGTTTTGGTGTCCTCCGGCAGGTTGCTGTGCCCTTCGATCTGTCCGATGACGGAGAGGCAGTGAATCAGATGGCGTGCGTTTTGCGAACGCACACCGCCGGTTTCCTCAATGATCTTTGCCTGATCCAGCTGTTCCTCCGAACCGGACGGGGACGCTTCGTGGTTTTGTGTTGTCACGCTGACGCTCCTTTCGCATGGCTGAAAGTCCTTGGAATGCATGGAGTTAGCATACCCGAAGCGCCGGCATTTATGCAGCTGCACGTGATTTGTGCGATTCTTATACTTTTTTTATATTATATTATATCATAAACCCTTGAAAAGTCAAGTGATATCTCGTCGATGTTTGTGAGAATCGGGGGCTGCACCGGGATTTTTTTGAAGTGCGGGGAAATGCGTTCAGCCGTTCTTTTTTCCGGGCTGCGGTTTCTTTTTCCGCTTCCGCACGGAGTCGCCGAAGTTCCCCAGCTTTCGCCCCAGCGCAAAATATTCGCCGTGGGCATATGCCATCAGACCGCACTGCTGCAAGTTCAGCTTTCCCTTGCTGTCCAGATAGGTTTCCTCCACATTGACACCGGTGATCTCGGCGAAAAAGACGGTGTGTGTTCCCATCTCCTGCGTTGCGGTGACCTTGCACTCCAGATTGACAGGACACTCTGCAATGAGGGGTGCCTGAACGGTCTGCGCCGGCTCCGGCGTGAAATGGCAGACCTGGAACTTGTCCACGTCCTTTCCGCTGCGCACACCGCAGAAATCCGTCTCTTTCATCATGGCGGAGGTGGTGAGATTGATGACAAACTCCCGCTGCTCCATGAGGATGCCGTAGGAATGGCGGGTGGGACGGACGGAAATATAGGTCATGGGCGGATGGGTGGCGAGAACGCCGGTCCACGCCACTGTCAGGACGTTGTGGGATTCCATGGTGCCGCAGCTGACCAGTGTCGGCGGTACCGGTGCCAGCAGGACGCTGCCCTTCCAATGTTGTTTTGCCATAGTTGTTCGGTTCTCCTTTTTACGGTTCTTTTTCTGTATTGTACCATGGGACACGCAGAATGTCAATGATACATCCAAAATCCGCTGCGGATTCTCGTTGACAGCGCAGAGAAAAATCAGGTATAATAGAGGCATCACAGTTATTTGGAAAGGTTGAAAATAAAATGATACAGACAGCCCCTGTTTTTACAGATCACATGGTATTGCAGCGGGACAAGAACGTTGCAGTTTTTGGAACAGGAACCGCTGGCGAATCGGTACGGGTTTCGCTTCCGGCGCAGAACCGCACGGTTTCCGGCTGCGTCGGCGGGGACGGCATATGGTGTGTCTATCTGCCGCCGCTGACAGCGGGGACCGGGATGACGCTGGAGGTCGCTGGCGCAGAGAATCAGCTGGTCTATACGGACGTGGCAGTGGGGGAGGTATGGCTTGCCGGCGGTCAGTCCAACATGGAATTTATGCTCAAGGATGCCAAAGGCGGTGCGGAGGCACTGCAGCACTGTGCGGAATCCGGTGTGCGCTGTTTCCGTGTGCCACGAAACACATTTCCCGATGCGGCATATGCGCAGGAATTTGCCGAGAGCCGCTGGGAGCTCGCCACGCCGGAAACCGCTGGCGTGTGGTCGGCGGTGGCGTACTGGGCAGCGCAGGAGCTGGCACAGCGCCTTGGCGTTCCGGTGGGAATCGTCGGCTGCAATTATGGCGGTTCTTCTGTCAGCTGCTGGATGCCGGAGGAGGATCTGGAGCGGCACGCTGCCGGACATCCCTATCTGAAAGACTATCAGGATGCCGTCGCCGGAAAGACGGATGCGGAGATGATCGCTGCCTATGACGACTATCTGGTGTACCATGCGGCGTGGACAGAGCGCATGGAGAAGTGCTATCAGGAGGACGGGAACATGAAGTGGGACGATGTCATCCGCCGCTGCGGCGAAAACCGCTGGCCCGGCCCCATGGGCATCAAAAGCCCGTTTCGTCCCGCCGGTATGTACCGCTTCATGCTGCGCCGGATCGTGCCGTACACCCTTCGGGGATTCTGGTATTATCAGGGGGAGAACGACGACTTTCGGGCAGAAACGTATGCCTCGCTGCTCTGCACCATGATCGCAAGGTGGCGGCAGGAGTTTCAGGACGACACGCTGCCGTTTCTGCTGGTACAGCTGCCCATGTTTGCCTATGAGGACACGCTGGGAACCGGTATCTGGTGCATTTTGCGGGAGGCGCAGATGAACGTGTTCCGCACGGTCAAACACACGGGAATCGCCGTTGCGCTGGACTGCGGAGAGATGGGTAACATTCACCCCACAGACAAGAAACCGGCGGCGCACCGGCTGGCATTGCAGGCACGCCATCTGGTTTACGGAGAAACAGAACTGGAGGCGTTCGGCCCGCTGTATGCCGGAAGTGTGGTGCAGGACGGCAGCCTGACTGTGTTCTTTGACCACGGTCAGGGCATGACGTTTCACGGCAAGCCGCTGGGCTTTGAGCTTGCCGGCGCAGACGGCGTGTATCATCCGGCGCAGGCGGTTCTGGACGGCGCCAGTGTCCGCCTGACCTGTGCGGAGGTTCCGGTGCCGGTTTCCGCACGCTATGCGTGGCAAAACTACGGGCCGGTCTCGCTGTTCGGGGCAAATGGAATTCCGGCAGCGCCATTTCGTACCACGCCGGCGGTGCTTCCGCTTTTGCAGGGATAAAAATATGGCGGATTTTTGTCTGCCTGTGCGGAATTTCGCCGAATTTTCCACAATGGCGGAAGCTACGGAAATGTTCAAGATTTTCCACAGTTTCCACAGGGCTTTCAACAGTTTTTCCCCATGCGCTTTTTCCGCTGTGAAAAAGATAGTTTTGAAATGATTAGAACGTCATAGAATGCACATACTTTTGGTGCGGAAAAACGCAGAGAGGAGCATGTGCTATGGTAAAAGGCGTACACAAAAAGATTTTGGAGATCAATCATCCGGACAGCCTGTATTTTGAACGGGCGGTGTTCTACCTGAAGCCGGGGATCACCCAGCTTCCGCCGCAGGTCTCGCAGGAGGATGCGGACGCTCTGTTACAGGAGATCTCGCCGTCCGCCAAAAAGCGGACACGGCTCTGGCTGCCCATGCTGCTGCTGGCGGTTGGCAGCAGTGTGGGGACGGCGGCGGTGATCCTGTTTTTTCTTTGAACTGCACTGGAAATTTCCGTTTCCAGACAGGTTTCCCCTTGTATTTTTGGATGTGTCATGTTATAATAGTTCTATTCTGCAAGAGGCAGAAGCAAAAACGGAAATGCTGAACAATGAGAGAAAGAGATAAAGGAGTAAGAAACATTGAAAAATTCCAAAAAACCATATCGTTCACGGGAAGCACGTGCGCCGGAACTCACACAGGCGCAGGAGGATCGCATTGCCGGACGCAATCCGGTGATGGAAGCGCTGCGCAGCGAGGCGCAGATCGATACAGTCTATGTCAGCCAGGAGAGCGGCGGTTTGCAGGAAATCGTGGAACTGGCGAAATCCCGCGGAATCCCTGTGAAGATCGTGACTGAGGCAAAGCTGTCCCAGCTCACCGGCGGTGCCGTGCATCAGGGCGTGGCGGCAGACGGCGCATGCGGGCAGTACGTCTCCCTGGAAGATCTGCTGAAAACGGCAGAGGAGCGGGGCGAACCGCCGCTGCTGGTGATCTGTGACGGCATTCAGGATCCCCACAATCTGGGGGCGATCATCCGGACGGCAGAGGCTGCCGGAGCACACGGTGTCATCATCCCCAAGCGCCGCAGCGCCTCGCTGACGCTGACCGTGGGAAAGACCTCCGCCGGTGCGGCAAGCTGGCTGCCGGTGGCTCGTGTTTCCAATCTGGTCTCCGCCATGGAGCAGCTAAAAGAACACGGCGTGTGGATCTACGGCACGGATGCTGCCGGCACATCGTACACCGATGCGGATTTCACCGGCGGTACGGCATTTGTCATCGGCTCAGAGGGCTTCGGTATGGGGCGGCTGGTGGGCGAGACCTGCGACGCCAAGCTGAGCCTTCCCATGCGTGGCAAGGTCAACTCCCTGAACGCCTCTGTCGCCGCCGGCATCTTCCTGTATGAGGCAGTGCGTCAGCGCACTGCACGTACATAAGGAGCGGCATATGGCAGATCAGAAATTTACGCTGGAGGAAATTCTCAGCGAATATACGCCGGACGGCAAGCGTTCCGGCATTCAGAAAGCGGACGACAGACCACTGGCACACGGCAAGCTGGAAACGGAAAAGCTGCTGAATGCGGCGACCTCCGATCGGCCGATGCCCGGCGGCAGCGGCGGTTACCGCCATGTGGCAGAGCAGCCGCCTCAGCCGGAGGAGGAACTGGTGGACATCAAGTCCACCATCTCCCACATCAAGGCGGCGCAGAGCGCACAGCGTGCGCAGGAGGCTGCGGCATCGCCGGTGATGCGGGAACGGTTTCCCACTCAGAGTTTACAGCGGGAGCAGGTTTCCTTTGTGAACGCCGGCAATGCAAGAGCGGCTGGCAATACTTATGCCGACGACGGCATCTCCGCCTATGACGGCGCTGTCAAGGTGGAGGAGGATGTTTCGGAGAGCAAGAACCGGCATCGTCCGAACATCCGGCAGATGGCGGATTCCACACGTGCCAGAGAGAAAAAACAGAAGAAGCGCCGGAGAAAAAAGGGCGCAGATGCCTCCTATGCCAAGGAGTCCATGACCGGTGTTTTCCAGCGGCCGGATTCTGCTGCCGGAGCATCCGAACCGACCTCTCATCACAACTGGGAGGAGGAAGAGGACTTCTACTATCAGGCACAGAAGGAGTCCAGCCGTTCCGGCAGTGCGCCACGGCGGATTCGTACCCGCATGGCAGCCGAGGAGACCACTCAAACCACACCGGACGACATGACACAGGTGCGCAGCACCCTGCTGAAGCTGCGGAATGTGGTGCTGCTCCGCTGTCTGGCGCTGCTGCTGCTGACGGTCTTCGGCGGACTGCTGGCGTTTGGCGAAAATGCCGCAGGCGGTATCCTCACCCTTGTTTCCAGTCACCTCAGCCTGCGCAGCTATGCCATTTTGCAGCTGGCAATGGGTGTTGCCGGCGGTGCGATTGCTTTTCCTACGGTGCGGAGCGGACTGTGGAATCTTCTGCGTCTGCACGCTAACAGCGACAGCATGGCAGTGCTTCCTCTGCTTCCGGCGATTGCCGGCGCAGTGCTGGCGGTGATCTCGCCGCAGGTGCTGGAAAATGAAACGATCCATCTTTTCCTGCCCTGTGCCCTGCTGGCGCTGTTCTGCAACGCCGTGGGACGGGTTCTGGTGGTGCGCCGTGCTATGCGCAGCTGTAATGTGATGACCCGTCTGGAGCAGAAGCGTGTGCTCTCTTATATTTCCCAGGAGGAGACGGCGGACCTGTTGACACGGGGACTCATCAGCGATTATCCGGTGGTCACCTCTGTGCGCAGGGTGGATTCGCTCTGTGATTTTTTGCGGTATACGTATTCCAACGATTTGACCGACATTCTCTGCCGTCCTATGACGGCGCTCTACTCCGGCGGTTCGCTGGTGGTCGCCGTGGGAATCTCGCTGATTCGCATGGGCGTTTCGTTTAACATGCTGTGGTTCAGCTTTTTCCTCTCTCTGCTGACGGCGCTGCTGACGGCGGGATGCTGTGTGGGCAGTGCGCTGGTGGTCAATCTTCCGCTGGAGCGGGAATCGAAAAAGGCAGCAGCCAGCAATAGTGTGATGCTGGGCTATCAGAGCGTGGACGATTTCTACGACACCAACGCCCTGCTGGCAGAGGCGAGTGATCTGTTCCCCAAGGGATCGATTCGGATTCAGGGGCTGAAAGTGTTCTCCGGCGCCAAGGTGGACAACGTACTGCTGGATGCAGCCAGTCTGGTCTACCGTGCCGGCAGCATCCTGAAGTTTGCCTTTGCGGAGATGATTCCGGAGCGGGAACAGCTGCATCAGGTGGACGACTTTGTCTATGAGGACGGTCTGGGGCTGTGCGGATGGATCGCCAACCGGCGTGTACTGTTCGGCGGCAGAGAGATGATGGCGGAGCACAAGGTAGAGGGACTTCCCACCAAGACACGGGAGGCGGAGCTGGCGGAGGGCAGCGGTGATGTGCTGTATCTCTCCATCAGCGGTGTGCTCTCAGCGATGTTCTGCGTGCAGATCACGGCGGATCCCGTTGTGAAAAAACAGATGCAGGCGCTGAAACAGGAGAACATTGCACTGGTAATTCGCAGCATGGACAGCTCAGTTTCCCTGCGGCGGCTCTCGGCACTTTTCCAGTTTCCGGAGCACCTGATGAAGATTCTGCCCGCCTCTATGCACAATCTGTTCCAGCGGGAGACCGCTGACCTGGGCTGTGTCAGCGCTTCGATGGTGCTGGGAGATTCCGGCTTTGGCGCAGCACGCCTGTTGGTTGGTTCCCGTAAAGTACGGCGCAGTGCGGTGACCGGCATGATCTTACAGGTTGTGGCATCGCTGCTGGGCCTGTCTCTGGCACTGATTCACGTGTTCACCGGCGCATACAGCGAGATCAACGCACAGTTTTTCTTCCTCTATCATTTGATTTTAACAGCAATTACGGCGCTTGCAGTGCGCATTCGATAAGAAGCGAAACCGGAAAGGAGTCCGATATGGAAAAATCTCATAGAAACGGCGGAAATACGGACGGCGAGGAAACCATGTTCTTCCATGCAGCCGCTACCGGAAAGTCCACCGATCAATACGACACCAGACAGATCGACGCCGGACAGGTGCAGCGGCAGGCAGCGCAGAATCCATATGTGCAGGGCGGTTATGCACCGGACAGTTACGGACAGACAGGCTATGCCCAGGATGGGTATAGTCAGAGTGGTTACAATCAGAACGGTTATGCCCAGGACGGATACGGACAGGCAGGCTATGGACAGGAGGGCTACGCCCAGGGCGGTTATGGTCAGGCAGGTTACGAATCGGGCGGCTATGCGCAGGACGGATACAATCAGGGGTATCCGCAGGGCGGTTACGGACAAGCCGGATATTCCCAAGGCGGCTACGGTCAGAGCGGATATGTCCCTCAAGGCGGTTATTCGCAGGGCAGCAGCGCCCCCAGACAGCCGCAGCAGCGTTCCGCCGCACCGCAGCGGAGCAGTTCGCCGCAGCAGAGAAGCCGTGTGCCTCAACAGCAGCACGCCTCCCGTCCGGCGCAGCCGGCGAGAGCACAGTCTGCACGAAAGAGTGCGTCTGCACGGAGCAGCGCACCGGTATCCTCCGGCAGTTCCTCCCGCCGGAAGCGGCGGCGGAATCACTCCTTTCTTGGACGGCTTGTCAAGACCATTCTGATTCTCGTCATCGTGGTGTTCCTGCTGTATTCCGCCATCGCCATGGTGGGTATTTTGCAGATGAACCGTGTGGCAGCCGGAGAGCGCAGTGTGACCAGCGGCAGCATGGAGGAGCCCTATGTGAAAAACGTGCTGGTCATCGGCACGGACACCCGTGACCCCTCCGAGGAGCAGGGGCGGTCGGACTCCATGATTCTGGTTTCCATGAATTCCCGCACCAAGGAGATCACCATGACTTCATTTATGCGGGATGTGTACGTAGAGATTCCCAACAATGGCTACGGCAAGCTGAATGCCGCCTATTCCTACGGCGGGCCGGAGCTGCTGATGGACACGCTGGAGGAGAACTATGACATCAGCATTGATGACTATGTGATGATTACATTCGCTGCCTGCGCCAAAATGATCGATGCCGTGGGCGGTGTGAAGCTGGAGCTGTCCGATGACGAGGCACAGGCAGTCAACGAAATTCTCATCAGCGAGGTCAACGAGATCATGGGCGACGACCGGGAGGACGATCTCCTCAGCAGCGGCGGAACGCTGACGCTGGACGGGAAGCAGGCGCTTTCCTACAGCCGTATCCGCTACGTAGGCAATGCCGACTTTGAGCGCACCGAGCGCCAGCGCATGGTCATGCAGCAGGTGATGCAGAAAGCCACTAAGAATCCGTTTCGGCTGGCATCCATCTGTATGTCTGCGCTGCCGGAGATGACCACCAATCTCTCCGCTGGCGAGCTGTACGGCTATGCCGTGACAACGCCGCTGAAGCTCGCCACCAGCGACCTGAAGCAGCAGCGCATTCCGGAGGACGGGACGTTCAGCGGTGTGAACATCGATGGTGAGGACGTGCTGCAAATCGACTTTGATGCGGCAAAGCAGGAGCTGAAAGACACCGTGTTTGCCTCAGAGTAAATTATCGAAAAATCACAATATTTCCCAAAACAGGCAGCGGAAACGCTGCCTGTTTTCTGTTTCAGCGAATTTTTCTCAAAAAGGCTTGCAATTTTGGTGAATCTCTTGTATAATAGAAACAATAGACGAGTGCGGCATGGTGCCGCAGGGAAAAAGGAGCTTTCAATTTATGACGGTAAAAGAAATTATGGAACAGATCCGGGAGGGTCTGACTGGGGAATACAATGTCGATATGGTATATCTGGAATCGCAGGCGGACAAGTACCGCAGCACCAAGGACGGCAAGGAGATCGAGAGTGCCATTGCTGATCTGGCGTATGAGATTCTGCCGGAGGACAAGCGTGCCCTGCTGGATAAGATGATGTATATCGACGGCAAGCGCATCGACGTGATGTTCCACGAAGCGGAGCAGCTGCTGGAGGAGAAGAAGGTGGAGGAGTCCTTCCGCCTGACCGAGGCAATCTACACCAAGATTCGCATGAACTACCGGGAGACGGAGAACGAGATGTATCTGAGCCTGCGCAATCCGCTGGAACATCAGCTGTATCTGTATTTCTACCAGCCCTCCAAGAAGCTGGTGCGCCCGTGGTTCGATCTGTCCCGTATGGTGCTGCTCCACGGCTACAATCTCATTGAACTGCGCCGTCCGGAGGAGGCTGTGCGTGTCATCAATGACGCAATCCGCTTCAACCCCATGAATGTGGACGCTTACTTCGAACTGGCAGAGTGCTACAAGGTGCTGAACGAGCCGGATCAGCTGCTGTCGGTCACCAAGGAGGCGCTGGAAATCGCCGTGACACCCCGGCAGATCTCCCACTGTTACTGCAATCTGGGCTTCTACTGCGTGGAAGTCAAAGACTATGACTGTGCGGTTTGCTTCTATTATGAGAGCCTGATCTATGCAGAGCATCCGTTTGTGCCGGGCGAACTGCACCACATTTACACCATCACCAAAAAGAAGATCACACCGCCCACACGGGAGCAGGTGGAAGAGGCGTTCGAGCACTACAACATGAAGCCGGGCGCAAATCCGGATGTGGTCGGCGTCATTACAGCGCTGGCAAAGGAGGCCATTGAGAAGAAAGAACTGTCGGCAACACGGTTCTATCTGCACATGCAGCATGGTCTGACCAATGACCCGCACATCAAGGAACTGATGGATCACTACGACGAGATGGCAGCCCATCGGGATGCCGGCGTGCTCTAAAAAGTATCTGAAATCATCAAAAAACGGACGGGAGCCAATGGCTCTCGTCCGTTACATTTTTTATAGGGAAAAGCGATCAGTTGTCGCTGTCCAGTTTGAGGACGCTCATGAATGCCTCCTGCGGCACCTCGACAGAGCCCAGCTGGCGCATGCGCTTCTTGCCCTCTTTCTGCTTCTCCAGCAGCTTTTTCTTTCGGGTGATGTCGCCGCCGTAGCACTTGGCGAGGACATCCTTCCGCATTGCCTTGATGGTTTCACGGGCGATGATCTTTCCGCCGATGGCAGCCTGTACCGGCACTTCAAACAGCTGGCGCGGAATGTTTTCTTTCAGCTTCTCCACGATCTTTCTGCCGCGTTCGTATGCCTTGTCGGCGTGGATGATGAAGGACAAAGCGTCCACGATCTCGCCGTTGAGGAGAACGTCCAGCTTGACCAGCTTGGAGGGCATGTACTCGCTGAGGACATAGTCGAAAGAGGCATAGCCGCGGGTGCGGGATTTCAGCACGTCAAAGAAGTCGTAGACGATCTCGTTCAGCGGCAGGGTGTAGTGCAGGGAGACACGGGTGTCGTCGATGTACTGCATGTTCTCAAAGATACCGCGGCGGTTCTGGCAAAGCTCCATGACATTGCCCACAAAGTCGGAGGGTGTCAGGATCTCTGCCTTTACCATAGGCTCTTCGGCACACTGGATCAGTGCCGGATCCGGATAGTTGGTGGGGTTGTCGATGAACTGCACCTCGCCGTTGGTCATGGTGACACGGTAGATAACGGAGGGTGCTGTGGTGATCAGATCCAGATTGTACTCCCGTTCCAGACGCTCCTGAATGATCTCCATGTGCAGCAGTCCCAGGAAACCGCAGCGGAATCCAAAGCCCAGTGCAATGGAGGTCTCCGGTTCGAAAGAAAGGGAGGCATCGTTGAGCTGGAGCTTTTCCAGCGCCTCCCGCAGATCGCCGTAGCGTGCGCCGTCCACGGGGTAGATGCCGGAGAATACCATGGGGTTGACCTTGCGGTATCCGGCAAGGGGCTCTGCGCAGGGACGGTCGGCGTGGGTGACGGTGTCGCCGACCTGTGTGTCGCCGATGCTCTTGATGGAGGCGGAGAGATAGCCGACTTCGCCGGCGCAAAGCTGTCCGTCATTGATCAGTGTGTTGGTGGTCATATAGCCGGCTTCCACAACGGTGAATTCTGCGCCGGTTGCCATGAGCTTGATGACGTCGCCCACCTTGACCGTGCCCTGCTTGATGCGGACATAGATGACAACGCCTTTGTATGCGTCATAGTAGCTGTCGAAGATCAGCGCCTGTAAGGGGGCATCCGGATCCCCCTTGGGAGCGGGGATGTCGGTGACGATCCGCTCCATGACAGCTTCGATGTTGATGCCGGCCTTGGCGGAGATACGGGGCGCATCCTCTGCCGGAATGCCGATGACGTTTTCGATCTCCTCACAAACCCGATCCGGATCGGCAGCGGGGAGGTCGATCTTGTTGACTACCGGAACTACCTCCAGATCATGTTCGATGGCGAGGTAGGTGTTTGCCAGCGTCTGCGCCTCGATGCCCTGAGAGGCATCGACAACCAGAATAGCACCCTCACAGGCGGCAAGGCTTCGGGAAACCTCATAGTTAAAGTCCACGTGGCCGGGGGTGTCGATCAGGTTAAAGACGTAGGTCTCGCCGTCTTTGGCACGGTAGCGCAGGCGAACCGCACGTGCCTTGATGGTGATGCCACGTTCCCGTTCGATGTCCATGTTGTCCAGAATCTGGTCCTCCATGTCACGTTTTGCCACCGTGTAGGTCTGTTCCAGAATGCGGTCAGCAAGGGTGGATTTTCCGTGGTCGATGTGTGCGATAATACAAAAATTGCGGATATGATCCATTTTCATGCAGTTCTCTTCCTCTCAAAGTTATCCTTCGTTGATTTTTCGGCGCAGAAACGCCAGACAGTCTGCGGCGCTTCCACGGGTAAAGCTGGCCTTGTCTACCAGCATGGTGAAGCCGCGTTTTTCAAAGCGCAGGACGATCCAATGGGTGTTGCTCCGCACCCAGGTGAGTTCCTGATATTGCAGGCGGTATTTCTCCAGCGAGGAGGTCGTCATCATGCGGATCTCCTCCGGCAGGAACGTGTACTGATTGACTGCCTGCAGATCGATCTTTTGTCGGGTACGGCTGAATTTTTCCCGAATCTGCCGGGCGGGAACCGTCCAGAGAAAGAGTCCGGCGATGAGCAGCAGGGCAAACAGGATGTCGATGGGCTTTAGCTGAAACGGCGTTCCGGTGGTGATTCGCATGATGAGAAAAAAGAGGAGCCGTTCCGCAAGGGGAAGCATCAGCACAGCGCTGAGAATGCGGTACACCAGAAATTGCTTTCGGCGTGTCATGCGGAGCACGGTCAGATAGCCCTCTTCGGTCAGCCGGGTGGTATTTTCAAAATATTCCATGGACGCACCTCACAGGTCTTGAAAAACGCCGAACAGGCTTTGTGCGGTGTTTTCTTGAATACCTTATATTATACCAAAAAAAGCGCTGCTTGTAAAGTCTGGATTTTTTGAAATTTGCTGCACCGCTTGACAAACTCCAGGGAATCGGATACTATGAATATGAGATAAATCCGATATCCGTGCAAATATTGAAAGGTGTTGCTTAACATGCTAAAAATTTATAGAACATGCGATGAAGTGCCAAAGGGGATTAGAATCGTGAGAGATAATGACACGTACTTCAATTATCATACCGTATTACAAAATAATGCATTCACAAGAGAAATACTGTATACCATTGATAAAGCGCAATATGTATCAGAATTCACAGTACTGGGCAGAACTAAGGCGCTTGGAAGCTTGAGTAAGCAGGTACTTAGCACGGGAACAAAGACGATACTAAACATATTAAACAACCCAGATGATTGTTTTGATGTAAGCGGATGCGGGGATAATGCACTTC
>OHXC01000737.1_pt1 | contig 13508 bp, 14 predicted proteins | sample 1579891 | NCBI WGS metagenome assembly OHXC01 (sample SAMEA3882531, study PRJEB24775) | human gut metagenome | biome: human-associated habitat; feature: intestine environment; material: feces | place: Netherlands | collected 2009/2010
CAGCTTCTTCTCTTTATTGTGGAATATACTACATTGTTTGCCCTACCGCCGCGGAGCTGTACAGCACTTGATTGTCTCACTTCTCTATAACCTTAAGTATATCCACGAGCACACATGCAAGTCAACTCCGTCACGCCTTTCACGCCAGGAAGAGCTATTCCGCCGCTTCATCGCTTTGGTGAACCAACACAGCAAGCACGAACGCAGCGTCAACTTCTATGCCGACAAGCTATGCCTGACACCGCACTATCTGAGTTCGGTGATACGTGAAACAAGCGGGCAAACCGTGATGCAATGGATTAATCAAGCAGTTATCCTCGAAGCCAAAGTATTGCTGAAACACAGTAATCTACTGGTGTTTCAAATATCAGACGAACTGAACTTTCCCAATCCGTCGTTCTTCTCGAAGTTCTTCAAACGTATGACGGGGATGACACCGGCGGAATACCAGAAACAAACCTGACCTCAAAACAGCTGTCCTATACGGGAGCCTGACGGTCCGTCGCAAGAGTCCGCTTCCAATGCCAGCATCCCTTGTTTGGCTGCCAGTCCACCGGCATAGCCTATCAGCGTATGGTTGCTGCCCACCACACGATGGCAGGGGATGAGTATGGAGAGGGCATTTGCCCCATTGGCAGCCGCCACCGCGCGTACGGCTTTCGGATTGCCCAGCTTTCGTGAAAGCTCGCCGTAGGACACTGTTTTTCCGTAAGGGATGTTCTGCAACTCCTGCCACACCGTCCGCTGGAATTCTGTTCCGACTGCAAGCAGTGGAACATCGAATATGGTCCGCTTACAGGCAAAATACTCATCCAACTGAATGATTGCCCTTGCAATCACTTCCGAAGTGCCTTCCTCATAATCGGCATGCAGCGCCTGCCGTATACGCTTATCAACGGGTACTCTACGTTTCTCGTTCAGCATCCAGTCGCATAGGCAGAGTTTATCGCCGAAAGAGCCGAGGAGCAACTCGCCATAAGGAGATTGATAGTATTGGGTCAAAATTGTTTCCATCGAACTTAGTTTTCAGCAAAGATAGCAAATTAAATCATCATTTGTACTCCGCCCACGACTTGATAGCCAAATCATCCGGCATCATCGTGCAGAATGCATTGATGAACGCACTTGCCAGACGGGCATTCGTTATCAAAGGAATATTGAGGTCGATGGCGGCACGGCGTATCTTGTAGCCGTTATCCAACTCGCCTGCGGTGAGGTTCTTCGGAATATTGACCACCATGTCTATCTCCTTGCGGTGCAGCATGTCGAGTGCCTGCGGCTGGCGTTCGGGTTCGCTGGGCCAGTAGACGCGCGTATTCTCCACACCGTTCTCCGTAAGGAAGTTGCTGGAACCACCCGTGGCAAATATCTTATACCCCTTCTTCTGAAGCATACGCGCGGCAGAAAGCATGTCCACTTTCTGCTTCGGAGTACCGGTAGAAAGCAGGATATTTTTCTCTGGAATACGATATCCCACGGAGAGCATCGCCTTGAGAATGGCGCAGGAAGTATCGCTGCCGATGCAACCCACCTCGCCCGTGCTTGCCATATCCACACCCAGTACCGGGTCGGCCTTCTGCAGACGGTTGAACGAGAACTGGCTCGCCTTGATGCCTACGTAATCCAAATCGAACAGATTCTTGTCCGGCTTCTGTACCGGAATGCCGAGCATCACCTTCGTGGCAAGTTCAATAAGGTTTATCTTCAGCACCTTGCTGACAAACGGGAACGAACGGCTGGCACGGAGGTTGCACTCAATCACCTTGATGTCGTTCTCGCGTGCCAGATACTGGATATTGAACGGACCGGAGATGTTCAGCTCACGGGCAATCTCGCGGCTGATGCGCTTGATGCGGCGCACTGTCTCCACATCGCCGTTGGCCACCGCCCGGTAAAACAAAAATTCCTCGGTCGGCTCCCGGTGGAAGTCCTCGTCGATGTCGTCGTTTGCCTCAATCATCAACCTTTCATCATTGTAGCTCATGGTTCTCCACCTCCCTGACTGGTTTTCCACGCTGGAGTGGCGCTACCTGCCATCTGTTAGCCATATTATAGCACAATCCGTGACTGGGGTGGAGAACCAAATGCGTCGATTGCGTAAGACAAGGAAAACCGCTTTGCCGCCCGCCACCCGTGCCTCCGGCACAAAGCCCTGGTCCAGCCAGTTAGACAGGTGGAATCGGCTGAGGGAATCATCCAGTGGCGCCTCGATGGACAGCCGCGGGCAGCAGACTTTGCAGAAAGCCAGCATGTGCCCGGAGGCACCTGCAAAATGGGGATCAGTATAGGCCCCCGCATGGTGGCGCGGGGTAACGGCGTGGAGGCCGCTGTCTTCGCGCCGCCTTTTCGTTTGCTAGCGGCAGGATAGGGCGTCCGGAGCGTAGAGCTGCAAAACGAACCAGGCCCCGGGGCGGCCGTTGGCTTCCATCAGAAAGCACTGCCCGGCGGTGATCCAGCCGACGAGGGACTGTGTCGGGGCTTCGAGTTGGATGAGCTCTGAAACTTCTTACAAAATACGTTGGAACAAGCAGTTGGTGTCCCCGGCTGTTTTATTGCTTTTGGTTCACATTTTTTCAGGTCACATGAAAAGGAAAAGGCAACGCAACCAACAGGTCGCACCGCCTTTTTGTTACAGCGCATGTTCTTGTTCCCGTCTGCGGGCAGGCTGCAACATAGATTTGCATTTTTGCTTCGCCAGTTGGCGGGCGGCATATTCCTCCGCCGAATCGTTGGTCAGGCGCATTTGCGCCCGTTTGGCGTCCATCCACCGCAGAGGCGAATATTTTTCGCCAAACACCTGCTCCAGCTTTTCATTGGCGGCCGCTTCCTGTCCGAGCCTGATGGCCTGCCGGGCTTCGTACAATTCCACCGGGTCGAGGCCAGCGGCCTGCGATTTTACCTCGGCGTATTCATGCAGTGCGGCATCCAGTGCGGCGGAATATTTCTGCTCCTGCTCGTCCAATTTTTCCAGGTTGGATTCCAGTGCGGCGATGTCTTTGCGGAAGGTTTCAGCCCCGGCGTCCTCGGCGTACTCAAACTGCTGCAACAGCAGCGCCTTCTCGGAGCGCAGTTCCTCCAAATCCTCGGTCAGCTCCGCAATCCTGGCCGCCAGCTCCTTATGCTTGAAAATCTTCCGGGCAGGCAGGGCCTTCTTCTCAGCCAGCAGGGCTTTGCGCTCTCTGCTCTTGTCCTTGATCTGCCGCACCAGCCCGTTGTACCGCGCCATCTGTGGGCGATACACATGGAGGGCATCCTGATACCGCTCCCGACCCGCACGGATGTGGGAGAGCTGATAGCAGAAAATCAACACCCTGCCGCGCAGCTTCTCCAGCCGCTCCGCCACGGCGGACACGGTGTGGACAACCAAATCGGACAGCTTTTTAAGCTCCGCTTTCAGCTCCCGCAGCAGGGCGTTGTCCGCCTTGATTTGCCGGTTCAGCTCGCAGCGGTCGGAGAGGATGCCGCGCCGCTCCAGCGCCTGAGCCGCCACGCCCTCGTGGACGGTGGGCCGTTCCTCCAGCCCCCGCGCCGCATGGCTGCGGTGGTCGATGCGCTCCGCATGACCGGCCAGCTCCAGGCAGCGGTTCGCCGCTGTGGCCCACGCCTCCCGCCAAACAAGCAGATGTTCCTCGCTGTTCCATCGCGCAGAGATGGGATTCTGCCTTCCATATTTGGTACTTTTGGGGTATTTGGATACCCGTTCATAGCCCTGGGCCTGTGCTGCGGACGGAGCCATATACACCTTCTTTTTGCCCACCTTGTACGGGTACTGCTTCTCCCAGCCCTCGGCCTGCGCCGACTTAAACTCAGCGGCGGTGAAGCCCCGTTCCTCGCCGTCTTTGACGCAGAGATATTCTTTCTCGGTCTTGTACTGCCATTTTCCCTTTTCATCCAGCGGGCGCACCGTCAACAGGATATGGGCATGGGGATTGTGTCCGGGAGGATATGGGTCATGGATGGCAGCATCGGCGCACATTCCGTCTGCCACAAACTGCTCCTTGATAAAATCTTGCAGGAGCCGGATTTGATCCTCCCGGCTCAGTTCTATGGGCAGCGCCGCCACAAATTCACGGGCGAGGCGGCTGTCCTTTGCGGTTTCGGTTTCCTCCACAGCGTTCCACAGGGTTTCCCGATCCTGCCACTCTGCGGGGGCGGTGGCTGGCAGAAAAACCTGCCGCCACCCAAGGCCCTGTTTGCGGGTGTAGTCGTGCTGCACCCCGTCATACTCGTTGAGCATCCGGGAACAGCTCAGATAGGCCGCAGCAGCCACGGCGGAGCGCCCGGCTCCACGGCTGACTATTTTGGCCTCCAAATGATAAATCGCCATTGTCTACCGTCCTTTCCGAAGGGCTACTGTGAAACGCAGCAGCCCTTCTTCTGTACTCGATTGCAACAGGTACGTCGTGAAATGCGACGTACCACCAGCAGGGGTGGAACGAATCGTTCCACCCCTGTATCTGTGTCAAGCTGCCGGTGGCAGGTTGACGCAGGCAGGCGGCGGGATGGGGTGGCAATATACCACCCCATGAACAGGGGCTTCCAAAGTGGAAACCCCTGCGCCGACTGCATGGGCAAGGCTGGCAGTTTGGCAGAAATGCAGCCTTGTCCAGCGGCTCCCGCAGGAGCCGCAATCCCCCTCGGAGAGCGCACGTGCCCGACCAACGGGAGGGCTACCACCGCCTGCTTTAGCAGGTGGTGAGTAAGTGCGCCCTTCGGGATAAAAAAGAGGAAGGCCCCCGGTTTCCCGGAGACCTCCCAGCCGTTTTCAATCGTATCCTGCCAGCTTTCGCCGCAGGTATTCTTCCAGATTGTCAAGCCCTACCGCCTGTACTTCCGGCAGCACTTTTTCCAGCACTGCGCCCTCCTGAATGAGCCGCCTTGTCCGGGCTTTTCGCTCCTTCACCCGGTCCCGTGCCTGGGCTTCCTCCAAGCGGTGCTTTGCCTGCAACAGTTTCTTTTCTTCACTTGTCATAGATTTACCTCCGTTTCTGCCAGATCAGGTCATAGCCCAGCACATCGGCCAGCTCCACAACCTCCTTGTAGCGGATGGATTCCCGCTGGAGCTTGGCCGACAGGTTGGAAACACTGTCCGACCAGCCGTATTCCTCATGGAGCCGGTCAACTACCTCCTGCATGGTGTATCCCGCCCGGACGATCTGTGCCTTAATCTCGTTGCGTACCGTCATCATCAAAAATCCTCCTAAATTTACTTGATAAAAAAGCGAAGCCGGTACGCCCTCAGGCACAGCCGCTTCGCTGCGCCGTGAAAAATTCCCTTGTCACCAAATCCGTTCAGAATTGCCGGTGTGATGTCCTGTCCATAGGTCGCACTTTCCGACTTTTCCGTTTCGTGTGACTTGCCTTGAAACTGTGCATTATCCCATGGTTCCATGCACCCGGTTCACCGGGGCGAGAAGCACGGTTTTGCAAAATGATTTCTTCCAACCGTCAAATACTTTTCGATTCCCACTTGCCTTGATTTAGCATGGGGATTTGACCGGTGATTCTGACTGGTATAGCCGTCGAATTGCTATAAAAGGGAGAACAACGGTCAATCAAAGCGTACGTACGTACAGCGTCCTCACAAACTCCACATCCTTCGCTTCCGGCTAAAGCCGAAAGCTCACTCGTTCCGCTGCTCGTCCTTTCCCCAACGGAACCGCTTTACAGGGTTCCGCTGGGGGCCCCAGTATTAACGCCGCCATTCCTCCGGCACATCTTCCGGTACGTACGTACGCATCGAATCACCGGAAAACACTGATATATGATTTCTCACTAATACCTCAATTCCCAGAAATCCACGCACCCGCCGTCCGGCTGCGTTGGTCACATTGTTGCAGTATTCCAGATTGTAGCGGCTCTGGCAGGCGATCAGGGCTTCGCTGAAGCTGCGGGGTTTCAGGGCAGGCAGGTTGTTTTCGGTGCAGTAAATCTGGTATGCCTCGTACAGTTCTTTGGAGCTGGCAGATAGATCGGCTTTCAGGCGAACATACCCGTCAGAATCCAGAAAATCATAGACATTGTTGTTGTCCCGTTTGACTGCCTCCCGGTTCTCTCTGGTGCGCTCACTTTCGGTGAATTTGAAGTTGTTGGCGGCCAGCCGCTGCAATCCCTCAAAAGCCCACAGCAGAATACCCTCCACCTCGGCTTTCATCTTCTCGGCAAGGTCGGGATCATCCACACGGCCAGCCGGTTTTTCTTTCGTGGTCAGCACCAGCTGGCGGCGGTAAAATCCGTCGCTCCGGTCAAACAGCGCCTGCAAATCTCCGTTGGAGAAGGCCAGCAGCCGGGCGCACATCCATCCCTGATAGCTCTGCTTGCCCTTGCGCTCCAAATCCATCTTGCCCTGGGCGGTGACGATGGATTTTACATAGTTGGTCTGCCGCAGCGCCTCCATCCGCATATCGTCATCGACACACAGCAGAATGTGTTCCAGATCAGCGCGGGCAAAACGGTTCTCGGAAATTTTGCCGATGCTGCCGTCCTTCATGTTGCTGCCGAACAGGGCGGACAGCACCGCGCCGATCTGGCTCTTGCCCTCGCCACCACTGCCTTTAATGACCATCATCCGCTGGCCCTTGTTGCTGGGGATCAGGCAGTAGCCGATATATTCCTGCAAGGTGGGGATGTCCTCCGGGTAGAGCAGGCCATCCAGAAATTTCAGCCAGAGAACAGGTTTTGGGGCGTTGGGCTTGTAGGACACGGGGAAACGGTTGCGGACGATTTTCGGCTTTCCCTCCACAAAGGTTCCGTCCAGAAAAAGCGTCCCGTTGGAAAGATGAATCCGATCCGGCTCCGGGGGAAAATCCTCCACCAGCGCCGCCAGCTTCATCAGCTCCACAATGTTGCTGATTTTGCGGGGAATGTTGCTGACCGCACAGCATTTCAGCTCCTCAAAAATCTCTCCCCGCAGGGGCAGCTCATCGGTCACACGGCCTTCGGGCGTGAAAAAAGCCCCGTTTGTGAAGATGATCTTGTGCGTCTGCAAGAACTCCTCACAAAACAGGGCTTCGTTTATGCTTTTTCCATCAAACCAGACGGGCATCCCGTCAAGCTGCGTTTTGTTTTTCATGGGCATCGTCCTCCTTTTTCAGCCTGTCCAGCCGTTCCTCCAAACCGGCAATCAGGCCATCCTTGTTCAGCATTTCCACGATTTTCACCCGCTGTTCCAGTTCGGCGGCAATGAGCAAATCCGCCAGATACTCCACATAGTCCAGCATCTGGCAGGCTTCCACAAACCGGTCATCCAGAACATCTTCCGGTGTCTTGGGTGCGTACTGCACCTTCCAGCTTTCCAGAAGATGCAGATAATCACACAGCACCCGCAGGCAGCGCACTTCCTCCTGCCGGTATGCTTTCAGCAGAGGTCGCTCCGTTTTGGGGAGGGCAGCTGCCGCAGGGGGCTTGTCCGGGGCAATCCCAAAATCCTGTGCCAGCTTCTGCGCTGCCTCGTAGCTGCTTAGGTCAAATAACCTCGCCACAAGGTTAATCACATCGCCGGTGGCTCCGCAGCCGAAGCAGTAAAAATACCGTTCGTTCAGCTTCATGCTGGGGTGGCGGTCCTCATGGAACGGACAGCTGCACATCCCGTTTCGGTTGACTTGCAGCCCATAGTGTTCCGCCGCATCCGGCACACAAATATTCTGTTTTACCAGTTCAAAGAGTGTCATGAAAATCCCTCCGTTTCAGGGCATAAAAAAAGCGGCCTGCCCGGTTTATTGGGGCAGGCCGCAGTCTTTATGCAGTTTGTGATGTTTCCGTTTCTTTGGCTTTCCGCTTTTCCTGCCGGTAGAACTTCTCCCGGCAGGCGGGTTTGCAGAATTTAGCGTTGGGGCGGACAGACTGGAACGGCTCTCCGCAGCACTGGCACACCAGCTGGTACGGTTCACCCGGAACGATCAGCCCCTCGGCAATCTTCTGTTTGCGCTCCTTCTGGCGCAGATACTTTTCATGGTCACGGATGCGCTTCTGGCGGCGCTTTTCCTCCGCAGCCAGTTCTTCCTCGGTGGGTTCGGGCATGGGCACTTCAAATTTCCCGATAAAGTTCAGATAAATCTCAATTTCCTGCACCCGTTCCCCGGTGCTTCTGTCCGGGGCATGGACCAGAATCTTCTCCACAAATTCATGGAGCATGGGGGCGGTCAGCTCGGTGAAATCCGTATATTTCTGTGCCAGCGCCAGAAAGTGGCTGGCACGGTCCGTGTCCTCATGAAACTGGTCCAGCTGCGCCTGCTCGGAGGCAAGCAGCTGTTCCAGCTCCGCCTGTTCCTTCTCATATTCCGCACACAGCAGCTCGAACCGTTTTTCTTCCAGTTTGCCCATGGCATAGGTTTCGTACAGCTTTTTAATCAGCACATCCAGCTCGGCGCTGCGCTTGCGCTCCTTGGCGACCTTGCGTTTCAGCTCCTTGGCCGCTTCCTGCTGGCGAACCTGTGAAATGCTGCGAACTTTCTGAATAAATTCCTCCTTGTTCTGGATGGCATAGCTGGCGGTAGTGCGGATGGTTTCCAGAATCAGGTTGTTTAAGGCTTTGGTGCTGACGGTGTGGGAAAAACACATCTGGGTTTCACGCTCAAAGGTCAGGGTGTAGGTGGAGCAGCTGTAAAAATCCACAGAATATTCCCGTCCGGCCTTTTTGCGCTTGCCCCGGTGGTTATACATCTTGGCTCCGCAGTCGGCACAGAACAGAAGGCCGGTCAGGGGATTGGCGACGCCAGTGGTATCTGTCCGGCGCACCGTCCGCTTCACCTGCTGGGCCAGCTGCCAGGTTTCCGGGTCAACAATGGCCTCGTGGGTGTTCTCAAAAATCAGCCAGTCGGACGGGTCATTTTTTACCCGCTTATCCCGGTAGGACTTTTTGGAGGAACGGAAATTCACGGTGTGCCCCATATACTCCGGCTTGGTCAGCATGGAACTGACCGTGAAGCCGTACCAGTCATAGGGGCGGCTGGTGTCCACGGTGTTCTTCCGGCTGCCTCTGCCGTTGCGGGCCAGATAATAGGCGGGGCACTCCACCTTTTCCTGTGTGAGTATCTTGGCGATCTCATGGGGGCCGTGCCCCTCCACCGCAAGCCGGAAGATCCGCCGCACCACAGCGGCGGCTTCCTCGTCCACCAGCCAGTGGTCCTTGTCCTCCGGGTCTTTTTTGTAGCCATAGATGGCGTTGTTGGTGGTGGGTTTGCCCGCCTTGCCCTTGACACGGTATGCTGCTGAAACCTTTTTGGACTGGTCACGCAGATACCATTCGTTCATGATATTGAGAAAGGGCGCAAACTCGCCGCTGTCCTGTTCCTCGCTGTCAATGTTATTGGCGACAGCAACAAAATGAACCCCATTCTGCCGGAACATTACCTCGGTGTAAAAGCCGGTTTGCAGGTAGTTTCTGCCGATCCGACTTAGGTCCTTACACAGCAGATGGGCCACCTTGCCCGCCTCGATGTCCGCCACAAGGCGCTTCCATGCGGGACGGTCAAAGTTGCCGCCGGACCACCCATCGTCTGTGTAGTGGACGATATTGGTGTAGCCCCGCTGTGCTGCATAGCTTTCGAGATAACGTTTCTGGTTCAGAATGGAGTTCGAGTCGCCCGTGAGGTCATCGTCACGGGACAGGCGCTCATAGAGCGCAGTGATTTTTTCTTCCGTCTGTCTGTTTGCCATATCAGGCGCTCCTTTCAGACGGACGGCTCATTTGTGGCAGTTCCATTATACCACATTCCGGCTGGTTTGCCAGCCCGTCGTTGCGGATCAGCCGCAGAATTTTATCTTCCATCGTTTCCTCGGCGGTTTCGCTGAGGTAGACACGAACTTTATAGGTGGTGTTGCCAATGTGCCGGGTCAGAAACACGGCGTTTTTATCTGCCATAGAACCTCTCTTTCTTGCGCTTTCAGCGCATCCGGTGTATACTGTTGTTATAGTTCCGTTGTTTGTAACCTGTGATTGTGTTACTTCTTTTTTGTGTCAAGCCTGAACATGGCGAAAGCCCCCTTTCTCCTGCGTGAATGAGCCGATGTAACCCAAGTAACTTGTTTTTAGATTACTCTTTCACTAATAGGAGAAATCCGGGGTGCAAAACGGAACCATTTTTGAAAAATCGCAAAATATTTTTTGAATGAGGTGAGGTCATGGCGTATCTGTCTGATGACGAGCTTCTGGATACCGAGGGTGGCTTCACCGGATGGGACGATGGGACAGGCGCAGGGGCGGAGGAAACGCTGGAACAGGCGCTTGCGGAAGAACGTCTGGCCGAGCTGGAAAATGAGCTGGAGCAGGACGAGCATCCCATCGACTATGAAGCGGAGCTGGAGGACGAGGAAGAAGAAGCCGCCCCGGTCAGTGATAAACGGCTCAAACGGGAGATGCGGGCTGAGGCCATACGGCGGCTGGAGGAAGCGGCCCGCACGGAGAAGGATTTCCGGGCCGTGGTGGAGGAATGGAACAAGCTGGACCGGAACCGGGAGCGCCGGGAACGGGACCACGAAAACCTCCGTGGGGATGTGCCGCTGGAATATCAGGCGGTGCCGGAACCGAAGCTCATTCCCCGCTGGATGAACAACCCCACATACCGGCAGCTGATGGCCGGGAACTTTCTGGACATCCTGTTTGACTGCCCCTATGAGATGCACAACTTGACCGCCGATGCCTTTGTTTCCCGCATGGTGGAGGAACTGAGCGAGGAACACAAGGAAGTTCTGTATTTTCTCTCTTTGCGGCTGTACAGCACCACCCGGCTTGCCGCTGTGCGTGGGCAGTCTGACCGCAACATCCGCAAGCTGCGGAAAACCATCCACAAGAAATTGCAGCGCCAGATGTATGACCATCTGTGCGGCAAACAGGAGCATGGCGGCAGCTTGACCTTGCGGGAACGCCAGTTTTTGGAGGAATACTCGAAAATCGCAAGGAAACAGGGCAAGGACGCCGTGATCCGGCGGGAGAACAAGACCAAGCGCAGAAAAAAGAAAAACCGCCCCTGATAATTGGGACGATTAAGGAGAAAGGGCGTGTATGATGAAAAATTTATTTGAACAGTCCCGTTCCCATTGGGTGCGGTACGATCATTATGAGCTGAAAACAGCGGAAGATGGCAAGCGGTATATCACCCCCGGCAAGAGCGCAAAGCCGGATGTCTACAATCCGCTGAAAGAGGTCCCCAACATTGTGCTGGATGCCCTGAATGTGGGGATGCTGATGATGGGGCGCAAGCCGGAAGCAGAAGTGGAAAAGGCGGTGATGGAGTTCGTTACCCGGTACGGCCTGCTGGGGCTGATGACCGCCCTGCCCACCACGCCGTCCTTTATGGACTATGAGGCGGTATACCTGCCCAAAAACCACTTCATCAAGGAAGAATCCATGGCGACAGACAAATATCTGTCCCTGTTTTACCCCTTTGACCAGCTGGACGTGGTGAAGAAGGGCATTGAATCCACATGGAATGTGTCCGGTGACCGGACGATGGTTGCCCTGACCATGACTTTCATGGACGAGCCGATGGCAAAGAACATGAGCTTCCAGCGGGAATATGCGGAACCCTACGACTGGGTTGCCCAGCAGTTCAAGGACTGGGCCTTTACGCTAAGTACCGCCATTTTGTACTACAATGATTATGATTCCATCGATGAGGACGCACGGGGACTGTACCGCAAGGCTATGGCCGCATTTGGCGGGATTGCTCCCAGCTACCACATCGAGCTGCTGGATAAGCCCACCATCTATTGGGATTTCCATTCGCTGCTGCTGGGCATCCAGATGATGTTCAGCTTCATGTTGGTAGACGGTGACCAGCCCCTGCGCCTGTGCAAGCACTGCCAGAAGGTGTTTCTGGGTAGCCGGTCCAACGCCGCCTTTTGCAGCCCACGGTGCAAGAACCAGTACAATGTCTACAAGAGCCGGGGAAAGAACCGGACGGATGGAGGTGACGAGGAATGAGCGAGGAACAGGGGCTGACCCCGTATGAAACCAGAGAAATCCTCTTTTACAAGACCGAAAACGGAGAGGTGCGGGTGGAAATCCTGCTCTTTCAGGAAAACCTCTGGCTGACACAGGCAAAAATGGCAGAACTGTTCGAGGTGCAGAAAGCGGCCATTTCCAAGCATCTGAAAAACATTTTTGAATCCGGCGAACTGAGCGAGGATTCAGTTGTTTCCAAAATGGAAACAACTGCGGCGGACGGGAAACGGTATCAGACCAACTATTACAATCTGGACGCCATCATCGCTGTGGGGTATCGAGTGAACTCCAAAAAGGCGACCATGTTCCGCATTTGGGCGAACCGGGTGTTGAAAGAGTTCATCATCAAAGGTTATGTGATGGATGACGCACGGCTGCGGGAGCCGGAGAACTTTTTCGGCAAGGATTATTTCGAGGAACAGCTGGAGCGTATCCGGGACATCCGGGCCAGCGAGAGAAGGTTCTACCAGAAAATCACGGACATCTATTCCCAGTGCAGCGCCGACTACGATGTGGAAAGCCCCATCACAAAGGAGTTTTTCGCCACGGTGCAGAACAAGCTCCATTATGCGGTCACCCATCATACCGCCGCCGAGATCGTATATGGGCGTGCCGACAGCACCAAGCCCAACATGGGGCTGACCACATGGAAAAACGCCCCCAAAGGCCGCATCCGCAAATCGGATGTCACCGTTGCTAAAAACTATCTGAACGAAACGGAAATGCGAAACCTGAACGAGATCGTCACCATGTATCTGGACTATGCGGAACGGCAGGCCCGCCGGGGAAATGTCATGTATATGGCCGATTGGGTCAAGCGGCTTGACGCATTTTTACAGTTCAACGAGGAAGATATTCTGCATGATAAGGGCAAGGTGACCGCCGCCATTGCCAAAGCCTTTGCCGAGAAAGAGTTTGAAAAGTTCCGGGTTTTGCAGGATCGGACCTATCAGAGCGACTTTGACCGGCTGGTTGCGGAAACTTCGGATGCCCTGACAGAATAACCATATACACAGAAAGCCCACGCCTCCGGTTCTCTTTCCGGCTGCGTGGGCTTTTTCGGCCATCGCCTATTTCTTGTTTTGCAGCTGTTCATGGGCTTCCTGCTGGACGATCAGCCCCGCTGAAAAGCCATACTTGAAATGGCTCTCACTTTCCTCACACTGGGCGATAGCGTTCTGCGCCCGAAGCTCCTCCACCAGAGCATAGTCCTCTTTACTGAGCCGATGGGATAGCTGCTCCATCAACGCCGCACAGGTTTGGACCGCCTTGCGGTATTCCGGGGACGTGGGAACAACGGTTTCACAGGGATAAAACTCCCCGTTATACATGGCTTCCAAAATCATTGCGTTCCCTCCCTCAGCAGTAGACCAGCTCAGCCAGGACAATTTCCTCGGCTCTGTTGTGGATGGAGTTCATGGAGCGCACCCATGCCATCTGGTCGGCAGCTTTCAGGGCTTCTGTGACGCCCTCTTGCTGCATCATGGCTTTTTCAATGATTTCCAGTCGCTCCCGACAGGCGATGTAGATTTCCTCCAAGTGGGGAAACAACTTTTCAGTGACA
>OHXC01000746.1_pt1 | contig 13358 bp, 10 predicted proteins | sample 1579891 | NCBI WGS metagenome assembly OHXC01 (sample SAMEA3882531, study PRJEB24775) | human gut metagenome | biome: human-associated habitat; feature: intestine environment; material: feces | place: Netherlands | collected 2009/2010
TCATTAAATCCCTTTGCCTGTATTCCCCGTTCTCGCAAGCCGTCTGCATACTTTTTTACTTCTGCGACAGTTGCATGAATCGCCAGTATCTTTTCTTGTTCCAGCAGTTCAATAAAATTTCTAATACATACAAATCTTCGTACAATCGTGCTGACTGCCTGTCCAGTAATTCCCAGTTCATATTTCATGTATGCCTGTAAAATTTCTCGATTCTGTATTTCCTTGACTTCCATAAAAGAAATGCTAATTAAGGATTTACTTTCGTCTATCCGATGTTTTCCAAGATGTAATCGTTCCAGATACCATACATTTGCTTCCCATTGGATCTGTTCCTGCTGCATAAACGCATCTCTTCTGCATTCACCTAAAATACTTCGTTGACTCGTTTCGGGAAAATTCTTTAAAATAGTTTCCACTTGTTCCATTTCCAGCAATCCAATATCCGTAATATTTAACTGAACACAAGAATCATAAAGAAGTTTTAAGGATTTTAACCTGACATTTCTATAAGCCTTAGACATTGAAGTATTGGCAATGATACGACTCAACGTATAAAAAATTTGTTTCTTTAAAACTTCTGAACAATTTTGTGTAAAATCCCACACCAATAGGTTTGTTTTATAAGAAGTTTCAAAGGTCTCAGCTATTTCCTTTTCCGGATAATACTTCAGAAAATAAATTTTATTTTGATATTTCCATTCATATATCCGCTTTCCATTTAGCGTCTGCATTTGTTGATAGATATGTTGTTGTTTTACCGTATCATATATTTTCAAATAGAAAGATACAATTTGTGATCGTATCTGTCCTCTTAAATATTGTTCATACGAATTTCGCAAAGGATAATCCATTTCTTCCAGATGCCAGATTTTTCTATCTGCCAAGAACTTTTTCAATTTGTTAATTCTTGAATCGCTTTTTATTCCAAGTGCATCAATTTCTGAATATAGTTCCTGCTTTTTCTTCTCAATATCTACTTCAGATTCTGTTATGTGTTCTGCCTGTTGCAATAAATATATAGGTATTTCTCACACCTCCCTACTCCAGCAGACGTTCCGCCCCATAAATAGCAGTGTGTTGTGCATAAAACTCATTACTTGCTTCTATCAGTTCATCATCCAGCCAGTCCAGATACTTTATAGTCGTATCCAAATGTTTATGCCCCAATGCCTGACTGATCATTTCCAGTTCCCATCCTGCCTGCTTTCGCATATTTGCAAAATAGTGACGTAACATGTGGGGTGTGATTTTAACTCCGGTTTTCTTTTCCATTCGGTCCAACATATCATATACACTGTCCACTCTTAATGGCTTTCCAATGTTCTCACCCATGATATTCACAAACAGGTAATCCTGATGTTGCAGGATTTTCCGATATTTTGCCAGATAATCCATGAGAAATTCAAACGTATCATTACTTATCTTGGCACTTCTGTATTCCGCATTTTTGGCTCTCGCTTCATTTTCATTATCTTCCCGGAAGCATACCCTTATCATGTGATTCCTATAATCAATATCTTTGACATATTTTACTCCCAGTAGTTCCCCAATTCTGTATCCGGTTTCTGCTAACATAAGTAACAGAAGCTGATCTCTTCGGTTCGTACAGGCCTGTAAAATTGTAATAATCTGATTTTCTTTTGCTGTTCTCCCACGATGTTCCTCTTCCTTCAGATAGGCTTTAAAAGAATGATTCCGCAGTACCTTTTTTACTCCCACCTGATTAACCGCTATAATCTGGTTATACGATAAGGTTTTGAGACTTCCGTACTGTTCATATTCTGCCTCTATAAATAAATAGAACCTGAACACATCTTTTAAGTATGCGTTGCAGGTTCCTTCATTCGGACACTTCTTTTCTCCAGCCGTTTGCTCTGTATGGTTTCCGGCTTTAAGCCAGTATAAAAATTCCACAAAGTGTTCTGTCTGTTTTTCATAATCTAACTGATAGACTTCTGTGAGTTCCATTTCTTTCTCTGCCATATATTTCATATAATAGCAGATTGAAAATGCTGTGCGTTTCACTGTATTTGGTGAACGTTTACATTTAATCTTATGCATTAGATATTTACTTGGCAGTTCTTCAATACTCATTGTTTCCAGATTTCTGATGAAAAAATATTTTTCTGTTCCATCTTTTATCGTTTCCACCTTGTATATCATAAGCTGCCTCCTTTCCTCTAACGCTATACACAGTATACCCACTTCATGCCGAAATAGCTATTCATCAATACCAACAATCCCACCGAAAACGCCCTTGAAATACCACCAAACTTTTCGTGCAAAATCTGCTTTTTCTGTAGCAGAACCACGAACGGTTACAGGTAGTATTCCACGCCTTTCCGGTTTCGGATAAAGTGCTGGATATCCTTGATGTCTTTTGCCATCTTGCAGCTTGGAAGCGCACACATCACTTCCTCATGATACCTGCCGCCTTCTCCTGCACGCTCGTCTAAAATGGACACGACACAAGTATCTGTCTCGGTGCGGAGCGCCCGTCCGAATCCCTGTCTTAGTTTTTTCTGCATGTCTGGAACAATCACTGCCTGAATATAATCTTTCAGGCTGGCATATTCCTTCTTCTGTGCTTCACTGATGGGATCAGGAACAGCAAAGGGCAGTTTTACTATAATCAGCGAAGATACCATATCTCCAGGGAAGTCTACTCCTTCCCAACAGGAGCCGGCTGCAAAAAGGACAGCATTGTCCATCTGTTTAAATCTTGTGATCTCTTCCGGTGAATGTCTCCACACCTCTATCATCGGGAACGGAATTTCATCCCTTAACATCTGGTAAACGTTTCCCATCAAATGATAAGATGTAAACAGCACTAGCGTATGCCCGTAAGTCGAACAGATCAGTGAATGGATATGGCCTGCTATCATCTCCGCCTCTTCCTGACTTCCTCTTCTGGATTTTTTCAAATTCTTAGGCAGATATAAAAGGCAGTTCTTCTGATATTCAAACGGGGAGTCTGCCACATATTCCCGGACTCTCCGCACTCTCTGTAATCCTGTCATTTTCCGAATGTGGGAAAATCCCTGTCCGGTTTTTAAAGTTCCGCTTGTCAGAATCGCTCCCATTCCTCTGCTCCATAACATCTGGTCCAGATACTGTGGAATCCGTCTGCTGGATGCACACAATATAATCCTGTGATCATGGTCCTGCTTCAGATGCAGTACATACTTCTTATCCTGATGGAAAAAGCATTCCAGCACACTTTTGGTTTCTTCCAGCTTGTTTCTGATCCACTTTGGAATCTTCTTTTCTAATTTTTCTATGATCTTATTCATGGTCTGTATCCCCTCATATAAATACATTGCACACTCTTCTGTCATGTGGAATTCTTCTTTTATCCCATATCTGGTTCTGTGGTTTTCTCCTATGATGTCCAGCACCATCCGGATCGTCCCGGACAGTTTTCTTATCTCCGGGCCTTGGTACTCATTCCCAAGATAAAAGCAGATTTCTCGGATATCGTCATAACAGAGGCTCTTCCCAAACATCTGCTTTGCCGCATCCGGCAGCTTATGTGCTTCATCGACAATCAATGCTCGGTAGTCTTTTAATAACGGGCGGTAATCCTGCAGCCTGTGATAACCATCAGCCAGCAGATAATTGTGATTACAGATCTGAATGAACATTTCATGATCTCTGGAACGCTCCAGATACTGCTGATACCTGCATGAGCCTCTTTTCGGGCAGTCTCCCGAACAGAACTTCGGTACACTCACCATCCTTCTGTCAAACCCACTTAAGTTGGACACTTCGTCCATATCATAATGTTCTTTCAACGACAGCAGAGCTTCTTTCTGCAACGCATTTTTGTTTTTTTCTTCGATTGCAACGATTCGTTGCTCCAACCTCTCATCGCAGACAAAATGCTCTTTCCCTTTTCGTATCACAGCTTTAATAGGGGCCTGAATCGTCCCGTTCTCCTGAAGAATCCGGGAGAGAAAAGGGATATATTCTGTAAGAATTGCTTTCTGGAGTGCAATGCTGGAAGTGGATATCACGACCGGACGCTGCTCATAAGGGGAACATCCTTCTGCAAGGAGAGAATATTTTCTCATCAGAACACAGGCCACCAGATAGGCATACGTCTTGCCGATACCGACACCCGCGTCACACAGTGCTATGTTTCTTCCCAGCAGGTTATCCAGCATTTTGTGGCATAACATAATCTGTTCTTCCCTTACTGCCATTCCATGTTCCGGGAACAGCACTCGGAAAATAGTATCAATTTCTCGATGCGCTCTATTGAGATATTCTCTTGTGTAATACATAATTTGTTACCTGATATGCGTGCTGATATCACATCAATACGGCTGTAAAGGATTTCTCCCTACAGCCGTATGTATCTGATATCAACGACACATTCTTCCTTGATTTCTTATACTTTTGATTTTTGGCGTTGTATTTGTCCTCGACTCCCCCATTGCCTTACGGGAACATTACAGGCGGATGCTTGGCATTGCACCACTCATGGATTTTCTAAAGGTCTTGCTGATTACAACCCAAAGTCCATCCTCTGCTCACTGGCAGTTCCTATGTATCATTATCCCCTCGTAAGTGATCCTCGCAAAAGACCGCCACGGTCCTGTTTCAGTTAAAGATGATTCGCTCGAAACGAAAACGCCACAAAAGAACTCTGCCTCTCACTTTCTGGTCTAATTTCTTCCATGCCCTTTTCATCTGTCCTCGCGTCTTCCTGCCACGCTTCTACTTACGGGAACGTACCTGTAATGCTGGTATGAGGTTGTCAAAGTACACTGGCAAAATTTACCTGCCTATTAAATAGCCGACGAAAAACGCCATAATTATTCAATTTTTGATAAATTTTTTAATTTTTTTCTCAAACGGTTTCTTTTGGTATAAATCGTCTGTTCTGCCATTCCCATAATCTTAGCAACTTCTCTTCCAGAATATCCCCATGTACTGAGTAAGAGGATTTCCAGTGTCTGATGCTCCGTTTCTTTCAATAGTTCATAGATTCGCTTATCACCTATGTGATCCAGAAGCTCCTTTACATCCCTTGCAAACAGCTCGCTGTCCTTTTCTTTTATGGAATCCATATCCTGCATCGTTTCATCCAGATGTTCCCGGTATCTGCGCTCTTCCAGAAAGTCTTCCCTGTCCATCTGGCGCAGCTTTTGGATCTTCTCTTCTTCCATTCCCAGTTCACGCAATTTCTTTTCTTCCTGTTCTTTCCAATAATTCCACTTTCGTTCTTCACTTGTCTTGTTATAAGCCATTTAGCTTTCCTCCGATCTGATTTTTGGTATAGAAATCAAATCGGAGCATGGCGGTGACCGGATATGTACGTTATAATGTTCGAAAAATGTCGAATAAAAAAATGCTGCAACCTCTTCGATTACAGCACTTCTTTTTCCCTTACTCTTTTGTTTTTTTAAGGACTTCCATTGATGCAAATATAACTCTTCTCCTTGTCATGCCTTACTAAAACACCACAAAAAGAAGTATATAGAAAAAGACTGTCAGAACTGTGTAATGTAACAGTCATCTGCCAGTCACTTTTCGCATAATTCGACATTTTTCTACATTTTGCTCAATGTCTGTCTATATCTAAATAATATCCCACCTTTCGTATACTCTGAATTATCTTTGCAGCCTCCGGTTCTGTCTTTTCCAGTTTTTTGCGGAGTCTGCGTACAAAACACCAGATCATGTTGGCAGAGTCATCTCCATATGGTTCTTTCCATAACTGTTCAAAGATAATCTCATGGGTAACTACCTGTCTGGAGGCATCTGCCAACAGATACAGGAATGCCTTTTCTCGCTCATTTAGGGTTGCAAGCTCATGCTTCCCCCAGTAAACAGTATGATAACGGCAGTCAATTAGAAGTTTTCCTTTCCTTATGATCTCCTGCTTTTCTCTTTTTCTTCCAGTGTTCCATGTGATATCGGAACGTCTGAGTAATGCATACAGGTACGTGTTGATCAAGCTGACCGAAGGATGTGGAAATACCAGGTCTGCACCCCATTCGATATACTTTTTTACCGCCTGAATCCCCGGTATCACTACAATAATCGGAGCCCTGCTGTACTGCCGGACTTCCCAAATCAGCCTGCCCAGCTTTCCGTTATCATTTCTCACAAGCATCAATACTGCGTCATAGACCGCTATGGTATGGAATTTTTCAAACACATCCAGATTAACGGTCGTACATTCCCACTCATTTTTTAACCCTTCACAAAGTTGACTCCACTTATCTACCTCATCCGCAGCAATCAATACTTTTTTCATTTGTATCCCTTTTCTTATGTTACTTCATTTTTAAAGCAGAAAAGGCAGTGAAATCTCTCCACCGCCTTTCCTGTTTTTGATTTAATTCGTTAATTTCATTTCTTCGTTTAACGTATTCTCTTCCTTCATCTTCCGTACCAATTCTTGAATCTTTTTATAAGATTCTTCGCTGATTGTATGTTCCATCCGACACGCATCATGATTTGCAGTTTCCGAAGATACTCCTATTCGTCGTAAAAATTCTTCTAAAAGCACATGCCTTGCATAGATTTTTTTTGCAATCTTTCTTCCTTCTTCTGTCAGTTCAATGCTGCCATATCGGTCTTTTATTACATATCCATCTGCCAGCAGTCCACGTACTGCAACTGAAACACTCGCTTTGGAATAGTTCAGATAATCACTAAGCATAGAATTACGAACATATCCTTTCTGACGTTTCAATACATACGCCGCTTCCAGATAATCTTCTTTGGATTCTCCAATTTTCATATACTACTTTATCCCCTTTTGGAAAGTATTTCTTCTGCATTCCTGCTGTTAAGAAATTCTGCCATTCTCCATTTCATATACCACATCTGCCACGTTCATTGTGGATACTCTGTGGGATACCAGGACAACTGTTTTCTTCTTGGCCGATTCTTTCAATGATTTTAAGATAATTCCCTCATTTAAAGAGTCGAGGTTCGATGTAGGCTCATCGAGTAGAATGAGGGGGCATTCATGGAGAAATGCTCTTGCAATTCCGATTCTCTGTTTTTCACCACCGGACAGCGTATCACCCAGTTCTCCGACTTCTGTATCATATCCTTTCGGAAGTGTCATAATGAAATCATGGATAGATGCTTTCTTTGCGGCTTCCATAATCTCTTCTCTGGATGCTCCCGGCTTTGCGATGGCAATGTTGTTTGCAATGGAATCATGGAACAGGTGTGTTTCCTGCGTAACATAACTTTCCATATCTCTTAAATGCTTGGTTGGAATCTTGCGGACATCTGTACCGTCTACCGATACGCTTCCATCCTGCACATCCCAGAACCGCATCAACAGTTTTAAGAGTGTAGATTTTCCGGAACCGCTCGCACCATGAATCCCTGTGATTTTACCCGGCTGTAATTTCAGTGAATAGTTATCTAAAATAACTTCTTCACCATAAGCAAATGTTACGTTCTCTGCCTCTGCTCCTGTAAATTCATGTTCCATGCTCTCTGCACCGGAAGTTTCCACGTCACCCGGAATTTCTTCCACAAGCGGTGTCTCTTCCAGAAGAGAAAGAACACGCTCACCACTTGCCAGTGTCTGGTTCAGGTTATTGGAAAGGCTTGATAATGCTACTACCGGTCCGAAAGAACCCATCATTGCGATGGTGCAGGTTAAGATTCCCTCGAATCCCATCGCACCTTTGTCGTACAGCCAGATCGTCAGTGCAAGCATTCCAAAAGATGCAAGCAGGATAACCATGTTCGTAAATGAACGCTGTGAGCCTTCCATTTTGCTTAATGACTCCTGCATTCCTGCAAGATTTTTGGAATGCTCAGACATCTGCTCTTTTCTCTTTTCACCCTGTCCGTACTGGATGGTCTCGTCCAGTCCACGTAAAGAGTCCAGAACAAAACTGTTCAGTTCTCCGAAGTTTGTCCGAAATTCCATTCCCTTCTGGCTGCCACGTTTTCCATTCCACATCGGGATGGCTACTCCGACAATCAGATAAGCTGCCAGTGCAAGCACGCCTGCTAACCAGTGATATCTTCCAATAAAAATCACCATAATAACCGAGGTCAGTGTAGCAATCGCAATCGGAGAAATGGTATGTGCATAGAACACTTCCAGTAATTCAATATCAGTTGTAATAATCGAGATCAGATTTCCCTTGTCCCGTCCTTCCAGTTTTGCAGGGCAGAGCTTTCTCAGTGCTGCAAACACTTTATGGCGGATGATTGCCAACAGCTTAAATGCGATAAAATGATTACAATACTGTTCCACATAATGCAGGATTCCACGAAGCACTGCAATTACGATCATGACTGTGATAATCGTTTTTACTGGAGTAAATACCAGCCACATATTGTCCACCGGAACAATCATTCCGGCTACTCCTGTCAGAAGTCCATGCACGATGACCTGTCCTGCCAGTATTGTCAGGAAGATTGCACACAAGTAACCTAATGTTCCAAGGATAATCGCTGCCAGCATGATATGGAGCAGGGGTTTTACCAGACCAATCAGACTTCCCATGATCTGGAGGGCACTTCTGCGTTTTGTTGTATTCGTATTTTCACTCATTATGCCACTCCTCCTTTTCCATAGTTTTCCAACGCCATCTGGCTTTCATACAGATGTCTGTACGCACCATTTTGGCTCATCAGTTCGTCATGCTTTCCGCTTTCTTTGATTTCTCCGTCTTTTAAGAAATAAATCTTGTCAGACTTCACAACATTTGCCAGTCTGTGGGAAATCAGAAGCACCGTCTTTGTCTTTGCCAGTTCGTGAATCACATTCATAATCAGTTCTTCACTTTCCACATCGATATTGGATGCGGCTTCATCGAAAATATAAACTGCACTGTCTGTCCGAAGCAATGCTCTGGCAATCACCAGTCTCTGACACTGACCGCCGGACAGGTTACTTGCTTTTTCCAGCAACTGTGTCTGTAATCCATCCTGTGTCTGTAAGAACCCTAAGAGATTGACTTTCTGAAGGACAGCTTCCATCTCTTCTTTCGTTGCGTCCGGTTTTGCCATCTTCAGATTTTCTTCTACTGTACCTTTGAACAGGTAGCTGTTATGGCGAACCAGAACAACCCTCTGCATCAGATTGGTTTCATTCACTTCATTAAGCGGTACGCCACCGATGGTGATTTCTCCGTTATATCCCCGGTTCTTTGCTGCAAGGATTCCGGCAATCGTACTCTTACCACATCCGGATTCACCAACCAGTGATACAAAACTTCCTGCCGGAAGATTTAAGCCTATTCCTTTTAAAATCTCTCTGTCCTCTTCATAAGAAAAGTGCACATCTTTTAATGTAACATCTAACGCTCCATCCGGCAGTGTTTTTTCTCCAGCCTGTGGTTCCGGCAAATCTAAAATCTTGAAAATCTTATCACTCGCTGCCATACCATTCATTGCGATATGGAAGAATGAACCAAGCAGTCTGAGCGGCAGGAAAAACTCGCTGGCAAGCAGAACGATACATAACGTTCCTGCTACACTGATATTTCCTTTTAAGAATTCAGATACCGCAACCGCCATACCGATCGCAGCTCCACCATACGCCACAATATCCATCACGCTGGTTGAATTGAGCTGCATGGTCAGCACCTTCATCGTAATCTTACGAAAGTTCTGGGATTCCACATCCATCTCGTCTGCTTTCTGCTGGTCTGCCTGATAAATCTTCAATGTGGTAAGTCCCTGTAAATTCTCAAGGAACGAATCTCCCAGTCCAGTATAGATGCTCCAATACTTATTCAGTAATTTCTTTGCAATCTTCTGTACCACCACGATAGAAATCGGGATCAGCGGTACACAGATCAGCAGGATGACACTCGCTTTCAGACTCACTCTGCAAAGAATGATAAATAAGGTCAGTGGTGCGATCAGGCTGTAAAATAATTGTGGAAGATATTTTCCAAAGTATGTTTCCAACTGCTCCACACCCTCAGTTGACACCTGTACGACCTCCGAAGAGGATACCTGCTCACTGTAGGAAGCTCCCAGCTTTAACATTTTCTCATAAATCTTTTCCCGCAGAATCCGTTTTACATCCACACACGCCAGATAGGAAGACCTTGCTCCCATCCGTTCGCATACAAACCGGATCACAACAACCAGGACTAAAATCAGTATCGTCCGCTCAATAATCGGAACGGTTACTGCCCGGTACACTACCCGTTCCAGTAAATCTGCGATAGAAAAGACTGCCAATACCTGCGACAGGAGGGCTGCCCACTGCCACAAAATCGTATACACGATATACTTTTTTGCGTGGGACAACAGCCCCACCAGTCTTGTTTTAATCATAAAAATCTTACCCTTTTGTTTCTTTCTTCGATTCTTTTTTACTGCATACCAGATGCCATACTGCAAGAACTGGATGGTATAATAACATCCTTGGTCCTGAAAAACGCATAACCTGCCTGATCTGTTCTCTCATCTCTGGCTTATAACAATGCACCTTACAGTTCGCACAGAACGTTTTTTCTTTCATAAAAGGACACTTTTCACTTCGAAGTCTTGCATAATCCAAAAGTTCCTGACAGACAGGACAAATCTGCCCTGCCTGTCTTCTTTCGGATGATTTTTCCGGCAGTACAGCCGGATCATTTCTTCTACGACATACTGTTCTTTTTGCCGTTTCTTTTCGGTTTTATTCATCTTGCTATTCCGCTTCTGCACCATCCAGTAACTCTTCTCCCGGCTTTAATGTTTTCACTCTCAGGAAGAAGTATAACAAGTGGCATACCCACACAATTGCGATACAGATTCTTCCGATTGGTACATTCTTCATGCAGATAAAGCCGATTGCCATGACTACCGTTACCATTCCGATAATCTTACATTTTGTTCCTATTGTCATGGCTCTTTTCTGAACAAAACTGTCCAGATGTTTCTTATAAAGATTCGTTCCTACGAACCAGTCGTGCAGCTTCTTGGAACTCTTTGCAAAGCAAAACAGTGTTGCCATATAAAATGGAACGGTTGGCAGGATAGGAAGTACAATTCCTACCGTACCAAGTCCCAGGCAAAGAAATCCAAGCACGATCCATACTATTTTTAAAGGATTTTTCATCTTCTTACACCGCCAATACAAATTTTCTGCCATCAACCCTTGTCACACCAAGTTCAATGCCATACAGCTCCCGGATGCTCTCTTCCGTAATCACTTCTTCCGGATCACCTTCCACCAGCACTTTTCCATCTTTCATACCGATGACATTATCTGAATATGCGATTGCCTGATTGATGTCGTGCAGTACCATGATGATGGTTATTCCAAATTCCTGATTGAGTTTTTTCACCAGTTGCAGGATCTCAATCTGATACCGGATATCCAAATAGGTAGTCGGCTCATCGAGGAACAGCGTCTTTGTTCCCTGACAAAGTGCCATTGCAATCCATACACGCTGACGCTGTCCACCGGAAAGTCTTGACACTTCTCTGTCACGATATTCTGTCAGATTGGTTACTTCCAATGCCCACTGGATCATACGCTCATCTTCGGCACAGTCTCCCTGCATCATTTTCTTATGTGGGGTTCTTCCGAATGCCACCAGATTCTCAACAGTGATATCGTCTGATGCACTGTTATACTGCTGAACAATCGCAACCTTTCTGGCAAATTCTTTTAAATTCAGGTTCTGGATATTCTTTCCTTTGAGGAAAATATTTCCCTTTCTCGGATATAAGTTTTTCGTCATCAGGGAAAACAATGTAGATTTTCCACATCCGTTTGCTCCCATAATCGTTGTGATTTTACCTTCTTCAATCTTCAGGGATACGCCCTTTAAGACTTTATTTTTTCCATAGGAAAAGTGCAGATCTCTAACTTCCATCGCAGGCTTGTCTGCCCACTTATCCGCTTTTTTCACTTTCTTTGCTGCTTTATTCTCTGTAGAAGTCAAATCCATATTCTTTTCTTTACTTCGCATACTTCTTAGACCTCCTTAACAGAATGATGAAGAATGGGCCTCCGACCACACTCATAATGATGGATGCGGATACCTCATACGGAGCAGCTATCGTTCTTCCGATGGTATCTGCCAGCAGGAACGTAAACGCTCCGAACAAAGCACTAAATGGAACTAATGCCTTGTGGTCGCTTCCTACTAAAATTCTTCCGATATGCGGAACAATCAGTCCTAAGAAACTAATCACTCCGGCTACTGCTGTGGAAATACTTGCAAGCAATACTGCTATCAGTGAAATCACGATACGCATTGCATTGACATTGATTCCAAGGCTTCGTGCTGTCTTATCTTCCAGTGCTAACAGATTACACATCTTCGTCATAATCAGTGCCAGAACCAGTCCGACAATTACATACGGTACTAAGGTTTTCACATCATCCCACGTTTTCATTGTGATATTACCATTGACGATGGCTGCCACGCCAGACATGTTTCCGCCATTCATTGAATTCAACGCACTGGATAATCCGGTGAACATTGCATCGACTGCCACACCGACAAGGATGATTCTTAAGGGACTTAATCCCCCTTTCCATGACAGGCTGTAAACTAAGACAAATGCAATCACACCACCAAGAAATGCAAATAATGGAGTGAAGAAAAATAAAGTCGGTGCAAATGCGGTAATGAGTACCGCCGCAAAACTTGCTCCACTGGAAATACCGATGATTCCCGGATCGGCAAGTGGATTTTTTAATACCGCCTGAAATAACACACCCGATACCGCTATCGCAGCTCCGGCTAACATGGAGATTACAATTCGTGGGAATCGTAAGTCATAGATTGTTGCCACGTCTTCATTGTACTTTACAAATAATCCTTTCAGTAGTTCCGGGAAGCTGACTTTCAGGCTTCCGATATTCACTGCCGCAAAGAATAATGCAACCAGTAATACGATCATTACAATAAAGGAAATTGCTGCTTTTGCTGTTTTCCGATGCTTTCTTGCTTTATCCTGACCGGAGAGGTTCTGGACTTCCATTTCGGAAGTCTCAGAAGTATTTTTTAATTCTGTCTCTTCATCTGTCCTCTCCTTTCTACTTGCTCTGCTGTTCGTTGTATTTCTCAGTTGCGTCAGAATCCTTTGCTTTCTTCTGTGCATTGTCACTGGCTTCTTTTGCTTTTGCTGTATCTTCATCACTTTCCGGATAAAGAATCGGCTGTAATTCTTCCAGTGCCTCTGGATATTTAAACGTAGCACTCATACCGAAATATTCATAAGTAAGGTCATAAACTCTGCCGTTTTTCACCGCATCGAAATGCTGCCAGATGTCATTCTCCGCAAAATCTTTATTGAACATCTCTACCACCTGATCCGGCAGTGCATGTGCGGCACGTAAGATAATATCCGGCTCTTTGGTTTTCATGTCTTCAGTATTTACGGTCAAAAATTCCTGATCGGTG
>OHXC01000765.1_pt1 | contig 13142 bp, 7 predicted proteins | sample 1579891 | NCBI WGS metagenome assembly OHXC01 (sample SAMEA3882531, study PRJEB24775) | human gut metagenome | biome: human-associated habitat; feature: intestine environment; material: feces | place: Netherlands | collected 2009/2010
GCAATTTTCGTCTTTCATACTTTTTTCCTTCTTTCTTTGCCGAAACAACAGCAATATATGGTGTACAGAAAGGCAGAGAACCAATAAGGGAAACTGCTCCTGAAAAGGGAAATTCAAACTATGCAGATCTTAAGATGACATCTGAGAAGATAATGCAGAAGGAATTTAAAAAGTCTGAAACTATACCTGTTATTGCCAGAGTAGCTCCTATTTATGACGCTGAGTATACACAAAATCTGAGAGACAGAGTATTTGACGCAAAGGAAAATGTTGCATACATATTCAATGATGGAGAATACGGTTTTTCATTCTGTTGTGTATTCAATCTTATCGACTTTATAAATGGTATTATCAATGTACCGTCAGGAAGATATGAGGGAATCTACAATCTTGCTGATTCAAGGCTGATAACGGCAAAAGAGATAATTGATTATGAAAAGGAACATCACCGCATAGGTGCAGTTATCCAGAAATCACCTGGAATGGGACTAAGCATCAACAAAGGTAAGATGAAAACTGATTATCGCTATTTTGACCCATCTATCACATTCAACAACTGGAACATAGACAACACAAGGGCAAAGAGAATAGCACCTTTCAGATGGACACTTTCAAACACAAAATAAACTCACAAAGGCAGTCCCAGGGCTGCCTTTTTTGTATTGTTCCATGTGGAACATTTGATAAAACAGGAGAGCTAAGATATCATGGGAAGCAATAGGTTAGTTAAAATATTATGTGTTGTCTGTGCGGCAGGCTGTTGTCTTTCCTCTTGCGGAAGCACAGGGGAAGAAAAGCCCAAAAAGCTTTCTAGCGTCAGCACAGGAGTCACCACAACTGTGACCACAAATAAAAAGTCTGCCGAAACTATCACGGGTTCAGTGACTACTATACAAACAGCAGCGACTTGTACAAAGATAGTTTTTGATGGCGGCTATACCCTTTTTGCAAATGTGCAGGGGGGATACACTCTTATAAACAGTTCAAATGAGATAGTGAACTCTTTTGAGATAACTGATGATAACGGTGATAAGCTTGTACTGACTTGTGACGGAAATACTGTCACTGTCACTAAGAACGGAAAAAAGGTCAACTCGTTCAGTTATAAAGGCACAAGGATAATAATATCAGCCAACGAGGTCTACTATGCAAACACAAAGGTGACATATGTTGATGAAAGTTTCAGCAGCTTTAACGTAACTGACAAGGTGACTATAAGGTGTATCGCAGAGAACAAGTTTGAAATTGTAAAAGACGGCAAGACAGTAAAGAAAGCTACTGTAAAAGATGTGAACGGCTCAAAGTATGTGCTTGAAGCCATGAATAAGGGCATGGAGATAACGAATACTGATAATGAGCTTATGGAATCCATAGTGGTAGGCAATAACTACATAAGCGTGTCAGGAGATAAGGTTATCATAAACGGAAAGACCATGCGGCCACCTCACAGTGCAGATATAAAAGCTGTGACTACAACTGTTACTACAACAACGACAACGGCTACTACTACCACAACGACTTCAAAGAAAACTGAAAAGAAAACAGAAACGCAAACTGAAACTGTTACCGAGCCTATGCAGGAAGAACAGCCCTCTGCTCCTCAGCCTGCCGAGCCTACTGAACCTGATTCAAGCACGAATATGTCAAATAGAAATCTTTCTGCTGAAACATCTGAAATGCTTGGCTATGTAAATGAGGTCAGAAAACAGTATGGCTTAAGAGAGCTTGAGGGACTTGAGCTTCTCGACTCTGCGGCAGATGTGAGAGCGAACGAACTTCTAGAAAATTATTCTCATGACAGACCTGACGGCAATTCATACATCACAGCTATAGAAGAAACTGACCTTCCTGAATGGCGTGCGGCGGCTGAAAATATCGCATATGGTATGAACAGCATGACCACAGTAAAAGAAGCCTTTGACGCATGGATGGACTCGCCGCCTCATAGAGAAAATATCCTCAACCCTGATGTGCGTTACATGGCGTGCGCAGAAGCTACAAAGTCAGACAATGGAGAATACACCTATTGGGAACAGCTTTTTTACAGCGATATATAAAAAAATTGGACAGACTTTTGAGCCTGTCCATTTTTTTTGTTCCATGTGGAACATTTTATTCTGTCTGCTTTTCCGATGGTATCTTTATAATATATTCGATATAATCCTCATGGTCGATACGTTTTGCGTCAGCGTTCACTCCTGCCATTCTCATAACATCTATCGCCTTATTGACACTGTTGAAAAACAATCTAACATCTTTTAACATAGCCGCTCTTTTGTGATAGCTTGCACGCTTTTCATCATCTTTCAGAAGCTTGGCAATATATTTTTCCAATGTGTCAACTGTCCAACCACTTTCAGCCGCTTTGTTCAACACAGCAAGCCTGCGGTCATTATCTGTGATCTTTAGCAAAGCCCTTGCGTGACGTTCTGACATATTGTTATCAAGAATTATTTTGCGTTCCTCAGCGTTAAGTTTCAGAATACGAAGCTTGTTAGCAACTGTGGATTGAGCAAGTCCCAGACGAATAGCCGCAGATTCCTGAGTCATGCCATATTTTGTGATGAGCTGAGAGATCGCTTCGGCTTCTTCAAAAAAGTTCAGGTCACAACGTTGGATATTCTCTATAAGTGCAATGACCTGCGAACGTTCCTCTGTGGCATTGATAAGTATACACGGCACTGACCTTAATCCTGCAAGCTTTGCCGCACGCAAACGCCGTTCGCCTGACACAAGCTCAAAAGTGCCTTTTACACGCCGCACTGTGAGAGGTTGTATGATACCGTCCTGAGAAATGCTTTTTGCAAGGCTTGTTAGTTCGGCAGGTGAGAAATATCGCCTTGGCTGAACAGGGTTTGGCTTTATCTCTCCTATGGAAATGTCGATTATTTTGCCTAACGTCTGATAGGGTGATGCCCTTTGTGATTCGTCAGTTTCTTCGCTGAAAGCTTTTGTTAATGTTTTTGGGAAAATGCTCATTTTTTATACCTCCGTTTCGTTTTAAAATAATCATAACACTTCACGATCCTCAATTCTATATTTTATTCAGAAAACTTTTCTGCTCTTTATGACCTTGATTTTGATATTGGTACTTTATTCTTTGTATTATTTTCTAAATTGTCATGGGCTTTGTCGGATAAAGTAAAAATCTGATTTGTTCCATGCGGAACATTTTCAAGAAAATTTGTAAAAGGGTCTTTTCAAAAGTGAAAAATTGTAGTATAATAAATATGATATAATTCTACTAAGAAAAGAGGTCAAGAATATGGGGAAAATAATTGCCGTTTCAAATCAGAAAGGCGGCGTTGGAAAATCTACTACTGTTGTAAATCTTGCAGCGGTTTTTGGATTAAAGGGCAAAAAAGTCCTGATCGTTGACTTTGACCCACAGGGTAATACTACCACAAGCTTTGGTATAAAGAAAAAAAGTATCAGAAATACAGTGTTTGATGTAATATTTGAAGAATGTTCGATATTTGAAGCTGTCGTGCCAACTTCCTGCCGTGGAGTTTCAGTTGTGCCGACAACTCAGGACCTTTCAGGTGCTTCTGTGTCACTTGTGAACGAAAAGGACAGAGCAATGAAGCTTCGCAACGCTCTCATACCTGCAAAAGAATTTTATGACTACATATTTATAGATTGTCCCCCAACTCTCGATATGCTCACAATAAATGCACTTGCGGCGGCTGATTCTGTACTTATCCCTCTCCAATGCGAGTTTCTTTCTTTGGAGGGTCTTGTTGAGCTTCACAATACTATCAACAGAGTAAAAGTTGCTTTCAATCCTGACCTTGAAATTGAGGGCATTTTGTTTACAATGTGCGTTGAAAGATACAAGATAACAGGTCAGATAATAAGCGAGGTCAAAAAGCATTTTGCAAAGGAAGTCTTTGAAACTACCATACCGAGAAACGTTGCCTTGTCGGAAGCCCCAAGCTTTGGTGAACCGGCTATTTATTATGATAAGAAGGCAAAAGGCTCAAAGGCATATGAAAATCTTGCAAAAGAAATAACTAAAAGAGAAAAGAAAAAAGCGGCAAAGAATAAAGAAAAATAAAGAAAAAATGTTCCACATGGAACATTGTATCTTATAATGTGAAAGGAAAATACAATGGCTAAAAAAAGCAAAATGGACAGAGGCTTGGATAGCCTGTTCTTTGATAATTCTATAGATGAGGTCACACGATCTGATAGTGGATCGGTAAAAAATGATGATGGCGAAAATGGCATTTCCACAGTAAGGATATCTCTTATTGAGCCTGACAAAAATCAGCCACGTTCTGAGTTCGACGAGGACGCTCTTAATGAGCTTGCGGAAAATATCAGACAGCATGGTGTTTTGCAGCCTATACTTGTAAGACCTCTTGACAATGGAGGATATAAGATAGTTGCAGGCGAGCGCAGGTGGCGTGCGGCACGTCTGGCTGGACTTGATGAGGTACCTGTTTATATAAAGGAGCTTACAGATCTTGAAGCCGCTGAGATATCCCTTATTGAAAATATCCAGCGTAAAGACCTTACACCTCTTGAGGAGGCGGCAGCTTATCAGACACTTATGGAAACCTATGGCCTTACTCAGCAGCAGGTGGCAGAAGCTGTTGGACGTTCACGTTCCGCTGTGGCAAACTCTATCAGACTTCTTTCACTTAGCGAAAATGTGCAGGAAATGCTCCGTGACAAAAAGCTCACCGAGGGTCACGCAAAGGTGCTTGCAGGCGTTGCGGATAAGGATACTCAGGAGAAGCTTGCCACAGAGTGTATAGAAAATGGCTGGACGGTAAGAGAGCTTGAAAAAGCTATCGCCGCTTTGGAAACAAATAAAAAAGCTGAGAAGAAAATAAAGCGTACTATCACAAATCCTATGTACACTGAGTTTGAGATAAGAGTAAATCAGGCTACTGATAAGCTTCGTGTAAGTTTAAGCGAGGATAAAAAAGGCGGCTCAAAGCTTGATGTAAAATTCAGCTCTGATGTTGATGTGGATAAGATACTCAATGCCCTCGCCGAACTTCTTATGAACTGCTAGTTTTATAATTTAAATATATGAAAAATGTCTGTTTCGGCAGGCATTTTTTTTATCTCCGTAATACAGCACGTCTGAAATATGAGGAAGTCATAACTAACCGAAAATAGGGGGTTTACAGCGTATAAATCAAGAAAAAATGTGGTAAAAGGTCTTTACAAATTGAAAAATAAGTGGTATACTATAAGAGTTAAAACAGATGTATCCTGAGAAAGTTTGTTACAGCTTACTTTTGAAGAAAACATCTGCTGTCCTTAAACAGACGTGCTTGAAAAAGTACGCTAAAAAGGAAATTTGAGTTTTGAGCTTTTGCTTGAAATATCGAGAAAGGAATGATTCTAAAATGGCAAGAAAAATGAAAACCATGGACGGAAACAACGCTGCTGCTTGGGCGTCATACCCATTTACAGAAGTTGCTGCTATCTATCCAATCACACCATCATCTGTTATGGCAGAAGTAACAGACCAGTGGGCTGCCAAGGGTAAGGAAAACCTGTTTGGCACTCCTGTAAAGCTTGCAGAAATGCAGTCTGAGGCAGGTGCTTCAGGTACAGTACACGGCTCACTTGCAGCCGGTGCGCTCACAACAACATATACAGCATCACAGGGACTTCTTCTTATGATCCCTAACCTGTATAAGATCGCAGGTGAGCTTCTCCCTTGCGTTATCCATGTATCTGCAAGATGTGTAGCTTCACACGCACTTAATATTTTCGGCGACCATTCTGACATCTATGCTTGCCGTCAGACAGGTTTTGCTATGCTTTGTTCTTCAAATGTACAGGAGGTAATGGACCTGGGTACAGTTGCTCACCTCTCAACTATCGAGGGCAGAGTACCATTCATCCACTTCTTTGACGGATTCAGAACATCTCACGAGATCCAGAAGATCGAGACATGGGATATGGAAGACGTAAGAGATATGGTTGACTTCGAGAAGGTAGAGGAGTTCAGAAAGAGAGCTCTTAACCCTGAGCATCCTGTACTTAGAGGTACAGCTCAGAACCCTGATATCTTCTTCCAGGCAAGAGAAGCTTGTAACCCATACTATGACGCTATCCCTGGCATCGTAGAGGATTACATGAACAAGGTAAACGAAAAGATCGGCACAAACTACAAGCTGTTCAACTACTACGGCGCACCAGACGCTACACACGTTATCGTAGCTATGGGTTCTGTTTGTGACACTATCGAAGAAACAATTGATTACCTCAACGAGAAGGAAGGCACAAAGCTCGGTCTTGTTAAGGTTAGACTTTACAGACCTTTCCGTGCTGACAAGCTCGTTGAAGCTATCCCTTCAACTTGTGAGCAGATCTCAGTTCTTGACAGAACTAAGGAGCCAGGTTCTGAGGGCGAGCCTCTTTATCTTGACGTTGTTGCTGCTCTTAAGGGTACACAGTTCCACGATGTAGCTATCGCTTCAGGCAGATATGGTCTTGGTTCTAAGGATACAACTCCTGCACAGATCAAGGCTGTTTACTGGAATGCAAGCTGGAAGGATACATATAAGCCAAGATTTACTATCGGTATCGAAGACGATGTTACAAACCTCTCTCTCGAAACTGAGGGCAAGCTTGACTCTGCTCCAGCAGGCACAACTGCTTGTAAGTTCTGGGGTCTTGGCGCTGACGGTACTGTTGGTGCAAACAAGAACTCTATCAAGATCATTGGTGACCACACAGATCTGTATGCTCAGGCATACTTTGCATATGACTCTAAGAAGTCAGGCGGTGTAACAGTTTCTCACCTGAGATTCGGTAAGACACCTATCAAGTCAACATACCTTATCAATCAGGCTGACTTTGTTGCTTGCCATAATGAGTCTTATATCACTAAGTACAACATGGTACAGGATATCAAGCCAGGCGGAACATTCCTTCTGAACTGCCAGTGGGAGCATGAAGAGCTGGATAAGCACCTCCCAGGTCAGGTAAAGAGATATATCGCTGAGAACAACATCAAGTTCTATACTATCAACGGCGTTAAGATCGGTAAGGAGATCGGTCTGGGCAACAGAATAAACACTGTTCTTCAGTCTGCATTCTTCAAGCTTGCTAACATCATTCCTATCGACGACGCTATCAAGTACATGAAGGACGCTGCTACAGCTTCTTATTCTAAGAAGGGCGACGCTATCGTTAAGATGAACCATGACGCTATCGACGCTGGATGTCAGCAGGTTCACGAAGTTAAGGTTCCTGCATCTTGGAAGAAGTGCAAGGATACTCCAATGGGTATGCCTGCCGCTAAGTGCGCAGATAAGACACTTCAGGACTTCGTAAACAACATTCAGATCCCTTGCAATGCTCAGGAAGGCGACAAGCTCCCTGTTTCAACATTCACAGGTATGGCAGACGGCACATTCCCACAGGGTTCTGCTGCATTTGAGAAGAGAGGTATCGCTGTTGACGTTCCTGCATGGAATGGTGACAACTGTATCCAGTGTAACTTCTGTTCATATGTATGTCCACACGCAGTTATCAGACCTGTTGTAATGACAGACGCTGAGCTGAAGAAGGCTCCTAAGCTTGCTCAGGAGAAGGCAGTAGCTATGACAGGTATGCCTGGTTACAACTTCGTAATGACAATGTCTGCTCTGGACTGCACAGGCTGCGGTTCTTGCGTAAATGTTTGTCCTGGTAAGAAGGGCAACAAGGCTCTCAGCATGATGCCACTTGAAACTCAGCTCGCTGAGCAGGAAGTATTCAACTATGGTCTTACACTTGCTGAAAAGCCAGAAGTATTCGAGAAGTTCAAGGCAACAACAGTTAAGGGTTCACAGTTCAAGCAGCCACTGCTTGAATTCTCAGGCGCTTGCGCAGGCTGCGGTGAAACACCTTATGCTAAGCTCATCACACAGCTCTTTGGTGACAGAATGTACATTGCTAACGCAACAGGCTGTTCATCAATCTGGGGTGGTTCAGCTCCTTCAACTCCATACACAGTAAACAAGGACGGCAAGGGTCCAGCTTGGGCTAACTCACTGTTCGAGGATAACGCAGAGTACGGCTATGGTATGTACCTTGCACAGTCAACTATCAGAAACAGAACTATCGCTAAGGTTCTTGAGCTGTCTAAGACAACTAAGGCAGCAGCTCTCAAGAAGGCTTGTGAAGAGTATCTTGAAACAGTAGACGACGGCGAGAAGAACTCACCAGCTACAGATAATCTTATCGCTGCTCTTAAGAAGACAAAGAATAAGGCTACTGAGGAGATCCTTAAGGACGCTGACTATCTGAGAAAGAAGTCAATGTGGATCTTCGGCGGTGACGGCTGGGCTTACGATATCGGATTCTCAGGCGTTGACCACGTTATCGCTCAGGGCGAGGACGTAAACATCTTCGTATTCGATACTGAGGTTTACTCAAATACAGGCGGACAGTCATCTAAGTCAACTCCAACAGGTGCTATCGCTCAGTTCGCAGCAGCTGGTAAGGAAGTTAAGAAGAAGGATCTCGCAGGTATCGCAATGTCTTACGGCTATGTATATGTAGCTCACGTTGCAATGGGTGCTGATTACAATCAGTGCATCAAGGCTATCCACGAGGCAGAGTCTTATCACGGCCCTTCAATCATCATCGGTTATGCTCCATGTATCAACCATGGTATCAAGGGCGGTATGTCAATTGCTCAGACAGAGGAGAAGAAGGCTGTTCAGGCTGGTTACTGGCATCTGTACAGATTCGACCCACGTCTTAAGGCAGAGGGCAAGAATCCATTTATCCTTGATTCTAAGGCTCCAACAGCTGACTATAAGGACTTCATCATGGGCGAGGTACGTTACAACGCACTTGCTAGACAGAACCCTGAGAGAGCTGAGAAGCTCTTTGGTAAGGCTGTTCAGAACGCTAAGGACAGATATGATTATCTGCTCAGATACGCTAAGCTTTACAATACTGAGGAAAAGTAATCTAAGTTACTATAAAAAAAGACGCTCATGCACTTCGGTGCGTGGGCGCTCTTTTTTTTCACCACAAAAAAAGGTACTGCCACGTTGACAGTACCCTTTATATATGCAATGGCGAACAGCGTTCGACCGTTTCTTTTATCGCATGGTTAAAATATTATGGACTACATATCCTTTTTGATAAGATAAGTTTTCAGTATAGCCGCAGTTGTCTTTGCGTCAGGGAGCTTGTTTTCCATGACCATTTTGTAAGCTTCTTCAAGAGGCATTTTTGTTACGTCAAGGAACTCGCCCTCGTCAAGGTGCTGCTCACCGAAATCAAGTCCCTCTGCCATATACATATGGATTATCTCGGTATCATAAGCCACTGTAGGATAAATACAGCCAAGATAAGTCATTTTTTCTGCCGTTGCACCTATCTCCTCTTTTAGCTCACGCTTTCCGCATTCCAAATGATCTTCACCGTATTCAAGCTTTCCTGCAGGTATCTCCATAAGTGCGGTCTTGAAAGGATAGCGGAACTGCTTCACAAAATAAACATTCTCGTCCTCGTCAAGAGCAACGATGCAAACTCCGCCAGGGTGATGAATGACCTCTCTGAGCGTCTTGTAGCCGTTTTCAAGCTCCACTTCATCACAAGTCAGGTGAACGACCCTGCCCTTGTATATCTCTTTTTCACTGATAGTTTTTTCGTTCTGATACATTTTATATCCTCCCTTTCAGGTTTATGCGTTCTTTTCAACAGGCTGAGCTTCTTCTTTTTTCTTTCTGCCTGTAAATCTCACTGCGCCAAGGTAAACGATAAGCGAGCCGAAGCCAACGGCTGTTATTACCTTGCCCCAGAAAAGTCCCTTTGTTTCGTAGGTGAACTGTATGTCGTTTGACCCCGCAGGACAAAGAACAGCCATAAAGCCGTAATCCACCTTTTCTATTTCCACGTCCTGACCATTCACCTTTGCGCTCCAGCCGTCATCATATGGAACTGAGAAGAACACAAGGTTATCCTTGTCAAGGTCGATCTTGGCGTTGAAACCGTAAGAGTCATAACTGAATGATGAACAACTGTTTGCACGTCTGTCAAGGCAGTTCTGATAATACTGATCTGTTGAGTAGTCAGTACCCTTAAAGCTGTAGTAGCTGAGAATATTATTGTATTTTGCAGCTTGTTCAGGGGTAAGCACAATGGCTTTCATGAGCATTGAGGTCTTGTCTACCTCTGAAGCCTTCTGAATGTCGCTGTCAAGGCAGTAGTAATCATAAGTGAAGCCCATTGGTACATAATATTTGTTTTCGTAAATGTTGAAACCGTTCTGAGTATCAACATATTCAAAGCCGTAGAGATTTGCAAGAGTTTCAGGCTTCGATACCTCTGTGATACCTTTTCTCTCACTTTCAGTAAGTTCATTGAAATAGTATTTTACAGAAAACAGGCTTCTTAGCGGATAGACCTTAGTTTCCATTCTTGATGCAACATCTCTCGTTTGTCCGATAGAGCTGTAGAAATCCATGATAGATGTTGAAACAACGCTGTGGAAGCATCTCATTGATGAAAGCTTCCAGAACATACACCAGTTGTCAACATTTTCTGAGGTATCTATTCTGTAGAAATTGTTGTCAGCATTGTAGTTCTCTGATCCAGACTCCAGCTTATCCATGTTGATGTTGTCGCCACCGTTTATTGCTCTGTTGATGTAGTCGGTGTTGTCAGTACCCTGGCTTACGCCGTATACGATAGAAGAAGTCATGCAGATGACCACCGCAACCGCCGTCATTGCAGAAGCGATCTTCATGTAGTCGAGCTTCTTCTCTGCGACCACATATATAAGCGTGCCAAGCATTATTATCATTACTATAGTAACGATAGCCTGAATGTAGTAAAGTTCAATATATTCAGGGACTTTGCCATAGGATACAACGCCGTTTTCGTTTGTCGGAAGCAGACCGATGCCAATAAATATCGCACATACTACACAAACAGGCACAAATCCCTTTTTCAGATCGTCTTTGTTTTCTGCGATGACCTTTGCTGTCATAAGGCACATAAGCAGTATAGGCATATAATACCATCTTGCATAATATGACGCATTGAAAAGGACGAAAGAGGAGTTCAATATAGGCACGCAAGCCATTATGCCGAACACGATAATAGCCTTTGTAAGCCAACTGTCTTTTCCTTTCTTTCTCGTTCTCATAAACGCTATAACGCCTGCCATTGAGAACATAGGCAGATAGCCTGCCATTGAAGCCCATCTTGCCTTGTCCGAGTTAAGGATATTTATTCTTGCAGGCATATCGGAAAGCATAAAGAACGATTGGATAATTCTTGGTATTCTTACATTTTCACCGTATATAACAAGGTCAAGTCCATAAAGTCTTTCGTTTACACGGTAGTTACCCATTACGCTCAGCGCTGACGGCAGGAAGATAACAGCGGATATCATCACACCGATAACAGCCTCAAGAATAAGCAGACCAAACTTCTTCATGTCAATTTCAAAGTCCTTGTCAAGGCATCTCAGGAAGAAGTAGATAATAACGAATACGACTTCGCAGGCAAAGAAGAAATAGCTTATGGTCGCACATATAGCTACTGCTACCGCAAACGGACCCTTCTTGTTCTTTTGAACCAGCAGTTCAAATCCTAAAAGCATGAGAGGGAAAAACGCAGTTGCGTCGTGGAAGTGGTTGAAGAAAACGTTGTAGGTCTGGAAGCCTGAGAAAGCGTAAAGCAGACCGCCTATAAAGCAGGCGCTTGTGTTGTCAACAAAAAATCTGATGTAAGCGTAGGCTGTTATTGCGGCGATAGCCGTTTTCAGCGCAAGGAGCCATGGTATCAGATAAGGCACTGCACCTGACGGGAAAAGTGTAGTGAGCCAGAAAAATGGCGAGCCAAGGAGATAGAAAGCATATGAGCCTATAAAGCTTGAGCCTAAGTCCGTTCCCCAATCCCAGCCCATGTTTCCGCTGCGAACAGCGTCATGACAGTGCTGATAGAACATCATCTGCTGTGAGTTGAAGTCGCCATAGTAGAGAAAGATGCCCTTGTTCACTATCATTGACGGTATGAACGAGATCATCATGCCGATAAAAGCCACCGCAAACAGCAGCAGATACTTTTCTTTTGGCTTGCTGTCAGGGCTTTTTAGAAGTCCGTTTTTCTTAAACATTGTCTTGTCCTCTTTTTCTTTACTGATAATATATTGGTAAAAAACCATACACAATTCATTATAACACAGCTACATATAAAAATCAACATTTTAAACAGTCTTTAGAACGATTTTGAATAAAAAAGCTCATATGCAATAAGCACATGAGCCAGTCTGTTGCAAAAATGTCAAATCAACGGGCGAACACTGTTCGCCCCTACATACAAACAACGTGAATATGCAAAAGCATATGAGCATAGTTACAATATTATTTGTTCCCTTTTCTCTGAACAATAAAGATACCCGAGCATACAAGGATAAGTGCGGCTATCCCCTGAACGCCAAATATACCCTTTTCTTTGAGAAGTATCGTTGAAAGCAGCACTCCGCACACAGGGTTCATAAAGCCGAAAATTGCCACCTTTGAAACAGGGTTGTGCTTCAAAAGCACTGCCCACAGCGAATATGCCGCCGCTGATACAAAGGCAAGATACAAAAGCATCAAAAAAGCCTTTGCGCTCATGTGACCAAGCTTGCCGCCCATTAAAAAGCCTATGACAGTGAGAACTGCTCCACCGAAAACAAACTGCCAGCCGCTAAGCATAACAGGGTCTTCTGTTTCGGAATAGCGCTTCATATACACCGACGAGAAAGCGTATGCACAGGTGCAAAGAAAAATAAATCCGTCCCCGAGAAAATTGAAGCTTACCCCCGAAAGTCCCCCGAGATTTATAATGACTATCCCCGAAAAACCAAGTATACAGCCTGCTATTTTCACAGCGGTGAGCTTTTCAAGCTTGTATAAAAGCGATGACACAAGTATCGCAATAAAAACGTTCGCCCCAACTATTATCGCTGCCTTTACCCCCGTTGTGTGGGCAAGACCTATGTAGTAGAAAAAATACTGCAAAATTGTCTGAAAGAGGCTTATTATCATGATCTTTGGTATGGAAGTCTTTGTTGGCAGGAGAATTTTTCTCTCCGCTGTGCTTCCCATGGCAAGAGCCATTAGCCCTGCCACAAAAAATCTTATGCCCCCAAACACAAGCTGAGAGCCGCTGTC
>OHXC01000772.1_pt1 | contig 13021 bp, 14 predicted proteins | sample 1579891 | NCBI WGS metagenome assembly OHXC01 (sample SAMEA3882531, study PRJEB24775) | human gut metagenome | biome: human-associated habitat; feature: intestine environment; material: feces | place: Netherlands | collected 2009/2010
CCCTTGGCTCTCCCTTTGGGAGAGCTGTCACCGCAGGTGACTGAGAGGGTCTTGCAGCCTTTTTCGAATGATAAGATCAATTTGTGTGCACACATTACGGAAATCCCTGTCGCTCATGGGGTGTCATCTCCCTGCGAAGCCGCCGGGCATTTTCTAATTGAGCATTGTCTTTTGGTATGGTCATTGGTTGCCCTCTCCGTCCTCGCTACGCTCGGCCACCTCTCCCAAAGGGAGAGGCAAGGGATGCTCGCACGGTACACCGAAAGGTATAGAAGTGCGCTTTTATCAGTTCGGCAAATTGGAGTTTACCGCATCGTTCCGACTTATTACTTTGTTTGATTCTATCATGTGGCTTTGAAATATGCAATAGCAGTCCCGGCAGACATTACTGCCGGGGCTGAAACTGTCTTACGACCACCCGCATTTGGCCGGAGGTTTTGGTTATTCCGGCACACGGATGTAGGACACAGGGCGGCCGTTTTCAAATGTGACGGTGAAGCCCGTGCCGGGCTTTACGGAGTAGTCATACCGCCCACCGCCGAACCAGGTCATCATCAGCCCCGCCGTGACGCCGCCGTGAATGACGCACACCGCATCCTCCCCGGCTGCCAGCACCCGGTCCATGGCGGCCCGGTTCCGGGCCAGCACCTGGGGCGCGCTTTCCCCGTGGGGGCAGGGATTGTGCTCCACGTCGGCGATCCACGCCTGATACGCCGGCGTGTCCTTCAGCTGCTGATAGCTTTTCATCTCAAAGTCGCCGAAGTCCATCTCCCGCAGGCCCGGCAGCTGCACATGGGGTACGTCGCCGTACAGCGCCGCCAGGGTCTGCTCCGTCCGCAGCAGGCCGCTGGTGTAGTATCGGGCGGCCCGGGGATAGGCCGCCGCGTTTTCGTGCAGGGCCGCCAGGGACTCCGGCAGGGCCGGAATATCCGCTGCGCCGTAGTACAGGTCCCGGCGGCTGCCGTCGGTCTCCCCGTGGCGCAGAAGGGTCAGCTTCATTTCAATTCCTCCGTCAATCCGCAAAATACCCGGTACACATGACCGGCGCTTTCCGCCAGCTGCCGCAGCAGCCGCCCGTGGCGCTCCCGCCAGGCCCGCTCCCCGGCATCTATGGGCACCACGCCGCTGCCGATCTCCCGGGAGATCACCACCTCCGCCGCCAGCAGCAGGGGCAGGGCCTCCGCCGCCTGGCCGCGCCGGGTCAGGGCCTCCAGGTGGACATAGCACCGGGCAGGGGCGGGAGCGTCTGTTGCCAGGTCGCAGATGTCCGCCGCCGTCAGGCGGTATTTTTCCGCGGCAAACGTACACTTTCCCTGGTACGCGCCGCCGATGATCAGATCCATGCCGTCACCTCCACAGAATGGCTGCCGCGCAGCCGCACAGCTCGCCGAGCGTCAGGGCAAAGCCGGAGATATCCCCGGACATGCCGTCCAGATTCCGGTAGCCGTACCACACCGCCAGGCCATAGCCCGCCGCCGCCGCCAGGGGGGCGAAGCTGCCCCACAGCCACAGGGGCAGTCCCGCCGACAGCACCAGCAGCACCGCAAGAGCCGCCAGATAGCCGCCCCGGGACGCGCCCATGGCGGCGTATTGACTGGTGTCCATGGGCCGCAGGCCCAGCACCGCCAGCCCGGCGCAGGCCCGCGCTGCCGCCGGGATCAGCAGCAGCGCCTGCCAGACAATGCTCTCCGCCGCCAGGAACAGGCTCCACTGGCCCAGGGCCAGCAGCACCAGGCAGATCACGGCGAAGGCCCCGCAGTGGGAGTCCTTCAGAATGCGCCGGCGGGTGGGCAGGTCCCGCCGGGACAGCACCGCGTCGCACACGTCCATGTATCCGTCCAGGTGCATGAACCCCGTGACCAGCCACGGCACGGCGGCGCACACCGCCGCCCGCACCGGCCCCGGCGCGCCCCGCAGCAGCAGCCACGCACCGGCCCATATGCCGCCCACCAGCAGGCCCACCAGAGGCAGGCACACCAGCATTTTCCGGCGGGCCGTTTCCCTCCATAGCTTTTTGGGGCAGGGGATGGCCAGAAACATTCCCCAGGCCATGAAAAATCCGTATACCCAATCACGCATCCGGCAGCTCTCCCTTCCACATTCGCACGCAGCCTGCACTCAGCTCCGCCACGGCGTCAAATTCCGCCGCCAGGGCCCGGCACACCGCCGCCAGGCCCCGGCGATACGTCTCGGTCCAGGTCTCGTAGGTCACGCCGTCCCGCCAGATCTCGTCGCACACGCACACCAGGTGCCGGACGCGCCGGCTGACGGCCAGCAGCTCCTCCGCCGTTCGCTCCGGAGCAGCGGCGTCCGGCGATGGGCCGGAGAACATCTGGCAGGCCAGACACGCCGTGACGCTGTCGAACAGCACGGCACTCTCCGGCGGCACCGCCGCCAGCCCCCGGGGCAGCTCTCGGCCCCGCTCCAGGGTCTGGAAGCCCCAGCCCTCCCGCTCCGCCAGATGGCGGCGGACGATGGCCCGGTCCTCGCCGTCCCGGGGCTCCAGGGTGGCCCAATAGATCATGGGGCCGCCGTCTGCCAGACGGCGGGTCAGCCGCTGGCCCAGCATGCTTTTGCCGCTTTTGCTGCCGCCCAGAAGCAGAACTCTCATGATTTGTCCACCGTAAATGCGTCCCCCTGCCGGATGGGGGTCAGATATTCGTCCTCAATGGCCGCCTCCGGGAAGGTGGCCATCCCGTCCAGCACCGCGCAGGCCCCCTGCAATATCCGGAACAGCAGGGGACACCCGCTGCCCTCGCCCAGGCGCATGCCCAGCAGCAGACACGGCTCCAGCTCCAGCTCCCGGGCTGCCAGCCGGTAGCCGATCTCATAGGAGGCGTGGGACAAAAACAGATAATCCCGCACCCGGGGACACAGCCGCACGGCGCACAGGGCCGCCACGATGGAGATGTATCCGTCCACCGCCGCCGCCAGCCCCTCATGGGCGCAGCCCAGAAACAGCCCCGTCATAGCGGCCAGGTCCAGGCCGCCTACCGCCGCCAGAACGGCCACCGGGTCGCCGGGGTCCGGGTGATGCAGGGCCAGGGCCTGCCGCAGCACCCGCTTTTTCGCGGCGAAGCCCCGATCCGTCAGGCCGCCGCCCCGGCCTGCCACCTCCTCCACGGAGGCCCCGGTCAGGGCCGCCAGCACGGCGGCGGAGGTGGTGGTGTTGCCGATGCCCATTTCCCCCACGCCCACGGCGTCTATGCCCTCCTCCTTGGCCATGTGGGCCAGGTCAAGGCCCACGGACAGGGCCCGGAGGGCCTCCTGCTCCGTCATGGCGGGCTCTGCGGCAATGTCGCCGGTGGAGAAGCGGACCTTCCGGTCCAGCACCTGGGGGCAGGACACCGGCACGCAGATGCCCACGTCCACCACCTGGAACTGGTCGCCGAAGTACGCCGCCAGGGCGGACATGCCGGTTTTGTGCCGGGTCATGTTCACCGCCTGCTGCACCGTCACCGACTGGGGGGCGCAGGATACGCCCTCCGCCACCACGCCGTTGTCCGCCGCCAGCACCGTTACCCGGCACCGGTCGATCCGGGGCCGGGGCGTTCGCCGGATGCCGGCCAGCCGGATGGACATGTCCTCCAGGGCCCCCAGACTGCCCGGGGGCTTGGCCAGCTCCGCCTGCCGCCGCCGGGCGGCGTCCATGGCCTCCCGGTCTGCCGGGAGAATGGACTCTATATATGCTGTCAATTCTTGCCTTGTCATGTGTTCGCTCCGTATCCGTGCTGCCGCAGCCAGTCGAGAGACGGGCCGCAGTCCTGATTTTCCAATGTGAACGTGGCCGCGGGGCACAGGGCCAGCACCGTGTCCAGCACCTGCTCCATAGCCAGAGTCCCCTGGCCCAGGGGGTCGTGGAGGTCATTGTGCCCCGCGTTGTTGTGCAGATGGACGTGCCGCAGCCACGGAGCCATGGGGGCCACCCATTCCAGAGGCGGCACCCGGCTGACGAAGGTGTTGGCATGGCCCACGTCCAGGCACAGGCCCAGCCGGGGATCGTCCACCTGGCGGGCAATGTCCGCCAGCAGCAGGGGGTCCGGCTCCATGACGTTTTCCAGGGCGATGGTCATATCCGGCGGCAGCTCCGCCAGAAGCTCCCGCCAAAAGAGAACCGACTGCTCCACGTACCACTCCGGAAAGTACACCTGGGGCACGAAGCCCCCGTGGATCACCAGCTGCCGGACGCCCAGGTCCCGGGCCAGGGCGATGGCCTGGCGGTACCGCCGGGCCGTCACCTGCCGCACCAGAGGATCAATGGCGCAGGGGCACAGCTCGGCAAAGGGGGCGTGGAGCCAGAAGCGGTGAAGCCCCGCCATATCCGCCCGGACGGCGGACAGCACCGCCGGGTCCTCCAGATTGGGGGCATAGCAGAACGCCGCGATCTCCAGGCCCAGCCCGTTTTCCCGGGCCAGGTCCGCCGCCCGGCCGTCGATGCCGGACAGGTACAGTCTATTCCATAGCGCTTGGCGCTGCATAGGCAAATTCTCCTATATTCCTGTTATAGTGATGTGTTTGACAGAAGGCGGCCTGCCAGACGGCCCGAGGCCCAGGCCCATTGCAGGTTGAAGCCCCCGCAGTCGCCGTCTACGTCCAGCACCTCGCCGCAGGCGTAAAATCCCGGCGTCAATCGGCTTTCCATGGTCCGGGGGTCAAACTCCCCGGTGCGCAGGCCGCCGGCGGTGACCTGGGCCTGGTCAAAGCCGCAGGTGCCGGTGACGGGCAGGGCAAGGTCCCGCACCCGGCGGCAGAGCGCCTCCAGCTGGCGGTCCGTTACCTCCGATATCGCCGCGCCGCCGTTGATGCCCGCCGCCTTGCACAGCACCCGTCCCAGCCGGGGATGGACGCTGCCGGTCAGCAGCGCACCGGCCTCCTGCCGGGACAGGGCCGTCCGCCGGCTATGCAGCCAGGTCAGGGTATCCTCCCGGCTCCACCCGGGCAGAAAATCCAGGTGCAGGGCTATACCGTCGCCGCCGGTGGAAATCTGGCGGGACAGGTCGAACACCGCCGGGCCGCTGATGCCGTACTCCGTGAACAGCACCTCTCCCTGACCGGCGGTCAGCGTCTCACCCTCCCGGGTCAGGGTCAGGGCAGCCTGGGCCTTCACGCCCTTGAGGCCCCGGGGATAGGTGGGGTCGGTGCACACCTGCACCAGGGAGGGATACAGAGCCGTCCGGTGGTGGCCCAGCTGCCGGGCCAGCTGATAGCCGTCCATGCCGCCCAGCTTTCCTCCGGCAGCGCCGCCGGCGGCCAGGATGCACCGCTGGGCCGTGATGGTGTCGCCCTCCTCCGTCCGGGCCAGGAACTGTCCCTCCCGGCGCTTCAGCTGGCGGATGACGCAGCCGGTGCGCACCTGGATATTCTCCTGCTGCTCCAGGGCGAACCGCAGCACATCCAGCACCGATGCCGCCGCATTGCTCAGAGGGTACACCCGGCCGCCGGGCTCCGTGACGGTGACCAGGCCCAGGCGCCGGAAAAAGGCCAGCGTTCCCGCCGCCGAAAGCTCCGGCTCCTCCAGGGCGAACCGGCAGAAATCCGGCTCCTCTCCGTGATACCGGTCCGGCCGGGCGTTTTCGTTGGTGAGGTTGCAGCGGCCGTTGCCGGTGGCCAGCAGCTTCCGGCCCACCCGGGCCTGCCGCTCCGCCAGCACCACCTGGTGGCCTGCCCGGGCCGCCGTCAGGGCCGCCGCCATGCCCGACGCACCGCCGCCGATAATCAGCACGGTCATCTCTCCGCCTCCAGCCGCTTCCGGGTGAGATAGCCCTCCAGCATCAGGGCCGCCGCCACGGCATCCACGGTTTTCTTCCGCTTTTTGGCGTTCTGCCCGTTGTTGAACAGAATGTTGTGGGCGTCGATGGTGGTGCGCCGCTCGTCCCACAGGGTCACCGGCAGCCCCGTCAGCTGACGCAGCGTCTGGCCGAAGGCGGCGGCCTTCTCTGCCCGGGGGCCCACAGTGCCGTCCATGTTCTTGGGATAGCCCAGCACCAGCTCCGTGACCCCGTGCTGGGGGATCAGGGCGCAGATCTCCTGGGCCACCGTCTCCGCCCGGCGGCTGTTGATGACCGTGGAAAACCCGGCCAGCGTGCCGGTGGCGTCGGATATGGCGATGCCGGTGTGGGCGTCGCCGTAGTCAATGGCCATGATCTTCATGGGAAGTACCTCGCTTCTTTGTCGTTCCCCTTTATCATACACGATTTTTCTCCGGCCTGCAACCGGAAGAAGGTCTCGTTGGCAAGCGGAAGCCACCGGTTCTGTTCCGAACAGAACCGGTGGCTTCCTACATTTCGTGTCTGCTGACGATGGACTGCTTCCGTATCCGCACCGTTGTAAACGTCCGCCTCAATATCCGCGGCATGGAGCTTTACAGCGGCCTGCCTGGAGCGTCCGTTTCTGGCAGGCTGGGATTTTATGCCGCTTTACGGGCGGAGCTTGTCCCACCAGTCCTGCCAGGAGCCGGAGCCCCCGTCGTCATCGTCGTCTCTGCCGGGGATGGGGAAGATGGACGGCTTTTTGTTATGGACCGGGCACAGCTCGCCGTCCTTGCCGGTGAGGGTCTGGAGCAGGTACTCGTCGTCCTTGGCCTTGATGTTCTTGATGATCTCGCGGTTCCAATCCAGGGCGGCGATCTCCACCACGCTGCTGGCAGGGCAGTATTCCGTGGCCAGGTGCTTGCCATCCTTGCAGTAGCGCACCATCTTGTGAACATTACAGGTCTGGGTGGGGGCGGTGTCCGCCGCCACGGTGACGGTGGTGACGCGATTGCCGCGCAGATCGTGGGTGCAGGCCTCGGTGGCCAGCAGGCCGCTGTCCTGGCACACGGTGACCTGGGTCAGGCCGGAGCAGCTGTTGAAATCCTTGTTCTCCAGCCCGTCGTGGATGCGGCGCATGACCTCGCGCCACAGAACGGCGGAGGGGTTGCCCAGGGACTCGGAGAACCGCTCGTTGGACTTATAGCCCGTCCACACGGCGGCGCTGTAATAGGGGGAGAAGCCCGCGAAATAGCGGTCGCGGTTTTCGTCGGTGGTACCGGTCTTGCCGGCGATGGTCATGCCGGAGAACCGGGCCTCGCCGCCGGTACCGCTGGTGATGACGCTCTTGAGGGTCTGGCGGATGATGTAGGCGGTGGTCTGCTTCATGGCCACATGGGATTCCTTGTTGTTCTCACACACCAGGTTGCCCTGGGAATCCTCCACCCGGTAGAAGGTCCGGGGCGGGGTATACACGCCGTCGTTGACGAAGGCCCCATAGGCCGCGGCCATCTCCTCGGTGGTGACGCCGTATTCGTAGCCGCCCAGGCCCATGTTGCCGGATTGCTGACTGTCGGCCTGGGTCAGGGTGGTGAAGCCCAGCTTCTCCACCATAAAGGTATAGGATTTATAGGTGCCGTATTGCTCCACCGTGCGCACGGCGCAGGTGTTCAGCGAGCGGACCAGGGCGGTGTAGAACGTGGTCAGGCCCCGGAAGCCGCTGCCGGAGTTGGAGGGCCACGCGCCGTAGCCTGCCAGGTCACGGACGGGATAGTCGTCGATGGCGGAGGCGGCAGTGATGGTGCCGTCATCCAGAGCCGGGGCGTATACGGACACGGGCTTGGTGGCGGAGCCCGGCTGCCGGGCAGAGGTGGCCCAGTTCCAGCCCCGGTCCACTTCCTTGGCGCCGGTGCCGCCTACCATGGCCACCACGTCGCCGGTATAGGGGTCCACAATGGTGATGGCGGCCTGGAGGGGCTCGCCCTTGGAGTCGGTGTAGTTCGTATAGTTGGTGTTTTCAAACACGGACTCCGCAATATCCTGGATCTTGGGATTCTGGGTGGTGTAGATCTTGTACCCGCCGTTATAAACCTTGCTGACGGCCTTTTCAAAGGCGGTGCGGACGTAGCCGTCGGCGTCTGCCGGATCGTCGGTGAGGCCGAAGAGCTCCACAAACTTCTCCGCCACGTCGGTGATGACCTCGTCGGTGAAATAGGAGTTGTTGGCGGTGCTGATCACGGCGGGCTTTTTGTCGTCCTCCTCCTGGGGGCCGACATAGTTGCCCAGATTGGTGTAGCCGTTGGTGAACACCACCTCCTGGGCCTTGGCGGCGTCATAGGCGGCCTGGTCGATCTTGCCCTGGGCCAGCATGGCGTCCAGCACGTCCAGCTGCCGGTTGCGGTTCTGCTCCCGGGTCCAGTCGCTGCGCAGGGGGTCATACTGAGAGGGGTTGTTGGTGATGCTGATGAGACAGGCGGCCTCAGCCAGGTCCAGCTCGGACACGTCCTTGTGGAAGTACATCCGGGACGCCGTCTGCACACCGTAGCACTGGTTGCCCAGATAGATGGTGTTCAGGTACATCTCCAGGATCTCGTCCTTGCTGTAGTCCTTCTCCAGGGCCAGGGCCCGGTACACCTCGGTCACCTTGCGCTTGACGGTGTTCTCGTTATTGCCGGTGACGTTCTTGATGAGCTGCTGGGTGATGGTGGAGCCGCCCTGGGTATTGCCGTTGGTGAGGGTGCTGAACACGGCCCGCAGGGTGCCGTGCCAGTCCACGCCGTGGTGGGTCTCGAAGCGCTTGTCCTCAATGGCAATGGTGGCGTCACGCAGGACCTTGGGGATGGAGTCGAAGTCCACCCAAATGCGGTTTTCATCGCCGAACAGGGTCTGGTACATGACCGTCTGCTTGGTCTCGGGGTCCTGATAGTACAGCTCCGTGGACACCTTCTGGTCATACTCGGACATGTCCACCTCCACATGCCCCTTCAGGGACGTGTTGACGTAGGTCATGAAGATCCCCACGAAAATGGAGGAGGTCAGCACGATGACCAGCAGGATGGTTCCCAGGACAATACCGACGGTCCGCCCGATGCGGCGGCCCTTTCCGGGTTTTTTCCCTGTTCTGGCGCTCTGCTCTGTCTTTTTGGGCTGATGGTCTTTGTTCATGGACAGGGCACCTTCCTTTCTCTGTTACTGGAATATATGCGCCGCACCTGTGGCGGCAGATAAAAAAACATTTTATTCCATAATAAAAACTATTGTACCATAGCTGTCAACTGCTGAAAAACTCTGTTTTGCCGGAAAACAAAACTTCTACACCGATTTTGCATGGAAATAGAGGGAGAAATGCCAAAAAACCGTATTTGAGCGGTGCAAAACGACGGACGGCAAAAGACCGCGCCGCCCCTTGCTTTTTCCGGCGGAATCGGGTATGATACAAAGGAAGGCTATACCAATCAGGAGGTAAACGGCAATGAGCGAAGAATTCGGCCCCAATTTCATTACCCTCACCGATGAGGACGGCAACGACATCGAGCTGGAATATGTGGACGCCCTGGAGGACAGCGGCCAGACGTATATGGCATTTTTCCCCACAGTGGACGACGAGACCGACGAGGCAGCCGCCGAGGATTTCGGCCTGGTGATCCTGAAGTCCGTGATGGAAAACGGCGAGGAGCTGCTGACCACCCTGGATAGCGACCAGGAGCTGCAGCGGGTGTATGACCTGTTTATGGAGCAGCTGATGGATGAGGATGACGAAAATTCCTGACCCGATCCCCGGTCTATGGTGCCCCCATCCGGCATAACGCATACAAAAGACGCCCTGTGAGGGCGTCTTTTGCGCTTTGAGAAGGGTTTTGTGCAACGCAGAGCGGCTTCGTGAAAATGCTGAACAGGGGAGGCAGCTTCCGGAAAATGGAAGGGAAAATCTGCGCGATTCCCCTTTTATTTTCCCGTCGGGTCTGTTATACTATGGGTGTCGTCGAGAGACGGCTCCCTGCGGGTGTGACGGGCCTTTTTTATCCTCACATTTTGTTATAGGGGATGTCGGATCAGTATGTGAACAGCAGGCCTCCCGGCTGCCGTCTGCGGCTGGAAGTTGGAAGCTACGAAGCACGCTGGAGACAACCCACCTGCTGAATCGGTGCAGGTTATAACGCGGCCCCCACGGCCCCGCAGGCTTGTGCTTACACGCACGCAAACACGCCGCGATCAGCTTGATCGCGGCGTGTGTTTTTATGCCTCGTTTACCAGGGCCAGCAGCTCACGGCGGGTGGTCTCCTGCTCCAGCCCCGCGCCGGTGAAATGGTTGAAGGCCAGAATGGCCTGCTGCACCAGCAGCTCCATGCCGGTGATGGCGATGAGGCCCCGGGCCCTGGCCGCCTGATACAGCTCCGTTTTCCGGGGGGCGTAGATCAGGTCAAACACCGCCGCGCCGGCGGGAAGGCTGCCCAGGAAGGACAGATCCGCAAAGGGCGGGAAGCCCTCCATGCCCAGGGGGGTGGCATTGACCACCACCCGGCACTGCCGGGCGGCCTGGGGCAGCTGGTCCATGGTCACGTCGCCGCCGCGGCGGGCGGCGGTGATGACGCCCCGGTCTGTCAGGGCCCACCGGGCCGCCCGGGCCGCGCCGCCGTTGCCGATGACCAGGGCCCGGCCTGTGGGGGCGGCGCCCCGGGCGGCAAAGCCCGCCCGGATGCCGGGGGCGTCGGTATTATAGCCCACGGTGTGCCCGTTCCGGAAGCACACCGTATTTACCGCGCCGCAGGCCTCCGCCTCCGGACTCAGCTGGTCCAGATAGCGGATGACCTCCTGCTTTAAGGGCATGGTGACGTTGCAGCCGTCCCATTCCCCGGCCCGGCCTGCCGCCATAAAGTCCGGCAGCGTCTCCCGGGTGACGGGGACGGCCTGATAGTCGCCTTCGATCCCCGAAAGGGCCAGCATGCGCCGGTGCAGCACCGGGGACATGCTGTGACCCACCGGGTCGCCGATCACACAGAGCTTCATTTCATATCCTCCTTGTGCATGTTTTCCAATAACTCCATGGCCTCCAGGTAGCCCCGGAAGCCGTGACCCACGATCTGGCCCCGGCAGGCCGGGGCGGTGACGGACGTCCGGCGGAACGCCTCACGGCGGCTGATGTCGCTGATGTGCACCTCCACCGCCGGAACACGGACTGCCAGCAGGGCATCGTAAATGGCGTAGCTGTAATGGGTATAGGCCCCGGGGTTGATGACGATTCCGTCATACACTCCGTCAGCGGCCTGAATTTCGTCGATGAGCACCCCTTCATGGTTGCTCTGGCGGATATCCGCCCGAATCCCCCGGGCGGCGGCATAGGCCGCGATCTCCGCGCAGAGGCCGACGTAGGTGCCGGTACCGTAGACGCCGGGCTCCCGCTTGCCCAGCAGGTTCAGATTGGGACCGTTGAGAACAAGAAATTTCATTGCTGCTCCTCTCTCCACAGCCGGACGGCCTCCTCCGCCGCCTGACGGGCTGTGGGCTTGTTGACGGCATGGTGGGCGGCGGCCCGGTACAGGCTCCGCCGCTGGCGATACAGGCGGAAGATGGCGTCATCATCCGTCAGCAGGGGGCGGCCCTGCCGCCGCAGGGTCCGGCGGATGGCCCAGGGGGAGCGGTCCAGAAAGATCACCAGGCCGCTGCCCTTCAGCAGCGTTCGGTTCTCCCGACGCAGCACCGCCCCGCCGCCGGTGGCCAGGACCATGCCCTCCCGGCGGCACAGGTCCGTCAGCACCCGGGTCTCCAGAGTGCGGAAATATGACTCGCCGCCGGCGGCGAAAATGTCCGGTATGCTGCGGCCCTCCGCCTGCTCCAGGGCCTTGTCCGCGTCCACGAAGGGAAGCCCCAGGGTCTTGGCCGCCAGCCTGCCCACGGTGCTTTTGCCGCTGCCGGGCAGGCCCACGAAAATCAGGTTTCTCACGACTGCTCCTCCCGGCTCAGGGCCATCAGCGTTTCATACAGCCGCTCCACCTGCTCCCGGCGCTCCGGGGCCAGGTCACCCCGGCTGCGCAGCACCTGGGCCTCCCGCTTCGGGTCCTGCACCGGCAGGCCGCAGGCGGCCTTATAGGCTCCGATGTCACGGGACAGCTCCTGCCGCCGGACAAACAGCTGCACCAGCTGCCGGTCTATGCCGTCCAGCCGCAGCCGCAGGGTGTCCAGATCGCCCGCCTGGGGGTCCAGCACCCGCCACAGGGCCAGGGCCGCGGCCGCCTCCACAATGGGGGCCGCCCGCAGGGCAATGCAGGGATCGTGGCGGCCCTGAACCGTTACGGTGCAGTTTTCCATACGGGCCAGGTCCACGGTGTCCTGAGGGATGGCGATGGAGGGGGTGGGCTTGAAGGTCACGGTGAAGGTCACCGGCATGCCGTTGGTGACGCCGCCGTTGATGCCGCCGTTGTGATTGGTGACGGTCCACACCCGGGTCCCGTCGGTGCGCAGGGCATCGTTGGCCTGACTGCCCCGCAGGGCGGCCAGGGCCGCGCCGTCGCCGAAGCCCAGGGCCTTCACCGCCGGGATGGCGAACAGGTGGCGGGCCAGCTCCGATTCCACCGCCTCCCGCCAGCCGGGACCGCCCAGTCCCGCCGGAAGGCCCGTGACGGTGCAGCGCACCTGACCACCCACGGAATCTCCGGCGGCCTTGGCCGCCTCCGCCTGCTGCCGCAGCTCTTTTTCATCAATAAGCTGCGCTTTTATTTCAATATCCTGTGCTTTCAGCCAACTCTTTACCATGGCTCCCGCCGCCACCAGGGGAGCGGTCAGGCGGCCGGAATAGGGCCCGCCGCCCCGGGGGTCGTTGCAGCCACGGCTGCGGACATGGGCGGCGTAATCGGCGTGGCCGGGGCGGGGCTTGTCCGCCAGAGCGGCGTAGTCGCCGGAGCGGACGTCCCGGTTTTCCAGAATCAGGCAGATGGGGTCCCCGGTGGTGTGTCCATTGTATACGCCGCTGAGAATGCGGAGCCGGTCCGGCTCCCGCCGGGCGGTGGCCAGGGGGCCATGGGGGGCCCGGCGCTGAAGCTCCCGGGCGATGAGCTCCCGGTCCACCGGCAGGACGGCGGAGCGGAAATAGCGGCACAGCAGCGAACGGGTGAGCATCTGTGTGCAGGGGCACGGATCGTACTCGTCGTCCAGCAGGAGGCAGTTCCCTTTGTCACAGTTGGCGCACAGGGCGCGGATCAGCCGCTTGGCCCGGCGCAGTTGGGCCTCCGTCATGCGCGACAATTCGCTCATGGGTCAAACACCAGATGGAAGCTGGC